>Ga0210039_1000794_pt1 | contig 31790 bp, 38 predicted proteins | sample CryGeyCG2114_250_3_FD_185460 | JGI IMG/M metagenome (GOLD analysis project Ga0210039, IMG submission 185460) | Groundwater microbial communities from aquifer - Crystal Geyser CG17_big_fil_post_rev_8/21/14_2.50 (SPAdes) (version 2) | ecosystem: Environmental > Aquatic > Deep subsurface >...
CATTTATAATTCTGCGTTAAGAATCATTAATCTTGTTCCTCCACCGTCTCCTCCCAGAAAAACCGCCTCTCCAGCAGTCAGACCGCTGGCGACGTCGGCTAAGAAAACGACAACGTCGGGAGATAGATAAGCCCCTGCGAGATTGGTTACATCTATATTTGTTCCCGCCTTATGGATTATCCAATCACTGGCAGTTGCCGTTAAACTTGGAGTCTGTCTCATTCTCGTTGGCAATGCTATGGTAAAAAGCCCTCTTGTGGTTGTATCACACATTCCAGGAGCAACGCAGTCAAGCAAATCCGCCGCCTCAATCACAAAGCAAAATCTGCAACATGCTATCAATTCATCTCCAAAACTCTTAGGTTGAAAAGGTAGGGCTACACTTCCTGAATTTAACTGAACATTACTTAAAGTTCCTGCATTAAATTCAACTGACATAACTGTTCCTGCAGTCTGACCTGTAATTGTAATTGGACTTGCAGCATAATCACCTGACGGAGTAGCACTATCAATTCCAAATCTTGCCTGAGCTGTGCCTTCCCAAGATAAAGTATAAGTTCCTCCAATCACATTTTTATCTTCAACTACCTGAATTAAAGTTTTAGCTGCTTTAATAGTAATAACTGTTGATTGAGCTAATTGAGTAAAAGTATAATCACCACCACCTGCTCCCGCCTTCCACCTATCGTGTCCATAAGCACCTGCGGCAAGTACAGCATTAGAAATATAGACTCGCTGATTAACAGTAAATCCACCGTTAATTATAGCCTGACGACCCACATAAAAAGGAGTATCAATATCAGCTCCAGTTATCACTGGTGAAGTTAAGGTTATACCTGTTGCGTCTTTTATTCCTTTAGGAGTTACTATCTTTGTGTCATCTGTTCCTGTGGCTACTTCTGCGGCTGTGGCTTTAAGAGTTGTGACAAGGGTTCCCTTATGAGTACCTGTTTGGTTGTGTTCAACAAGTATTCCTGTAACATTTCTATTTTGAATATCAGCGGTTACTAATACCTCAACAACTATTCCGGCATTCCACGCTTGGGCAGTTCCCTCAACTCCTCGAACACAATCAATAAGATTAGACCCTGATATTATTCCTCTAACCGTTTCATAATTATTAGTTTCATCCCCGTCGGTATCAATACGGTTTATTGTTATCTCAATAGCCGTATCTGTTGGTAAATTTGTAACTGAGGACAGTGGAATAGTTGTAACTATCGCACTGGCGACCCCGCCACTTCCAATGGTTGTTGAAAAGTTAGGCGTTGTCTTGATGAAATAATCTGATGCTGATGCTGCCATATTTATTTATATAAAATTATAATTAATTCCAACTTTTTGGATCCTGAGTTGGAATGATTTTACCTTTAACTTGGAAACTTAAAATTGCGTACTTATCATTCTTTCCAGTAGATGATACCTTAAATTGATAGTTATTCAATAACTTATTTACTTTTAACTTTTTACGTCTTGAGGAAGATGAAAATGTTGAAGGGATACCTAATGAGGTTGAATATCTAAACGTACTATATCTGTCAAAAGAATATCCTGTATTTGAAATAAGGTCAGAGATAGTAACACTTCCTAAAGTTGAATAACCACGCTTTTTTTCAGTACCAAGTAATGTAAAAGTAATTGTCCCTTTTGGATTGTAAAGTTCTACATAAGCGTTTTTTATCTTTGCCCATACAGTTTTATCTTTCCCGTTGATCGGTGTTAAACCTGATAAGTATGTTGTCAAAAAAGCCGACCCTTCATCCCCTGTTATGTTATTACTAAATTCAATAAGTTGCGTTCCTGTTACAGGGACACCAAGTAAATGGGTATTCTCGCTTGAGTCAGTATATTCAATAAACTGTTTTATTCCTATTGAAAAAGCATCAGGGTTCCAGTTGCGTTTTTCAGTATCATAAACATATATCTTACTATTTCCCGTTGACCCTTCTGGTACTGAATAAAATATCTTACCCTCATAGAATATCCCGCAAATTTTATGAGATTGAGAGGAAACTATACTATCACGAACATTAGGCCTAATTGATTGTGAGATTTCAGAGGCGTCAAGAACATTAAGTAAATTAGGTTTGCTCCCAAGTAAAGTAAACCCTTGATCGTTATGAAATACTATTGAATTGCCTACCTCAACAACAGAGAGTGGCGCCCTTGTACCAAGCGCACCTATTATCTTGTCGGCTGAGGGTACAGTAAAGGTTGTATTTTCTACCGTTATACTACCTAAAGATATCTGCCACACGTTACCACGTCCTGAAGGGGAGGAACAAAGAACGGTTAATACACTGTCCCCCCTACCTGTACGGTAGTGTACTGGAACTTTTGGCATATTTTCGCCCCCTTTTTCAAGCTCTATCCATCCGCCACCATAAAAAGGTGAGAAATAACTTAGATACTGTCCTGTTCCTGAAAAATGAGTCCGGTATTTATTAATAGAGTCAATCCCCCAAATACGATTACCTGATAATACCAATTTCCCAAATATGGGACCACCTGTTGTGTTATCGTCAGGTACTTCAATATATGGATTAGGAGTAAGAGTCCCGTCATCTCGAAAGGTATCAGTTGTAGTTGATCCAATCAGTACCTCAAAACCTGTTTCATCTGAAAAATATATCTGATATCGTGTAGCTCCCGATACTGCAGCAAAACCTAAATCTATATATTGGGTAGCAGGAGTAGTCCATGTATCACGTTCTAAATTAACCGCTATTGATTGCTCCGTACTTCCAACAGTTTCGCCAATATCATTTAAAGCAGTTATTTGATAGTAATATGTGTAGTTTCCAGTTGTAAGACCTGCCCCCCGAGTTAAAGGTGTTCCGTCCCATGCAGGAGCATTAATTTCGGTATAGGTGCTGATATCAGTCCCATCATAAAAAGCCAGTACGTTTACTCCGTTTGTTATATAAAGTTTTGACTCTATTTGTAGAAAGAAACATTGATTTCCTACTGTAAAATTAGCACTTCCTCCACCTGAAAGTAATATTTCAGTCCATGTTCCTCCATCTGTAGATTTATAAACTTTATTTGCTACAACTATAAGTTCAGTAGTTTCATCGTTTTTTACATATTGAGTTGACCCGTCAGGAGATAGTCCATTTGGAGTAACCAAACCATATGTTTTTGTACCCCATCTTGTTTCCCACAGTCCATCCTGCGATTGAATTAAATTATATGCCTGTTTAGCTGCCTCTACAGGAAGTCTTGCTTCAGACAATATAGTAACCACTCCTTTTGAAAAGTCATCATGAGTCCTATTAAAAATCTGTGCGTTAGTATTTCTTCTTCTTGGTAAAGCGTATGTCATAGTCCAAATCCTCTAACTCCTAATTTATTTGACCTATTGGGCAGTTGATTATTTTGATACCACCCATTCATCATATTAGTAGTTTTCATTGATTTTAGTTTATTTTGAGATAACCCGAATTGTTTATCAGACTCACTTGGATTTTCTTGAGAAAGAATATCTGAAGCTACTCCATGAACAATATAATCGGGGTCAAACATTTCTGGCTTATCTGTTGATATTGAGAGTTCTGTTGGTTTTTTATAGTAGGGAAAATAAATCGTCCCTGTACCAGTTGGATAGTTATTTGGATTAAAATATAAAGTGTACCCATTCTCTGGATTACCGGTAAAATAAACCCATGCCTCTGAATTGTTAGGAAGTAGCGCTATGTCTTGTGTCTTCAAAACACTATAAAAAATAGGAGCGGAAGTACCCTCTTTATAATAAATATACCCTCCCCATGTTTTCATTGTCGGGTGAGAGGAAACAAGAGAGTAAAAAGTAGCCCCTGTTGAAGTCTTTGTTCCCATTACCCATAGCTCATTCCATAGCATACCTTCTTCATTACTCCAATCACGTATCCACTTATTAATAAGTACCGTTCTTAAAGTATAATCATCTTCTCCAACTGTTGGAACGTCTATATCCTGCTCAACTAAATAATGAATCGAAATCTGTAAATCCGCTAAAGTTCTCATATTTATTTTTAACTCATAAAAAAACCACAGAATAAATCTGTGGGTGTGTGGTAAAGTATCACTTCACTTACTTAAAATATAGACCTACATTATCCTAATTGCAACTGGTTTTTTTTATTTATTCTAAATGCTATTTTTTTAGGTTTTTTTAATTCTTGTTTAATTTGTCCAGATGTTATTTTTATAGTTTTAGGTGAGGGCGGTTTGGAAATTTTATAAACTTTTGCTTTAGTTATTCCTGATTTTATTTTTAGTTTCTTAAAGGTTATTTTTTTAGGCTTAATAGATTTAGTAGATATCGCTTTTATTTTTAACTTGGGGGTTGCTCTTATTTTTATTTTTTTACCTGACGATTTTTTAGAGGATGTTGATTTTTGTTTAATAAGTACTTGTAGTTTTTTTTCAGCTTCTTCTTTTGTTATCTGTCCCAATTCGTACAGTTTAACGATATTATTAGACTGTGTTGTAATGGCACTGTTATATTTTGATATAAGTTTTTTATCCAGTTCTGTGTTGCCTGTAAATTTTGGTTCTTTTATAGGTGACAAGTTTATAATTTTACTCTTGTTATTATCATCTTTATATTCATATATAGTAGTTGGATCATAGTTTTCTATCCAATTTAGTATTTCTTTCCTTGCGATATCCTTTGTTATAGTTCCTTCTTTGAGTTGTTTTGCTAATTTAGTCTCAAGTTTTGCCTTAGCAATATTAGCTTCTTTTGATATATATCGTAAGTTATCTTCCGAATTATCTCCTCCAAGAGATAATGGAATAATATGATCCACTGCATCACCCTGCTGAGGTGTTTTATTCAAAAACTGTTTTCTTTCAAGTATCATACCGTCACCCGACAATTTTCTCATTCTTTCTTCTGTAAATATAGCTTTTATAGTATTTATTGGATCAACTCCAATTCCTTTAGATGCGAGAGATATTTTTTCTATTATATTTTTAGGTGCTTCAGGAGAGGATTGATAAACTGATTTTTTAGGATCTTGATTTGAAAAATAATTTATTCGTTTTGTTGCCTCTTCAGAAGTAATTATCCCTTCTTCAAGTTGTTTTGAAATTGCATTAATATTTTTAGAAATTGATTCTTTTTTTAATTGTTTAAATTCTGCATCTTTTTGTCTTTGTTCTTCAGCCTCTTTAGCTCCAAATTGCGTAATCTTAATTCCTCCCATTCTGGCAATAGATTGAGGAACTGTTTGCGTTCTTCCATACATATCTTTTCCACCACTTGCAACTGATGCTATATCTATTGCGCTATTTACAGGAGGTGGTAAATAGCTTCTTCCTGCAAATATAGCTTGATTTTTTAACTTTTCATCCGATGTGAGTGTTGAAGGTTTATATTTATTTTCATTAAGATCTGATATTGGTTTACCCCTAAAGTCTTTATTGACTGCAAGTTGTATTAAAGGAGAGAGTAAAGGATCATTTGCGTTCATTGCTATATTGGAGGCAACATCTTTTTTTGGATTAATATTAGGAATAAAAGGAAACATTTTACTAGTACTTGTTATTTCATTGTTTGCAAAGAAAGGAGATATATATCGAGCTGCGTTTATTTCACCAAAAGAAGTTTGCCAAGTAAGAGGAATATTTAATCCCGGTATCTTAGGAGCACCAAACCTATCTTCTCTTGTCACTCGATCTTTATCGGTTTCACCTGATAATTTACTTGAAAGTCTGGCAACACCATATAAAGTACCTAAAAATATTATAAGTCCTAATGGATTATTAATTGCTCCGTTTTTAATAATACGAATTAAATCACCTTGAAACTTTATAAAAACTGACCCTATAACTGGAGTTTTAGCCCACGTATCATAGAATTTTCCTACATTAGCGTAATTTTGAAAACCATCTGCTACCTTTCTTGTTGCTTCCTCTAAAGTAAATCCTTTATCAAGAAGAGCCTTAAAAGCAGCAACCTTATATACATCATCTGTTCCACCGTAAAAACTCTGTACTTTATCAACAATCTTAACGAGAGGGCTAGTTCTTTTACCTAACGCAAGATCATTAATTTGAGCTAACTTATCTACAAAATCAGTACGTGTTATATCAGTTCCTACAATCCCTTTTCTCATCAAATAATCTGAAAATTGCTTAAAACTTGATGGATTACTTTTGAAGTCTAATATTTTTTTATTTAACGTTAAAGGGTCAACCCCTGTAACAAAACCAAAAACATTGTCAGATACGATATTTCCTACGTTGGTTGTTGGATTAAATACTGTTAACAATTTTTTCTGTAACTGCCTTATAGGCATTCTGTCATAAGCTCTAAAGACGTCATATAGATTTTGCATAGCGGTATTAGAATAAAAGAAGCCTTTTAAGTCCTCTGCCACACTATTAAGTACAAATTTACCCGACAGTTTTCCATATGCGGGAGAGTCTGAAAGTTTTATAAAACCTTTTTTTTCAACAGAAGATATAAATTGAGAATTGTTCACAAGAAAATCAGTATATTTTTTAATAGCTGTATTTGTTTCAACCTGTGCTAATCTTTTACCAAGACCATAAACTGGATCATTAAGTGAATTTTCAATTTTCCATACATCAAGGTTTTTTCTTTGTTTATATAAATCATTAACTATCTTTTTACCTTGTGTTACAAATTTATTAACTTCGGCGGGAAGTTCCATCACATCATATAGTCGAGGAGTATATTTTCCTTTATTTGCAATATAAAGTTCTTTTGAGATATGACCGTTTGCATAAGAAGTATCGTGTACTAAATCAAGACCTTCTCGTATAATTCCGTACGCTTGTTTTTCTACATCTGTTAACTGATTAAAGGTTACTTTTGTTTTAGAAATACTTGGGTCTAATACTGCGTTTATTCTTTCAAGTGAATTTTCATTATCTCCAAGAGATTTATATATAGAATCCATAACGTTATATGCCCTTTCTCTTGCTGTTGATATACTGCCTCGCAAATCCATAGAAGCAGTTGATCTTTCTGGACTCATTCCTATTCCTCTAAAAAAGTTTTGTAAAGTTGACGCTGCATTTCTTATATACTTATTTTCACTTCCAAGACCCGCCTCTACTTTACTAGATATTCCTTCTTGTGCTTTTCTTAATATTTTTGTATATGTACTTGCTTCTTTAATACCTCCTACTGGATTTTTAGTTGAATAACCTAACGTCTTTTCAATAAAATTGTCTATTTTTGCCGGTAACTCTGACGCCACTTGTTCTTGTGTTGGTATTTTATTTTGTGATACAATCTTATATGTATTGGTCAATAAAGGTTTATTAGATAATGGTAATTTTACTTGTTTTGTGGCTACTTTTGTTTCATCCACAACCGCCTTCATGCGATTTTGAGTGCCAAACATTCCCTCACTAACTCCTCCCTGTACTACACTTGGATATTTATTACTAAATTCTATTTTCCATTGAGTTAAATTTGCTGACTTATTTGTAATATTATTCCATTCTTGTCTTATATTTTTATTTTCCATTAACTTAAAAAATTCTTGTTTATTAAAATCTTTAGGGATTATTCCTTTCTCAAAACCTAAACTTTTAAGTAATCCTTTTCCACCCTCTGACAATGAAGTTGTATTTATTTCATTAACATTATTTTTTATCATCCATTCCGAAAGAAATTTTCTACCATCTCCTATTTTTTGATTTTTGGTTGCTATATTTACAATATCAGCTACTCCATTATTAACTTTTGCCTCTAAATAAATTTCATTCCCGTTAGGTAATTTATAAAGGTTATTATTCGTGGTTGTTAATAAAGAAGATTGAGATTTTACCCATTTTGGTATTTCATTATAAGAAGTTATATTTTTTACTCCTCCCTGTACTGCACCTAAATATTTCTTTTCTAATATCTGTAATTCTGGTAATGTTTTAGCTTTTATAACCTCATCTATTGGTAAATTTTTCTTTTCTAATGTTTGAAATAATTTTAATCGTAAATCTGCTGTTTGTTTAGCAATAGGGTCACCCATTCGTTTTAAATTCCATCCTCCTTGAGAATAAGTTTGTCTAATTAAATCAGCATCTTTCTGCCGATTTGCTTGAAATTTTGTTGATCCCAATATATCTGGTGGATTTGTAGTTTTTACTCCTCCCTGTACTGGGGGTACTTTTTTAGCTTGGTTATAGAAGTCAACTAAATTTTTATATCCATTATTATTTAATATTTTTAATGCTTCCTGACTTGTTGTATAATCTCCAATTGTTTTATCTTTTCCTGTTAATATTTTTATTGCTCGCTGTATACCATTTCCACTAATAAACTCCTCCGCACTCTTATACTTCCTCGCCTCTTGGACGAGGGGTTCAAGTTTACCAAGTAACTTTTTGCCTGCCTTTACTCCTTTTGAGCCAACAACTTCCCCTTCTTCTACTATCTGTTTCCTAAATTTAGCAAAATTTGCTTTAACTCCTGCTTTACTTAAATTTTTTATTCCTCTCTTTGGACTGACTCCTCCTATAAAAAATGGAGCTATAAATCCCGCTGCCTCTGGTACATAAGGAATTTTACCTGCTGGAGTTCTCCTTACTCCCTCTTCTGCTTTTTGTCCTACCATACTATAAAAAGGAATTTCTTTACCTACTTTTGAGAGAAAATTTACCACCTTAGGAATTTTACCAGCTAGTTGTGGTGCTCCAAATGTTACCGATGGAGGAAGCGTAGCTAAAGTACCACCCAACTGTTCACCAAAATTTTTAGTAAGGGTCTGACGCATAGGATTTGTAAGTCCAGTATATAAACCACCTGCTTGTCTTATAATTGGTCGTACAGGATTTCTTACAAAACTAGATACATTCTGCCGTACTTGTTGTGGAACATTGATTATCTTATAAGCAGATTGTGGATTACGTTGCGCCCAATTAGTTATTCCCTGTTGTGCCGCTTTAACTGGAGTAAATTTACCACCTTGAAATAAGCCTTTATTATCATTAAAAGACGATGATAGTTTAGATTGGGCAGAGGAAAAACCCTGTCTTAATTTATCCATCAAGTCTCGAAGTGCGGCCATTGGTAATTATGAAAATTTATAATTAACCAAAAAGGTTATTTTTTTCTTCTTTACCTCGGACGCCATAAGGACTTGATACCATTGCTCGTTGGCCTGAACCATTTTGTGGTAACCCACTTAACTCCTGTCTTACCAAATCCGTAGGATTGTAGTTACTTAACTTGCCACTGGCAATTTTATAATCATCAAGTTGTGCGGTTCTGGACAGCGCCCATTGCTGAATACCCTGATTCCAAGAAACAACTTGTTGATCAAGTTGAGCTAGTCTTTGCTGTGCCATACCAAACACCTCAGTATTTAGAGCTTGTAGAGCTTGAGCTTTATCCATTTGACCTTGTGATACCAACGATTGTAGTTGATCTTTCTTTTGTCTGATATAATCTCCTACTTTTAGCATTTCATTATTTTTCCACTCTGTTAATTTATTAATTTCGTTAGAGGCCGTATTTATTACCTCATTCTTTCTTAAATCAATATCTGCATACTGTTGATTGGATTGTTTTTGTACCCCTGCTCTCTCCCTATTAGCTTGTTTAGTTAGCGCAAAAGATAACATTCCACCGGCTGAAGATGAACCTGCCCCTATTCCTCCAAGATAAGTATTACCAGCTAAAAAGGCATTTCTTAAATTACTTTCTAAATCACGAAGTGTTGATAATTTATTACCTGTAACTCTTTGTCCAGCACTATCAAGTTGTCCTGTTGACCTATCCCTTTCAGTATTGATTGTTCCCTGAGTAGAGTTAAAAAGATTACCAACTTGAGATTCATTTGACTGTTGCTCTTGTGGTAGTCCTCCAATTCTTCTGTCTAAATCTGAAAAATATGAATCAAATTGAGAATTAATAAGACCTGTTTGTTGTTCTCTATAAGCATTTTGTTTAGCTTCATAGTCGGAATAAGAAGAATATCCTCCATTTGACGGATATCTTTGTTCCCAACCATTACCATTCCATCTATAGTTACCATCTGCTGATATATCCCCTACATTTGGCTGAGAACCACCATTACTACGTACATCATTATTTTGAGGAGGAGGAGGAGGAGGAGGAGATGTTTGTTGCAATAGTTGTTGCTGTTGCCAAACAGGATCTACTTTTGGGAGAGAGGTAGGATTTTGTACAAATTGTTGTGTAGAAACATCATAATTTCCCGGTACAGGAGACCTAAAATATCCACCAGTTAAACCAGCGGCAGAAGAAAGAGGATTAACTTGAGTTGTAGGTTGCGTTTGTATGGTTGTTCCTTTTAATTTTTCTGACCAATTAAGTTCAGGAGCACCCAACCATTCACCAGTATTTGCTAACCATTGTCCAGCATCTACCATATTATTAAAAAATAAACTAATAATTAAAACTAAACTTGTAAACTTTTAATAGTGTTATACATTTCAATCGCCATAATCTCTAAATTAGCCAATTCTCTATCTTTTTTTGTTAGACGTCGTAATTTATTTTTTACAAAAAGCGACGTCTCCTTCTTTTTTAGCTTGTTAGTATCTACTTTCATATTTTCTGTTTAACATTTAACGACGTCTATATATATCCCGACCCCTACCCCTGACACCTATTCTAACCCCACCCTCTATCTCCAATCTATTCTCCGCATTCACCTCTCTATCTCCCCCCTGTACGGTTTCTACTTAGTACAGAGTAAGTGTAGTTAGATGCGTTTGAATGAGTTGTCAATAGGCTCTTGTGAACTTCTTATTATCGGCAAACCTACTTTCGTAGGAAATATGGGACGAGCACCCTGCCTCCCTAAACTAATAATAATTTTTTCATTTCAATTTAAACTCATGTTTTGCCATTGCCTCGAGCTTCATAATATCCCCTATTAGTCGCCTTGCCATATCTGCAGGTAATATATACGCTTTCTCAAGTCCCCGGACAAGCCTTGTTAATCTGGCAACCGCAAATTCTCTTATCTGAACCTCGGTCAAAGGTTTCCTATCATTTTTTACATCCATATCTTTTTTATCAATTTTTAACAAAAAAAACCGCCCCATATCTCAAATCACTTGAAATATTAGGCGGTCTCGTGAAAACACAGTTTCCGTCAATAAAATAGTAGCACTCTATTTTTTGCTTGTCAATAGCATTTTATTTATATAAGATATTTTTCAACTGTTTTCATTAGGATCTCTTCAATTTCAGCACTTGTTTTACCTTGTCTTAATTTCTTAATTGTTTTATCAAAGTCTATTTCTTTAACATTACGAAGTGATTTATAAGCATTAACAAAACCTTTGATACGGTCGTATACCGCCTCTTTATCAGTATCCTCATCAATATCTAATTCCTTTTTAAGTTGGTCTAATACTTTGTTATAACTTCTGGTCGTTGGCTCATAACCTTCAACTTTTATCCTTTTTTTTATAAACTCATCAATTCCATTGTACCCTTCAATAATATCTGTTGGTAAAAAATCTTTACGTTCCCCAACATCAAACAAATCAAGAATATAGTCAGTTTTATTTTGGCGTTCCCATATTTCAAGAGGCATTGTGTCATCATCAATTATGGTTGAAGTTTTATCTTCGGGTTTAATATCTACTGTTTTTGCTTTTGGTATATCAACTGCTTTAGTTACTTCGGTTTTTGATCCAACAATATTATCTATCATAGTTTTGAGTATACATCAATCCATTCTTTATAATGATTTTCCAAGTTAAAATTATCCTTAACGTATTTATAATTACTTTTTCCTATCTTTACCCTAAAATCCTTATTTTCTATCAGTTTGGATAATTTAATTATCCAGTCTATCGAACTTTCTGCGGTCAGTAAACTGTAATTATTATAAACTATCTTAGAACAGACCGAAGGAATTTTAAGTAAAGAATATTCTAAAAATTTAATATTCGATTTACTTCGGTTAAAATCATTATCTGTTAATGGAGCTATCCCTATATCAAGTGCCATTGAAGATAACCTCATAGGGTAAGCTTCAAATGATGTTGGTTCATACACTTCAAGACGGGATTGATGTTTAATATAATTTTTAAACCTGAAGTCCCCACATACCACAAACTTAACCTGCGGGTATTTATCCATTATCTTATTCATTATCGGACAAATAAACTTAATATCTTCAAAGTGAGAGCTTGACCCTGTCCAACCAATTCTAATATCATCGGTATTGTTATCTATTTTCGAAACACCAAACCATTTAGGGTGATAGTAATTAGGAAGAATAAGAGTATTGCTATTTAGCCTTTTCAACTTATCGGCTAAATATTCATTAGTTGTTGTAACGGCATTAGCTTGTCTTATAGTTTTAGATATTATTTTATTAGCATCAAGTACTTTATGTTGTTTATAGTAAGGATTAGTTTTACCAACACTTAAATTATCATCAACATCAACAACAACTTTTTTACCCATCTTAAAAATCATATCTAACCCTTTTTTATCAACTATGTTATGAAGTACAACAATATCGGCGTTTGTTACTTCCTCTTCATTAATCCCTTTTAAAGATACAAAAGCAGACCAGTGAGGATTGTACCTTATATATTCAAAAGGAAATATCAATCTCCAATAAATAGCTCCTGAGGTGTCACTATACGCAATTACTTTTTTCATTTTATACTTAACATTTCGGACACAAATTTAAAAGTAGCATCCGTTGGTATTTTAGTTAAGTTAATAATATTATCAATAATATTATTTTCCGAAGGTCCACTTACATGCCCGTGAAGTTTCCATTTATACTCATCGGTAAATAACCAAAACTTCTCATCAATCGAATGATTATATTCATAGTACTTCTTTGTTCGAGGGGATTTTGGCTGGTTACGGTCAACTGCTAAAAACCATCCTTTTTTATCAAGATATTTAACCAAACTTTTATTGTATAACCAAAATGGAGCTTTAAAGCCTTTGACATAGGGAATACCATACTTTTTAAATACATCATCAATCGCTCTAAATATAATCGGGTAGTCCTCTTCTTTTACATTTTCAAACTCCCTATGTTTATGGGTCAGTCCATGAGGAATTATCTCAATCCAGTCAAGGTTAGCCTTTATCTGTTTTAATATCTCATCACGTTGAAAGTCTGTAAAAGACGGATAGTATTGATAATCAAATGGTATCATAAACATTGACACCTTTAGATTAGGTAAAAGCTTCTTGAGTTTAAACAAGTAAAATAGATTATTATTTTCAAGTGAAAAATCATCAAAATCTAATACAACCGTCTTTGGTCGTTTTACTTCCTGCTGGGTAATTTTTATAAATTCATCAACCTGTGTGTCACCCTTACTTATTCTTTTCTTAATATTATCAATAGTCATTGTTTCAAAATCATCAGCAAGAGCATCAACTCTTTTATCTCCTAAAAATATAACTGGACACCCGCAATATAAGGCTTCTTCATGTAAGGCGCTACCTACAAATAAATAAAGCCGTTCAGCTTTACGAAGCATGTCGGCAAGTTCTTTTTTAGTCTTAGGAAATAAGTCTTTACCTGTTTTTATCTCAATACCTTTGTCCTTGATAAACTTTGGTATTCTAACATTCCTATTAATTGCTTTCCCAACATAATAGATTATCCCTTTTCGTTTTTCTTTTCCTTTATAGAATATCGTTTCATCTATCTCTCTTAAATGTAAGACAGGAGACTTTTTATCAAATGCCCGATGGTATGTAAAAGTAAATTCCCCATTATCAGGCAGTTTATAAAAATCCCATTTCATTATTTCCCAGTAAAACTCTGGCTTATTCATAAACCACCTAACTACACGTGTAGCACCGCATGGATTACCAAGTACTGTATCAGGATAGACCACTATCCAATCAGTTCTTTTTTGTACTTCCTCATCAGTTATTGAGGGGTTTATCCATTTAGGATTGCCAATCTTTGCAGTAATATAGGCAGTTTGTCCTTTTTTATTAAGACGATGGCATAGATCAAAAAGTGTTATGTTTCCAACTGATGTATCATCAAAATTTGGACAAACTATTAAATAAGGTCTCATAAAAATACATTATAAATATAACAAAAACAAAATAAAAATAAGACTAGGTAAAAAGGATAAACTGAATATATCATTATCAATATAAATAATACAAATAATATAAATAATTCTTTATTACTCATTTAAATAATATTGAGCTTGCTATATCCCTGTTAATATAATGCTGTTCTGTCTTACATTGTCCTACTCCCCCGTCTTGTAAATCTATTACTTCCGCCTCATACGACGGTATAACTAAATTATTCCCACGATTGGAAACACTTAAAATAATATCATCAATATTTTCTTTTGGCAGGTCTTTATTATCTTCTCTAACTATAAAAACCTCCGATAGTATATGTTTAGGAACAAAATAAAGTCTTGTTAAAATATCAGAGTTGACTGGTTGATTAGTCGCCTTTACATACTTTCCATTAAAATATGGCCTTTCTCCCTCAACAAGTTTTGTCCCCTCATATCCTAAAGTATGTCCGGGATATTTTTTAGCATATAATATAAAATTACTTAATGTATCTTTTGTAACAGTCATATCATCATCTATAAAAAAGAAGTAGTCGGTATCAATGGTTAGCGCTAAAGCATATCTTGTAATTACTGGAAAATTACTGTCAGCGTTAATCGAGGTAACCCCCTCACTAAAATAATTAACCGTTGAATTATCATTAAAAACAATTATCTTATCCGGAGGAACTGTAGATTTTTTCAAGTCTTCAACTATACGGTCAATGTTTCCAACTCTCTCTTGATAATGACAAAGAATAATAGCTGTTACTGTCATAATGGTTTTGTAATTTTTTCTTTTTCCCGCTTATTAAAATATTCTTTATATCTTTTATGTTGGACTTCCGTACCCTCTATATGCTCAACCTTTAAATCTTCAATATAAAGCTGTTGATAGCCATTGCGGGTTAACCATTGAGATAGTTCTAAATCTTGAAGACCGTGAAGAGGTGAATCCTCCGTCCATCTAAAAGTTTTATAAATTGAAGCTGGGGCTATATGACATAAACCACCAATATGTGAAACCACTCCTATTAAATGATTGTTAAATTTACCATAAGCTAAACGGGGAGAACCACCGGGATTATCACGTAACCCCTCAGGGTAAGGTGACATTGCCACCATATGATTGCGTTTATATAGTTCAACTACTGATTTTAGCCAATTATTAGAAAGCGATAAACAATCATTGTCATATTTGATTACAATATCATATTTATAAGCTTCAAAATCTTGTTCAACAGTTGTAAACGGAAGTTTTGAATTACACCCTTTAATTATACGGACAAGTGCTTGATTTGAGGCTATACTTATCCCTTTATTTTTTTTGTTATATATTTTTATATACCTATTATTTTCTTTTAACCATTTTTCTGTCCCATCAGTTGACCCATTATCAACAACATAGTGATCATACTTATAACCTGCTTTTTTTTCTAACGACTTAAAACATTTCTTTGTATAAAATAACCTATCCTTAGTTAGACTAAATACCGCCACTTTTATTTCATGTGGCGTGTGAAGATAAGGTAAATCTATTTCAACGTCATAAGAACTCCACGCTGGGACCATAAAGGCTTTTTCATCTTCTTTTCTTTGAGACTTCATTCCTTTGTGTAAAAAATAGTGTGTAATTATTTTTGGCACTCGTAAAAAATGTTTTCCAGCTTTTGCCATTCTTACCCATAAGTTCCAATCAACATACTTTCTATACCTTTCGTCCCACCCTCCAACACTAAACAAAGCCTCACGTTTAATCAGAACGTCTGAAGTATCTATATAATTACGCTGTAAAAGTAAAAAAGGATTAAAGTTTGAATATACTCCTACCTGTGACGGTATTTTTCCCTCACTATCTATTATTAATCTATCCCCATAAACTAAATCTATATTTTTATTCTGTTCAATCGTTTTATATAAAGTTTGTAAATGGTCTTTAAGATATTGACAGTCGTCATCTAAGTAGGCTATATACTGTCCCTTTGCTTGCTTTGTTGCCTCGTTTTTAGGAAAGGTGTCACAGCCATAATTCTTATCAGCATAGATATAGATAATTCTTTTATCTTGTATTGTGTTTATCCAGTCTTGTGTCCCGTCTGTTGAATGGTCATCATAAATAATTATTTCAAAATCTTTAAATGATTGTACGAGGACTGACTTAACTGCTTTTTTTAAGAAAGATAATCTGTTAAATGTAGTAATAATGACGCTTATAATCGGTTTTTTCATTGTGATTTTCTCATGTTAGATAACTCGCTTATCTTTGATCCTCTTCTTTTCCATTCATGTTTGTACTTTTGCCATTCCCGTTTTCTTCCCTCTTCATAACTTCGGGCCTTACTAGAACCTCTTATTTCTTTATTTTTTTCATACTCTACCGCTTCAAAATATTTAGTTTCCTCCCCTGCTTTCATTGTAGAGGGATTTATTTTATTTGTCAAGGACTGATAGGATGGTTTTTGAATAGTACCAAACATATAATTATTTGGGTGTAGATTAATTAAACATTTATGGCAGAACTGCCACTTAGCCGATTGAACATTATTACAATTTTGACATTTTATATTCTTCATTTTATCTTGCCATCCCCCCGCTCGGGATAGGAGCGGGGAAATGGACTAATTAACTTTTTTAATCAATTATGCTGTTGAACTAACTACGTGTTTCAAGTTAATTCCAAAAGCACTGTTCAAAACGGCTGTACCAAAGGTTGTTTTCCAACCAGCGGTTGCCACTTTGTTTGTTGGATCCGCAATTCCACCTGATCCAAAGCCATGCATAATAACCTCCAATTTTTGAAGATTAGTTACACCAAAGGCTTCTCGTCCCATAATGTTTGTAACATATATAGAACCAGATCCTGTTACTGACCCTGTTGACATAACATATCCATTTGAAGTTTCAAGAAAACGGACACCCATTAACTTTCCAACTTCTCCTGAGAAAATGTTTGTCGAATCAGCGTACAAGTTTGCATCAATCCAACCTCCTGTCGTGGTATCACCCTGTAAATCATACAGAGAATCTGGATGCGTTACCGCAACCCAGTATCCACCGATATCAAGAGCATCGTTTCTACTCAAAGTTCTTTTCGCTTTCCTAATTTCAGTTATTGATAAAGTACCAGTTGAAGGAATAGCGGTAATATGAGCCGCACCTGTTGCTACTTGAGAAGTTAAAGACTCCGAAATGGAATTTCTAACTAAAGTATCAATAGATTTACCAGCGTTCTCACCCAATCTTTCAACGGCCTGTTTCATCATGTCACCAAAAGAAGTATAAACCAAAAGATCAGAAATGGAAACAGCGGCGTCATATTGAGCTGTTGATCCCGTAACGTTGACCGCAGTTAAAGCAACGGCAGTCGTAGGTACACCCTCGCCCTGTCCGGCCGTAACTATATCAAGGTTCGTAAATCTTGTCCAATAAACAACACCTGTCCCGTATCCACCTTCGCCTTTTTCAACGTGTTGATCCATCTGCCCCAACTGTTTATGTTGAAGTTTTGGAGTAGCGGTATGTAAAAATCTGTTAATATAATAACGATTTTTAATCGCCTGCGTTGTCAAAGCTGTAGTTGATTTTGCATTATCTATAGCCATATGTATTTAATGTTGATTTTGGGCAAAGTGAGTCTATGATAGGGTAAGAAGATATTTAGAGTATTTACTTACCTGTCTTTCAGCGATTGTTAGGTTTTTTACCTGTAAATCTTTATCAGGAATTAGGAAAATATATTGTACTTTATCTTCTAAATCTTTACAGATTATTAAAAATAAATCTACTTTTCCCTTCTGTTTTGTTAATAAAAATTTCCAAACATATGCTTTTCCTTTTACCCATTCACCATTTATATGTTTGTTTGCTATCAACTTTTTCTTCCCTGTTTTTACATCTACAAGTTTACCTTCCCACTTCAAATCGCAAGGTCTTCTTATTCTTTCAGACCCTTTAAGAATAGTAAGAGCTAACATCTCTCCTCTAAATCCTAAACTATCTCCTCCATGAGATTTATAAACATACTTTTGAGGATGTTTTCTCCTATATTCTCTTTGATACTCCATTACATCATATCTTCTTGATCTTGCTTTTGCTTGTTCTCCCCACATTCCTGTTTTATAGGTCATAACCCTATTATAGACTCACTATTGCCTTTTATCAACACTTTTATATTTTCACCTCCTTATTTCAAGCCTTGTTTCTATCCCATTCACCAGTTTCTTTAAGATAGGCTTCCATTTCACTGTCAGACATTCCTTCAGTTGAAATATTACCCTTACTTACTTTAGCTGATGATGAAGGTGGCACTACCTCAGATGACTCTTGTTGAATCATCTTTTTAGTAACCGCCTGTTGACCTTCCTCCTGTCCAGCTTGATGAAAAGACATGATAGTTTCGGCAAAATCTTTTAGTCTTAAATCCGGGTCTTTAATTCTTAGCTCATTATATTTTTGAACAAATTTTTGAGTTCTTGAAGGATCAAATTTTTCTGAATCTTCATTAAATATTGGATATTTACGTTCTACCTCATGCAAATCAGATTCAAAACTATTAAGCCTTGAAAACTCTTTAGTAAACTGTCCAAAACGAGCCTTAACTATATTATCAGCTGTACTCATTACATTACTTTGGTACTGTTCTTGAGTTATCTCCCCATTTTCAGGAATTATTGGCGACTGCTCCCATGGAGGTATCGCAAAATTATCCCTTAAAGGAGGGGTTGTTTTCTCCCTTTCAAGTTGAGTACGTAAAGCTGAAAGCTCTTTTACAGCTTTCTCTTTTTCCTCTGTAACCGACTTTAATTTATTAACTAATTGACCCGCTCTTTTCTCATGTCTTTCGGACAAGTGGTCATCTCCTGATTCGGTAACTTCCGTTTTGCCCTCTTCGGGTGTTTCAGGAGGTCGAGTGTTTCCTTTTTCATCATCTTGAGCATGTTCTTTTGCATAGTCGTTTATTTCCTGCTCGACAGATGACGGAACAGATACGGTTGTTTCTCCTTCAACCTCAGTTTCTGTTGCCATTTTTGTTTGAGGTAACATATTTTTATGCAGTCCACTAATTTTTTTCCTCTAATTTTTAACTAGCCTACAGGACGCTTAGGCTTTTTAGTATTAAATAAATTTTATTTAATATTAACAAGCTTAGGTAATCCTTCTTCATCTATCCCTACTAACTGCTTATTTACCCCTATGTGTATCGCATGTCCTATTATGCACGACCTACATTCAAGATAAATTCCTTTTTGTATCCATCTATGACCTGACATTTCAACTTTCTTATCAATAATTATTCCACCCTGATAATTAAACGGTTTAATCTCAGGACTTTCAATCTTATCATTTTTTTTCTCCTCCGTCTTTTCTTGCTTTTTCATTTATTGTATCGGCTGTTTTTTCAGCTTTATTAATAATTGACATAAGGTTAGCTTTGGTTAACCTATTAACCGCCCGCCTTAATCCAATCTCCTCAAGAGATGCACCTTTTTCAAAAGCATTTCCCTCTAAAATATCAAGCTCTTCTATTAATTTTAAAATGTACTTTTTTACAACGCCGTATGCTACACTTTCCGCAAACCTTGCCCAAATAATATCATCTTCTTTTAAGATGTTATAAGCACTTACTTGATCTTGTCTAATCCCTACTAAATTTATCTTAAACCCCATTGGGGGTATAGCTTGATTGTCCATATTATCTAAATAATTGTTGTGCAAATGCTTGAATGTCCGGGTCTTGCATTGTTTGTTGTGGTTGTGGTGGTTGTGTTATTTGAGGTTGGGGTGGTACTTGTTGAGGTATAGGGGAAGATATAGGCTGTTGTGGTGGTTGTCCTCCCATTTGAGGTTGACCCTGTAGCATCTCTTGAGGTATTTCACTATTTGGCATGGTTGGATTCGATACTTGAGTCCCCATTTGATCTGGTGGGATATCAATAATTATTTTATCCCAATCTTGTGTACCTGATGAAACTATTACCCGTTGAAATAGTTCAGCTATATCAAGTGTTTTTCCTTTTTTAGCAAGTGCCTGATTAAGTTGTCCCCCTGCCTGTGGGTCAAGAGCCATCATAAGTAGGCTCCTTGAGTTATTTAAATCCTGTTCTTGATCAACTTTATAAGTAGATCCTGACGTTATTTGAAAATCAAACTTAGTATCTTTGAATAGATTGCCTGTTATCTTAGCTTGTCCCCGTTCCCCTGAAGTAAACATTTCGACTATATCGGGATATGCTTTTTCTATCTGTTCAATTTCCGACTTAAAAAGTCTCATTGTTAAAGGTTTCTCAAAATTCTTAACAGTTAGATCAACAAACCCTCCCAGTACTTCCTCTAAAGCCTTTTCCATCATGAAACGGTCCCAGCTATCCCTTGCCGACTCACGGACAGATAACATTTTAAGAGCTTGAGGGGTTTTCCCTTGAGTTATATCTACGTTTTTTGAAACGGTTGTATCAGTTGTCCCGGCTTGGTTCATTAAAGCGGCTGTTAGAAAACTATATGTTGATTGAAATGTAGCAATTCCTTGAGTATTACTTTGAAACTGACGAATAGAATTAGGTTTAATCTCAAGCCATTTGGAAGCTGGCTCTTGGACAATAGTTGAAGGGACTATACCATCGGGGTTAAGAATAATAGGTGGAAAGATTGACATTTTTACACCGTCTAAATAAAGATTAATAAGTGAGTTAACCGCAAACTGTAATGTTTTACCACGTTCGAACTCTCCAAGCCCATAAATACTATCTAAAAGAGGAAACCCATATTTGGCAGTTATCGGAAGTTTGTTATTTTTCTGAGGGTTAGGGATATCCCGAAGTACTAATTTCTCGTCCCCAAATTCCGAACAGATAGTAATCCAACGGTCTTTTCTGTATTCTGTATAAATTTCTATCTGCTTAAAAGCATTATCAGACTTTGTTGAAGGTTGACGTGTTCGTTCTACATAACTTCGCTTTTCATCATTAGTTTGACCCTTAACTGAATTTTGTCCATCTTTAATTTTAAGAAGCACTGTGTCTATATTTTTCCAACTATCTTTATTTCTTGCTTTTAACCAGTCTTCATTAACATGTGTAGTTACACCAAACCAATCAGCATCGTTTAGTGAATATTTACCTGGTTGTGGGTGACAGTCCCGAATAGGAAGTAAAAAGAAATCGGGAGAGGAAAAATCATCTTTAGATACCCAGTCGGTGAGAGCAAATAACGACCCATACATTAACGAATAAATATCCCAGAGACGACATTTAATAAGGAAATCAAACTGAGCGTTGGCATTGGGAAGTATCCATTTATCAAGAAGCAGGTTCATAAGTAGATTTTTACCTAAATCATCTCTTGATATTGCCATCGCCTTACCTGTTGGATTTTGCGCCATAACTCTGGCCGCACGTTCCAAAACTATAGTTGAAAGTCTTGGATCAAATACCTGAGACTTATTAACATGAACATCCTCTTCATCAATTAGTTTATTAACAAGTATTGACTCTTTTTCATCCCATCCTGTTAATTGTGGACTTACCATATCAGTCCATGAATCATCTTTATGTTCCCAGACTTCTTTAAATAAGGTTTTTGATTTTAATGAAGATATTACTTTCTCCTGTTGTGTATCTTTTACTTTAGATACTTCGGTAGATTGTTTAGTAGATTCTTTTTTTTTTGACATAAAAAAACACGTCTTCCCAAATTACATGGAAAAACGTGTGACATGGATATCACTCCGATGAAAAAAGATTAATATAAAAATATCTACTTGTCAATAGCATTTTCATTTTTATAATTCTTTTTATTATGAAAATAGTTAACAAGCTCTTTAATATTTCCCTCAGAAAATGTTATTGTAAAGTTAAGAACTCCTGATTGTTTTCTATCAACCATATTTTTAATTAATTGTACAACCTCAGCAGTGGCCTTGGCATTATCTGAAGTATGATATTTTATCTTTCTAAATCTTTGAGACTCTAAAGCGACAGGTTTTCCCTGATGAGTTATTACTGAAAAATTAACCTCCCCATACTCGGTTTTTGAGATTTCAAGTAACATGTCATCAATTATGCTCATATTAATAAAAGCTTTTATTTTTCCAAGCTTCTTTTGGAAATTCACTTATAACATGTTCGTAATCGGAAGCTTTTTTTGGTCGATCTACATTTAAATAAAGTTGATAAGCAATCGAAAGTGACATAATTAGGTCATCATGTGCGTTAAGTTCAGCTTGAGCTTTCCAGATGGATGAGGACCTAACAACAACAAAAGAATACATTTCATTAATTGTTTTTTTATCATAAATTTTAAGTACCCTATTGTCTATTGCCTGTTTTAAATCAGATAACATTTTTCCACGATTAGAAGAAGTGGTTGTCCACCCGTATTTTTTAGGTTCACTTTCCGTTATCATCCCAATTCCTGTTGGCTGTTGCCAAACATCAAACCAGTTTAAACGGTTCATGGCAAGCATACGGTCTATTTCATAACTACCTCCGGCGTTAGTTTCCGGAGCAATACAAGGTTTAATTTGAGTTATATTATATATCTTTTCAAGAATACGGACCACGTCATTGGTTACATCTGATGCGGTTTTGTTAGAATGAATAACTAAAGGCACATCCATTTTAGTTTTTGATATAAATTGTACGGCACAATAATCATTGACACCTGCGGCCATATCATAACCCGCCACAATTTGCTCATCTTTTAATATCTCCCTAAATTGTCTATTCATAAATAAGTTTTTGAGTAATAGGTTCTATTGATTGGAATAGGTAATATTGTAAAGCCTGCTTATCAAAATAAAGTGAACCACTTGTTAAATACGCCTCCTCTTCCGTCATCGGATATTCTTGAGGAAATAACCTATCTAATTCTTTTTTTTTCATATCTAAAAATGTCTGATCATATTCCCATAGAGGATTGTAAAAATGTTTCTTAAACCCCCGATCATCTCCTACGTCCCATAGCTTTTTAAACCAATTAAAACCGTTAGCGGTTGTTTCAATTATTACCCTTCCATTTGGAACAACGGCTTGGATAGCTGATCCAAATATAGATTCAGGATCGGGATAGAAAGCCAACTCTGAATTAGAAACCACGCCACATACAGTTAAAAATGAATGATTTTTGTTATCAACTTCTATATCATAGGTTTCTTTCTCTTCCACTTCTTCAATGCTTTTAATTTTTACGAATAAATACCCATTTTTAGGTGAAGTGTTACGAGTAATAACATATTTTTGTTTACTTGCTCCTTTACTATGATCTTTATTCTTATCAAATCCATGTTCACGCAAAACATAAATAGGTTTAGTCTGCTTATCATATCTAAATCTTTTTTCGTGATAATCTAACGCTAAAAGACGGTGATTTAATAAAGCATAAATCTGTTTCATTTGTCTTGCTATTTTTTCATGAATAGTAGTTATAGAAATACATTTCCATTTCAATTTTGCCTTACTTCCATCACCATCTCTCCAACCCTCATATAATCCTTTTAAAAAAGTTTTAGGAAACTGGTATAAAAAGCGGGTGGGAACATTTTTATTTGTTACTTTTCCTACTAATTTTTCAATAAATGAAGCTAATTCTAAAGAATAATAAATAATCAACTTTCTTGTTCCACTTTTTGTTTTGTTTATTTCAACGGTAGGTTTTAATGGTAATAAATCAATAAATTTTTTATAATATTCCTCATCTTTATGACAAGCGAATGTTATTCTCCCTTTATTGATATTCCCTTCTGCCAAATAATAACCTAAAAAATATCCTAATTTATAATTGGTTTTCACCACAAAATCATCAGTTTTTTGATTAGCTATTTTTTGAACATAATTAATAGGAAGATGAATACAGTTTTTTATTTTCGGAATTGTTAAAAATTTAATATAAGCACCTGTTTTAGGATAAGCCCATAAAATATAATTGTCTGTTGTTAACTCTCCGGCTTTTTTCCAAATTGGTTCACCTATATTTCTATAATAGTGCCACGCCTTACTTTTACCCATTACCCTTATTTTATGATCTTTACTAACTAAGATTTCTTCATTGCTTAACCATGTTTTAATTTTTAAAAGAGGTTTAACTCCTGTTTTGATTTTATTAATGACTTTGGTGGTTTTCCCATCTTCAGCTACCAAAATGTCATTAATATTTATTTTTTCTATCGGCTTGGTTGTTCCATCGGCACATAATATTTTAGTTCCTTTTCCAATACATAAATGTAAATTTGTTATAGTTTTGCTCCTCCCAAATTGAGTATTTTTAGCGCTACCTAATTTATAATACGAGTTCATAACAGGATTATATAGTTCCGTCTTAGAGTTATATTTTAAAGGCACTTTACGACCCGTTCTCTCTTCGTAGGATTGAATATAATACTTAACTCTTGCAAGTAGTCCTGTTGCATTGTCATCAATATCAGCAACCACCACGTTATAAGCATTTTCAGTTAAAATAAAATCAGCCGTAAACATTGCAAGTATTATTGAAGAAAAACCCATTTGACGACTTTTTAAAATAATATCTTTTCCTGACATATTAATTAAAAAATCAGTTTGAGTTTTGTTTGGAATAAAATTAACTACCTCTTGTTTTTTATTGACTATTAAAAGTTTGTCAGTGATCCATTTTAAATAATTCATTTATATTCCTCTGCCTCCTTTTGGAAATCTTGTTTTATATTAACCATAACTCCTACCCCTTGTTTACCTTCTAAAAACTCCCCAGCTTGAACAACATCTTTAATAAATCTTGAACTATCTATTAATTTATCCAATTTCCCATATACTTTAGCTATTCCACGCTTTTTATGAAAGTTTTTATATTGTGTGTACCACCAATCATTAAATCCTTGTGATTTCCAACGATAATATTCTTGTCTCCACGCTTCAACTGCCCTATTACTTCTTTTATTACATTCTGTTGCAATATCCATAGGACGCAATGATTGAATTTCAATAGAAACGTCAACCCATAATCTTTTTTCAGGATCATTTTCAAATTTGATAGTATTTGTATCACTTTGTATTATTTCTATATTTTCCGGTGGTGGTAGTTCCTGAAGATTATTTGGTGTCATCTATTTCTATTATAACTTTTATTAACTGATCTGCTGGTATTTTAGCAAGTTCTAGTATTGCAGGATCGCTGGTATTTAGTTTAACAGTAAATTCAATATCATTAGTTATTAATTTTTTAGATTTAACTTCCCTTATTTCTGCTATAAATTCCATATTTAACTATCAATCTTCCATAAATAACGCTTGTTAAAAATTATTCCTTGACCTTTTAAATCCGTAAGTAACATGAAGTCCCGATTGGAAGAATTATATTCTATATTTACTTCATAGTTTCCATTCATTTTTGTCCATATTTCCCCAACCGTATCTTGAACTTGTGTTTCCATGATTTGACCATCTTTTTTTAACGTGTATATAACAGACATACTCTATCAGAGTATATAAAATTAAACAAATTGTCAAGTATTATATATTCATTTGACAAACGGTTTTGAAAGATATATATTTAAATTATCGACCGAGGTAACTGACGATATAGTAGCTATAAATTTGGCAGTAAGTTTAGGTAACACGAAGGCTTGTTGCCAAGTTTGTAGAACGATTAGAAATTTAAATTTAACAATGAATAAAATATCCATACAAACAACACAGGAAATATTAAGACTACGTAATATACTTCAAAACATATCTAATATAAGTTATTCATTTTCTAAAATAAACCAAAAATATCCCCTTGATACACTATCAGAAGAAGATGGAAATGAAATAACAGAAGTCTATCTTAATTTAATCAGAGATACAAAAAGAACAGTAGATAAAATATTTACAAAAACAGTTCCAATTTAATTAAAATAAATAAATTTAACTATGAATGATATACCCCAAAAAGAAAAAGGTTTTTTACAAATAACTTCAGGTAAAAAAGAAAATGATATTTTATCCGCTCTAATTTCTATGAGATTAAATGGAACTGAATATCAAATAATACTAACTGTTATTAGAAAAACATGGGGATGGAATAAAAAAGAAGATTGGATTTCTATTAGTCAATTTGAAAAAATAACAGGAAAAGATAGAAGTTTTATTATAAAAACTATAGGTGGACTAGTGGACAAAAAACTACTAGTGAAGAAAAGTACACTAGGTAAGATAACTAAATTATCTATTCAGAAGGATATAACGCTCTGGGATATTAAACTAGTGGATAATACACCACTAGTGGACAAAAAACCACTTACTAGTGGACTTTTAGCGTCGCAACTAGTGGACAAAAAACCACCCACAATAAACACTATTACAAAAGATACTAATACAATTACTCCGCAAGCGGAGTTAGTTTTATATTTTTCTAATATTTTTAATAAAAGATTCAAAAAACCATATATGCCATTTAAGACAGATTATATAAATATGGCAAGTCTTACAAAAACATATCCTCTTGACAAAATAAAAACATATATTGAATGGTACATTTATTGGAATAATTGGAAAACAAAATCAGGATATAATATTGGTCATTTTTACAAGAATATAAATTCTGTTACAAGTTCGGCATCACCGTATAGCTATTAAAATATGGACACCCAATTACTTGAGGCTCAATTACTATTTTCAGTCATCTTTACTCCGGAATGGATTGACTTACTTACACTTGGAGAGGTTGATTTTACTTCATATAGACCTGTTTTTAATGCCATTATGAAGTTAAAAAGTGAGGGAAAGACTATTGATTATACCGCAGTCCAGGCTATTGAAAAAACAACAAAAGATATGTCTGATATTGTATTAGGATCTGATAACACTGGAATGACAATAATTCCATTAAAAAGCATATTTGAAGAACGAGTTGAACTATTAAAAGAATTATCAGCCAAACGCCAAATTAAAGCTAATTTTGTAAACGAACTTGATCTTAATGTTCTTAAAGAACAACTTGAAAAAATATATAAAAAAGGTTCGTCCCGTTGGTTAACTGGTGAGGATATTAAAAACCTTGCTTATGAGATATTAAAAGAGAAAAAAGAAAACACGGTCACCTATGGTCTATCAATTCTTGATAAGGCTACTAAAGGAATTTCCCCTGGAACTTATGTAATAATTGCAGGTCGTCCTTCAGTTGGAAAATCAGCCTATCTTCAATATATGGGATTAAAAAATGCTGAGAAAGGGAAGAAAGTATTGTTTGTATCGGCTGAGATGAGCGAAGAGATGATAATTAGCCGTATAATGACTACCTACGGTCCAGAAACTATCCCGTCTACATTTAATATTTTAATCGCAGGGGATACCGGAACGATTGAAGCTGAGATTAATAAAAAAGCCAGGGACTTTGATTTAATCCTTGTTGATTATATCCAGCTTCTTAAATCAAAAGGGCGTACAAAAGACCTATACGAGCGTGTTACTGAAATATCAGGCGACCTGAAGACTATGGCTACTAAATTCAATCTACCATTTATCTGTGCCTCTCAGTTTTCAAGAGCTGCCGAGGGCAATCAACCTAATATGGCTCATCTTAAAGAGTCAGGTGCTTTGGAACAAGATGCAGATGTAGTTATATCACTATGGAAAGATAAAAAAGATGCTGATTTTACAATAGATAAAACACTTTCTAAGGTAAGACTTGATCTACTTAAAAACCGTAATGGCTGGACTTTTGCCAATAGCGACACAAACGTCTATGCTGTTATGTTTAAGAAAAATGAATTTAGATTTTATGATGTAGATATGATAGAAAGGAGCGAAAAATGAGAATCCAAAGAGTCGCCAGATCGGTTTATCTGCTTTATGCCAATGCCAACATTATTAAGCGGATTAAGATGTTGGAAAAGTTAAAGGCAAAGATATTTAAAAAATAATATAACTAAAGAAGAATTGGCCGGTGCTAAAAGATTTCAGGATTGGATGGATCAAGAGGAAATAAGAATGAAAAACGAACCGGAAATAATAATGGAAGAAAAACATTTTACTAAACCGTTTTTCAAAGAAAGACCAAAAATAGACCGTCAGTTACGGTTATTTTGAAATACACTTGACAAACTATTATAAACTGTTATATAATTATATCGTTATCAATTAACTTAAATAAAAGGGGGGTGAGAAATAATGACAAAAGAACAGGCATACAAAGAAATGTTAGAGAATAGCCGGGCGTTAGTTAGTCCAAAGTTTGCTGAAGAAATAGCGAAGGCATTCGGTCAAAATTTACAAACATTAAATATTATGGCAATGCCAACTAAATATTTTTATAGAGCTAATTTTTCAAAAGAGACACAAGATTTAAATAGTGTTTCAATAAATTTATTAGCGAGTCGTTTAGTAGAGAAGCTAACAAAAGAAGAAGCACCAAAAGGCATATTTCACGGGGCGGGCAGTAATGCTGAATGGATTACCGAAAAAAGTGTAGCAGTACTAAAAAGAGAAATAAAATAGTGTTTAGCTTATGCCTATTAGACTAAACCCTAATAGGCAGAAAGTTAGAAATTATCAATTAACTTAAATTATGAACAATGAAGAAAAGAAACAATATCTGAAAAAGCAGTTATTGGATACGTTTAGTGTTCTTGTCGTAAATAGCGAGGAAGATATCGCTCACGATTACGGATCAATGAATGATTTCTACGATGTAATTATTGATAGGGTTGAAGAGTTAAGAGAGTTAAGTAGTTATAAATTATCTTCAAAGGAAGAAGAGCTTTTGAAGAAAGTTATTAAATAATATGAACCTACTTAAAATAAAATGTTTCTACTGTAAAGATGAATTAACCGCCGGTGAACTTGATACGCATTATAGAAAACCGTATCTTAATCAATCTAAGCCTTGTTGCTATCAATGTTCGCAAAAATTACTTGATGATGTAAAACGAAAATATCAAGAAAGTTTAAAAATAAAGAAAAACGAAGAGTTTTGCGATTATATCGAGGATCAAATGAGGTGTAGATTATGAATACTTATAGCACATGTTGTGGAACTGGGGTAGACGTAGATAAACTAATTTGCCTTGATTGTAAAGAACATTGCGGAGTTGAATATGAGTGTGAAGAGTGTCATTCACTATCTGAAGAATTAGAGTTAAGATCAGATAATAAAAATGTTTGTAAAGGTTGTTATACGGAAACTATGGATAGTCAATTATAAATTTTAATTTTTTTACCTATGAACGATTTTTTACCAGAGGGAACATCAATTCCCGCAGGACAGAGTAATTATATGAAATTGTCTGAACCTGAAAATAAGTTTAGAGTTTTGGGGAGTGCTATTACAGGGTTTGAGTTATGGGTTAAAGGAAAACCCGTAAGAAATAAGTCAAAGGATCAGTTTACGCCAGAGCAATTAGAAAATGCTGATATGAACAAATTTACTGGGAAAAAGAAAGTCCCTCAATATTTTTGGGCATTTCCAGTTTATAACTATCAAACCAAAAATATAGAAATTCTTGAACTAACACAAGTAACTGTTATGCGGGGAATTGATGATTATCTGAAGGACGAAGATTATGGTGATCCTAAAAAATACGACCTAAATGTGATAAGAGATGAAGCGACTGATAGAGTGGAGTATCGAGTAAAAGCGAAACCGCCAAAAGCCATCTCTAAAGAGATAGAGGATCTTTATAGCACTATGTCTATAAACCTTAAAGCATTATACAAAGGTGAAGATCCATTCAAAAAAGAATTGAACGAGAATGTTGATCCTGATAGTGTGAAGTTAGATTAGTTTTTAACCTGATCCATCAAACTCTTGATGGTGAGGGGTTAAAAAATATTAAAATTATGAAAAAAATAAAAATAGGAAATAAGACAATATTAAGTTATCAAGAATATTTACATAAAAAAATAACTTTAGAAGATTGGGCAGATGATTTTCTAAAAATAATTGATAAGTCAAGTGTTGCTGAAACTATATTATTTTCTGATGTAAAAATGATGATAGATTTTATATCTGACCTTTTGAAGTTAAAAATTCAAAATTAAAATTATGGATATACCTAAATGTCCCAAAACATTATCAGGAAAACATTATTTTAGTGAAGAAGTAGAATTTTTAAGAAAAGATAAAGTTTGGATAAAAAGACCACAATGTTGTCTGTGCAGAATTATTGATGATAGAAAGTTAAAAGTTAAAAAATAATATGAACTATTACCAAAGGTCAGCTAAAAAACTAAACACCGTTACTAAAATATTTATACTTTCGTTTCTTATTTTATCGGCCGGTTACTTGGTACAAAAGTTTTTTCAATACTGGAATTTTCAATCTCCCTTAACAATAAAAATCAGATCACCGTTAAAGCGTATTTATCTTTATGAAAATTCAAGAAGCATAGAACCACTACCTACTACCACTCCACGCAAGGACAAGCCATCAGGCGCTCATATTTTGCCGTCTTTGACACCGACACCGAAGTTGAAAACCGAAAGGGAAATAATAATGGCTCAAAAACACGGTGAGGTATTGTGGAAAATATATTTACTTGAAACAAGTCGGGGAAAAAATGATTATTGCCGACCTAACGGTTATGGCGGGTTTGGTGTAATGAACGAGGGTAAGGTGGTTTGCTACGATACCTTTCAAATCGCTGTTGAAAGAGCAGAATATTGGCTAACTAAAAATGGGGTAGATAAGGATTTGGCGGTATCTTTATGTTTGTGGAACGAGGGGATAGCCAAAAATGACTGTTCGTATTATAAAAATTATTTAACATTGTGAAATAGTGTTATTTATTAAGTGGAAAGAATACTATAAACAAAGATATATTTTAATAAATTTACAAATTAATAGTTAATTTAAAACTAAATATATCCTATATAAAAATGGAGTGGACAAACAGAATATAACAGTTTATATTTTAATTATATGACAAAAACAACTGAGTGGGTAACAATTAAAGAGGCTTCAATTATCACAAAATTACACCCGCATAGCATTAGAAAATATATCAAGGAAGGTATCTTTGAAATAAACAAGCCCTTCATAAAAGAGGGATCAAAGATAATGGTATCTAAGGATAGTTTGGTTAGAAAATATAGTTTACCGGCGTATGCGAGAAAAAATAATGAAGAAAGTATAAGAGTTAAAAAGTTAAAAAAACTATGACCGAACTAATTACAATTCTCATAACCATTGGAGTAATAGTTTGGATAAATAGCTGGAGGTCGAAATATTAACAGTTAGTAGCAAATATAAATTCAAAGTATTGATATGAAAAAGATATTAACCATAGAATTAGTTCCAAAAAATAATTGGTATATAAATGTCCGTTCTGAAGTTTCAAAAGAAGAATGGGATATTTTACGAAGAGAAAGTTACAGGGAAGCTAATTATGTTTGTGAAGTTTGTGGTGGTAAAGGGGAAAAACATCCTGTTGAATGTCATGAAGTTTGGGATTATCAAGAAAAAAATCATATACAAAAACTGATTAGGTTAATTTCACTTTGTCCTCTTTGTCATAAGGTTAAACATATTGGTAGAACACAGGTAATGGGAGAATATGATATTGCCTTAAAACACTTAAGAAAAGTAAATAAGATGACTAAAAAGGAAGCGGAAAACTATATTAAAGAAGCATTCAATTTATGGGGTAAAAGAAATAATTACGATTGGAAATTAGACTTAACTTTTCTCTCCCAAAAGGAGAATAAGTAATTATTAAGTTTATTAGATATAGGTATGAAAAATGATGAATGTTCAAATTGTGGAAAGGAAGCAATAATTAAAATGAAATGCCATTTTTGTGATAATGGCGATAAATTATGTCAAGATT
>Ga0210039_1000814_pt1 | contig 31523 bp, 31 predicted proteins | sample CryGeyCG2114_250_3_FD_185460 | JGI IMG/M metagenome (GOLD analysis project Ga0210039, IMG submission 185460) | Groundwater microbial communities from aquifer - Crystal Geyser CG17_big_fil_post_rev_8/21/14_2.50 (SPAdes) (version 2) | ecosystem: Environmental > Aquatic > Deep subsurface >...
GCCCCCTGAAAGAGGAATGACCATGCCGCTTTATGCCCTGATCTGCACCGACAAGCCCGGTGCGCTGCCCACCCGCCTTGCCAACCGCGAGGCGCACCTTGCCTATATCAAGGCCACCGGCGCGGTGCTGCAAGCCGGGCCGTTTCTTGATGGTGCCGGACAGATGGCCGGATCGCTGCTGATCCTTGATCTGCCCGACCTCGCCGCTGCCCAGGCTTGGGCGGCTGGCGACCCCTACGCCAAGGCCGGGCTGTTCAGCGCGGTGCGGCTTGAGGCGTGGAAAAAGGTGATCGGCTGATGCGCACCTGGCTGTTCAAATCCGAGCCCGCCACCTGGAGCTGGGATCAGCAGGTGGCGCGCGGCGCGGCGGGCGAGGAATGGCACGGGGTGCGCAACTATCAGGCCCGCAACAACATGCGCCTGATGCAGCTTGGCGATCTGGGGTTCTACTACCATTCCAATGTCGGCAAGGAAATCGTCGGCATTGTCGAGGTCAGCGCCACCAGCGCTCCCGACAGCACCACCGACGATCCGCGTTGGGATTGTGTGCATATCCGCGCGGTAAAGGCGCTGGTCTGCCCGGTAACGCTGGAAACCTGCAAGGCGCATCCGGGTCTTGCGGGCATGGTTCTGGTCAACAATTCGCGGCTGTCGGTGCAGCCGGTCACGCCTGAAGAATGGCGGATCATCTGCGATCTGGGCGGGGTTTCTGCCTGATAAGATTTGGCGCAGACGCGGCTTTCTGGCATGATCCGGGACACCGGCAATGCTCGGGGCGACCGTTCACCCTGACCCTGATCGACGGCGGCCATGCCGTGTTCGGCTGCGCCATCATCGGCGCGGTGCTGACGCTGTTCTGAAAAAAATGGAGGGCCCCGACCCCATCGAGACCCTCCATCCACCCCACGTGCTCCCTTAGCACCACACGTGTTCTGAAAAGGTCTCGGGCGTGCTGCCCTATGGCCAAAGATATACAATGGGCGCGCCCCGCTGGCAAATTCCAACTAGGCAGAAATTGAGCCAATGCGGCAGGGTTTTGCTAAGCAAGATGCCCGCGACTGGCGCGGGCATCGGGGTTCAGAGCAAGGCTCGCGCTACTTGTAAACCGCTTCCTTGCCGAAATGCCTGACCAGCAGGTAATAGACCACGGCGCGGTATTTGTTGCGTTCGGAGCGGCCGTAGGCCTCAATAACGGCGTCGATCGCTTCCATCAGCGCGGGGCTGTCAGCCAGACCCAGCTTCTTGATCAGGAAATTCTTCTTGACGGTCTCCAGTTCCGACGGATCGCTGCCCGCCACGGTGGCACTGTCGGCATTGTAGATCGCCGGACCGCAGCCGATGGTTACCTTGGTCAGCAGCACCAGATCGGGCTGCACCTTGCACTTGTTGCGCAGATCATCGGCATATCTGGCGATAAGATCGTCCCGCTTGCTCATTCCCGCTTGCTCCTCGTTCCAAAACCGTCCGGGCCACCCGCCGATGTTCGGTCTGGTGGTGCCCATGCAGCTTAGGGGATGTATCGGCATGCGCCAAGGAAATTGTCAGGCAGGATCGGCCCCGGGCCCCGCGACCCGGGGACGCGCCCTCAGTAGCGGTAATGATCGGCCTTGAACGGCCCTGCCACCGCCACGCCGATGTAATCGGCCTGCTCGGGGCGCAGTTCGGTCAGTTTCGCGCCGACCTTGGCCAGATGCAGGCGGGCCACCTTTTCATCCAGCGCCTTGGGCAGGATATAGACGCCGGGCTGGTATTCGCCGCCCTTGGTGAACAGCTCGATCTGGGCCAGCACCTGATTGGTGAAAGAAGCGCTCATCACGAAACTGGGGTGGCCGGTGGCATTGCCAAGGTTCAACAGACGGCCTTCGCTGAGCAGGATGATGCGGTGCCCGTTCGGCATCTCGATCATGTCCACCTGATCCTTGATGTTGGTCCATTTGTGGTTGCGAAGGCTCGCCACCTGAATCTCGTTGTCAAAGTGGCCGATATTGCCGACGATCGCCATGTCCTTCATTTCGCGCATATGCTCGATGCGGATCACGTCGCGGTTGCCGGTGGTGGTGACGAAGATATCGGCGCTGTCCACCACGTCTTCCAGCAACACCACCTCGAACCCGTCCATCGCGGCTTGCAGCGCGCAGATCGGATCGACCTCGGTCACCTTCACCCGCGCCCCGGCCCCTTGAAGGCTGGCGGAACAGCCCTTGCCGACATCGCCGTAACCGCAGACCACGGCCACCTTGCCGGCCATCATGGTGTCGGTGGCGCGGCGGATGCCATCGACCAGGCTTTCCTTGCAGCCATACTTGTTGTCGAATTTCGACTTGGTGACGGAATCGTTGACGTTGATCGCCGGGAACGGCAGCAGGCCCTTCTTGTGCAGATCATAAAGCCGATGCACCCCGGTGGTGGTTTCTTCCGACACCCCCTTGATGTCGGCGCGCTGCCGGGTGAACCAGCCGGGGCTGGCCTTGAGCCGCTTTCTGATCTGGTTGAACAGGCAAACCTCTTCGTCGCTGGTTGGCACCGCGATCAGATCGGTCTCGCCCGCCTCGACCCGCGCCCCCAGCAGGATGTAAAGCGTGGCGTCGCCGCCATCGTCGAGGATCATGTTGCAGGTGCCTTGCGGGAAATTGAAAATCCGGTCGGTATAGGCCCAGTAGTCCTCAAGGCTTTCGCCCTTGATCGCGAACACCGGCGTGCCGCCTGCGGCAATCGCCGCCGCTGCGTGATCCTGGGTCGAGAAGATGTTGCAGCTTGCCCAGCGCACATCCGCCCCCAGCGCCACCAGGGTCTCGATCAGCGCCGCAGTCTGGATCGTCATGTGCAGGCTGCCCGCAATGCGCGCGCCTTTCAGCGGCTTGGTGGTGCCATATTCCGCGCGCAGCGCCATCAGGCCGGGCATTTCGGTTTCGGCAATGGTCAGTTCCTTGCGCCCGAAATCGGCCAGTCCGATGTTCCTGACGATGTAGTCGGCGGCGGTATGCTTTGTCATTGGTTGAAAATCCTAAATGGTCGCACATTTGCGCGACCATTTAGCACCGATGACAGCCGACGGCAATCGCGCCGGGATCAGCTTCCGACCCCGGGCGGCAGCGGCGTGAAGATGTGCTGCGTCCAGTTGGTGCCGCTGGCCACCACGCAGCTTATCCCGTCGGGATGGGTGATCAGCACCGTCCAGGTGCCGGTCTTGGGCGAGGACCAGATTTCCATGACCTGCGCCCCGGTCTGATAGCCCAGCGCCGAAAGTTCTTCCGAGTGGCGCCCCATCAGTTGCTCGATCAGGGCGCTGCGGTTGGTGCAGGCAGCCTGGGCGTGAAGGGGCAGCGCAGCACCTGCGGCACCGAACAGAGCCGCCAGCGTCAACAAACGTTTGAACATTGGGTTCTCCTTTGGCTTCGGGCGGAGGCACCGGTCGATCCGGCCCACCACTGACACCAAGTGTCGCGCCGCCCGGCGGCTTTGGCAAACCACTTCGGCGCACGATGCCGTTGTCCTTGGATCGGAGTTCAACACATTGAACAAATTGTTTTTTCGCCATATTGCCGGATCCCGCGATCGGCGTTACAGATCTGGTCCGCACCTGTCGGTGAGCGATTGAAAGAATTGCCATGGTCCCGCCTCCCCGCGCCTGGCAGCGCATGTTGTCGGGCCGCAGGCTCGATCTGCTGGATCCGACCCCGGTCGATATCGAGATCGAGGATATTGCCCACGGGTTGGCGTTCGTGGCGCGCTGGAACGGCCAGACCGCCGGGGACTGGCCCTATTCGGTGGCCGAGCATTCGCTGCTGGTCGAGGAAATCTTTGGCCGGATGAACCCGGCGCAACCGGCCCGCTGGCGGCTGGCCGCCTTGCTGCATGACGCGCCGGAATATGTCATCGGCGACATGATCAGCCCGGTAAAGGCGGCGGTGGGTCCGGGTTACGCTGAACTCGACGCCCGCCTGGCTGCGGCGGTGCATATCCGATTTGGCTTGCCAGCGGTTCTGCCGCCACCAATCAAGAAGGCGATCAAGGTGGCCGATCGCATTTCTGCCTGGCTGGAAGCGGTGAAGATCGCGGGCTTTGCCCATGCCGAGGCTGACCGACTGTTTGGCCGACCGGCCGCCGCCGTGATGGTTGGGTTGGAAATCCATCTGCGCCCGCCGATTCTGGTGCGGGCGGATTTCACCGCCCGCCACAAGGCTTTGCTGGCCCGGTTTGACGCAAATTAGCGGTCAAAGACGATTCTGCGCGCCGCGCCGGGAACTGCACCCGACCTTGGCACTACCTTCGCCCCGGAGCCGGAATATCGCGACAATTGGATCGGTTAAGCCCGCGTTGACGGAGATGCGCTATCCCTGAACCTGGGTGTTAGGAATGGGTGTGTGAATGGCCGGGCAATCAAATGCCGCGCCAGTCATCATCAAACGCAAGAAGATCATCTCGGGTGGCGGCCACCACGGTGGGGCGTGGAAAGTTGCCTACGCCGATTTCGTGACCGCGATGATGGCTTTCTTCCTGTTGATGTGGCTGCTGGGCGCGACCGACGAAAAACAACGCAAGGGAATCGCCGATTTCTTTTCGCCAACCATCCCGATCAGCCGCACCTCAAGCGGGGCCGATGGTGCCTTTGGCGGCGACAGCATCTTTTCCGAGGATACCCTCGCCCGCAGTGGCACCGGAGCGTCGAACCGGAATCCGACCGCGGGCAACAAGGCCACCGGCCTGAACGACGCCGCCAAGGCCGAGCTTGCGGCCCAACAGGCGGCCGTCGAGAAGGCGCTGACGGCCCTTGGTGGCGAGAGCATGACGATGCAGGCGGTCCGGCGCCATGTCGTGACCAAAGTCACCGACGAGGGGCTGGTGATCGAAGTTTTCGATCTGCCCGACGCCACGCTGTTTGTCGATAGCACGGCCGAGCCGCAACCGATCATGCGCGACGTGGCCCGGATGTTGGCCGAGGTTCTGGCCCTTGCGACCAACGACCTGGCGGTGAACGGCCATGTCAAATCCTATCCGATCACCCTGATCGACAACCCGGTGTGGGATCTGTCGGCGGCCCGGGCGCAAGCCACGCGCGACCTGCTGCAAACGGCGGGTCTGCCCGGCAAGCGGGTGCAGCGCGTCACCGGCTACGCCGACCGCAAGCCGGTGACCGCCGATGCGACGGCGGTGCGCAACAACCGGATCGAGGTCATCCTGCTGCGCCGCGACCGCTGAATATGTCGCATTTTATCTGTTAGGCCGATCTTAAGCCGCCGCCTCCAGTTTCGATCACGAAGTCGAAGCAGCAGAAAGGCGGCAACCGATGACGATTTCCTCCGCGCTCAATGCCGGGGTGGCCGGGCTCAACGCCAATGCCACCCAGCTTGCAGCCATCTCCGACAATATCGCGAATTCCGGCACCTTCGGCTACAAGCGGGTGGCCACCGATTTCGAAAGCATGGTCATCACGTCCGCGCCGGGATCGGGCAGCTATTCGGCAGGTGGGGTGCGCGCCTCGACGGTGCGCCTGATCGACGAGCGCGGCGCGTTGATGTCCACCTCGAACGCGCTCGACCTTGCGGTGTCGGGGCGGGGCATGATTCCGGTCACCGACGCCACTGCACTTGATGGCAGTGGCGGCAACGGATCCATGATGATGACGACGACCGGGTCTTTTTATCCTGACGCCAACGGGGTCTTGCGCACCAGTTCGGGGCTGGTGCTGCTGGGCTGGCCCGCCAATGCCGATGGCTCGATTCCGGTGCTGCCGCGCGATACCATCGCGGGGCTTGAGCCGGTGGTCATCAATACCAATCAGCAGGCCGGTGATCCGACCACCGCGATGCGGCTGGGCGTCAATCTGCCCGCCACCCACACTGCGGCGGGTGCCGACGGCACCGCGCTGCCACTGTCGGTTGAATACTTCGGCAACCTCGGCACATCTTCAACCCTCGACATCACTTTCACCCCGACGATCCCGGCCAGCGGATCTTCCAACGAGTGGACGATGGTGATCCGCGATTCCGCCCAGGAAGGCGCGGTGATCGGCGAATATACCCTGGTGTTCGACGATACCCGCGAAAGCGGTGGCACCCTGGCCTCGGTCACGACAGTATCCGGCGGAGCCTATGATCCGGTTACCGGCAGCCTCGCGCTCACGGTGGCTGGCGGCCCTCTGAGCATGACCATCGGCAAACCCGGCGATCCCAATGGTCTGACCCAACTTTCCGACAGCTTCGCGCCCACCGCGATCACCAAGGACGGCTCGCCGGTCGGCAATCTGGTGATGGTCGAGGTTAACGAGCACGGCTACCTTACCGCCACCTATGACACCGGCTTTACCCGCACCCTCTATCAGATTCCCCTGGTTGACGTGGCCAATCAGAACGGGCTGATCGCACTCGACAACCAGACCTATCAGATCTCGCCCCAATCGGGGTCGTTTTTCCTGTGGGATGCCGGTGATGGCCCGACCGGCGCGATCGAGGGCTACACAAGGGAAGGTTCGACCACCGATGTCGCGGCCGAACTGACCCACCTGATCCAGACCCAGCGCGCCTATTCCTCGAACGCCAAGGTGATTCAGACGGTCGATGAGATGTTGCAGGAAACCACCAATATCAAGCGGTAAGACGGGGTCCTGGCCATGAGCATCGCGATCGCCCTGTCCAACGCCCTGTCCGGCCTGACCGCTTCGGCCCGCGCGGCGGAACTGGTCTCGGCCAATGTCGCCAATGTCATGACCGAAGGCTACGCCCGGCGCGAGCTGGTTCTGGCAACGCAGTCGGTCGGTGGCGCGGGACGTGGGGTTTCGGTCACCGGGATCACCCGGGTGGTCGATCAGGTGCTGCTGTCGGATCGCCGGGTGGCCGACGCAGCGGTTGGTGATCGCGCGACGCGGGCGGATTTTTTCACCCGACTCGAGGCAGCTCTGGGTACGCCCGACAGTGCAACTTCGCTTGGCGCCCGCATCGCGGACCTTGATGCCGCCCTGATCGAGGCTGCCAGCCGTCCCGACTCAGAGGCACGACTGGCCAATGTGCTGGGGGCCGCCCAGGCGATCGTGACCCAGATCGGGTCGGTAGCGAGCGATATCCAGGCCGCCCGCGCTACGGCCGACAACCGGATCGCGGCCGAGGTCGCGCAACTCAATGATGCCTTGGCCCAGGTGGCCGATCTCAACACCGCCATTCTGACGCAGAATAGCGCCGGGCGCGATGGCTCGGCCCTGATGGACCAGCGCCAGCAACTGATCGATCAGATTGCCGCCATCGTGCCGCTGCGCGAGGTTGCGCGCGACCATGGCCAGATTGCCCTCTATACCACCGGCGGGGCGCAACTGCTTGATGGCCACCCGGCGGTGTTCGCCTTCACCCCGGTCGGCCTGATCACCGCCGACATGAGCCTGGCCGCAGGCAGCCTCTCGGGCCTGACGCTGAACGGCCAGCCCACCGCCACCGCGGGTGCCGCCAGCATGATCGGCGGCGGTGCTCTGGCGGCGCAGTTTGCGGTGCGCGACGATCTGGCCCCCGAAGCGCAGGCCCGGCTCGACGCGGTGGCGCGCGATCTGGTCGGGCGTTTTGCCGATCCCGCCCTGGATGCGACGCGCGCACCGGGCGATCCCGGCCTGTTCACCGACGTCGGCGCGGCCTTCGATCCGGCCAACGAGGTTGGCCTTGCCCAGCGCCTGATGGTCAGTTCCCTGGTCGATCCGGCTCAGGGTGGCGCGCTGTGGCGCTTGCGCGACGGGCTGGGGGCGGCAGCGGTTGGCCCGCCCGGCAATTCGACCCTGCTGACGGCCCTGCAATCGGCCCTGATCGCCCCGCGCCAGCCGGTGTCGGGCGGTTTCATGGCCGGTGCACGCAGCTTTTCCGCCCTGGCGACGGATCTGCTGTCAGGCGTGGCCTCAGCCCGGCTTGGCGCTGAGGCCGAAGCCAGCTTTGCCTCTGCCAAGGCCGACACGCTGAAACAGCAGGAGCTCGAGAACGGGGTCGATACCGATCAGGAAATGCAGAAGCTTCTGCTGATCGAACAGGCTTATTCGGCCAGCGCCAAGGTGGTGCAGACCGTGGATGACATGATCAAGATCTTGCTGGGGATGTGACATGACTCTGATCTCGATTGGCGATCTGGCGCAATCGCTCATGCTGCGGCGGCAGAACGCGGCCCTGAAGGGCGATCTGCAGACCCTGACAGCCGAGATGACCACCGGCCACGCCGCCGACACCGCCCGTCGGGTGGGCGGTGATTTTGCCGCGCTTGGCGCGCTCGACGGGTCGCTGGCCCGTTTGCGCGCCTATGACGGTGCCACGACCGAGGCGGCGCTGCGCGCGGCGGCGATGCAGACCGCGCTGACCACGATCGACGGGCTGGCCTCGGATCTTGCCCCGGCCCTGCTGCAACCCCTGGCGTCCGGTCAGGAAGCGCAGGTTGCGATTCTGGGCGCGGATGCCCGGCAGAAGTTCGAGACCGTGGTGTCGGCGCTGAACACCCGGGTCGGTGAGCGCACGCTGTTTGCCGGGCAAGCCACCGATCGCCCGGCGCTGACCGACTCCGAAACCATTCTTGCCACGCTCGAGACCGCGATGCTCGGGGCAGTATCCGCCGCCGACGTGGAGGCGGCGGTATCGGCCTGGTTCGATGATCCGGGCGGTTTTGCCGCCACGGCCTACCTCGGCGCGAACCCGCTGGACAGCGTACCGATCGCCCCGAACGAGGCCGCAGCCCTTGCCATCACGGCGCTGGATCCGGCGCTTCGCGACACCATGAAGGGCCTTGCCATGGCGGCGCTGCTGGATCGTGGCGCGCTGGCCGGTGCCCCGGTGGCGCGAACCGATCTGGCCCGGCGCGCCGGTCAAAGCCTGATCGCCAGCCAGACCGGTCGGACCGACCTCGCGGCGGGTCTGGGTATGGTCGAAGCGCAGATCGAGGCGGCAACTGCACGCAACGCCGCCGAAAGTTCCACACTGCAGATTGCCCGAGCCGCCATGGTCGAGGTTGACCCCTACGAGTCTGCCACCAGGCTGGAAGCGACCCAGACCCAGCTCGAGACGCTTTATGCGATCACCGCGCGCCTGTCGCGCCTGAACCTGATGGATTTCCTCAGATGATCCGCCTTGTCCTGCTGTTTTTCTGTTTCGCCCTGCCCGCGACCGCAAGTCCGATCCGGATCAAGGATCTGGTCGAGTTCGACGGGGTGCGCGGCAACGATCTGGTCGGTTACGGTCTGGTCGTGGGGCTGAACGGCACCGGCGACGGCATCCGCAACGCGCCCTTCACCGAAGAGATCATGTCGAACCTGCTGGAACGGCTGGGAGTGAATGTCGCGGGCGAGTCCTATCGACCCAAGAACGTGGCGGCCGTTTTCGTGACCGCAACCCTGCCGCCGTTTGCCCGCGCCGGCAGCCAGATCGATGTCACGGTTTCCGCCATCGGTGACGCCAAAAGCCTGCTTGGCGGCACCCTGGTGATGACCCCGCTGAATGGCGCCGATGGCCAGATCTACGCGGTGTCGCAAGGCACCATCATTGCCGGTGGCGTTTCGGCCGAGGGGGCTGCGGCGCGGGTAGTGCAGGGTGTGCCCACCGCAGGCACGATTCCCGCCGGGGCGCGGGTGGAACGCGAAGTCGAGTTCGATTTCAGCGGCCTGACCTCGCTGCGGCTGGCGCTGCGTACCCCCGATTTCACCACCGCAGGACGGATCGAAGCCGTGATCAACCGGGAATTCGGCCGTCCCATCGCGCTGATGATGGATTCGGGAACCGTGGCGCTCGATCTTGCCGCCGCCCATATGGCGTCACCCGCGCATGTCATCGGGCGGATCGAAAATCTGGGCGTCGAGCCGGAAACCCGGGCGCGGGTGGTGGTGGATCAACGTTCGGGCACCATCGTGATGGGCGCGGACGTGCGCATCAGCCGGGTGGCGGTAGCGCAGGGCAACCTGACGCTCAGAATCGAGGAATCGCCCATCGTGGTGCAGCCCAATCCATTCACGATTGGCGACAGCATCGTGGTGCCACGCACCACGGCGCAGATCGACAACGCCAACGGCACCGGGCTGGCCGAAATCGCCGATGGCACCAACCTGTCGGAAGTCGTCGCCGGGCTGAATGCTCTGGGCGTGGCCCCGCATGACATGATCGACATCCTGAAAAGCATCAACGCCGCCGGGGCGCTGCACGCCGAATTCATGGTGCGGTAGGGTTCGATCACCGCCGGTTGGCCCGCGTCGCTGGCGTGCCATGGGCCGGGGCGGGCACCGGAGTCAGACGGCGCAGCACGCAGGGATGGGCTGCCCTCGGGCGGCGACAGCGGCCAATTTGCGAATTTCCGGGGGCCACGGCGCAAGATGGCGAAGCCCCCTGCGCGGGCGTCGCGAAAGCTGGTCAGAAATAGCTTCGCACCAGCGCGCCGGAAATCAGGCTCCAGCCGTCGGCCACCACGAAGAATGCCAGCTTGAACGGCAAGGATACGATCGCCGGGGGCACCATCATCATCCCCATCGACATCAGAACCGCCGCCACCACCAGATCAATGATCAGGAACGGCAAAAATATCAGGAACCCGATCTCGAAGGCGCGTTGAATTTCGCTGAGCAGAAAGGATGGCACCAGCAACGACAGCGGCGCATCGGCGATGGCCGACACCTCGCCCGGGCGCAGCGCTTGCAGGGCCGCGAAGGTGTCGCCGTCCATCCGCGCCGCCATGAAGGTGCGGAACGGCGCCAGGGTTGCCGGAATCGCGGTTTGCAGATCGATGGCCCCGCGCGACAGCGGGTCGAGCCCTTTCACCCAGGCCTCGGTGAAGACCGGATCCATCACATACCAGGTCAGGAACAGCGCCAGGCTGACGATCAGCATGTTGGGCGGCGATTGTTGCAGCCCGATCGCCTGGCGCAGGATCGACAGCACCGTCACGATGAAGGGAAAGCAGGTCACCATCACCGCGAGGCCCGGCACCAGGCTGAGCACGGTGATCAGTGCCAGCAACTGGATGCTGGTCGCGCTCAGCGAGCCGCCGCCCAGATCGAGCGACAGGTTCTGCGCCGCCAGCGGCCCCGCAAGGATGATCAGCAGGCCGGAAAGAAGGGCAAGACGGCTCACAACCCACCGCGCAGATTGGCAACCTCGGTCAGGCGCACCGCCAGTTGCCCGGCCTGATCGCCCTCAAGTTCCTGCAATTCGCCGCGCGCGATCAGGCGATCGCCGACGTAAAGCTCGACCGGATCATCAACCCGGCGGTCAAGGGTCAGCACCGCGTCGCGTTGCAGGCGCAACAGCTCGCGCACCTGCGGGCGGGCCTTGCCGACCGAGATCGTGATCTCGATCGGCACTTGCGAAAACGGGTTGGCGTCAACGCTGTCATCCATCAGAGGCATCCTTTTCGGAAAGACCGAAGAAGCCGCGCACGGCGGCGGTGATTTCGGCAGTGGCGCGGTCAAGGTCGATGCGGGTTTCGCAGTCGCCCAGCCGCAGATAAACCTGACCCTCGCCCAGGGTTGGCTCTTCCGTCAGGTGCAACGGCAGGCCGGTGGCCTGTTCCAGCAGGGCCTCGACCGCGGGCCGCGCGGCGGGGTTCAGCACCAGCGACACCGGGGCGTCGGCCATCTGCTCGGCCAGCGGCATCAGGGTTTCCAGCACCACCGGGGCCAGCGCCTCGCGCGCCATTTCGGGCAACAGGCGGCCCACCATTTCCAGCAGCAAAGGCTCGATCGCGCGCAGCACGTGCATGCGGGCTTCGTGATAGGTAAAGCTCAGGGTCTGAAGATTGCGTGCAAGATCGGCACGGATCCGGCTCTGGTCATCGGCGCGCGACGCGCTGGCGTCATCCCAGCCTGCGGTATAGCCCTGCTCATAGGATGCCAGCCGCGCCTCTTCCATCGCGCCAAGGTCGGTGACCACGGTGGACGACGATACCCGGCCAGCGGTCTCGAACACTTCCAGCTTGAGCATCGACATCAGGCCCGCTCCTCTTCGGTTTCCATCCAGCCGCGCAGAATTTCCACCGATTCGGCCTGCCGCGCCTCGATCAGACGGCGCAGCCGGGTCATCGGATCGGGCGCGTCGTCGCCTTCGGCGGGTGAGACCACGGCAAGATCAGACAAAGCGGTGCCATCGTCGATTTCGCCGGTCAGCACCCGGCTGCCATTGGCCGCGCCCGCCGGGCCGTCATTGGCAATCGCCAGTTGGCCTGGCGGCGCGGGCAGGGCGGGCGGATGCCTGGCCGAACTGGTCAGCACCGGCCTGATCACGAACAGGCCCAGCACCAGGATCACCAGCGCCAGCGCGGCAATCTGGATCACCGCCATCACATCAACCACACCAAAGCCCGCAAACATTCCGGCCTGGGCCAGGGTGCCGACCTCGGACAGGGGCTCGAACGCCAGCGATTTGAGGGTCAGCACATCGCCACGCCCTTCGTCCAGCCCCACCGTCGAGGCCACCAGCTCGCGCAGCACGGCCAGTTCGGCATCGGGGCGCGGCTGCCAGGTGGTGGTGCCGTCGGCGGCGGTGACCTGCAAGCCATCGACCAGCACCGCCACCCCCAGCTTGCGAATCGAGCCGGGCACCCGCAGCACGTCGCGCTGGGTTTCCGAGACCTCGAAATTGGTGCGCTCGGTGGTCTCGGTGGCCTGGCTCTGGCCACCGCCACCGGCCCCGGCATTGCCCTGCGGCAAGTTCGACGCCACCGTGACATCGCTGGCGGGATCAGTTGCCGAGCTGGTTTTTTCTGCCGTATCGACCGAAATTGCCACCCGGCCTTGCGGATCAAAGCGCCGCTCGGTGATCGTTTCGCGCTCGGTCACCAGTTCGACATTGACCTCGACCACCGCCTTGCCGGGGCCCACCCTGGCGGCCAGCAGGCGCTCGATATTGCGCTTCAGTTCGGCGGCGCGATCCTGCCCCGCCGCCGTGGTGGCGGGATTGTCTTCGGTCGCCACGATCAGCCCGGCCACGGTGTCGATGATCGCCACATCCTCGGGCAGCATTCCGGCCACGGCGGCGGCCACCAGATGCTTGAGCGCCCTGGCCTGAACGATCGGCAGCGACCCGGTTGCGGTCGTGACGGTCACCGAGGCCGAGGCCCGCTGGTCGCGCCGGAACGGCTGCGACGGGGCTTGGGCGATATGCACCCGCGCCGCCCGGATCTGCGGATTGGCCAGAATGGTGCGCGCCAGCTCGCCCTCCCTGGCGCGCCAATAGGCGGCATCGAACATCTGCGAGGTGGTGCCAAAGCCCGAGAGGCCATCGAGCAACTCGTAACCCGCAGCCCCGGTGGCCGGCAGGCCCTCGGCGGCCAGGGTCATGCGCAGGGCATCGCGCTGGCTGGCATCGACGTGAATCGAATCACCCCGCACCTCGTAGGCCACCCCGCGTTGCTCCAGCGCGGCCACCACCTGACCCGCAGCGCTGCTGTCCATCCCGGCATAGAGCAGGGCCATGCTCGGCGTCGCTGCCATGCGCGAAAGGCCCAGAATCGCCAGAAACATGGCAATTGTGGCCCCGATCACGATGGTGCGGCGGCGGCCATCAAGCGCGGTCCAGAGCGCGACGAGGTTTTGCAAGGGCGGTCTCCGACATGGGGGCTTCTGCCCCCGTTCGCGCCCAGCTTTGCCGAACGGGTTTAACAATCGGTTAGTGACCTTGGTTGTATAGCTGAACCCGTCAGCAAAGCCGGAGGTAGCCATGGCCGTTGCCGAAGAAGCACCCGAAGCGGCCCCAAGGAAGCGGTCGAAACTGCCGCTGCTGATCGGGGCGGTGCTGGCGCTGGTGCTGGGTGCCGGGGGTTTCTTCGCCACCTATACCGGTCTGGTGTTCGGCCCGGCATCTGACGCGCAGGCGGCCCGGCCCGAGGTTGCGGCGCTGCCGGATATTGCCTTTGTGCCGATTCCGCCGGTGGTGATTTCGCTTGGGGCTGCGGCGCAGAATGCGCATCTGCGCATGATCGCCCAGCTTGAGGTCAACAAATCCCACGCCGACGAGGTGACGCTGCTGATGCCGCGCATTCAGGACGTGCTGAACGGCTATCTGCGCGCGGTCGAGGTGGCGCAACTGGAAGACCCGACGGCGCTGGTGCGGTTGCGCGCGCAGATGCTGCGGCGGTTGCAGATCGTGACCGGCGAAGGTCGGGTGCGCGATCTGCTGATCACCGAATTTGTCCTGAACTGAAGGAGGGCGGGATGGCACTTGTGGCTGATATCCTGATGGTTGCCGGCACTTTTGGCGCGGCAATCTACTGCTATGTGCTGGCGCAGCGGCTGAAGCGGTTCGCGACCCTGGAAAGCGGCATGGGCGGCGCGATCGCGGTTCTGTCGGCCCAGGTTGACGACATGACCAAGGCGCTGGACCGGGCGCGCGGGGCGGCCACCGGCTCGGCAACGGCGCTGGAAGGGCTGACCGGACGGGCCGAGGCGGTGGCGGCGCGCCTCGAGCTGCTGCTCGCTTCGATGCACGATCTGCCCGAGCCGAAACCCGAACCAGACCAGCCCGACATGGCCGAGCGCAAGCTGCGCTTCGTGCGCCGTCGGGCGCTGCGCGATGATCTCGAGGCGGCCGAATGAGACGGGCGCGCAAGCGCGCGGGGCGCGGCGTGCTGATGATTCTGGCGCTGTTGCTGGCGTCTTCGGGGGCGCTGCGGCTGGGGTCGGATATCGGCCAGGCGCTGGCGCTGGCGCCCGATCCCGCCGGGGCGGCGGCCCCTGACGCGCCGCTCGACTGCCCACTGCCGCCGCTGGCGCTGGCCCAGGCATTGAGTGCGCGCGAGGCGCAAGTGGCGGCGCAAGAGGCCGCTCTGGCCGACCGGCTGGCGGCGCTGGCGCTGGCGGACCAGGCGACCCAGCAGCGGATGACGGCGCTGGCCGCCGCCGAAGCCGAGCTGACCAGGACCCTCGCGCTGTCCGATGGGGCGGCCGAGGCCGATCTGGCGCGATTGACCAGCGTTTACGAGGCGATGAAGCCCAAGGATGCCGCTGCCGTGTTCGGGGCGATGGAACCCGATTTCGCGGCCGGTTTTCTGGGCCGGATGCGTCCCGATGCGGCGGCCGCCGTGCTGGCCGGGATGGCACCCGAAACCGCCTATGCCGTCAGCGTGCTGCTGGCCGGTCGCAATGCGCTGGTGCCCAAGCAATGAGGGGTTCCTTAACCTCGGTCTGCCACCCTCTCGGGTGTCGGTAAGGCAGGAGAACACGATGTTCGGCATCATCGGAATCGTCGTGCTGTTCGTCATGGTGTTCGGCGGCTTCGTGCTGTCGGGTGGCCACCTTGCGATCGTGCTCGAGGCGATCCCGTTCGAGATGATCACGATCGGCGGGGCAGCGATCGGCACCTTCCTGCTGGCCAACGATCTGGCTGCGATCAAGCAGACCCTCAAGGATGTCGGCAAGGTTTTCAAAGGGCCGAAATGGAAGCCCGCCGATTACCGGGACCTGCTGTGTTTGCTGTTCGAGCTGATCCGCATCGCGCGCAGCAACCCGGTCGCGCTTGAGGAACATATCGAAAATCCGCACGAATCGATAATTTTCGGGCGCTATCCCAGAATTCAGCACGATCACGTCGCGGTTGATCTGATCTGCGATACGCTGCGTGCCGCCTCGATGAACTATGACGATCCGCATCAGGTGGAAGAGGTGCTCGACAAGCGGATGGAAACCACCCAGAATCACGCCTTGCATTCCGGCCACGCCTTGCAGGTCATTGCCGACGCGCTGCCCGCGCTGGGCATCGTGGCGGCGGTTCTGGGGGTGATCAAGACCATGGGGTCGATCGACCAGCCGCCGGAGATTCTGGGCGAGATGATCGGTGGCGCGCTGGTCGGCACCTTTCTGGGCGTCTTCCTGGCCTATGGTCTGGTCGGCCCCTTTGCCACCAGGGTGATGTCCGTGGTCGAGGACGACGGGCATTTCTACACCCTGATCCGCGAGGTTCTGGTGGCCAATCTGCACAACCATCCCGCCAACATCTGCATCGAAGTGGGGCGTCAGAACACGCCGCATCACGTGCGGCCCAGCTTCACCGATCTGGAAGAGGCGCTGCGAGCGCTCAAGCAGGCGGCGGCATGAGGATCCGGATCCTGCTCGCGCTGCTGCTGGTGTTGCTGCAGGTGCCGATCGCGGCGTTCGCGCAGGCGATTGTGGTGCAATCGGGCGAACATCCGGGCTTCAGCCGTCTGGTGCTGGAACTCGGGCAGCCGGTGCCCTGGACGCTGGGGCGCACCGCCGACGGCTACGAACTGAAGCTGGAGGGTGCAAGCGCCCGGTTCGATCTGTCACAGGTTTACCGGTTGATTCCGCATGATCGCCTGGCGGCGATCTGGGTTGACCCCAGCAGCGGCAATCTCCGGCTTGGGGTCGGCTGTGCCTGTCACGCCATGCCGTTCGAGTTTCGGCCCGATGTGCTGGTGGTCGATCTCAAGGACGGCGCACCGCCGCCGGGCTCGTCGTTCGAGACTGCTCTGGATGGTGCAGGTTTGCCGCGCCTTGCCGCCCGTGCGGTGTCTCGCCCGCGAGCCCGGCCGGGGGGGCAGCCGGCCAGTTATGATTGGCGCGCCGCCGCCCTGGCCGCTGCCCCTGCGCCAGCAAGCCCCGAGCCGGCGCAGTCTCGGTCGCTGGCCACACCGAACGTCGATCTGGCCCCGATGCGCGATACGCTGTTGCGGCAGTTGAGCCAGGGTGCGGCCCAGGGCGTGGTGGCCATGACCCTGCCAAAGCCCGAGGCTACCAAGGCCCCGACCGCCGCAGATTCCGCGCCGGGGCTGGTCGAGCAGATCCGGGTCGGCGAAGACCTGGGCTTCGCGGCGGGTCCGTTGGCGCCCGAGCCCGCACCAATGACAGCCGACGGCGAGGGCTGTCTTGCCGATGATGAACTTGCCATCGCGACCTGGGGTCAGGACTTGCCGGTTGCCGAACAGATGGCACCGACACTGACCGCTCTGATCGGCGAATTTGATCGGCCCGATCCCGAAGCCATCCGCCGTGCGGTGCGCTTTTACTTGTATCTCGGCTTCGGTGCCGAGGCCCGGCAACTGCTGCGCGGAGTGGAAATCGCACCGCAAGACCAGGCGATCTGGCGGGCCATGGCAATTATCCTTGACCAAGACCCGCCGACCGAAGATCCGTTCCAAGGCATGCTGGTGTGCGACAGTGCGGCAGCACTCTGGGCGGTGCTGGCGCACCCCCACCTGGCGATCGGCGACGATCCGAACACCCAGGCGATCCTGCGCAGCTTTTCCGCCCTGCCCTTGCACCTGCGCCGTCACCTCGGCCCGCCGCTTGCTGCCCGGTTTCTCGAGCACAATGATACCGAAACCGCGCTTACCCTGCGGGCCGCGGTGCTGCGGGCACCGGGTGATCCAGGGCCGCAGGTGCGCCTGATCGGGGCCGAGATTGATCGGGCGATGGGCGACCCCGCTGCCGCCGATCAGACCTTGCAGCAGTTGGCAAGCGAAGGTGGCCCGGTGGCAGCCCGGGCGATGATTGCCAAGGTCGAGGTGCAGATTGATCACGGCCAGCCGGTCGATATGCCAACCGTCACGGCGCTGGCCGCGCTGGCGTTCGAGCATCGCGGGTCAGAGCTGGAACCCGCCCTGCAACGGGCGCATCTGCTGGCGCTGGCGGCGGCGGGCGATTTCGCGTCGGCGTTCAGCCAGTTGGCGCTTGCACCTGATACCGAGCCCGACCTGTGGCGTATCATGGCCGAGCATGGCGCCGATTCCGTGGTGCTGGAACAGGCTGTGCTGGGCCCTGAAATCGCGCTACCGGCGCTGCCGGTTGCCACCCGCCGGAACTTGGTCGCACGTTTGCTGGCCCTTGGTTTCCCCGACCCGGCGCTCCGCTGGCTGCCCGAGGTGCTGGCCCCCGGTCCGGCGGCAACCGATCAGGACCGATTGCTGGCAGCCAAAGCCCAGATGCAGCGTCATGACGCCCGTGAAGTGCTGCGGCTGGTGGCCGGGCTGACCGGACCCGAGGCCGACCGCCTGCGCGCCGAAGCGCAGGTGTGGTTGGGCGATCCCGCCACTGCCACCGCTCTTTTTGCGGCCCTTGGCGATGGGCCGGGTGAGTTGGCAGCCGCCCGTCAGGCGCAAGGTTGGGCACTGATCGCGGACCATGGCCAGGATCCGTGGCTGGCCGCAGCGCGACTGGTGCTGCCTGCGCCTGCCGATCGCGCTGCCACCGTGCCGGTCGCACCGCAGCCAATCCCCGGCCCGCTGGCGCGTGGCCGTCAGACCGTTGCGGAAAGTGCCGCAGCGCGGGCAACCCTGACCGCATTGCTGGCTGAGGTTCCGGTCGTCGTCACACCGCCTGTCGTCACAAACTGATCGGCGCTTACCGATTGGAAAGGTCTGCGCCCTAAGGTTTCGGCAGGCCACCGAAGCCGGTGCGCCGCAAAGGGAGAATCCCGGTTGCGTCAAGGATCGCCAACCACGCCAGCCCGCTCCAGCCAGCATGGCGCTGGCGCTCGGACCCTCTGTAGTGTCGCCGTCGCCGTGGTTCTGGCCTGGCTGCCCCCTTGTGCTTCGCATGCCAGACCCAGCGATATCGCCGATCTTTGCGACGGTGCCGCGCGCGCCGCATCAGCCTTGACCGGGGTGCCCCTGGCGGTGTTGCAGGCCATCGCCTTGACCGAAACCGGTCGCCATCTGCCCGGCGCGGGCGACGGTTTGCGCCCTTGGCCCTGGACCGTCAATCAGGCTGGCGAGGGCCATTGGTTCGACACACAGGAACAGGCACTGACCTATGCCACCGAAGCCCGCGATCAGGGCATCAGCAATATTGATCTGGGATGTTTTCAGCTTAATCAGCGCTGGCATGGCGACGCCTTTCCCTCGCTTCAGGCGATGTTCGACCCGCCGCAGAACGCGCTTTACGCCGCGCGCTTTCTGCGCAGCCTGTATCAGGACTCCGGCGATTGGTCGCAGGCGGCCGGGGCCTACCACTCCAACACCCCCGATTTTGCCGCGCGTTACCGCGAACGGTTCGATGTGCTGCTGGCTGGCCTTGAGGGTCAGGACCTGGCGCTGGCGCCGGTCGCTACGGCTGCCGTGCCGCGCCAGAACCTCTTTCCGCTGCTGCGGGTCGGGGCGCGCGGCGCGGGGGCTTCGCTGGTGCCCCTGCTGGGTGGCGGCCAAAGCCTGATCGCGCGGGCCCCATAAGATGAACCACATCCCGATTGCCATCGCCGCCTTCTTCCGCCCGACCATTCTCCTGGCGCTCGCCCTGATGGCGGTGATCGTGATGATGGTGCTGCCGGTCCCGGCCTGGGTGCTGGATGTCGGGTTGGCGCTTTCCTTCGCGCTGGCGATCCTGATGTTCACCGTCACCCTGTTCATCGAGCGCCCGCTCGATTTCTCGGCCTTCCCGACCATCCTGCTGGCCTCGCTGATGCTGCGCCTGTCGCTCAACATCTCGTCCACCAAACTGATCATCGGCCAGGGCCACACCGGCACTGACGCGGCCGGCCATGTGATCGAGGGCTTTGCCAATTTCATCATGGGCGGCAGCGTGTTGCAGGGCGTGGTGATCTTTTGCGTGCTGCTGATCGTGAACTTCGTGGTGATCACCAAAGGGGCCGGCCGGATGGCCGAGGTCGGCGCGCGTTTCGCCCTGGACGGCATGCCCGGCAAGCAACTGGCAATCGACAGCGACATGTCGGCGGGGGCGATCGACCATACCGAGGCCAAGGCCCGGCGCGAGCGCGAACTGGCCGAGACCAACTTTTTCGGCTCGCTCGACGGCGCGTCCAAATTCGTCAAGGGCGATGCCGTGGCGGGGCTGATGATCACCGGGCTCAACATCGTGATGGGCCTGATCATGGGCGTTGCGGTGCACGACATGCCGCTGGGCGTCGCGTTCGAGACCTATGCCATCCTGACCGTGGGTGACGGTCTGGTGGGCCAGATTCCGGCGGTGATCATCTCGATCGGGGCGGCCTTGCTGCTGGCGCGTGGTGGGGTCACCGGGGCCACGGATGTGTCGTTCTTCCGCCAACTCGGGCGCTACCCCGGCGCGCTTGGCACGGTGGCGGTGCTGATGGCGCTGTTCGCGCTGGTGCCCGGCCTGCCCTTTGTGCCCTTCATTCTGGGTGCGGGCGGGTTGGGGGTGGCGGCCTACATGGTGCACCAGAAAGCCGCCCTGCCACCGCCTGCCGCCGCCCTGCCCGAAGCCCCAGCGCACAAATCGCTGGGTGATGTGCTGGATTTCGACGATATCCACATCGAATTTGCGCCCAATCTGGTGGCGATGGTGCTGGATCCGGCCACCGGCCTTGATGCCCGCATCCAGAACATGCGCACCCATGTCGCCCGCGCCTTCGGCCTGATCCTGCCCGAGATCCGCCTGACCGACGACGCGCTGCTGGCGCCCGGCACCTACCGCATCCGGCTGCAAGGGGTCGAGCGGGTCCATGACCGCCTGCTGCCCGACCGGGTGTTGGTGCTTTTGACCGAGGGTATCGAGGCGCCCGACGGGATCGACGTGCGCGAGCCGGTCTACGGTGCCCCGGCGCGCTGGATTCTGCCGGACCATCAGGAAGACGCGGCGCTGGCCGGGCTGACCGTGGTGTCTCCCGCCGAGGTTCTGGCAACCCATCTGCTCGAGGTGATGAAGGCCAATCTGGCGCGGCTGCTGACCCTGAAGGGGCTGCGCCGCCTGCTCGATGAATTCGTCAACGTCTCGGATGCGTCGCGCGCCACCGCCAACCGTCGCCTGCTGGACGAGCTGGTGCCCGACAAGGTGCCGGTCGATCTGCTGCTGACGGTGCTGCGGCTGTTGCTGGAAGAACGGGTGTCGATCCGCAACCTGCCGCTGATCCTTGAGGCGGTGGCCGAAGGGCGCAGCCTCGGCAGCCCCGAGGCGGTCTGTGAACACGTGCGCCAACGGCTGGGGTTCCAACTGGTGGCCGAACTCAAGCGCGACGATGGCACCATCCCGCTGATCCAGTTGGCACCCGAGTGGGAAAAGACCTTCGTCACCTACCAGATCGACGGCGAGCGCAACCAGCGCGACGTGGCCCTGCCGCCCGAACAGTTCAGCCGTCTGGCCAATGGCCTGGCCGAAAAGCTTAACCGCGCCGCTGAAAACGGGGTGTTTCCGGCGCTGGTCACGTCAACCTTGCGGCGGCGCTTTCTGCGCACGGTCATCGGGGCCAAGGGGCTATCTGCGCCGGTGCTGTCCTACGAGGAAATCGGCACCGAGGCGCGCCCGGCAATGGTCGGGCTGGTGCCCGCATGAGCGAATTGATCGCCACCCTGACCCAGCTTTCCGGGGTCGCCGAGGGCGCGATCTGGGTCGGGTTTCTGGTGCTGTTGCGGGTCGGGGCGGCGATGGCCCTGCTGCCCGCCTTTGGCGAGCAGTCGGTGCCTGCCCGGGTGCGGCTGGTGCTGGCGCTTGCCTTCACCGCGATCGTGGCCCCGGCGGTGGCGAGCCGGGTGGCACCCCTGGCCGACAGTCTGGCGTTGCCGCTGGCGACCGAGGTGATCGCCGGGCTGATCCTTGGCATCGGGTTGCGGCTGTTCATCCATGCCTTGCAGATTGCCGGGGCGATTGCCGCGCAGGCGACTTCGCTGTCGCAGCTTTTCGCCGGGGCGGGGGTGGAGCCGCTGCCCGCCATCGGCCATCTGCTGACCATGGCGGGCCTTGCGCTGGCGGTGATCGCCGGGCTGCACCTGCGCGCGGCCGAGCTGTTCATCCTGTCCTACGACATTCTGCCCCCCGGCCATCTGCCGGGTGCCGCCGATCTGGCCGACTGGGGGCTGGCCCAGATCGTGCGGGCCTTTGCGCTGGCGTTTTCACTGGCCGCACCGTTTGTCGTGGCCTCGCTGATCTACAATCTGGCGCTCGGGGTAATCAACCGTGCCATGCCGCAACTGATGGTGGCGTTTGTCGGGGCCCCGGCGCTGACCCTGGGCGGGCTGGCGCTGCTGGCGGTGGTGGCACCGCTGGGGCTGGCGGTCTGGATGCAGGCGCTTGACGGGTTTTTCGCCGCCCCCTTCACGGTTTCGCCATGAGCGGGCAGGACGACAGCGTCGAGAAGGAATTCGAGCCGACCCAGCGCCGCCTCGACGACGCACGCAAGAAAGGCCAGATCGCGCGCTCGGTCGATCTGACCACGGCGGCGGGCTATGGCGGCCTGCTGCTGGCGGCGCTGGCGCTGGGGGCGGGGGCGCTGCAACGAGCCGGACAAGCGGGCGCGGTGCTGCTGGATCAGTCGGACCGCCTGTCCACCCTGCTGCTGGCCGAGGGTCGCGCCCCCTGGGCCGGGCTGATGGCCGGTTTTGCCTGGGCCTTTGCGCCGTTCTTCGTGCTGCCCGCCCTGGCAGTGCTGGCGGCGATTCTGGCCCAGCGCGCGCTGATCTTCACCCCCGACAAGCTGATGCCCAAACTGTCGCGCATTTCGATGTTCGAATCGGCCCGCAACAAGTTCGGGCGCACGGGCTTGTTCGAGTTTGCCAAGAGCTTCGTCAAACTGGTGGCGGTATCGACCATTCTCGGGGTTTTTCTAACCACTAGGATGGGCGAGGTTCTGGGCACCCTTTACCTCAGCCCGGCGCTGGCAACGGCGGCGATGTTGCGCCTGGTGGTCGCGTTCCTGTTCCTGATCCTGCTCATCGCCGCAGTCATCGGCGGCCTCGATTATCTCTGGCAATGGTCGGAAAATCGCCGCCGCAACCGCATGTCGCGCAAGGAAATGATGGATGAAAACAAGGACTCCGAGGGCGACCCCCATACCAAGGCGGCGCGCCGCCAGCGTGGCTACGACATTGCCACCAACCGCATGCTCGAAGATGTGCCGCAGGCCGATGTGATCGTGGTCAACCCGACCCATTATGCGGTGGCGTTGAAATGGGATCGTGCCGCACGCCGCGCCCCGGTCTGCGTCGCCAAGGGGGTGGATGAGATCGCGGCGCGGATCCGCGAACGCGCCGCCGCGGCCGGGGTGCCGATCCACCGCGATCCGCCCACCGCCCGCGCGCTGCATGCCAGCGTCGAGATCGGGCAGGAAATCAGGCCCGATCAATATCGGGCTGTCGCCGCCGCCATCCGCTTTGCCGAAGCCATGCGCAAGCGCGCAAGGCAGCGCCGATGAGCCGGAAAGACCAGCTTGTGCGCTTACGTCAGATTTCCGGGCTGATCCTTGATCTGCGCCTGTCCGAGTTGCACAACGCCGCACGGGCGCGGGCGCAAAGCCTGGACCGGCTGGCCGGTCTGGCCGTGCCGCAGGCCAGCGATCTGCCCCCGATTGCCGCCGCCCAGGCCGGGCTGCGCTACCAGCGCTGGGCCGATCTGCGCCGCGCCGAGATCAACACCCAGCTTGCGCGCGAAACGGCGGTATGGCTAGAAGCCCAGGTCACTGCGCGCCAAGCCTTCGGTCAATCGCAAGCGCTTGAATCCGTGCGGAAAAAAATGCTCCCGTGAGGTGGTTCTAGGCCCATTCGCCGCCGCGAAACACCGGCACATGCTGGCCGTCCGCCTGCACCCCGTCGATGTCGATCAGGTTCGACCCGATCATCCAATCGACATGGATGATGCTCTTGTTGCCGCCCTGCGCCGCGATCTGCGTCGGCGAAAGGTCGGCCCCGCCCCGAAAGCATTTGGAATAGCACTGACCCAAGGCGATGTGGCAGGCGGCGTTTTCGTCGAACAGGGTGTTGTAGAACATCACCCCGCTGGCCGAGATCGGCGACGAATGCGGCACCAGCGCCACTTCGCCCAGCCGCCTTGCGCCTGCGTCGGAATCGAGCAGCTTTTGCAGCACCGCCTCGGCCTTGGTGGCATGGGCCTCGACGATCGCGCCGCCTTCGAACCGCACCGCGATGCCGTCGATCAGGCTGCCCTGATGCGCCAGCGGTTTGGTGGCGCGCACGTGGCCTTCGACCCGCAGCGCGTGGGGGGTGGTGAAGACTTCTTCGGTCGGGATGTTGGGGTTGCAGGTCACGCCGTTGCGCGCCGTCGACGCGCCGCCGTGCCATTCGTGACCATCGGCCAGCCCCACCGTCAGATCGGTGCCCGGCCCGGTGAAATGCAACGCCTGAAAGCGCTGACCGTTAAGCCAGGCCGAGCGCCGGGCCAGCGCCGCGTTATGTTCCTGCCACGCGCCAACCGGGTCGGGGCCTTCCACCCGCGAGGCGGCAAAGATCGCCTCGGCCAGCCGCGCCACCGCGTCGGCCTCCGGCAGATCGGGAAACACCTGCCGTGCCCAGCTTGTGCCGGGGTAGGCCGCGATGTTCCAGTTGATGTCGAACCCGGTGATCTTTTGCAACGCCGGGCGGTAGGCCAGCGCGGTTGCCTTGGCCGCCCGCGCCACCTGCCCGGGGTCTTCGCCCGCCAGCAGCATCGGGTTGTCGCCGACGATCGCCAGCCGCGCCGTGTTGGCACCAAAAGCCGCCGCCATGCCGTCGTATAGCCAGCCCGGCGCGCGATCAAAGCTGTCGGCCCCGGCATGGCGAAAGCGCGCGAGCGTTACCTCTTCATCAGCCAGCAGGGGCGTCACCAGCCCGGCCCCGGCGCGGTAGGCCTGCACCGCGATCCGGCGCACCAGCGGCAGCGCGCCGACCGGCGCGGTCAGCAGCAGGTCCTGCCCCGGTTGCAGGTTCAGCCCGATCCGCACGATCACTTCGGCCAGCCGGTCAAGCCTGGTCGGGTCAATCGGATCGAGGGTGGCGGCGGCTGGCGTGGTCATGGGGTTTCCTTTGGCTGTGGTGGCAAGCGGCGGCCTGACCATATTGCCGCCGTCTGCCGGGTCAATGGCGCAATCGTTTGCGGCGGTGCCATGTCAGCATTGACAGCGGGTCACGCCGCCATTGTATACGGCAGTATGCGAAATACCCTGCCCGAAATCTATCAGGATCGCGTGGCGCGAGGCGAGTTGCAGGCCGACCCGGCCCAGCACGCGGTGCTGCCCGAACTCGAACGCCTGCGGCTGTGGCTGGAGCGCAGCGAGGCCGGCCCCGGCGGCGTGCTTGCCCGGATCTTCGCCCGTCCCAAGCCGCCGCCGAAAGGGCTTTACCTGTGGGGCGGGGTGGGGCGCGGCAAGTCGATGCTGATGGACATGTTCAGCGCCGCGGTCGCCATTCCCGGCAAGCGCCGGGTGCATTTTCACGCCTTCATGCAAGAGGTCCACCATGCCCTGCACGCGGCGCGCCAAAGCGGGGTCGAGGACGCGCTGGCCCCGGTCGCGGCCGGTATCGCGCAGGGCCTGCGGCTGCTGGCGTTTGACGAGATGCAGATCACCGACATTGCCGACGCGATGATCGTGGGGCGGCTGTTCCAGAAGCTGCTGGCGGCGGGGGTGGTGATCGTGACCACCTCGAACCGCGCCCCCGGTGATCTTTACCGCGACGGACTCAACCGCGATCTGTTCTTGCCCTTCATCGCGCTCTTGGAAGAGCGCCTTGAGGTGCGCGCGCTGGAAACCCCGACCGATTATCGCCAGCACCGGCTGGCCGGGGCGCAGGTCTATTTCTGCCCCTCGGGCAAGGCCGGGCCTGCCATCGCCGCAATCTGGAACGATCTGACCGGCGGCGCGGTGGGCCACGCTCTGAACCTGCCGGTGAACGGTCGCACCGCCCGGTTGCCGCAGTTCGCCAGCGGCATCGGCCGCGCCACCTTCTGGCAGCTATGCGCCAACCCGCTGGGTCCGGCCGATTATCTGGCCATCGCCGGGGCGGTGCGGGTGCTGATCCTGGAAGACATTCCCCAGCTTTCGGCCAGCAACTACAACGAAGCCAAGCGTTTTGTCACCCTGATCGACGCGCTTTACGAAGCGCGGGTGCGGCTGGTGGTTTCGGCCGCCGACGTGCCCGAGCGGCTTTACATCGAGGGCGGCGGGTCGTTCGAGTTCGAGCGCACCGCGTCGCGCTTGCGCGAAATGCAAGCGGCAGGCTGGGGCAAGTAGGCGACAGCAAGATGCGGTCAAGTGGGACCGCAAACCTCTCTTGCCCGATTTGACACGCGTCAAATCGGGCCGCGCCTGCCTGCCGCTTGGCAGGCGCGAAAACGCGCCCGCCCAGCCAGGCGCGGCCCGATTTCCAACCGATTGCCCTTGCTCGCCCGCCCTTGTTCAACGGCTTTCAGCCTTTTGAACAACGGACCGGAAAACTCTCCCCCGGAGAGTTTTCTTGCGGTCCGCAAGTCTGCCCTTACCGCCGCAACGATGACGATGACGATGGGCGTTGCTACCAAGCCCCATCAAACGCTAGATCATCTGCCAGATCAGCCGCAGCGCCAGCGCGCCAGAGGTGATCACCAGCAACGGCTTGATCACCCGCGCCCCGATCCGCATCGCGGTCCGCGCCCCGATCCGCGCCCCAGCGATCTGTGCGCCCCCCATCGCCAGCCCAACCGCCCACCATGGCGCGCCGTAAAGGGCAAAGACCAGCAACCCGCCAAGGTTCGAGGCGAAATTCAACAGCTTGGTATGGGCGGTGGCCTTCAGCACGCCGTAGCCCGCCAGCGCCACGAAGCCGATCATGTAGAACGACCCGGCCCCCGGCCCGATCAGCCCGTCATAGCCCGCGATCAGCGGCACCACAAAGGCGGTGAAGGTGGCAGGGGCAAGGCGCGCCGTCGAATCGTCGTCGCTCAGCCCCGGCTTCAGGGCAAAGAACGCGGCAATGCCGATCAGGATCACCGGCAGCGCCAGCCGCAACCACCCGGTCGGCACCAGCCCGGCCAGCGCCGCCCCCGCCGCGCCGCAGCCGAACGCCAGCGCCGCCGCCCCGATCTGCCCGCGCAGCTTGACATGCCCCGCCCGGGCATAAGCCACCGCCGCCGTGGCCGCGCCAAAGCTGCCCTGCACCTTGTTGGTCGATAGCGCCTCGAGCGGCGAGGCCCCGGCCAGCAGCAGCGCGGGCAGGGTGATCAGCCCGCCGCCGCCGGCAATGGCATCGACGAACCCCGCCGCAAAAGCTGCCCCGATCAGCGCCGCCGCCAGTTCCAGCGAGACCTCAAACATCGACAAAATCTTCGCGGCTGTAGCCCTGGATGAACAGCAGCGCGGTCAGATCGCCATGGTTGATGCGAATCTGGCATTGCGCCGCGACCGACGGTTTGGCGTGCAGCGCCACCCCGGCCCCCGCCAGCCCCAGCATCCCCAGATCGTTGGCCCCATCCCCCACCGCCATCGCCTCGGCAGGCGAAATTCCCATGGCGGCAGAAATCTCGTGCAAGGCCCGCACCTTGGCGTCGCGCCCCAAGATTGGCTCGGCCACCGTGCCGGTCAGCGCGCCAGCGGCCATCTGCAGCACATTGGCGCGGTTCTCGTCAAACCCCAACGCTGCTGCGACCGGCCCGGTAAAGGCGGTAAATCCGCCCGAAACCAGCGCCGCCCGCGCCCCGCCCGCCCGCATCGTGGCCACCAGTTGGCGCCCCCCCGCCCGCAGGGTGATGCGATCGCGCAGCACCTGCCCGATCACCGTCTCGGACAGACCCTTCAGCAGGGCCACGCGCTCGCGCAGCGCCGCTTCGAAATCCAATTCGCCATTCATCGCCCTGGCGGTGATCGCGGCGACATAGGGTCCAACCCCGGCCTCGGCGGCCAGTTCATCAATGCATTCCTGCTCGATCATGGTGCTGTCCATGTCGGCCAGCAGCAGGCGCTTGCGCCGCCCCAAAGCCGGTTGCACCACCAGATCGACGCCCAGCTCCTGCAACCCCTGCCACACCTGCCACAGGTTGCCCGGCACCATCGGCAGCGCAAATTCCGCCGCCACCCCGGGGTCCAGCCAGACCGCATCGCCGCCGCCCCAGGCATTGCGCAATGCCTCAACCGTGGCGCGCTCCAGCACCGGGTGGGCGGGGTTGGTCAGCAGGGTGGCGATATGCATTTCGGCTTCCGGTTGATCGGCTGTGCGTCGTTTTAGCCATCTTGAGTGCCGCTCTACGGCAGTTTTTCGGCTTGTGCCAGAGCACGACCGGCCTTAAAGCCAACAGCGGGACACCCTCCCCCAACGGAGGGCATTTATCTGGAAGGATACCATGTCTGACCTGCAGACCCCGGCCGCGCGCCCGGCTAATCCGCGCTTTTCCTCTGGCCCCTGCGCCAAGATCCCCGGCTTTTCACTTGCCATGCTGGCTGACGCGCCCCTGGGCCGCTCGCACCGCGCGGCTGTTGGCAAGGCCAAGCTGAAACGGGCGATTGATCTGACCCGTGAAATTCTGGACGTGCCTGCCGATTACCGCATTGCCATCGTGCCGGCCTCGGACACCGGCGCGGTCGAGATGGCGCTGTGGTCGCTGCTTGGTGCCCGCCCGGTCGAGATGCTGGCCTGGGAATCGTTCGGTGCGGGCTGGGTGACGGATGTCGTCAAGCAATTGAAACTGGACGCAAAAGTCACCGTAGCCCCGTACGGTCGGATTGTCGATCTGGCCGCAGTCGATTTCGACCGCGACGTGGTGTTCACCTGGAACGGCACCACCTCGGGCTGCCGGGTGCCCGACGGTGCCGCCATTCCCGCCAACCGCGCGGGCCTCACGATCTGCGACGCCACCTCGGCGGCGTTTGCGATGGCCCTGCCGTGGGACAAGCTTGATGTGGTGACCTTCAGTTGGCAGAAGGTGCTGGGCGGCGAAGGTGCGCACGGCATGCTGATCCTGAGCCCCCGCGCGGTGGCGCGGCTGGAAAGCTACACCCCCGCCTGGCCGCTGCCCAAGATTTTCCGCCTGACCGCCAAGGGCAAGCTGATCGCGGGCATCTTCGAGGGCGAGACCATCAACACCCCGTCGATGCTGGCGGTTGAAGACTACCTTGTGGCGCTCGATTGGGCCAAGACGATCGGCGGCCTGCCCGCCCTGATCGCCCGGGCCGACGCCAACGCGCAGGTGGTCGCCGATTTCGTGGCCGGGCACACTTGGATCGCAAACCTGGCCGAAGTTGCGGCCACCGCTTCGACCACCAGCGTCTGCCTCAAGTTCACCGATCCGCGCATCACCGACGGCGCGGCTTTCGCCAAGGCGGTGGCCAAGCGGCTGGAAAAGGCCGGCGTCGCCTATGACATCGGTGCCTACCGCGACGCCCCCCCCGGCTTGCGCATCTGGTGCGGATCAACCGTGGAAACCGCCGATGTGGCCGCGCTGATGCCGTGGCTCGACTGGGCGTTCCAGACCGAAATCGCCGCCCTCTGACCCCCGGTGGTGCGTGCCAGCACGCACCCTGCTCCCATCCCGTAGGGCGGGGTTCACCCCGCCACACCCCATCCCCAAGGAGTCCATCATGGCCCCCCGCGTTCTCGTTTCCGACGAACTTTCCGAAACCGCCGTCCAGATCTTTCGTGATCGCGGCGTCGAGGTCGATTACCTGCCCAAACTCGGCAAGGACAAGGAAAAGCTGGCCGAAATCATCGGCCAATACGACGGCCTCGCCATTCGCTCGGCCACCAAGGTAACCGAGAAACTGCTCGCCCTTGCGACCAACCTCAAGGTGATCGGCCGGGCCGGCATCGGGGTCGATAACGTCGATATCCCCGCCGCCTCGAAAAAGGGCGTGATCGTGATGAACACCCCGTTCGGCAACTCGATCACCACCGCCGAGCATGCGATTGCGATGATGTTCGCCTGTGCGCGCCAGATCCCCGAAGCCAACGCCTCGACTCAAGCCGGCAAATGGGAAAAATCGCGTTTCATGGGGGTCGAGCTTTACAGCAAGACCCTGGGCGTGATCGGCGCGGGCAACATCGGCAGCATCGTCTGCGACCGCGCGCTTGGCCTGCACATGAAGGTCATCGCCTATGACCCGTTTCTCTCGGACGAGCGCGCCAAAACCCTTGGTGTCACCAAGGTCGAGTTTGATGACCTGCTGGCGCGCGCCGATTTCATCACCCTGCATGTGCCGCTGACCGACAAGACCCGCAACATCCTGTCGGCCGAGGCGATTGCCCGGTGCAAGCCCGGGGTGCGCATCATCAACTGCGCCCGCGGCGGTCTGGTCGATGAAGATGCGCTTGCGGCGGCGCTGCAATCCGGCCACGTCGCCGGGGCCGCGTTTGATGTGTTCACGAATGAACCCGCCACCGCCAGCCCGATCTTCGGCCTGCCCAACGTGGTCTGCACCCCGCACCTTGGCGCGTCCACCACCGAGGCGCAGGAAAACGTGGCGCTGCAAGTGGCCCAGCAGATGTCGGATTACCTGCTGACCGGGGCGGTGCAGAACGCGCTCAACATGCCGTCGGTCACCGCCGAAGAAGCCGCCGTGATGGGGCCGTGGCTGAAACTTGCCAGCCACCTCGGCGCTTTCGTCGGCCAGATGACCGACGAGCCGATCAAGGCGATCAATGTGCTTTACGACGGCACGGTTGCGGGCATGAACCTCGCCGCGCTCAACTGTGCCACCATCGCGGGCATCATGCAGGCCACCAACCCCGACGTGAACCTGGTCTCGGCCCCGATCATCGCACGCGAACGCGGCATCCAGATTTCCACCACCCGGCAGGAAAAGACCGGGGTGTTCGACGCCTTCATCAAGCTGACCGTGGTCACCGACAAGCGCGAGCGCTCGATCGCCGGCACCTGCTTTGCCGACGGCAAGCCGCGCTTCATCCAGATCAAGGGCATCAACATCGACGCCGAAGTCGGCCGCCACATGCTCTATACCACCAACGAGGACGTGCCCGGCATCATCGGCCTGCTGGGCATGACGATGGGCAAGAACGGCGTCAACATCGCGAACTTCACCCTCGGTCGCGCCGGTGTCGGGCAGGACGCCATCGCCATCCTCTACCTCGATCAGCGCATCGACCCCAAGGTGGTCGATACCCTTGAATCGACCGGCCTGTTCCACCAGGTCAAGGCGCTGGAATTCGACGTGGCATGAACCCCACCTCGGCAAGGGATCAACCCCCCTTGCCCTTTCTCCTTTGCCCAAATATTCCGGGGGTCCGGGGGCAGAGCCCCCGGTCTTTCCAAAGGCAGCCATGCACACCTACGCCATCGGCGACATCCACGGCCACCTCGCCAGGCTCCATGCCGCCCATGCCCTGATCACGGCCGATCAGGCGCGCCACGGCCCCGCCCCGATCGTCCATGTCGGCGATCTGGTCGACCGTGGCCCCGACAGCCGCGGGGTGATCGACTACCTGCGCGCCGGTATCACCGCCGGTGAGAACTGGGTGGTGCTCAAGGGCAACCACGACCGCATGTTCGCCCTTTATCTGCACGACGACGCCGCCCGCGACCCCGGCCTGCGCGCCGACGTGGGCTGGCTGCACCCGCGCCTTGGCGGCGGGGCAACCCTTGCCTCCTACGGCGTCGCCAATGCCGCCGACCGCCCCCTCGCCTCGGTCTTTGCCGAGGCCCAGGCCGCCGTGCCCGCCAGCCACCGCGCCTTTCTCGAAGCCCTGCCGACCAGCTACCGGCGCGGCACCAGCATTTTCGTCCACGCCGGCATCCGCCCCGGCATCGCCCTTGAGGCCCAGACCGAGACCGATCTGGTCTGGATCCGCGAGCCGTTCCTGACCGATCCGCGCGACCACGGCGCGCTGATCGTGCATGGCCATACCGCGCTCGACGCCGCCACCCATTACGGCAACCGCCTCAACCTCGATTCCGGGGTCGCTTACGGCGGCCCGCTGTCGGC
>Ga0210039_1000816_pt1 | contig 31492 bp, 25 predicted proteins | sample CryGeyCG2114_250_3_FD_185460 | JGI IMG/M metagenome (GOLD analysis project Ga0210039, IMG submission 185460) | Groundwater microbial communities from aquifer - Crystal Geyser CG17_big_fil_post_rev_8/21/14_2.50 (SPAdes) (version 2) | ecosystem: Environmental > Aquatic > Deep subsurface >...
TTTGTCCAAGTGAATTATAAACAACCAAATTTACAAAGCTATTTTCTGGTAGTTGATAGCTTATTTGTGTTGTTGGGTTAAATGGATTGGGGTAGTTTGAATTTAGTGCATATTCATTTATTGCTGGTAATTCTGTTGAAATGCTATCACCATTAGCTATTTTTTGTACTGGTGCATCATAATTAGCATATACTGTAATTGACTCATTTGCAGATACGGTTTGATCTGGTGAATAATATGCTTTTACATCATACATTACTATTGACCCAGTACTTTTACTTGCTGCAATTAAAAAGTCATTATCTGTATACGAAGTTGTGCTACCACTAACTGTGGCAATAATATTCCATGTAGTAACATTATTTATATTAGCACCACGTCTAACTTTATATGCTGTTACATTTGAGCTTTGATGTAGATCCCAATACAAAGTTATAGGTACATTCGGAAAGCGTGGGTTGTATGTGTTGGAATACAAATTTCTGTTACTAATACCAAAGTTGGTAAATATGGGTGTGCCTATAAATACTGCCGAAATATTGGCATGCGAGGTTGCAGTTATTGTTCTTGGGTTTTGTGTGCTATTATTATCGCTCCAATGTGAGAAAGTATATTTTATATCATTATATGTTTGTGTTATTGCCTCTACTTGTATTGTGTTCCCATCAACAACTTGGTATTGAGCTGTTGGTGCTGATACTGTTGTTCCATTTACTTTTATTGAACCAGTTGAGCTTATTCCATTAAAACTATTTGTGAATGTGAGGTTGCAAATTTTTCGTAAATATGCTTTGTAGGTAGCATTGCTAACTGCTTGAAATGTTTGGTCAACTGTGGCACCCATTGGTGTTTCGTTGTTTGAGATTGTCTTTTTCCACTCACTTTTATTTAATGGTGCTTCTTCTGTATCGTTATAAATATAATCATAACCATTAACATCGTTATGCTGGTTATCAAATGCCTTCAATTTATAAGTTACGGTTTCAGTAGCGGGAAATGTATATGGACTTGGATGGCTTGAAGCTGATACAACACCAGCCCCAATATTTCCACCGCTCCATCCATTCATGTCATTTTGGGCAGTTACAGCAAATATTTGTGCTGGCATTTCCCATTTAATATGCAATGAAAAAGTCAAATCTGATTTTGAACCAGCAGTGGTTTCACTTTCCGATAACCCTCCAAGAACTATTTCATGTGAAGTTAAAAGACCTTGAATTTTTGTTTTTAATTCTGGAGATACGAAACTAACATCATAAGCACTATAAACCAATCCAGTTTTTATACTACCAGATGTTCCAATTACTGTCCAATTATTGCTGTTAGTAGTGCCTAGTGTAGTAATATGGGTAAGTTTAAACGAATACCCTGTGCTATTTGTATTATAAACTACTTTTACTTCTGTTATTGTTGCGTTTGTTGGAATTTGAAGAAAGTTAAACGTAAAATATGTTCTATATATATTTTTTGTTGTGTCATTAATTACTTCCATTCCAATATCGTCATTAACTTGACTATAAGTTGTACTTTTTACTGTTTGACCTACCTTCACTTGAGTTTGTGCAATGTTTACAGCACTTGGGAAGAAATCCGCTTCATAAGGCACTTTAACTTGCCCTTGCATTGCTGTTAAATAGATAAAAATAAAACTGATTGTTACTAATAGATTTTTTTTCATAATGTTTTTCCTTGTTAATAAAAAATGTTATTTTAAATACAAGAATAGCTTCAATTCATATTTTTTATAGAATTGTAAGAGAGCCAATCTTTTAGAGCTGTTCTTTTTTTACATTTGGGATAGCGTTGCCGCGCTATTCCAAATTTTTAATAATTATTTAGCCTAGCCTCCATTATTGTTTAATACGCCTTTATATACTATTGTGGGAAACATGCCAACCAAAAGAAAAATAGTGTCATCTGTTATTACGCCTCCATAAGTTGGATGTATGTTATCATTGTTTAGATAAAACAAGTATTTAATGTCTTTTCCATTGTAATGTACAAAACCATCGCTCATAGCTAAAATTAGGTCATTCGAATTCCTACCTGCGCTAATTGCACCAAAAGAATTTAAATCATCAAATGTAAAAAAATTAATAAGTTTATCATCAACTATGTTGTAGAAATTTTTGCCAGAACCAATATAAATATTATCGTTTATCAGTGCCATACCCGTACCGCTATTTAGGAGTTTAGCTATTGGTTTTGAGTAGATTTCTGTTGTTTTATTGTTTTCGTATTTCAATATCGCAGTAGTATCATTTCCGGTTGGAGTACTCATTTTAAATTCCCAGATATAATACTTTGATTTTGATTTGTTTTGAGATCTTATTTTGTAAAACATTGAATTATAGTCGGCATAATACACTTCTTTCCATTCTGAACCATCATATTTTAATATAAAACCTCTTTCTGTATTATCATAAATATCTACTCCGACAGCAAATAAATTATTTCTATCTACTCCCCAAATGTCTAATATGTAAAGTCCGTAAAAGCTACCATCTTTTGTATATTTAAACTCCTCACTCCAATTATTACCATCATAATGCCAAATGGAACCTTCTGAGCCTCCTATCCAAACATCATTTTCACCAAAACCAAAAACACAATCCCCTGCATAAATAGGTGTAGTATTATGTTCCCACTTTTTGCCATCGTAGTGCCATATCCTATCTGTACTAGAGCCATCACCCCCGACAACCCAAACATCACTTGCGGAAGAGCCCCAAATACAGCTACCATGCCACATTGGTGAAGAAAGTGTATCGGCAGTCCAAGTGTAATCTCTTCTTCCAGGTTTAAGTTGTTCTGGTTCTGTTCCTTTTTCACAAGAAAAAAAGACAAATGCCATTGTAAAAGACAGAATAAAGAGAATTGCTTTAATATATTTCATTATAAAACCTCAAATTGTAAATTTTTGTAAATATTGTGATTTGTTTTATTTGTAATGTGGGGCAAATTTTGTTTTGCGTTTGCATTAATTGAAGATATAAATATAAAAAGTTGATAGTTGATAGTTGATAGTTGATAGTTGATAGTTGATAGTTGATAGTTGATAGTTGAAAAATATTGTTTTTATTTTCAATGTCAAGTAAAATTTCACTTTGTTGGGTTTGGGTTTGTTTTATTTTTGAATTGCCTACTTTCAAATTGCCTCAATAAAATTAAGTTACCATCATTTTTTGTGAGTGGCAAAATAGGGATTTATATTATTTGAGGCAAGTGTAAAATTTTTACTTTAATTAATAGTACATTTGTTCAAAATAGATATGCTTAGTTTTAAATTCTCGTAATTATTCTTTAGACGACAGATTGCCACACTCAAAAAAAAAAGTTGAGTTTGCAATGACGATTAGTTCTTAATATCATCTTTATTGATGATTATTTAAAAATTAAGTTTAACCAATTATTTTCTAATTCTCTTTTCCTATCAATCAGCTTTTATTATTTTGAATGAAGTAAAAACTAAATTTGGAAAACCAATTAAAGTAGAGACAATTAAACAGCTTCCAACAAAAGATTTTCGAGATTAAGTGCGAAGTGATATAAAAAGTTTATCAGAAATGTAGTGGATGGATTTGCCCACCCACTACGTAATTACAAATTGTATTTATTGTTTTTCCAAAATTTCTTTTAGATTATTTAATCCGTTCTGCAAATCGTTTCCGAGCTCTTCTTCCAGATCAACAAAAAGAAGCATCAAATTAGTTGGATAAGACATTTCGCCATCAAAAGCCCATTGAACAGAAGTTGTACTTGAATCGATAGAACTAAAAATCATATATGCTGGCGAAGTAGATTCAAATGGTTCAATAAATCGTAATTCGTAATCAATTCTGTCTCCTTCATCAATTGCAATAATTTCTTGTTCGCCTTTACCAACATCTGGATTTTCGCTCTCCCAAGCTGAAACAAATCCAACGCTTCCATCAACGCCTTTAAAGTCATGCTTCATGTTTAAATCAATTTTTGACCAAACACTAAAATTTTCTTGGTTTTTGAGAAGCTTTGTATATTCAAATACTTCTGCTTTTGGCTTGTTTATTTTCACTTCGCGAATTACTAAAAATTCACTTGGAACAAACCCTGCAATGACAAAAACAGCGACAACTATCAACAAAACGACTATTGCTATATATTTTATTACTTTCATTCTTACTCCTTTTTATTTTGGATTAAATTGCTTTATGAAAATATATTATTTTTTTTATAAAATCTATAGCGGTTTTTGCGTGGCAAGTGAAAATGTGAAAAGTGAGATGTGAAAATTCAAAAAAAACCTCTCGTGAAATAATTGCCAATATGTAAACCACTATGAACTGCTAGACCATAGTTTTGGTTCCAAATAAAATTCGTTGTAAAAGACCAAATGACAAACCACAAAAACAAAATAATATCCAAATTTCAATTCTAATCTCCACCCTTTTTTTGCGTGATTTATCTAAAAAATAATGAGTTTGGGGTTTGGTTATTTGTTTTTACTATTTGTTTGAAATTTATCTTTTGATGTTTGATATTTATTGTGACTTTTTTAGAAGCTAACGCGCGATACAATAAAGCGGATAGTTGTTCCTTCCTATGAGACAAATCGGCTATTTAATAATGATAAAATTTTGGAAGTTTATTTTGTGATTTAATTTTTAGTTAATGCATAAAGCTGTGTGTTTTTAAGTTCGCTTTTTAGTTTAAATCCATATTTCTTCAAAAGTGCAACTGATTTAGCATTATCTGGAGCAACTTCGCCAATAATTTCTACTAATTTTAGATTGCCAAAACCAAACTCAATCACTTTTGGAATTACTTCCTGCATAATTCCCAAACCTTGATATTCAGGCAAGAGTTCAAATCCTATTTCTGCTGTTTTATCAACTTCCGAAATTTGCCAAAGCGTGATTGTTCCAATAATTTTGCTGGTTGTTTTGTTACAAATAGCCCAATAAACTGCATCATTTTTCAAAATTCCAACATTTATTTTTGCTATAAATTGTAAGGCATCATCAAGTGATTTTGCAAGTGGTCTATCAATATATTTTACAATTTGTTTGTTCGATCTAATTTGAAATACTGCATCTGCATCTTCGTTTTTTAATCTACGAAGCAAGTAGTTTTCAGTTTCAATTTGTGGAAAAGTAATAAAATTGATTTGCATTATTATATTTCTACTTGATTAACGTCCAAAATATTTAGGCAACCAAAGAACTATTTCTGGATACATAATTAAAAGGGTTAAACCTATTAGTTGAATTACAACATATGGAATAACGCCTTTGTAAATATGCTTTGTTGTAACTTCTTTAGGTGCAACGCCTTTTAAAAAGAAAAGAGCAAATCCAAATGGTGGAGTAAGAAATGACGTTTGTAAATTAACGGCAATTAAAATTCCAATCCAAAGAAGATCAATATTTAAATGCACAAATATTGGAGCCACAACTGGAACTATTATAAAAACGATTTCTATAAAATCAATAAAAAAACCAGCGACAAATATTAGCATCATAACAATTAAAAGAAAATGATGTGGCTCAATATTATTATTCAAAATTAAATTGGTTAACACAACATCCCCGCCCATTCCTCTAAAAACCAAGCCAAAAGCGGAAGCACCAATTAATATCATAAAAGTCATACTTGTTAATTTCATTGTACTAATCATTACATCATTTAAAATTACTTTTGTAAATTTTCCTCTAATAATTGTAAGTATTGCGGCACCTAATGCACCAACTGCTGCAGCTTCTGTGGGTGAAGCAACTCCAGCAAAGATAGAGCCAAGAACAGCTGCAATTAAAAAGAATGGCGCAATAAAGGCTGTGATAACCTTTTTTGTTTTATTTGAGTTTTTAAATTTTAACAAATCTTCTTTTGGCATTGCGGGTGCAAGCTTTGGTTTTACTATTGCAATTAATATTAGCCATGTTAAATAAAGCATAACCAACAAAAAGCCAGGAATAACAGCTCCAATAAAAAGTTCACCAACAGAAATATTTAAAACGCTGCCAAGCAAAACAAGGACAATGCTTGGTGGAATTATTTGTCCCAGCGTTCCAGATGCTGAGATAATGCCAGTAGCAACTTCTGGGCTATATCCTTTTTTTAACATTGTTGGAAGCGTTAACACACCCATTGTTACAACGGTTGCTCCAACAATTCCTGTTGCAGCGGCAAGCAAAGCCCCAACAATTAAAACAGAAATTGCCATTCCACCTCGAAGCTTTCCAAATAAAAGAGCCATTGTTTCAAGAAGTTCTTCTGCAAGCCCAGATTTTTCAAACATAACGCCCATATATATAAACAAAGGAACTGCAAGTAGAATATAGTTATTCATTATTCCCCATATACGCATTGGAAGTAAATTAAAAAAATTTAATCCAAATGTTGCAAGTCCAAAAATTAAAGAAACCCCACCCAAAGTAAATGCAACAGGAAACCCTGCCAGAAGCATTAATAGAACAACTCCAAAAAAAATTAGTGGTAAATATTCCATTATATCTTCTCTTCTGAATGGTTCATAATTGTAAGTATGGATTTAAAAAGAAGCGCTATTCCTTGCAAAAGCAAAAAGAAAAACGAAAGAGGAATAAATGATTTAAGGATGTATCGTGCTGGAATTCCACCTGGGTCTGGAGATGATTCGCTTAGAACAAATGAATTATTTACGTAATTCGCTGAAGTATAAATAACTATTAGTATAAACGGAATTAAAAACAGAAGAGTTCCAACAAAATTAGTCCAAGCTTTTTGCTTTTCGTTAAACTTGGAGTAAAACAAATCCACTCTAACATGGTCATCTTTTAAAAGAGTATATGCTGCCCCCATTAAAAACAAAACAGCAAAAACATGCCACTCCAATTCCTGCATTCCCACACTGGATATGTTAAACGCATAACGCAAAACAACATCGTAAACAACAACTAAAACCATAAAAGTTGTTAGCCATGAAGAATATTTGCCAATAAATTCATTTGTTTTATTAACAAACAGAATATAATTACTTAATATTTTCATTCTGTTTTTCCTTTTCCAAAACATCAAAATATTTTTTAATTAACTCTTCATAATCTTTTGAATATCCTTCGTTTATTAATTTCATCAATTCATCTTTAATTTTATTTTTTTCAAAATTAAGTTTCAACTCATTTGGAGAAGTTCTAACAAGGGATTTTCCTGTTTTTGATTCTCTGTTTTTTTCATAATCCCTTTCATTTATTGATCTTTGTGCATCTAATAATTTTGAAAGTATTTTTTCTTGGCTCTGAACAAGGTTGTCGTCTATTTTGTTTGTATTCATATTTGAAATTACTTCTTTCATTTCTTCTAATATTTTTTCAAGATTGGAAGTAAGTGTTTTTGATTCACCTCTTTCTTTGCTTTCTTTGTTTAACTCATCAAGCGATTTTCTAACCATTTCTTGTTGCTGCGAAAGCCTTTGCATTCCCGCTTGTTGCTCTTGAGTTAATTGACCATTGTTCATCTGTTCCGTTAACTTGTTAATATTCATTTGCTGTTGCGACATTTGTTGTAGTTGCTGCATCATTGACATTCCACCACCTTGCCCCCCACCGCTATTCATCACCTGCTCCATATTACCTTTCATCATGGTAGCAGCTTCATTTAAATATTTCATTGCTCCTTTTTGACTAAGCATTGCCATTGTGCTATTTCCATTTTGCATTGCTTGCATTGCACTATTCATATCTCTTTTTGCATTGCCAAGTGCTTTGCCCATTTCAGGAGAAATAGCAAAAGTTTTTTGTGATAATTCGGATAAGCTTTTTAACGTTTTATCTAAACCCTCTGATATTTCTTTTTGCTTTTGAATTTTATTACTTGATTGCTCACTATTTGCCAACCTTTTTTCGAGACTGTTTTTTAACGATTCTTCTTCTTTTGATAATGAAATTAAATTATTAATTCCTTTCATCATTTCAAATAGTACTTCCATTTGATTTTGCTGCTGCATTTGCTGCTGCATTTGTGACATTTGGTTTTTCATTTTTTGCATGTTTTGCGACAACTGTTCCATTTGATTAAGAGCTTCGGATTTCATGTTTTTTTGCAGCATCTCTTTCATTTCATCTGTAATTTCTTCATTGTTTTGGGATTCCATTTCTTTTTGAAGTTCATCCATTTTTTGATTTGGCATCTCTTTAAATTCACTCATTTTTTTCTGAAGCTTTTTCATTTCTTCTTTAAGTTGTTCTAACTGTTTGGAAATGTTTTCTTCCTTTTTTGCCAAATCATTTTTTTGTCTTTCATCTGAAAGATTACTTTTTTCGGTTTCTTTTTTTAATTCATCCGTCTCTTTTTTAAGCTCCTCTGTTCTTTTTATTACTTCATCCATTTTCTGTTCAATTTGAATTCGCTTAAGAAGACTTACTGTTCTCTCAATGCTTTTCTTAAACATTTCTTCATCAAATTTCATATTGTCCAACGATTGCTGGGCTTTATCACGATTCATAGCTTGCATTTGTTTTTGCATTTGCTCCAACGCTTTTTTCATTTCGTCGCTATTCATCTCGTCCATTAGTTTCTGTAGCTCGTTATATTTTTGCAAAGTTTCTTTTGATAAAAGATTATTCTCCTCTAAATTTTGTTTTGTTTCATTTATCTTTTTTTGTGCTTCCTTAATCTCATTTTGAAGTTTTTCAAACCTTTCAGCTGTTTCTTCTATCTTTTTCTTTTCATCCCAAGTAATTTCTTTTTCGTCTTTTTTCAATTCATTGCTTAGTTTTTTCATGTCCTCTTTTAATGTCTCTGCCTCTTTTAGTGTTTTTTCAATATCCTTTTGCGCTTCATTTTGCACTTCATCAGCATTTTTAAAAAGTTCTTCCATTGTTGGCACTCGCAATTGATATATCTTTGACTTAACCGATTTAGGTCCGCTGATAAAATCATTATCAAATAATTCAAAGTAGAACGAAACAACATCACCCGAGGCAAGCATTAAGTCGCTTAATTTCCACAAATAGAATACATCTTGATTTGTCAACTCATTATCAATTGGAATAGATTTTACAGAATACTTTTCGTCAACATTTCCAAAATTTGTGCTAGTTAACTTGTAATTTAAGTTCAGTTTATTAAACCCATAATCATCTTTTAAATTAAATGACATGGAAATAAGCTCACTTTTTGTTAATTCCACATCTTCTATTGGCTGCAAAACTTCAAGTGTTGGAAACTCATCCACTTTACTTGTTATTTTATATTCTATCGGGCTGTCATTACCATTATTAAAAACATCTATTATTTTAATTTTATAATTCAAATTTCCTTTTATAGCAAACTTTGCGTTTCCTTCTTTTTTGTTTAGAATTAAATTTACTTTAGAACTATCACTGAAATTAATAATTCCTTTTGAAAGCTCTTTATTTGAATTAATGTATAATTCAACCCTACTGCCAATAACGGCAAAAACATTTCCATTATCCTTTTGAACAAAACTTTCTAACTTAGTGTAACTTGGGGGAATTACTTTTAATTCAAGCTCTGTAACAATTGGTTTATCCAACACAGTAATAAAATATTCATCACTTTTAACGTCTTCAGCCAACACATAATATTTAGTATTGTTTACTATCGAGTTTATTGAATATTGAAATGTTTTACTTGAATCAGGAGTAAGTGTTTTTGATTGATAACTCTGATTTTCTTTGTCCTTAAAAAACAATGTAATAAACTGTGGTTGAACGCCTACAACTTCAATTTTAATTAAAACAGTTTCACCTTTAGTAACCATTACGTTTTTTGGCTCAACAAAAAAAACATATTTTTGTGGAATTACATATTCGTTTGAATAATTTATAATTCTTAATGTTGCATTTCGCAGTGATGAAAAGGATGAAAAAAGAACAACCGCCAATACCAGCAACACTATTGAAAATATTAAATAATTTTTCAATAAAGAAAAAGAAACAACTGAATTAAAATTATATTTTTCAACTCTTTCTAATTCTGAAATAATGGCTGCATCTTTTAATTCAGAATTAGTTTTGTCTTCATGTAACTGAAATACATTAAGCAGTTTATCATCAATTTCTAAAAAATGTTTCCCTGCAATTTTTGCTAATAGATGAAACTCTTTTAATTTTAAAGGTATAAATATTTTAATAAAAGGTGTTATCACCAGCAAAATTAAGGCAATTAAAAAAATTAACAATCCTAAACCAAAAAGAATTGTTCTTTCGTAAACAGAGTTTAATCCCAGCACCTCTAATAGTGAAAGCAATAAATTTATTGACAATGTAATTACAATTAGTATTAACAAGCCTTTTAACAATTTAATAAATTTAGTTTTTTTATAAAGCTTAATTAATCTTTTTTTTATATCTGTTATTTTTGAATCTATTTTATTCAAGTGTTTAGTTTGTTAGTGAATAAATAATAATATTTGTCCCAAATTTTAGTGCTTCTAATCTTTTTTCTTCCGAATCGTTATAGACTTCTTTATCAACCCATCCATCACTTGGATTGCTTTCAAACGTATAATAAACCGCTAATCTTTTTCCAACAAATAAACCAAACCCTTGCGGTGGCTTGTTGTTGTGCTCATGAATTTTTGGAGGACCATACTTAAAATCATAAAACGAATGATAAATATTATGATTAAATGGTAATTCAACAAAATCTTGATTTGGAAATACTTTTTTAAACTCCCTCCTAATTGGTTTATCTATTCCATAATCATCATCAATATATATAAAGCCACCTTGCTCCACATATTTTTTTAAGCGTTCAACTTCTGTTTCTGAAAGAACAATATTTCCGTGACCCGTAATGAATAAAAACGGATAATTAAAAATATCATTGCTCGAAACATCAACAAAAACATATTCTGGATTTACTTTTATAGTGGTTTCTCTTTTCATAAAATCTAAAAGATTTACCTCTGCGGATGGGTCGTTATACCAATCGCCGCCACCGCTATATTTCAGTCTTGCTATTTGAAAGCCACTTTTAGTTTGTGCTTGTATGGTTGTACAAATTAAAAAAAACATAATTGATATTTTTATTATTTGCATTTTCATAATTACAACTATTTTCTACTCTTCTTGTTTGTTAAAAATTAAATTAATTTTACTCGCAACACGTTTAATAAATTTTGCAACTCTTTGTTTTTATTTTTAATAACGACTTCAAAATTATTTAACTCTCTTCTAACTCTATAATTTTTCCTCAAAAAATCGAAATGCTTAATTCGCTCTTCGGCAGAAAAACCAACGCTCTTCCTCAGCAGCTTATCATCATCTATTACTTGATAAGATTTGTTAAATATTTTTTGCAGAATTTGAGCAATCCTTTCGTTTTCTAAAATTTCTATTTTATTATCAACAACTTTATTTAAAATCGGTTTCCAAACAATAGGTGTTTTTAAGTGTTTTGACAACGAATCATAAATTATTTTAGTTCCATTTATTTTGCCTTCAAACGAATAGCCTGCAATATGAGAAGTTCCGATATCTATTAATTTATATAATTCAACATTAAATTTTGGTTCTGTTTCCCAAACATCCAACACTGTGTGAAAATTTTTTTCCGTTTTTAATTTTTGCATTAACTCATAGTTGTCAACAACAGGTCCGCGCGATGAGTTAATTAAAATTGCATTAGCGTTTAATATTTTAAGCCGTTCCTTATTCAACAGATGAACCGTTTTATCAATTCCTTCCAAATTTAGTGGAACATGAAAAGTAATAATATCACATTTTAGAGCGTCTTCAAGTGTTGAAAAAAAATTTTGTTCACCTTTTCTTTCTAATGGAGGATCATTAATTACAACTTTCATTCCTAATGCTTTTGCAATTTTTACAACCTTGGTTCCAATGTTTCCATATCCAACTACACCAATGCTCATATTTGCTAAATTATAATTGTGTTTATTTGTTATATATAAAATAGCCGAAAAAACATATTCGGCAACGGAATATGCATTACAACCAGCAGCACTTGAAAATTGAATATTCTTATTTTCGAGATAGTTTAAATCTATATGGTCGGTGCCTATAGTTGCCGTACCAACAAATTTTATATTTGTTTTATTGAGCAATTCTTCATTTACGTTTGTAATTGAGCGAACTATTAACGCATCGGCTATTAACAAATCATTATTTGTAATATTCCGTCCGTTTTTATAAACGACTGTTCCGAAAGTTTCAAAAGCTTCTTTGCCTAAAACTATATTTTCATCAACAATTAATTTCACTTTTCTAAATCTTCCAGGTTTCGTTTGTGAGTAATTTTAAGATTTCTAACATCAACATCCAACTCTTCGTCTTCCCAATCATATTTTTTATATACGTCCGTTTTTCTAAAAAAGTACGCTGTAAATATACCTATTAAAAATCCAAACAGATGCGATTCCCAAGAAACCCCTTGTTTTATAGGAAAAATTCCATAAACTAATCCACCATAAATAAATATTGTAAGCAAACTGAGAGTAATTGCCCGTTTATCCTTCCTAAAAATACCACTAAAAAAAAGATAGGAAAACAATCCGTAAACAAAACCACTTGCCCCAATGTGATAATTTTCTCTTGCAAAAAGCCAGACCAAGATATTTGTACAAAAATAAATAATTAAGGATACTTTTTTTGAACTTATTGGATAGAAATAGAAAATAGAGACCCCTAAAACAAAAACGGGAATTACGTTTGAATATAAATGTTCTAAATTTGAATGAATTAATGGAGCAGTAAAAATTCCTATTAAGCCTGAAAAGTTTCGGGGTAAAATTCCTAATTGGACAAGATTTAAATCAAAGACATAGCTTAAAATTTCTATAGCAGAGATAAAAAAAACAAAGAGAATTGGAAATTTAAGGCTATTAATAAATTTCTTTTTCTCTTCTGACATAATATATAAGGTTTTAGTTGGTGCTGCTATAAAGAAAAATAATCCTTCATGTGTACAAAGTAATTGTCTTTCCAACATTTTCTATATTTTTTTCCATCACCTTCTGGAAGATTTTCATGAACTAAGACAATTTTTGTAGAGCTGCCTTGATTTTCAAAACTAACTGTAAGCAAAGAATCTTCTGAGCCTTCTGGAAAATCTGTTGTTCTCCAGCTCATAGTTATTTGTTTTGACATAATCATTTGTTTAATTTCACCTTCCACATAGCCATCAAGAGACGTAAATCTGCTTCCAACTTTTTTTTCAATATCTACATTGCTTCTTGTAAAAGCAGAATGTTCCTTGCTATCCAACCATGAATTATATATGGTTTTTGCCTCTGCAGGCACAACTAATGATAGCTTTATATTGTCATTCATACAATTCTCCTATTTTTTATACCAATTTATTCATTCTATTTTACCAAAGCAAACTTACTTTAATAAAACTTTTATTTAACTGTTTAAATTTCTTCAATTTTTTCGATAATGTTTTATTAGTAATTTAAATTGAAATAAAAATGAAAAGAATTGTTTTTACTGTTTTATCTTATTTTTTTATTTTTTCTGTTTTTAATAGTGTTTTTGCCAATGATATTAAAACTGAAATTTCACAAGTTTATGTGAACAATGTTTTATTAGAAAATGCTTTTTCTAAAGACATTATTATTGAACCAACGGATAACATAACTTTTATTTTTAGCAAAAAGTATAAATACTCATCGTCTGGGGGTTTAACTTTTTTAATTGATTTCAACAATGGACAAATAAAAAAAACTATAAATGACAATAAAATTTCATTTTCAGATTTATCTGAAGGTGTTTATTTATTAAACGTTCAAGCATTTTTTGATGAAAATAATGAAATAATTCCAACAAACCTAAAATTTATAGTAAGAAAAAACATTTCCAACTTTAGTGAAAATAGTCTATTTAGTTTTTCTCCAATAGTTTTATATGTTTTATGTTCAATTTTATTACTTCAACTAATAATAATTCTGTATTTATTGTTTATTAAAAAAGCTAAAAAACTAATTATTACAGAACAAGAAGAGTATATTAATTTGGATCAAGCATATAGTATGCTAAAAAAGAGTTATACCGATTTGAATAGTGCAAATAAATCCCTTAATTTTAACATAAAAAAGATGGAGCGAATAATTGGTAATCTTGAGGATGCCAATGTTGAATTGTTAAATCAAAAAGAAAACCTTTTAATTAAAAAAAATCAATTGGAAGACTTACATGCCCAAAAAGATGAGCTATATGCAGTAGCTATACACGATTTAAAAAATCCAGCAGCCGCTATGAAAGGTTTAATTCAGTTATTAGATGATTTTGATTTAACTGCTCAAGAACAACAAGAAATTATGGAAGGGCTTGTTGCTTCTTCTGAAAGCATTTTTAAATTAACCGAGGAACTTTCTACTTCTATTTCAAATAATACTGAACAAAATTTAGTTAATATAGAAGATGCTTCCCTTAAAAAAGTAATTGATACTGTTTTTATAATAAACAACGCATATGCTAATAAAAAAGAAATTCGACTTATAAATAGATCATCTTCAACATTGCCTAATTTTAATTTTGATCCTAACAAAATTAAGGAGGTTGTTGATAATCTTATAAATAATGCTATTAAATATGGCCCTAAAAACACAGAAGTTATACTTGAAGCGTTTTTTACAAACTCAAAAGTTACAATTGAGGTTATAGATAACGGCGTTGGTATTTCTGATGAAGACCTTAAAAAAATATTTAAAAAAGGTTCAATACTTACTCCAAAACCAACTGGGGGCGAAAGCAGCTCTGGTCTTGGTCTTTGGATTGTAAAAAAATTAGTTGAAGCCCACAATGGAAAAGTTTGGGTAAAAAGTAAAGTTGGCAAAGGAACAACTTTTGTTGTTGAATTGCCAACAAACTTAACTACTGATAAAGTTGATTAAATTTGAAGTTAAAGGCGTAAATAAAAATGTGAGTACGTTGAAACACGTTATGTGTTTTATTCTATCCTATATTTTAATTCCAACTCGTTCAACCAATTCTTATCGTTTTCTTCTATCACAATTGCTTTAAGATTGTCAAATATTGTTTCAAGATGAAATTTTTGGAAATTATTATTACCTTTTTCTGTTAATATTTCACGAAATTGTTTTTCTATTTTACCTTCTTCCCATAAATATTTATCATTTGCTCTTGGTGATAAAACCCAAAAAGAAAACTCATCACAACTTCTCGCATTTGAAACTTGTTCCGCAAGTAACATATTCCTCCAAAGTTGATTTAATCCTAAACGAAATGGACAAGAGGACGATAATTTTACTTTATTATTACTAATTACTTCTGATTTTTGTGTCAACCTCCAATTGAAATATTTTTTATAACCACAAGAATAATCTTTTTTCTCAACCTTTTTATCAATCAAGTCAATATAAAACGTTTCTGATTTGCAACTTAATTTTATTTTTTCTTTATTTTTAAAAGATGTGCAAACTGAAAATTCATGTTCAATAAATTTAAATTCAATAAGCAAAACACCTTTTTTGTTATTATCATAAGTATAGAAAATTGCTATGTCAGCATCTGTTCCCATATTTCCGTTTTGATCTCCAATAGATTCGTCATCTTTTCTTTCGAAACCACTAATTTTGTCGCATTGGTTTGGTGTAAACTCTGGTTCGAGATGCTTAACTTTAATTTCTTTGCCGAGTAAGTTTGAGAATAATTTATCTGCAAGCGATGAATCCTGCTTAAGGTAAATAAAAAGGTTAAAACAATAAGTTTGTGATGCGGCAGTATTGGTCAAAATTCGATGAAGGTCACCCGCTTTGTGGTTGTTAAATCTTTCAATTGTCGCCCGATAAACATCATCATTTATAAAATTTTTTTCCGATTCTTTTTCAGTTAAAAGGTGTTTATATTGAGTTCCAGCAAAAGATTGTCCAAAGTTTTTTACGTTTTTTTTATAAAGAAACAAAGCCATATGTTGATATACTTTTTTCTGCCAAAGATTTCCAACTTCGTAAAGTTTTGGTTTTTCATTTATTCTTATTTCCATTCAATTTATTTCCTCTCATTTATTTGAGCAGTAAATCTTAAAAATTTACTTTATTTCGTAAATTCATTTTTATAAAACTGTGTAATTTCCTTTTCAATATAGTTATATAAATTTTTAACTTCTTCTTTTGGAAGATGTTTTTCGTCTCTCCAAATGGATAGTTTTTCGTATGTTTTATTTAAAATATTATCTTCCAAAGGTTTAAGTTTTTGAAGAACTCCTGTTTTTTCTTTATTTATTACTTTTAAAATATTTATATATTGGTTTCCTTTTCCTGGTTTAATGGTAGGCAGAACACTTGAATAACCACCTCCTTGACCCAAAAGTTTATACATGATGTTATGTACCGATTTCTCTCAAATTAATTTTTATCCTTGTAAGTTTTTAATATTATGATTTTTAATTTAATCAAAGCCTTTTTTATTTACTACAAACATTTCGAGTTTCTTACATTTAATACTCGTTATTAAAGCACTGTTATTTATAATAAAAAGATTCCATCTTTACTTTATAAAATAAAGATGGAATCTAATTGAGATAAACTCAGGATTTAAGTTCTGAACCCATCAATCTCAATGGTTAATATGTTTACCATAAAACGACTATCAAGAATCGTTGTCTTTCAATGATAATATTAACCCTTGGTCTTCTCAATCATATGATTAATTACATTGCTGTGTTCATGCTGAGGACTGAACATGATTATCTCCGCATCAGCATTGACTTTTACATTATGTCCGGCTGGCCAGTAAAACATATCATTAGCGGTTACGGTTTCCTGAACGCCTTCAGCATCGGTGGTTGTAAGTTCACCTTTCAGAACATAACCCCAATGAGGACTTTGGCATAAGTTTCCTTCAAGTCCCACAAAAAGCGGGGTGGTATCTACTCCAGCAGAAAGGCTGAAATACTCTCCGCTTATTTTACCTAATCCTGAAGCGTCACCAAATTCTGTTTTCTGACGGATAACAGCACCTGGAATATCCATTTTTATTTCGATGTTTTCTTTTGCAATTTTCATTTTTAATCCTTCTGTTTTATATTATTTAGACATTATTGTCTGTCTTAACGACCAGAGAATGGCCAGCACATCTTTTTTAGACTCCTCGTCAATATTATGCTTTTCCAAAACTCCCATAATATCTTCTATTACATGCATATATTCTGCAGCACTAATGTTCATCCCCTGATGGGTGGTCGGCATATCCCTGCCATTGTATTTAACTAGAGCCCCGCTTCCTGCGCTAAAAAATTCGATGGTGTGTTGTCTGATTTTTGCAAGTCTCTCCGGTTGATTCTTATAAGGTTTAAAACGTGCATTAATTGCTGGATTGTTCATGTGCGCTTCAATTACATCGTCAACAATGGCTGTTATACCAGGTGTTCCACCTAATCTTTCGAAAAGTGTTTTAGTTTCTGTGGGCATGGTTTGTGCATTTAACATGATGTTCATCGTTAAAAATGCAAATAAGAATGCGAATTTCTTTTTCATTATAATCCTATTAAATATAAATAATACACTTTAAAACTACGGTGATAGATTTACATTCAATAGCACATTTGGTTCTTCTGCAAGCACATTTAGTTCAGAAAAAGAATTTAATTCGAAATGAAATAGTACAGATTTATTGCTGCACTAATTCTGAAGGCATAATTCCATATCTTTTACGGAAGCATTTTGCATAATAAGAAGGACTGTTAAACCCTGAATCGAAAGCTACTTCAGATATATTACCCTTTTGCTTTTGTAACATTTGCAACGATTTCCGTAGCCTGAAATGTAGTAAAAAAACATTCGGTGATTTCCCGGTTAACCGAATCATCTCCCGATAGAGTCTTGATTTACTAATTCCAATATTTTTCTCGAAATCATCCACTTTCAATTCGGAATTTTGCCACTCTTTTTCAGTGAACTCCAGTAAACCATTAAGAAATTTTTCTTCATCTGGTGTTAGCGTGTGTAAATGGGTTTCACTCAAAACTTCGCCAACATTCTCGCTATCAAACAATTGCTGTGCTTCAGTAGAAACAACAACCTCAGCAGCAGAAATAAAACACATTCGTTGAGCCAATTTAATAGTATCTTCAAATATTGATTTTTTATCGGTCACAGGGATTCCGCAATGTAACCCAATAGATAATTCTGTAAAAGTAATTTGATATTTGGTACTGAGAATTCTATAATTTTCATGAATCTTCAAAGCACATAAAACTGCTTCAGTAACTGTTCGAAAAGAGACTAAACAACCATCCTCATTTTGCTGAACAATATTTCCATTAAATGATTTTAGAATTGCATGTATGTGTTTGTAAATTTGCTGCACATTTGCAATAATAGAAAAAGGATCGGAATTTTTAAAAGAATGATTCTCAATAGAAATCATCATTATTGTTCTAAAGGCTGGTTCGTTAATAATATTTAGATTTGTATTCTGCGCTTTTTCAGGATCTTCTATCCTACCTAAAAACGATTCAACAATTGTTTTATTAACTTCAATAATTTGGTGAGGTACATTGCCATGAGCATGGTTATGCATCTGAATAATAGCATTTCTATCGGGTGCTTCAATCAAACAAAAAGCTGTTTTCCGGGCATCATCAAACCAATATGTTAATCCCCTGCAATCATATTTATGCTGAATTTTTAAATCTTCCAGGTGTATTTGTGCAACTATTTCGGCTGTAACAGATTCAGAAACATCGTGGCGATCCATAAATATTGGCATATCATTTTTTTTAAAACCCTTTTCTATTGCTTTATGTAATGTCATAGTTTCCTTTCTTTGCTATACAGAGCAACTTCTTAATAAATGCATTGCATGTATATTACATTATGTAACTATTATTACGGATTTCGTTTATTGCACCTATAGGTTAATTATTTTATTCATCAAATTCATTTTTATAAAACTGTGTAATTTCCTTTTCAATATAGTTATATAAATTTTTAACTTCTTCTTTTGGAAGATGTTTTTCGTCTCTCCAAATGGATAGTTTTTCGTATGTTTTATTTAAAATATTATCTTCCAAAGGTTTAAGTTTTTGAAGAACTCCTGTTTTTTCTTTATTTATTACTTTTGAAATATTTATATAACTACTTCCATTTCCTAGTTTTACAGGAAAAAGTACTTCTTTTAATTTTAATGCTTTTTCGCACAGAGGAGCATTTCCAGAATCATCGGCTAATAATAACTTTGGTAATTCTGCTCCGCTTTTAACCCATGTTGGAATTGCTACAGAAGTTAATTGAAAACCCAAAACTGTCCAAAGCGTGGCTAATTCTGGTGATTCATTTGGTTTTACCCCTTCTATTAAAATGGTTGCACATGAACTATTTCTAGGAATAAAATCTTGAAATAGAATTAATTTATTTTCACTTTCGCTAACTTCAATATTTTTCTTTAAATCAACATTTAAAAGGGAATGTTTTAACGATCTGCTTACATCTTGTAAAATAAATTTAACCGATAAATTATCCTCCATAGCAGCTTCATAAAACAATTCATTTGCTGTATTATAACGAATATATCCATATCCATCATTTTTATCTGTAACAAATGAATAATTGGTTCTTATTAAATATCCAAAAGGAGCAACGCTTAAATAATTTGCATCTATTTTGTTAAAAGTAAAATTATTTGTTTCAAAATAAGCGGCTCCACCTTTTGCATCAATTACTCCAAAATTAGCTTCAACTCCAAGTGGTTTATTCATATTTAACAGTAAATTTTCAAAGTCTTTAATTGTTGCACATTCTTGAAGTGCTAACTTCATAACAATGCCTTCTTTATCCATTAATTTTGTAGTATCAGAATCAGGTTTTAGGTTATAAGAAGCAGAATTAATTATAGCAAAACCTTCGCTATTTACTCCGCCCCAAACCTCTTTTCCAAGTTTATCTTCGGAATTAACTAACCCTATATATTTGTATTTTCCGTCATCGAAAAACATTAGTTTATTTTGTTCAAAACCAGAATCTCTATGTTTAAGCAATAAAGGTCTCCCAGATTTTGTAAATTTACCAGATACAATTGCTGTTGTGCATGGAAATATTGATTGAGCTAAAAATAAAGCAAATATTATAATTATTTTTTTCATAATAGTATCTCAAAAAGTTAAAGATTTTAGTGTTAATAACTTGTTAGTTATGTGTGTAAAAAATGTTAATTAGTAATAGTTACTCTAGCAATTATAAAACAAAGTTAATAACTTTATTTTAATAATAACTTATTAACATTTTACCTTTGTGAAAATATTTATTTAATGATTAAAATCAAAAGAAATAAGACTTATCAACATATTAACACTACTACTATTATTACTAAATATTTAAATAAAATAAACCAATATAAATAGTAGTGTTAACAACTTAATTATGCTATGTTTTATAATATATTTAATTATTTTTTAAATATATTAAAATTGATAAAATGCTTTATTTTTGGTAAATTTCCACGTTATAAACTTAAAAATTTGGAGTAAATTTAATGGAATTTAAAGTTAATAGTAAAGAATTAGAAAAGTTACTTACAAAGATAATTCCTGCCGTTCCAACAAGAACACCAATGTCAATTTTAGAGAATTTTCTTTTTGAAATTAAAGATGGTTTTTTAACAATTATTGCTACCGACTTAGAAATTTCAATGAAATCTTCTATAAATATTATTGCTGACCAAGATATTTCAATTGTAGTTCCTGCTAAATTAACTCACGAAGTTATAAGGTCTCTTGGCGATACTACTGTTAATTTTATTATTTCAGAAAACAAAAAAATTAATTTGAAAACAGATAACGGCGAATATTTAATTAGTTATCAAAACTCTGAAGATTATCCCGAAATTCCTACTTTTCCTACAGAAGAAGATGATATAAAAGAAGTTTTAATAAATGGTTCCGATTTAAAAAATGCGTTTGATATAACTTCTTTTGCAATGAGCAAAGAAGAAATGCGCCCCGCTATGATGGGAACATTACTTGAATTTGAAGAAGAAGGTTTAAGATTTGTTGCAACCGATGGACATAGACTTGCAAATCTTATAAAACACACCATAAAGCCAGAAATAGAAATATTAGAAAAATATGTTATTCCAGAAAAAGCTATTTCAGTTCTTCAAAAGATTTTAGATGAAAAAGAAGTAAAAGTATATATGAGTAATACGCATATTTCGTTTAAGTTAAACGATATTGAACTTATTACAAGATTGATAGGCCAAAAATATCCAGAATATAGAAGTGTTATTCCTTTAGAAAATGAATTTGAATTAAAAGTAAAAACTAAGGAATTATTATCTGCTATTAAAAGAATGATGCTATTTTCTACTACTTCAAGCACTCGTAGAGTTAAATTTTCTATTTCAGAAAACAGTCTTGAAATTTCTGCAGAAGATGTTGATATGGGTAATTTTGGTAAAGAAAAAATTGCTTGCACTTACGATGGAACTCCAATTGAAATTGGGTTTAATTCTCAATATGTAAATGATGTTTTAAGTCATTTAGTTGCAGAAGAAGAAATTATTTTCAAATTACATTCTGCAAACAAAGCAGTAATTATAGTTCCAAGTGTAAAAAGTGACAAACAAAATTTAATGATGTTAATTATGCCTGTGAGGCTAAATAACTAAAAAATGATTATAAATAAGATAGATTTGAAAAATTTTAGATTACACAAAGAAACAAAAATTAATTTTTCAAAACATCTAAATTATATTGTTGGTGGAAATGGTCAGGGTAAAACCTCCCTTTTAGAGTCAATCTATTATTTGTGTACATCAAAAAATTTAACTCAATCTAAAGATTTGGAAGTGGTTTCATTTAGTGAGTTATATTTTAATGTTGTTGGAAATTTTTCTGATTTAGTAAATAATAATGTTAGAATTTTTTTTAATAAAGAAGAAAATAAAAAGTCAATTTTTATTGACGAAAAAAATATTGGTAGAGCCTCTACGTTAATAGGAAATTTTCCTGTTGTAACACTAATACCATCAAATCATTTAATTACACAAGGTGCTCCAAGCGATAGAAGAAAGTATTTTGATTCAGTTATTTCACAAGCAAGCAGCACGTATTTAAAAATTTTGTTGGATTATAATAGAACGTTAAAACAAAGATCATCTCTGCTTAATCAAATTAAGGAAAGTAAATCAAAAAAACTTTTTGATGAATTAAATGTTTGGACAGAGTCTTTAGTTAATCAAGGTTCAGAAATTATTGAACACAGAATTAAGTTCTTAAAAATATTTCAAGATTATTTTCAAAACTCTTATAAAAAGATAATGGATGTTTTAGAAATACCAACTATTGAATATTCATTTCTTAATAATTCTGTTGAAAGCAATATTAAAAAAGCTTTTGTTGATGAATTAAAAAAATGTGAGAGTTTAGAAATTGTTCGTGGAAGTAATTTAGTTGGACCACACAAAGATGACTTTATTTTTAATTTAAACGAAAATGAATTAAAAAAATATGGTTCACAAGGACAGCATAAAACATTTTTAATTGCTCTTAGATTTGGTGAATTTTTCTATCTGAAAAATATTATTGGAAGAACACCTATTTTTTTAATGGATGATATTTTTGGTGAATTGGATGCTTTTAGAGCAAATAAAATAAGCGAATATTTGAAAGAAATTGGTCAAGCATTTATAACTTTAACCGATTTATCAAATTTTGATTATTTAGCTAATGGTAATGAAGATTTGATTATTAATATTAAAAATGGTCAAATAATAAATGCCTAAAAATTTTAGAAGTATATCGGATGTTATTTTTAAAGAAAAAGAATTTAGTAAAATAGTAACAAAAGCAAAAGAAGAAGATGTTGTTAAAAATTTTAGTGTAATTTTTCCAGAATTAAAAAAAATAGCACAAGCTGTTAAGTTTAATAAAAATATTTTATTTCTAAAAGTTGAAAACTCTGTTTGGAGAAGCGAATTAAACCTTAAACAAACAGCAATGATTAGTAAAATTAAAAAAAACGTAAAAGATATAGTAATAGAAAAAATTAAGTTTATTGCATAAAGGTAAGGAATAAAAATAGTGAGTAATAAATATTCAGCGAGTAATATAAATGTACTTAAAGGTTTAGAAGCGGTTAGAAAAAGACCCGCAATGTATATTGGTGATATTGGTACACGCGGTTTACATCACCTTGTAAATGAAGTTGTTGATAATAGTATTGACGAAGCCCTTGGTGGGTACAACGATGTTGTTTTTGTTTCAATTAACAAAGATGGTAGCGTTACAGTTGAGGATAGAGGTCGTGGTATTCCTGTTGATATTCACCCAATAGAAAAAAAATCGGCTCTTGAAGTTGTTATGACAATTTTGCACGCTGGTGGTAAGTTTGATAAAGATTCATATAAAGTTTCTGGTGGACTTCATGGTGTTGGTGTTTCAGTTGTTAACGCTCTATCAGAGTGGTTAATTGTTGAAGTTAAACGAGATGGAAAAATTTATACACAAGAGTATAGAAAAGGTATTCCACAATATGATGTTAAAGAGATAGGAACAGTAAATAAAAAGCACACAGGTACTAAAGTTACTTTTAAGCCAGATGCAGAAATATTTATTGCTTCTACAAAATTTAAATTTTCTACTCTTGCAGAAAGAATGAGAGAATTGGCATATCTTAATAAAAACATTGCCATCACAATTAAGGATGAAATTGAAGCCGAAAATGAAACCTATCACTTCAAAGGCGGTATAGTTGAATTTGTTAAATATCTTGATGAAACTAGAAATGTTCTTCATAAACCAGTTTATATTGAAGGAGAAAAAGATAATGTACAAGTTGAAATAGCTTTTGAATATAGCGACTCTTATTCAGATAATATTCTTTCTTATGTAAATAATATTAATACTCACGAAGGAGGGACTCACTTATTTGGATTTAAAACTGCATTAACAAGAACTTTTAATAATTATGCTGCTAAAAATAATTTAATTAAAAATAACAGTAAAATTACTCTTACAGGGGATGATTTTAGAGAAGGTTTAACAGCCGTAATTTCTGTTAAAGTTCCAGAACCACAATTTGAAGGACAAACAAAAACGAAACTAGGCAATAGCGAAGTTAGATCAATTGTGGAAATGCTTGTTGGTGAAAAGTTAAATGAATTCCTTGAAGAAAATCCAGCAGTTGGTAAAAAAGTTATTGAAAAATGTACACGAGCTGCCGAAGCAAGAGAAGCAGCCAGAAAAGCACGTGAATTAGTTAGACGTAAAAATGTTTTAGATACAATGCACCTTCCTGGTAAATTAGCCGATTGTTCAATAAACGACCCAGAACATACTGAAATATATATTGTGGAAGGCGATTCAGCGGGTGGTTCTGCTAAAATGGGAAGAGACAGAAGGTTCCAAGCAATACTTCCACTTAAGGGAAAAATATTGAATGTTGAAAAAGCAAAGCTAAATAAAATTTTAGAAAACACTGAAATAAAAGCTATGATCTCAGCAATAGGTGCTGGAATAGGTATAGAATTTAATCCTGAAAAAGCTCGTTATGGTAAACTAATAATTATGACAGATGCTGATGTTGACGGTAGCCATATTCGTACTTTAATATTAACATTTCTTTATCGTTACATGAAGCCACTTGTGGAATTAGGAAAAATATATATTGCTCAACCTCCGCTCTACAAAATTAAAAAAGGGAAAGAAGAAATTTATGCTTATAATGAAGCTGAAAGAGATAAAGTCTTATTGAGATTTAAAGCAAATGGTTCTGATAAAGTTGAACTTGATGAAAATAATCTTCCAAAAGGGGTTGTTATTTCTCGTTACAAAGGTCTTGGTGAAATGAACCCAGAACAACTTTGGGACACAACCATGAATCCTGAAACAAGAACAGTATTGCAAGTAAATATAGAAAGTGCTGCCGCGGCTGATAAAATATTTGAAACTCTTATGGGTGATGATGTTGAGCCACGTAGAGCTTTTATTGAAAAATATGCTAAATATGCAAGAATTGATGTTTAATAAATTTTAAAATATATAAAAAGAAGAAAAATTATGGCTACATTTTTTGAAAAAGTTTTACCAGTAACTCTTGAAGATGAAATGAAATCATCATACATCGATTATTCGATGTCTGTTATTGTTTCAAGAGCGCTGCCAGATGTTAGAGATGGTCTTAAACCAGTTCACCGTCGAGTTTTATACGGAATGCACGAACTTGGATTAGCTTTTAACAAACCATATAAAAAATCAGCAAGAATTGTGGGTGAAGTTTTAGGAAAGTACCATCCTCATGGAGATACTGCTGTATATGATTCAATGGTTAGAATGGTTCAATCATTTTCGTTACGATATCCGCTAGTTGATGGACAAGGAAACTTTGGCTCGGTTGATGGAGATTCGGCAGCTGCAATGCGTTATACAGAAGCTCGTATGTCAAAAATTTCTGAATTAATGCTAAAAGATCTTGAAAAAAACACATGTGATTTTGCTCCAAACTTTGACGATTCTCTTCAAGAACCTACTGTTATGCCGTCATATATTCCAACATTGTTGATTAATGGAGCTAGTGGAATTGCAGTTGGAATGGCAACAAACATTCCTCCACATAATATAACCGAAGCAATAAATGGTGTTGTTGCATATATTGATGATCCTTCAATTACTTCCGCCGATTTAATGAAACACATTACTGCTCCAGATTTTCCTACTGGCGGATTTATTTATGGCTATGAAGGTGTTCGTTCTGCTTATACAACAGGTAGAGGCAGGGTTGTTATTAGAGCTAAAGCTAATGTTGAAACCCACAAAAATGATCGCGAATCAATTATAATTTCAGAGTTACCTTATCAAGTTAACAAAGCAAACTTAATTGAAAAAATGGCTGAATTAGTTCGTGCTGGAACAATAACTGATATTTCAAATCTTAGAGATGAGTCGGATAGAGATGGAATGCGCGTGGTTATTGAACTAAAACGCGATGGTCAACCATCTGTGGTTTTAAATCAATTATTTAAGCACACACAAATGCAAGTTACATTTGGTGTTATTATGCTTGCACTTGTAAAAGGAATTCCAAAAGTACTAACCTTACAAGAAATGATTAAACATTATGTTGATCATAGAATGGATGTTTTAATTCGTAGAACAAAATATGAATTAGAAGCAGCCGAAAGACGAGCGCACATTTTGGAAGGCTACATAATTGCTCTTGATAATATAGATGAAGTAATTAAAACTATTAGAGCTTCGCAAGATACAGAAACAGCTCGTAATAATTTAATGAGCAAATTTGGTTTATCCGAAATTCAAGCAAAAGCTATTTTAGATATGCGTTTGCAAAGACTTACTGGTCTTGAACGACAAAAAATAGAAGATGAATATAAAGAAGTAATAAAATTGATTGAACGTCTTCAAGGTATTTTGGAAGACGAAGTTAAAAGATATTTAATTATTAAAACAGAACTTCTTGAAGTTAGAGATAAATTTGGCGATGCAAGAAGAACAGATATTATTCATGACCCTAAAGAATTTTCACTAGAAGATATAATTGCCGAAGAAGATGTTGTTGTTACAATTTCGCATAGTGGATTTATTAAGAGATTTCCAGTTAGTGGTTACAGAAGACAAGCTCGCGGTGGACGTGGAGTTAGCGGTGCCGGTACTAAGGATGAAGATTTTATAGAACATATGTTTATTGCTTCAACTCATCAATATATAATGTTCTTTACAGACCTTGGTCGTGCTTATTGGTTAAAGGTTCACGAAATTCCAGATGTTGGTCGTGCAGCTCGTGGACGCTCAATAGTAAATCTTCTTGAAAAAGATAAAGATGATAAAATTACAGCATTTGTAACTGTTAAAGAATATACAAGCGATAAGTTCCTTGTTATGGCTACTCAAAATGGAACTATTAAAAAAACAGTTCTTTCTGCATATGCAAACGTTCGTCGTGGTGGAATTAATGCAATAAACTTGGTTCCTGGCGATAAACTTATTGCTGTTAAAATGACCGATGGAAACAACGATTTAATAATTGGTACAAAAGATGGAATGGCAATCCGTTTTGAAGAAACTAAAGTTCGTGATATGGGCAGAACTTCAACAGGTGTTCGTGGAATAAAACTTTCACCAGGTGATGAAGTTGTTGGATTTATTGTTGTTCGAAGCGTTTCAGCACTTCTTGTTGTTACAGATAAAGGTTATGGAAAAAGAAGTAGCATTGAAGATTATCGTGTTACCAACCGTGGTGGTAAAGGTATTAAAACAATTAAAGCTGGCGATAAAAACGGAAAACTAATTGCTCTTATGGAAGTTAATGACAAAGATGAATTAGTAATTATTACTACTCAAGGTATGGTAATTCGTCAAGGACTTAAAGATATTCGTATTATGGGACGAAATACTCAAGGCGTTAGAGTAATTAGACTTAAAGAAGACGATTCTATTGCAGATATTGCAAAAGTAGTTTTTGATGATTCTGTTGAAACTAAAGGCAACGGCAAAGAAGTTGAGGAAGATGATGAAAATCCAACATTGGATAGCTAAAACTTTCTGAAATAGCTTATTTATTAAAAAAGCCGTGAATTATTTTACGGCTTTTTTTATTAGTTAAAGTTGGAGTTAAAACTATGCACTTAATTATATCTTGCTTTATCTTTTAAAAATGTCATAATAAATATCAAAAGACAAAAGATAAATTTCAAACAAATGGCAAACCCCAAATCCATAATTTTAGAATGAATCCCCCAAAAAGCATAGTGGCTAATTTCAGAAAACCCACCAAAAATTAATTTATTAAAAAAGTAATTTTGGTTTTAATTACCAAAAAATATAATTTAGAACATAAATTATATTTAAAAATTATTGTAGTCTTTGACTAAAAAAGGAGAAATTAAAAATGTCAAAAGTCAAAAATTTAGGTTTTGATTCCAAATGTGTTCATTCTGGAATAGGAGAATACGAACACGGACCCGTAGTACCACCAATTTATCAAACATCAACTTTTAAATTTGAATCAGCTCAACATGGTGGTTCTTTATTTAAGGGTGAACAAAAAGGTTATATTTATACACGCATGCTTAATCCTACAATAGAAGCCATGGAAGATGCAATTGCGGCACTGGAGAATGGTCACAAAGCCCTAGGTTGTGGAAGTGGAATGGCGGCGGTTCATACAGTATTTTCTGCACTTCTTTCTGCAGGAGATCATGTTGTTTGTTCAGAAGCTGTTTATGGCCCAACGGTTACTTTATTAAAAACAGTTTTTTCAAAATTTGGAGTAGAAACCACGTTCGTTGATGCCTCAAATTTAGATGTAATTAAAAACGCAATTAAGCCAAACACAAAAGTTGTTTATATCGAAACTCCAGGAAACCCAACTCTTGCAATTGCAGATTTAGTTGAAACTGCCAAAATCGCGCATGAAGGAAATGCTCAACTTGTGGTTGATAATACGTTTATGTCACCAGCTCTACAAAAACCACTTGATTTAGGTGCCGATGTTGTGCTTCATAGTTTAACAAAATTCCTAAACGGTCATGCAGATGTTGTTGGTGGAATTGTTATTGTTAAAGACGAAGAAACGTATAAACATTTTAGAAAAACTCTTAATCAAACTGGTGGAGTTATTGATCCGTTTAATTCTTTTTTGGTTCATCGTGGATTAAAAACACTTGCTTTAAGAATGGAGCGACATTGTGCTTCTGCTCAAAAAATTGCTGAGTGGCTTGAAGCTCATCCTAAAATTGAGTGGGTACGTTATCCTGGATTAAAATCTCATCCTCAATATGACATTGCACAAAGACAACATAAAGCTCAAGGTGGAATGATAACTTTTGAAGTTAAAGGTGGATTTTCAGCTGGCGAAGCTGTTATGAATGCCGTAAAACTTTCGCAACTTGCTGTTAGTCTTGGCGGAGTTGAATCGCTAATTCAACATCCAGCGAGCATGACTCACGCTTCAATGGGAAAAGAAATTAGAGAAACTGCAGGAATTACAGACGGTCTAGTTCGTCTTTCTGTTGGAATTGAAAACGTTGAAGACATTATTGCAGATTTAAAGCAAGCATTGGATAAAGTTTAAATAATTTTAATAAAACCATACTTAAGTTTTATTTTGGTTTCTATAAAATAAATGGCTTTATAAAACTATAAGTATTGTTTTATAAAGCTTTACTTAAAATGAAAAATATAATATTAAAAGATAAATTAACAGATTAAATTTTTAATAAATAAAACTTTATTTTTACGAGTGCAAAATTTTATAATTAATTGATTTAAATAAATTTATTAAATTGGTTGGTATATTAAACAAAAATAAATTTAAATTTTAAAAACAAAGAAAAATAATACTATGGACGCAGGCCCGAAATATTTTAATTTAACGAACTAACATTTCTGTAAGACGTTTTATTTTCTTACAGAATTAATGTAAGGAGATAAACTAATGATAAAAATTTTCAAAACTTTTGGTGGGTACCTTGATGTTGCCGAACCGGAAAAAGGTTGTTGGATTAACGCAATTAACCCTACTAAAGAAGAAATTATAAAACTTTCAGAAAAATACGGTTTGCCAAGCGATGCCATTAATGATATTTTAGATGTTGACGAAAGACCTCGTATTGAAATAGAAGATGAATGGACATTAATAATTTTAAGAATTCCTGTTGAAACTAAAAATAACGGTGTTCCGTTTCATACAATTCCACTTGGAATATTTATTGCTGAAAATCACACTTTAACATTATGCCTTCAAGAAAATGAAGTTTTGCCAATAGACAAACCTTCACCTTTTAGAGAACAATATCGCCAAATAACTGATAATATTAATTTCGTTTTGCGTTTATTTTTACGTTCGGGTAATTTATACCTTAGGTATTTGAAACATATAAACCAAATGACTTCCTTAATTGAACAAGATCTTGAAAAATCAATTAAAAACAAGGAATTAAATAAGTTACTTAAAATGGAAAAATGTCTTGTGTTTTTCATTACTTCTATAAAAGCAAATGAAATTGTTTTGGCAAAACTCCGTAATTCAAAGAAAATTACATCTGAAATAAATGAAGATTTATTAGAGGATGCATTTATTGAAAATAAACAAGCACTTGAAATGGCTCAAATTTATTCGGATATACAAAGTGGAATGATGGATGCTTTTGCTTCTGTTATTTCAAATAATCTAAACGTAGTTATGAAACAATTAACACTTATTTCAATAATTTTGATGATTCCAACTTTAATTGCAAGCATTTTTGGAATGAATGTTCCAAATTTTATGGAAAATTCTGCATGGGCTTTGCCTGCAATAATTTTGGGTTCGTTAATCCTCTCTTTTTTAGGTGTAATTATATTTAAAAAGAGGCAATGGCTTTAGTAATAATTTTAAAATTGTTCTATTCTCATTAAAAAATTGAAGTTATTACTAATTCAACGTTTTTTGTTTAGGAAAACAATCGGTTACCAATTTTTTAGGGATAAAAATTTTTGTTATGACTAATACAGATTAGAGCTTTTCTGCGTTAGAACACAAAATATAAAAATTATTTTTCTTGTTTGGAAACTAACCGACAGATTAAAAGCTCAAATAATAATAACTTTATAAACATAAAACATTTATAATTTTTTTGTAAATTGAAAGTCTAAAATTTAGAGTGTTTGTCTTATTATAAAAAAAGGAGTTACCATTTGAGCGAAATTTGTCCAATATCATTTAAACAAGTTGACGAAAATGCTGCGAGAAGTAATGCTATATTATCTGTAATTGCCGTTGGTTTATTTTTGGCTACATCATATAAATTTATAATTGTTTTCTTAATAGTAGATTTTTTTATTCGTGGTTTTATTGACCCGTTGTATAGTTTTAATACTGCTATAAGCAAAAGCATTTTAAGGATTATTAATAATAAACCAAAATTAATAGATGGAAGTCCTAAAATATTTTCTGCAAAATTAGGATTTTTTATGAGCACGTTTATCTTTGTTTTTTCTTATTTTGATTTGCATGTTGCAACTACAATTTTGGGAGCAATGCTAATCTTTTTTGCACTACTTGAAGGAGTTTTGGGCTATTGTGTAGGCTGTAAGATTTATTCGTTTCTTGAAAAGGCAAAAAAAAACCAATCCATATAAATTAGGATTGGTTTTTAATTTTTACAAATAAAAATTAATTTACTAAATAAACTAATCTTCAATTACTGCAAGAACATCAGCACGTTGAACAATTTTGTACTCATCTTTACCAACAGTAATATCTTCACCACCATATTTGGCAAAAAGAATATTATCACCAACTTTAACCTGCCTTATGCAATAGGATTCAAAAAAGTCATGTAAATTATTATATTAGTTATACTTAAAACAAAAATAAAAGTAACCCAAATGGTTAATCTACCGATAGAATATTCGAGCAAACAAGTTACCCCTTTTGGCGGAATGAGTTTGATAAAACATTTTCTAGATCGCTTAGGAATAAGAGAGAAATTACAAGAACTGTCACTACCAGAAAAGGGATCAAATCGTTTCTATAATCCCACCCATATTATAGAGTCATTTTGGTTAAGTATCTGGACTGGCGCCTCAC
>Ga0210039_1000819_pt1 | contig 31434 bp, 20 predicted proteins | sample CryGeyCG2114_250_3_FD_185460 | JGI IMG/M metagenome (GOLD analysis project Ga0210039, IMG submission 185460) | Groundwater microbial communities from aquifer - Crystal Geyser CG17_big_fil_post_rev_8/21/14_2.50 (SPAdes) (version 2) | ecosystem: Environmental > Aquatic > Deep subsurface >...
TAAACTAAATCCGAAAAGATTTGTAAAAGGTTGCCCTATTGTAGAAAAACCAAATCAGAAAGTCTGGATTAATAAACCTAATAACTCGATTATTGCTCTTAATAATTTGGTGAAAAATGTAGTCTAAGTTTTTAATCTTTTTGTCTCATTTTTATTGGCAATTACCGCTTTTGTCTCTATACTCGCTGTTCGTAAATCTAATTTTTCCATATCACAATATACGTAATTCTAAAACAAATTCCTATTATATATATGCCGAGTTAATAATTCCAAATGTTGAAGATATTCTTTATAAAACTTTTTAAGTTGAATATCATTTGGTTTTACTTCAATAATCTGTGGGGTATCTGGGTTGAAATTAGCTAGAAATTTTTGAGCTTCTTTCTTGTTTGTGGTTTTGGTTGATTTGGTTTTGCGCTTACCATCAATGAAATATACAATTTGATAATACTTCGAGTTTGGTGTTTTTCCGACATACATAAGGACTCCAAATGTATGCAGTTTTGTATGCAGTTTTTATATATTCTGTATATTTAGCGCATAAATGAATAAATCCCGCTTACTCTTAATCAGCTGGTCGGGGATTCAAGTCCTCTCACCAGCTCAAAAAAAGCTCGATTTTGTAATGAAATCGGGCTTTTTTCTTTTAAAAGAATGCTGCTTAATGTATTAACCACTTAATTATTCAATGCATCAAATTTTCAAACATTTCCCTTAATTCAGCAAATCCTTTATATATAACTTTAATTGACATATAAGAAAATGATATAATCGAAAATAGTATGACACAGCCCCAAAAATATTCCCATATATTCATTATGCTATCTCCTTTTTCATTTTAGGTTGAAAAATATTTTGAATAACTGATCCAATCAACATCCCTAATAATGACACTACAAATCCTCCCCACCCTATTTCAGATGCATAATCTTGCACTTCTCTTGGCCAGACTAAGTAAAGCATTGGTAAAATTGCTCCAAATGTAATTGCCATATATGCACCTAAAGTTCTAGCTTTTTTCCAGTAAATTCCCGCAGTAACACAAATAAGCACACCTGGGATGAATAACATGCCAGTCATATTAAGATAGAAGTATAGATAACCTTCCATTTCATGAAATAGTGACCACCAAATAATGAATATCATTACAACTGCCATTGTGATTCTACTAATAAGGAGTTGCGATTTAGATGATATCTCTTTTTTAGTAAAATAAGGAACTATGCTTCCAATGATATCTTGTGAAACCACCGAACTCCAAGAAAGCAAGTAACTAGCATAAGTTGACATTGAGGCGGCAAGCAGAGCTGCAAAAATTACCCCCAATAATCCTGAGGGTACAATCTTTACCAATAACAATGGTAAAGCTTCAAGCGAATCTATATCTGTACCTACAACAGCAATTGCCATGATTCCCCAGAATATGGGCATAATGCCTCGCGACAAAAACATAAGTGCAGACCATGTATAAATTTTTTGTCCAGTTTTTGCATCCTTCGATGAGAATAATCGCATTGATATTGCTTGCCATCCAACCAAAAGTGCTATCCAAAAAAGAGTTTGCCAAACAAGAAAACCAATTCCAAACTGACCTTCTAATAATGAAGGGAAAAACGGATTCATCCCTTTTTCGCCTAACTCTAAAGTAACTGCGTTTACAATGTTACCCCAGCCAATGTGAAATATTCCATATATAGTAATAAATATCATTCCAAAGCTAAGTAGAATATACTGAATATAGTTTGTTACAATTACAGAGACCATTCCACCAATAGCGGTGTATACAAGAACCAATGTTAACATAACCACCATTGTTAAAAGCAAATAATCCTTTGAAATACCAGTAATTATATTAATAAAGTTTGCTTCCACTCCTGGAAAAACTCCAAAATTTAGAATTCCTCCAATAGCCATAATAATTCCGACATATAGTCTGACTCCCTTACTAAACTTTCTTGAAAAGAACTCTGGAATTGTGCTAATTTTCATTTCGAGCAAGGGCTTAATAATGAAACCTGTACGACCCAAAAAGAGATATGCAACTACTGGTGGAAATGCAACTATTAGTGCCCCAAATCCCGCCTTAAAACCAAGTTCAGCATAATAAACATAAGTAATCATCCCAATTTCGGTGCACATTAACGAAAGTAGCCCAAGATGGAATCCCATTGATCTTCCAGCTATTAAGAAATTATCTATTCCTTTTATATATTTTTTAACAAAAGTTCCCGATAAAAATATTAGTATTAGGTATGCAACAATTAAAATTATATCCCATATTGAGAGATTCATTTCAAACTCCAGTAATTATTTATTTAGTAATTATATTTTATAGACATAGTTTTTCAAAAATGAATATACATTTTTTAGATTACTTCGTTTACAAAAGTGGATTTAAAAGAATATTTTCTAATAGTTTTTTCCATCTCACTAGTTTGTTCTTCGATGCTAGCTAATAAAGCAAATTGATTTTTTGCTCTATTCAAATTGTGCAAATCATACTCAACTTTATAATAAACATCTCCGGATATGTAATCAGTTAAAAATCTAATTGCTTGTTCGTACACAATAATTTTTGCTCCTAGTACCAAACTATTTACTTCATCCTCAGTTAAACAAGTTTTTAGTTCACCTAAATATCCTTTCACCAATGCATCAAATATATTTAATCGCATATAAACCTTTGAAGAATCTTTTTCGTCCTCTAGTACTGGACTTGTAAATGTTCTGACCATATCTCCAAAGTCATTCAATATAATTCCTGGCATTACCGTATCCAAATCAACAACACAAAGTCCTTCGCTAGTTCCTTCTTGAAGCATAATATTATTTATTTTTGTATCGTTATGAGTAATTCTAATGGGCAAATTTTTACTTTGAAGTCTTACAAATTCCTTATCAAGGTTTTCATAACTTTTTGCTAATGATATTTCATTGGGAATATTTTTAACTCTATTTTCTTTATCAACATTTATAGATTCTTTAAAAGCATTAATTCTATTAGATAGATTATGAAAATCTTTAATTGAAATATGGCATTTTGCTGTGTCAAAATCTGAAAGATATTTCTGAAATTTGCCATATGCTTTTGCTGCTTCATAAGCTTGATCTTTAGTTTCAACTTGGTCAACTGTATAAGCACCTTCAATAAAATAAATCAAACACCAGTAATCCTTATTATCAAAATAAAAATATTTTCCATTTTTCGATTTCATTAGTGTCAAGACTTTTATATTTATATTAAATTCATTTGCGTCAACTAATTTTTGTCTAATATGATCAGTTACGTTTATTGTGTTCTCAATAATTATTCTCGGATCTTTAAACACGTAGCTATTTATTTTTCTTAATATATACTTTTTTTTCTCGCCTAAATTCATATAAGTTACAAGAATTGTATCATTAATATGACCACTACCATATGGTTGAGCATCAAGATATTCTCCATAAATATTAAAGTTGCTCAGTATTTCTTCAGTATGTTCCATTTTCTTTACCATAATTTTGTTGGATATTTGCCTTGCTTAACCAAATTGGATATTCTTGTTTTTACCATTTCTTTATCTTCTTTATAAGTTAATCCAAACCATTGTTCAGTTGTTTCAATTACCTTTACTTTAGCTAGTTTACTTTTAATTAATTCATCAACAACAGAGGGAAGATAAAATTCTCTTTTAAGATCATTACCATTCTTTTTCAAGAAATTATCAAAGCTTTTTTGATATCTATTGAATATTGAGTTTTTAAAAGCAAACATATTCATGGAAACTATTTCTGAGCCACTTAATTCTTTCACATTACTCTGTTCATCCTTGAATAAAATTTTACCTTCATTTTTAATTATTTCAGTTCTTTCAATAATGGAATTCATAAAATTATCTTCGTCAACCTCACAAACTCCTCGTGATACTGAGCCATAATCCGACATCGTGTTTATTAATTTATACCCAATTAATGCATGTTCACTTGGTTCGTCATCAACTGATATTAAAAAATTATATGCAAGTTTAAATGAGTCTGCCCCATAAAAATCATCAGCATTTATAACTGCAAATGAGTTTTCGATAGCTGAAGAGGCAGTAAGTAAAGCGTGTCCTGTTCCCCAAGGTTTAGTTCTATCAGGATTAGTCTTAATATCTGATGCAAGCGAATCTAATTCCTGAAACACATAATCGGTCTCAATTTCGGTTGGCAAAACATCAATAATTACTTCTTTAAACTCTTCTTCAAAACTTTTTCGGATAACATAAACCACCTTTCCAAAACCTGCTTTAATAGCGTCGTAAACTGAATAATCAATTATTCTTTCACCAGACGGTCCAATTTTATCAATCTGCTTAAGACTCCCGTATCTTGAACCTAATCCGGCAGCTAATATTAAAAGTGTTGGTTTATTGGTTTTCATATAATTTTAATATCTCTCATTTTTCCTTTATAACTATTTTAGTCTACTAAAATCTATATTGGGCTTATTGTTTTGTGGATTTTTAGAATACCAAGAATCAATTTTTGTGGTCTCATCAAAAAAACCACAGTTTTTCAAAAAGAATTCTCCATACTCTATTCCACCGGTATAATCCATGCGAGCATCCTTTCTGGCAGTGGCATCTGCAGTAAATTTAGCTTTTGTTAATTCATACCAATTATTCTGGCTATCACAAACCCATTGATTGGTATAAAATGCTTTTCGACTAATATTTCCTGTTTCAGTATGAAAATTTTCAAGGAAAGAATATAATTTTGTTAAGTAAGAATCTGTAAAAGGCCTATTAAAGCTTGCAATTAACTTCCATTCACCAACTTCTGGAGCAAAGAAATATGCTGTAAATATTGTATGATTATTATTTGTTGGTTCACCCTTTAGTAGAAATTTATATACGCTACCAGCTTTCCAATTATATTTTAAATAACTTTGACCGCCGGAACCTTCGCTTCCAAATTCACCGGAATATACTCCATCACTTTTATCCATAAGCTCAATCTTATACTCTTCTGGTATCTCATCTGGATTCTGAGTTTCATAAGGACTCCAAACAGAAAATAAAACTCTACGCTCAGTTTCAGAGTTTACTTGAATTCCGAAATACCCAAATGCAAAACCATTAGCCATAAAGTAAGATCCTATTACATCCTCTCCTTCTGGAACTTTTATCTCATTATAAAACCATTTTACTTCTCTTACTTCTTCAGGAATTTGATAGCTCAAATGAACTGATGGACCCCGTCTACCCCAATAGAAATCATCATGAACAAAATAAACTTTCCCTTCCGTTACATCGCCACTCAACAATACAGAATTGATTTCAGCAAATACATTATCACTTTTTTCAATCCCTTCTATTTCAATATATTGATAACCGGGTTGGATAATATCAATATTGCATATGAATATATCCTTGAAGTCTGTGTTGTTTATTTTAACTTCATAACTTTGTCCATTAATTGAGCACTTAATTTTTGATTCACCGGAATATACTTTTGCATTTAAACTAAGTTGCAGTTTACCAACTTTAGTTAGCTTAAAATAAATCCGAAATTTATTTTCAATTTTAGCCCAATTAGTAATTCCATTATCTGTAATAACTTTTATTGTGTCAGAAATATTATCTACAAGCCAAGTGTTTCCTCCAGCAGGAACAACAAACGTTTCGTTGCTTTTATTTGACTGTCCCAAAATATTACTATTGCAAATAAGCAAAAAAGATATTACAAAGCTGGTCATTAGGCTTTTATTTGAGAATGATTTTTTCATATTTTTAATTTCCACTTAATTTATTTTTTACCATTTTATTTTACAGCCAATATGTCCAATTCAGCGAGAGAGGTCCAATGACCACTATATGATGATTTTGCAACTATTCTAACATATCTAGAATTCTCAATTTCATTAAACAGAATTGTATCCATACCTTTTTTATTTTGAAGAATTCCATCACTTACAATTTTTTCCCAAGTATTATTATCTTTAGAAAGAAATAAATCAAATTCTTTTATTATTCCATTAGTCCCCGATTGTCTATGAGTAAGCTTTAACCCGGCAAGGTTTTGAGTTTGGTTTAAATCAATAATAATTTCGTGAGGATGAATTGGACTATTTTCAGCCCATTCTGTATGCCACATTGTTTCTGTATTTCCATCAATTACATTTTGGGGTTCATCACCTTTTTCAAAACTATCACAGTAAATTATTTTCCACTTTGTTTTATCAACAGAAATTGTTTTTATTGGTTTAGAATATTCTTGTTTAACAACATTGCTATTTTCAAAATCTTTAATAATAGCTATTGCTGCTATTTGGATATCATGATTAAAAATAATTTCATTAGTATAGAGGAATGAATTTTCATTTGGAGTACTTCCATCTGTTGTATAGTATATTTTCGCATTATCAAATGAATAATTTATAGCTAATGTTGAATCATTAATTAAATTTAATGTTGGAGGTGGCGATTTAATTATTTGCCGACCTAGTTCTACTATTTTATCTGCCATATTAATTGGACGTAGGTAAAACGAAAAATTAACTACACCAAGTTCAACTTTATATTCTGGCAAACAGTCAGGTCCACAACTTCCATTTCCTAAACCACGGTGTTTATAATCGATAGAAAGAAAAACACATTCATTTTTATTTAGTTCGTTAGTGTGCTTTGCATTAGCAAGTTGTATATCATCATAATGAGAAGCTGTATAAGACATCGGAAGTATAGGAACAATCATTATGCCATTATTACTATTGTTCGTTAGCATAAGCCAGCTTACATTTTCCTTATTTCCATTTGCTTGTGGTTTTACATATTCAACATATTGACTATCAATTTTGCCTTCAAATATTCCAACCCAGGAACTTTCTTTTCTATCAGAATAATTTTCATGAGGACCTTCACCAAACCAATTAATTTTTGTCATTTTGCTATCAAGTAATGTGCTAAATCCTATTCTTGGTAACGATGGTAAATTATCATTGAGTTCAATATTATTATCAATTTGCATTGTACCATCTGTGTAAATAGTATAAGTTGAATTTACAGAAGCTATATAATTATTATTATTTCCAAAATATTTGTTTTTTGAGAAAATTTTTACATTTTTACTATTGTTTACAAACTTAAATTCTTGATTTGATATATTCATTTTATCCAAACCGAACTCAAACCATTCGTCGGAAACCACATTATCATTATCAATAGGAGCTCTAAATAAGTTTAATCTAAGCCCTTCTTTATTTTGCATAATAGTATTTTCACCAAACTCGATATCTGTTAAACACCCTATTGCTTTATTAAAGATAAACGATTTACTATTTGCATTAACCTTAAGCTGCTCAACTGTTTCAGCAATGTTTATTGGAAGTTTATTAATCTCAAACTTGTAAGGAGTTAGTTGCCTTCTTTTTTTAACTACTAATTGTTCAAATGCAATTAAATGATTTGCTGGAACTAGTCCACACTGTTTTTTCGTATATGCAATTATATTTATATAATAATCAGCTTGTTCATTATAACTGTTGTTTAGAATTTCAAGTTTAACATTCGCTGTTTCTTTTGGTTCTAAATATTGGCTATCAATAAATCCACTCTGAATAGATACTCCGTCTTCAGTTAATTCCCACTTAAAATAAACATTAGATAAATCTGCAAAATCATAATTATTAGTTATTTCAATTTCATTTACTGCATTGACTACTTTTCTAAATTTAATGTTTTGATAAATCTTTTTTACTTCCTTCAGCTTTGGGGTAACCTTTCTATCCGCAGTTATAATTCCATTTATTAAAAAATTACCATCACTTGGTACATTTTTGTCACCAAAATCCCCACCATAAGCAAAATATTTAATTCCATTTGAATCAATCTTTTCAATTCCTTGATCTACCCAATCCCAAATACATCCTCCTTGCAAGTAATCAGAAGCTTCAATTGCATCCCAATATTCTTTTAGGTTGCCTGGTGCGTTTCCCATTGAATGAGCATATTCACACAAAATTAATGGACGAAGCTGTTTTTTACTTCCATAGTTTTTAATATATTCAACTGAAGCATACATTGGACAATAAATATCTGTATGTTTATTTAAGCCAGCTCGCTCGTATTGAACTGGTCTTGTGGAATCATAATTTTTTGTCCATTGGTACATTTTTTCAAATGTTAACCCATCACCAGCTTCATTACCTAAAGACCAAATTATTACACTTGGATGATTTTTATCTCGCTCAACCATTCTAATCATTCTATCTAAATGCGCATTAAACCATGTAGTATCTTTTGCTAAACTTTCAGGACCATAACCCATTCCATGCGATTCAATATTGGCTTCGTCAATTACATATAATCCATATTCATCGCAGAGATTATACCAATATGGGTCATTTGGATAATGTGATGTGCGAACCGTGTTTATATTATTTTGCTTCATTAATGTAATATCCTGAATCATCAATTCTTTTGATATAACATGCCCACTCTTACGATCATGCTCGTGGCGATTAACACCTTTAATGTTGATAGCTTTTCCATTTACTAAAAGTTGCCCTTCAAGAATTTTCACATTGCGGAAACCTATTTTTGTAGCAATAATTTCTTTGTCCATTTCATGAGGAGTAATTTCAATTATTAGAGTGTACAAGTTTGGTATTTCAGCTGACCATTTATTTGGATTTTGAATAATACTTTTAAATTCAATAACCGTTTCTTTTTGTTTTAAATATTCAATTTCCTTTTCACTTTCATAAATAACTTTTTCATCTAAATCTAATAGCTTACAAACACATTTTGTTGGAACCTCATTACTTATCATTCCCATTGTAGAAATATCTATTTTTACATTTAACAACCCATTTTCTAACTTTTCATCAAGATCAGCTTTAATAAAAAAGTCGCGAACAGATGTTTTAGCTTTTGAGTATAAATAAACATCCCTTTCAATACCACTTATTCTCCAAAAGTCTTGGCACTCGAGATATGTTCCATCGGACCATCTGTAAACCTCCAGTGAAACAGAATTTTCACCATCATGCAAATATTTTGTTATATTCCACTCAGCAGGAGTTTTAGAACCCTGACTATAACCAACATAATTTCCATTTACCCAAATATAAAATGCTGATTTTACAGCACCTAAATGAATGAAAATTTCTCTATTTGTCCAATCCTCTGCAACTGTGAAATTCCTTTTGTAGTATCCTATTGGATTATTGTCTTCTGGAAGATACGGTGGAACGGGTCTTTTTTTATCCCACATAAACTCATATGGTTGATTTACATAAATTGGAATTCCGTAACCCTGTATTTCCCAGTTTGAAGGAACATCAATTTCATTCCAATTGGTTATATCGAAAGTTGACTCGTAAAATTTATTTAATTTATCTTGAAGACTTTTTACCCAATTGAATTTCCATTTTCCATTAAGAGATTTATAAAATGGTGATTTTTGAAAATTGTTTTTTAATGCGGCTTCATAATCTTTGAAGGGCATAAAAGTAGCATGTGGTTTCTCTTTATTCTCACCAAATATTTGAGGATTCTGCCAATATTTTGCATGATTTTGGCAAAACCCATTTTGGGTGATAAAAGTTAATAATAGTACTTGAAATAATATTTTCGTCATAAACGTTTATTCGCTTTAAGAGTTTCCATAATCATCTAATACTATTTCACTAAAATCATTTTTTTAGCACTTGAATAATTTTCGTTAGTTAATCTAAAGTAGTAAACACCACTTGGTTGATTTATTGCGTTCCACTTTCTTGAATGCTTTCCTGCTTGCATTTGTTCATTTATAATCACACCAACAATTTCTCCCAAAGAATTATAGATTGTGAGATTAACTTTTCCACTTGCGGGTATTGAAAACCCAATAGTTGTGGTTGGATTAAAAGGATTTGGGTAAGCCTGGTTGAGTTCAAATTTTAATGGAAGTTCATTATTATTTTCTTTTACATCAAGGACAATTTCACCAACTAAAATAAGTTCTGCCATAGAAGCCCAAGCTCCACCATTGATTTCAGAAAGAGCTTTAAATTTTACATACCTTGCTTGAACTTCACTAAATACAATTTCCTGTAGGTTTGTATTTGCTTCAAATATACCTTCAGAAATTGGAGTTCCCCATTCTTGACCATCCGAACTAACATATAATTGATATTCCTTAATTGTCCCATTTATTCCACCATCTTGTCTTGGAAGATATTTAAAGCCTTTAAGGTTATACGTACTGCCTAAATCAATTTGTAACTCATGAGGATAAGTTGCAACTGAATTGCTCCAAGCTGTATGCCAATACGTGCTTTCATCTCCATCAATAGCATTTTTTGCTGCACCATCTTCGCCCGATTTTTCTTCACTATCAAAATAAATTAAATTCCAGTTTTCATTTGAAATAATTTTTTCATTGTTTACTGTAGTAATTGCAAAGACATATTCAGAAAATGCACTTATACCAAAATCATTTTTAGCGCATACTCTTGCTCTGTATCTTGTTCTTCCTTCAAGATTTGTAAATTTATACGAAGTTTCTGAAGTAGTATCTACTGTTCGCCAAATAAAATTTTCTTGAATTTGAACTTGGTAGATATTACTGTATTTAATAGAATCCCAACTAACTGAAAAGTCAGAACTTCCAAAACCATCCACTTTTAGTCCTGTTGGTACTTTGGGAGCAAAATCTTCAGTTCCCAAAGTCATTTTCTTTGTGGTTAGATTACCCATAATGTCTTCTATTGTTACTCTTAACAGATTACCCTCTGCGGCGTTAATAGAAACAGAATTAGCATCTGTAATTATTGAATCGACAATTACATTATTTCCAATTGTTACAATAATTTTGAACTGGGGAGTAGATGAATTGGGCACTGTCCAGGATAATTCATTTTCGGTTAAATTAGTTATATAGAATTCCATCGGTTCATTTTCAGGCGAACTTGGAAATGCATTTGTTAAATTAGTAGATGTTCCACTAAAACTTGGAGTGGTTGCTCCTCCAGATTGCATGTAATAATACCCATCTTCAACCCCAGCATCATAATTGTTTCTATAATTATAAGATCTTTGACCAGCACCAATATCATTAGTATTAATATTAAAATTAACATCATTGAATGGTTCCCAAATATTATTTAATCTTCTTTTGTACCCATCCTTCTGAAAAACTTTGCGAGCATTCTGTCCTGTGCTAGACCAATCTTCTAAAAAGGAACCAGTAGAAGTATTAAATTTTATACTTTTAACGGGGTAATCCATTGTAACCAAATGTGTCCAGTTGTTGCTGGATATATCATGCACCCAATATCCAAAATATGTGTGATCCCCTACATCCCAGCATCTAGAAATTAGTTGATAATCATTGCCTTCTGCCCACCCAAGTTCAAAATTCCAACTTTTTAATCCAGTTCCTTCGCCACCAAAGTTTTCAACTTGAGTTCCCCCACCTGTATAAACTGCTTTTATGGGTTCATTGGATGATATTGGATCCCAAATAGAGAAAATAAAATTATTACCTGAAGGATGATTTTGCATACCACAATAACCGCCGCCCTCTCCGCCAATATTCCACATTAAAGCACAGTAATATGTATACAAAGTTTTATGAGGAATTTTTAGAGTCTTCATAATAATATTACCAGCATAATCATCCTTTGCACTTAAATGTACTGATAGTGCTGAGTTCTGAGCTATTAAACTTGAATTAGATATAATTAATGCAAGCATTAGAATGATTAATAAAGAATTTATTTTTAAGTTTTTAATATTCATTATAGGTTTTATCCATTATTTATTCAAACCAAGAATTACAAAATATGCACAATGATCTGAGGCTACTGTATCTTTAATAGCTTTAGTTTCTAGTACACTCCAACTATCTTTGGGCATAAACATTATATAATCAATCTTCTCATTAGGCTTATTTGAAGGAAAAGTATATTCATAATTGTTTTTATTGTATGCTGAAGTCCAAAATGTTTCCAAAATATTAATTGTATTACTGCTTTGGATATCATTTAAATCCCCAGCCAAAATGGTAGGATATTTATTTGATGAAAAAGCACGATTTATTTCCTTTGCCTGCATAATTCTGTTTGTGTCACCCTCAACATGGTCCAAATGTGTTCCGATAAAACTTATTGTATCGTTTGAACCAATGATTGTAGTTATCTCCAATGCCGTTCTTGGTTCATAATTATCTAAATGTGGAAGCTTAACTAATCTTGATTTAATGAACGTGGATTTAGATAATATCCCTTCACCGTATTCTCCGCCATCATAAAACATTGTTCTACCAAACAAAGGAATCATTTGAGTACGAATAGCTAATTCTGTTACTAAATCATATTTTTTTGCTCTATTAGTTTTAAAGTCAACTTCTTGCAGAGCAACTAAATCTGGATTTGTCCTTTTAATTACATCTGCAATAACATCTAGATTAAAATCCCCCTTAGTTGTAGCACCGTGCAAAATATTAAATGTTAATACTCTAATTGTACTATTCATATTCACTGAGGATTGTGCCTTGCTAAGTTTTGGAAATATTAGCAAGACACTAGCCATCATTAGGAGCTTTATTGATTTAATAACTATTTTCAATTATCATAATCCAAAAATTCGTTTATTAGTTAGCCATCTTCCTCTAGTAAAATCTGGGAAAAATTGTGGTGAACTATTACTTGCAATTGATGCTTCAGATAATGGAGAAATTGCACTCCAAGTTGCTGCATCATAAACATCTATTGGAGGTTGCACCATATTTTTAACACTTTCTACAAATGCTTTATCAGTGAAATAATCAATACCACCATGCCCAGAATCTTGAGCATTTTTCTCCTCTTCTTGCCACATAGGGTGGTCATATTTTTTCATTAAATTATCATACTCCGAGCCATCTGTCCAAGTGTGAGGTTTGGATTCACCTTCGATATAAACTCGTTTTCCCTCATACTGTCCACACCAAACGCCTTTTGCAGCGTGTAAAGTAAACCCCCATGAATAAGGACGAGGTAAATTTGTATCATGAGTAACAATAATTGATTCATCATTAGCAGTTTTAATAACTGTTGTAATTATGTCACCCAATTTCCATTCTAATTTTGCATTAGGATGATTTTCACCACCTTTAGGATGATTAACAATATAATTATGTAATCCAATTGATTTTGTTGCCGTTGATGTTAAGGAGACAAATCTATTACCACGATTGATATCAAACCAACCGGCAACAGGCCCAATACCGTGCGTTGGGTAAATATCACCATTTCTTTTTAATGAATGTTCCGTTCTCCATTTAGATTCTGAAATCCCTTTTTCTCCAAACTCAACACCAGGTCCGTATGGGGTTTTTCCATCGTTAAATTTTACGCCACGTAAATCGTGTCTATAACCACAAGTCCCATGAACCAATTCACCAAAAACATTTTCTCTAATCATTCTAAGAACCGCCATAGATTCGCGAGCAAAACAAACATTTTCTAAAATCATGCATGGAACACCTGTTTCTTCTGAGGTATTAACTAAATCCCAGCACTCTTCAATTGTGTTTGCAGCGCTAACTTCAACTCCAGCAAATTTCCCAGCCTTCATTGAAGCGACAGCCATTCTTGTATGCCAAAGCCAAGGTGTTGATATTATTACACCATCTACATCTTCTCTTTCAAGTAATTTCATAAAGGCTTCCTCATCGCCAGTATAAACAGTAGCTTCTTTCCGTGAATTGTCGCGAAGAATTTTTTGTGTTATTGATATAGCGTCAGGGTCTAAATCACAAATTGCTGTAATTTCAACATCATTTCTTTTTGCGATGTTCTCAACATGGTTTTGTCCACGAAGTCCAACTCCAATAAAGGCAATATTTACTTTACCGCCTGGTTTTGAACGTTGAAATCTTACTTTTGGTTTTGGAAACATCAAGCTCGGTGATAGTGCTAAACCAGCACCAGTTATTGCTGCATTTTTTAGAAAATCGCGTCTGTTAAACGGTTTCATATTTTCTCCGAATTTATTTTTTGTATGTACATTTTAGAATTACCTAATTAAAATCATTTTTTTTGTTTCAATATATCCATCAGCTTTTAAACAATAATAGTAAACACCACTTGCTAAATTGTTGGAATTAAAGCTAACCTTATATGCTCCAGGTCGCATCTCATTATTCACTAATGTTTTAACTTCACATCCTAAAACATCATAAACTTTTAGACTTACAAATACCGCATCACTAATATTCCAATTTTTTTTGTGTGGTATATAATATTCTATTGTTGTTGTTGGATTAAATGGATTTGGATAATTTTGGGACAAGCTAAATTTGCTTGGATTTATATATTTATTTTTGCTAACCAAAGTAATGTTAATTGAATTTTGCTCCCGAGGAGAACCACCATTTTTTTTACTTGAACCCCAGTTTAAAGCGTTGTCATTTTCTTCGGCTGAATTTATTAGTTCTAATGTAAAACCATCACCATCAGCATTTACAGACCAAGGTTCTTTGTCAGAATAAGTAACTGTATTTATTAGAATATTATCTTTGTTGAATAATCTCAACGATTCTCCAACATTACTTAGCCCAAAATTAAAACTACCCTTTGCTAAAATATTTGGGTTAATACTTTTAAATAACTCAACATCTTGACATAATACAAAATAACTTTTGGCAGCAATAATTGCAGACCTTGGGAATGTGTATTTATTATCGTCATTACTATCTTTGAAAATACATCCTTCAAGATGAACTGTATAATCATTAGGATTATAAAACTCAACCCAGTCACCAGTATCTAGAGTATCATTTGAATGATAATTAATTTCATTAATAATTATTTTATCAGCATTTATTTCGGGAATATTAATTGATTCAATTACTTTGCTATTAACAACTTTGTTTGCAGGTGAATAAATTTTTAAAGTATCGTTTTGACTTACTTTAAATGAAAGATATTCGAGAGTAGAAATATTTGAATACAAGTAAGATGCTAATTCTTTATTTGTAGTAATTCCAATTTCGTTTCCGGGATGTAGTTTGGTTCCAGCAGGAAAAACAAAATCATCAAAAATATTTTTGCCTCTCAAATGGAAGTATGATAGGTCAATTGTTGAAATTCCAATATTCTTAATTAGAATTACTTGGTCATCAAAATATTCAGAAACTCCATTTACGATTAATGAATTTTCAACATCAATATCACTGTTAATTGTGCTTAAAGCATAACTAACAGTTGGCCCATATCCAAAATACGAAAACCCATTAGCTGGGTAATAGTTTTCACCAATTCTAAATGCATAAGGAATAACACCCTTATCATAATTAGGTAATGTAAATGAAGCGCTATAAATTAAATCTCCAGCAATTTTATCTTGAATTGATCCATCATCAGAGAGTTTAACAGAATTCACCGTGAAATTTGCTCCGCCATTAGCTAAATCGTACTTTGGGACATAATCTAAATATATTTCAGCAGTTTTATTTAATTTCACTTCAACTATTAACTTCTCATTAGTTGTAGGAAACGAGCTGGAAACAAATACTTCCTCTATACATGGTCTTTCAAATAATTTTTTATTTAATAAAAAACTTTTTCGTCCATTCATAAAATATTTGATTTTATCTTTTTCATCATCAAACCGCTGATTTGTACAACCTTTTTTTGTATCCTTGTGGTAATCTGAAGCTATTAAATCGTAAGTTGAATCAACAACATCACTTATATGATCAAATCCAGATGTAATTATTGCATTTACTCTTTCGTTAAAGAGGGTTCTAAATTCGGTATCCTCCATTAACCTTTGAAATAGGACATTAAATTTTAAGCATTCCCAGTTTTGATTTTGGTTTCCGTCAATGTTGGTTATATAATCATCTCTAAACGTTCCACTCCAATGATTACCATAAGTTGCATCGTTATCCCACGGAAACAATTTTATATTATTATTTCCCTCAGATATATAAAGATTGTAGTTCTTAGTAAATGAATCAAAACCAACAAGAACAAATTCAATAGCAAAGTAATTTATTATATTTTCAATATCTATATCATTTTTAATATTTTGATTAAAGTCTGATGGAGAGTAAAACATTAATTTATTTTGGAATTGAATCAAATCACTATAATTATCATTGCTTCCAACTTGCTTATCCCAAGAAAATAAAAAGTCATTATATTTTGGAATTAAAGCAAAATTTGCTTGATGTGATCTTGCTTTGTAAATACTGCCCAATTCAATTTTATTTCGATCTAAAAAATCTTCTTCAACTTCTTCAATTTGTGAAAAGACTCCAAAATATTCGTTATTAATATACAAATTGACAAATGATATTTTTGCTGCAGGTTGATTAAAATACTCGAACAAACTATTTGTTAAATAATTACGAATTATGGAACGATCACGATATTCTGAATTGAAGTTTATTTTTTTAGTACTAAAACTGTTTTTGTCATCTCGAAATTTAATTTTCCAGCTTTTCTTTGGTAAGTCTCTTGCACTAGCTCCTCTAAAACGAATTTCACAAATATTGGTTGAATCGTTTGCTTGGATCGTGGCTGGACAATAATTATCTGAATATGGATTAGCATATAATTTTGATAAATCACTTAATGAAATTGAGATATGGTATGTTGGTAAAGTAAAATTACCTTGTGCAACCAAAATATTAATACAAAATAGTAATTGAATTGCAATGAAATATTTCATTTTATTATAACGGCTAACTCTATTCATAATTATAATTAATTCTTACCTTGTAAAATTTTTCACAGAAAGTATTATGATATTAACAACTGTAACACGTTTGATTTTATATTTTAGTATCAATTTGTAACTTCTATATTATTTTCACTTCAGTAAATAATTATTTTGTAATTGCCAAATATATTTTAAAAACTTTTTTAGATTATAATTAGATCAATTGCTTAAATTATTTGTAATTAAAGAAGACCGGGATCACCGGTCTTCCTGGAGGTACTATAAAGAGAATACTATTTAATCAGCATCATTTTTTTAGTCATAACATTTCCTGGAGTAATAATTCTGTAGAAATAAATTCCACTAGCAAAATTAGCAGCGTTAAAACTAACTTGATGATTACCTGCACTTTGGTTCTTGATATCAGCCAATACGGCAACTTCTTGTCCAAGGACATTAAATACCGATAATTTTACATCTCCAACAGAAGGAGTTGAATATGCAATAACTGTTGAAGGATTGAAAGGATTTGGATAATTTTGTGATAATTCAAATTTACCGGGTATTGTTGCTTCGTCATCCACTCCTGTTAGAGTTTTTACTAATCCTATTTTTGCTGGAGAAGCAATCAAATTTCCAGATCCATCTTCAACATAAACTGCAAAATATTTAACATTCTGTGGAACGTTTTCTATCTTATAAGTTGTACTTGATGTTGAACCAATCACATCAAAAGGCGCTACAAAAGCATTATCAATAAATGTATTTCCAAAAGATGCAGCTAATTGTCCAATACCAACACCAAAACGATGACGTGTTTGTGCTTGATCGTAAACTATAGGGAAAGAAACCATTTCCCATCCATCAGAAGTTCCAATTGGTGTTGAAAAGCCCAATTCTAATAATGATTGATTTTGGAATTCAAATTCTGAACGGTCATACCAAATATTAACACCACTATTATAATACTGTCCATTAGGGTGAATTTCACTTAAAAGAGGCTCTTGATTAGGAACTACCCCTGAATATTTAAACATAGCACCATACAAATACGCTTGTGATCTTGATAATTTTGATCTATCAAAAGTTTGCCACCATCTTGCTTTTATTCCAACTCCATCATTTTGTGTCATCTCTCCAAGATACGCGCTAAAATTGCCACCTTCACTATATACTTCAGATGCAGGCCATTCTCCAACAGCTGCAGCAGCGGTTCCGTTAGAAAAATCGGAGAATGCCCAATCTAACGGCGCAGAACCATCCAAATTAGGGGTTTCAAATCCAGGATTTGTTAAAATATTTTTTTCGAATACACCATTTGAACTTACAGGTTGTATAAGAATATGATATGTTGGACTAGCTACATCTAAACTTGCTGGCCAAGTTAAATCAACAGAATTATCTTCATTTCTGACAGCAAGTATTGAATCTAGTTGCAAAGCTTGAGTTCCTAATAAAGTAAAAACTACATCATCAACCCAAGCTTGCGCCATTGTATCTTGAATAGCGGGACCACCTAATCTAAATCTCATTTGATTTCGCCATCCATTTGCATCCTGATCGGTTGGAAATAAAATAGTGTCTTTTACTTGAACCCAATCTGTATTGTCAAGGATTTGTGTTAAGTCAACGTTGTTATATCCAACACTAATTCTAAATCTATTACCTGCAGTAAAATTTGCAGTTTTTGCCCAATAAGACAGTTCATAAATTCCGCCTGACAAAAACTCAAGTGTTTGTGTTCTCCAACCAGCATCCATACTTCCAGCATCAACATCTGCTTGAGTAACTTGAATTTTCCCTGAATATTCTCCAGTATGTTTTACTGTATTATCCCAAATATATCTGGCAGTTGTATTTCCAGGTATTCCTATTTCTGTTGATCCTGTTCCCCAAGCCTCAACTACCCAATTAACCGGAGCAGATCCATCATCATTCGGTAATTCAAAACTTGGATTGGCAACTACATCAGTTGGTATTGATGGTCCGGCTTCTGTCAATTTAACGATTGTCACATCATCTATCCATAATTTGCCATGGCCATATAAACCAATTGCAAGTCCACTTTCTCCGTCTTTGACTGCCTCAAACTCGCCAGTATATTCTACCCAATCAGTTGTTGCTGGAGGATACCCGTAATAATCCCACTGAGGTACAACTTGTACTGCAAACTCACCGCTAGTTACATCTGCTTTTAGCCATACACTATAGGAATATGTTACTCCTTTTTCAACTCCACTAATATTAGGCAAATATGAATCAAGACTAACTTCACTTGTATCATCTTGTGCTTTAAGTAAACCAGAAGCAGCACCAGTATGAAATACAGTTTCGTCAAGAACAAACTCAGCGTTGCCACTGTAATTATCCAATCCACAACCAGTTGGAATATTATTAGCTTCAACTCCATTTTCAAAACTAAAGTTTTGAACAATATCACCAATATTATAATTTTTTGCTGCTAGAGTAATAGTACAATCATCAATCCAGATTTTACCACTTCCATAAAAACCTATACTAACACCAGAGTTTCCGCTCTCCGCAGCAGTAAACTCTCCTGTATATTCAGTCCAATCTGTTACTAAAACACTGTGTTCTTCATATAAAGCAAAACTATAATCTTGAATTGCAATTACACCTTCAGTCATATCAGTTTTAATCCAAATACTAAAAGTATATTTGTCGCCTTCGGTAGCTGAAATAATATTAGGCAAATATGAGTCCATACTAACAGCATTTGCATCAGTTCCAACTAATGAACCAGAAGCCCCACCATTATGAAACACGGCTTGATCCAGAACAAACGAACCATTTCCATTATAATCATCAAAACCACACCCAGTTGGAATGTTGTTAGCTTGCACGCCTTCCTCAAAGCCGTACTCTTGTACCTTATCGCCAACATTTTGGGCAAAGGATAAATTAACAAGCCCCAGTAGTATCACTAAACTTGCTATGTAAATATTGTGTTGTAAAAATTTCTTTTTCATATGATTTCCTCATATTTGTTGAGATATAATTAATTAAAGATGAATACCAACTGTAATTCTGTGTAGTTCACCCAGTAAAGCATAATCACTATAGGAATAGTCTATTTTAATATTATATTGAAATATATTTTGTGCTATTCCAAAACCACCACTCCATGTTTCGGAATCTGACTCAAATTTATAGCCACCTCTTAAGTATAAAAAATTAACAAAAGAATATTCAAGGCCGACATGTGCCTTTTGCTTTTCATCAATTGATTTCACCCAGTTAAAAGCTAATAATATGTTATTTTCTGAGTTTAACTCAACTGGTTTTGAAAACCCAATAACGTATTTTAACGGCAAGCCATAACTTTCATTAATAAATTTAACTTCTGGACCAAAATTATCAACCACCATTCCAATTTTAAGTCCTTCTAAAATACCTTCCAAACCAGTATCATACTGAATTCCCATATCAGCAGACCAGCTTCCTCTAGAAAATTGATCCCCAACTAAATTCATGTGCAAATATCTCAATGTGAATCCAATTTTGAGGTCTTCTGTAAAATTATGAGCATAATGCAAACCCAATGCATATTCTGCCACATGAAAAGTTTGCCCAGTACCTTCAGGCATTAAAACAGTTCTAATTTTCATTTCGTCTGATCTAAACGCAATAACAGAAACTGCAAGTGCATCATTATCCGAAATCCTTTTAGAAAAACTCAGGAAAGATAAGCCAACATTTGCTGGCATAAAAGTATAACCAACAAATAGATTATCCTCTTTTATATTCATTAAACCTGACGGATTATAAAAGGATGCAGAGGCATCATCAATAAAAGAAGCAACTGATTGGCCCATACCTTCGGCTCTTGCAGATACACCAATCTTTAAAAATTGGGCAGATGTTACACCTGGTTTATTAAATGTTTGTGCATTATTAACGGAATAGATTGATATTAAACCTAAGCTAAATAGCAAAATTAATTTCATCTTGTTCTTTATTATATTCATTTTTATGCTCTATTTTACAATAACGAATTTGCCAATTTGATTTGCACCAGTAGGGTTCTCAACAACAAAGTAGTACAATCCACTGGCAACAGTATGATTATTTTTGTTTAGTAAGTTCCAATATGTTATTGGTGAACCACTTCCCTGTTCATAATCAATAGTCTTAACTTCATAGCCCGCAATTGTGAAAATGCTAATTTTGCACTTTGGTGGTAAATTCATAAATGCAATTCTTCTATCAATTTCAAACCATTCACTTCTACCAGGTTGAGTTGAGTATTCCCACGATGGATTTTGAGTATAATTTAAATCTCCTCTATAAGGATTTGGAACAACAAAAACTTCATCTTCATCAATATCTCCTTTGGAAATAGCAGGTATAGCCATTGCAGTTGCAAGGACTTTTGGACTTTCCAATGATGGAATTGTGAGTTGCTCACTTACAACTTCTGGTATATCATAACTTGTTAAAGAGTACCAATAACGAATTCCATTTACTAACCCATTATCTTCAAACTCATATTGCAATCCAATATCATAACCAAAACCATTTTTTATGTCATATTCTGCTAGTAAATTCCATGGACCGTTGGGTCCTTTAGAACTTCTATAAACTCTGTATCCTTCAAAATCTTTTATGTTTCCATCATTTCTTGATTTATCTTCAAAATCTTCGGGGTTAGTTCCTGTGTATTCGTCTTTCCATTCCCAGTTAATTACAACTTTACCTTTCTTTGAAATTAAACTAAAATTTGGAGGTGGAGGTGATAATGGAACTCTAAAATCAGAATCATACAGAGTTTTTGCAGCATCGGCGTACTTTATTAAATCATCATATCCGTCTCCAACAATTGTTGCCATAACAAAACGAATAGTATCACCTGGCTGAGTTGGCATAAATGGACCTACACTATATATGCCTCGTGTACTTGCTCCAGTTGGAATATCTGCAGACATATCAGGCTGAATTATATTATTACTTATTCTTCTATATGCCTCTAAATCATTACTTACATCTTCTGAGTGAACCCAATGCATAAAACTTGGTTTAATTGTAGGACTATTTACATCAGAAGGTCCTCCAACTAATCTATATGCTTTTCTTGTATCGTTAATCATTGTACCATCTACGCCACCGGGCATATCACCCCAAATTATCATTCTTCTTTTTTGATCAAATAATGCATAATCATCTCCAACTGATGCAATATTTACATCAGCTCTCATATCAACATCATTGTAATGAACAAAAAATATATCATCCCAAATTTTTAATCCTTCATTAATAATTATGTATTCAGTAAATAAGATTTTATCATATAGAAAAAAGTCATAACCAAATGATCTTTGAATAATCCGGGCATTCATTGGAACATGATCTTCCAATATTTCTGGAGCTTGATTTACTCCGAATACAATTTTGTTATCCCAGTATTGACAAATATAATCTTGTGCAGATTTGGGTAAATATCTGCTATCTAATAGCCCGTTATCGTCAAAATAATATTGAGAGCTAGCATCATTAGGAATATCATCAAAAACTGATTTAACATAAATTGTATCATTTTTATTAAAACGAGGAAATACTTCATACCTTTCTCCTCTGCCACCACCACCAACAGCTTCATAATCTGCAAATTGAGTAACAAGAGTATCACCTTCAACTACCGCTCCTAACCAAACACCACTAACTTTTGTTAATTCTTGGTTTGATCCTGGAGGATAATTAAAAATAATTCCGACATTGTCATTTGTATTATATGTAGGAACCCCAGCACCATAGTTAGTTACAGTATTATGCACTTGATTTATGTTATGCTTTTTAAACTGCAAATTTGCAGGAGGGAAAATATTTGCTTGTCCAATAATATTTATTGGTACAATAACAATAAGAGATGATAATATTTTAATTAAATTTTTAATTTTCATTCAAGATTTCCGATGTTATTTTACATACAATTTTAGTCCTAATCTTACACTAAGATCTGGAGTATAAGCTGCATTGGCACGCAAAAATTCTATTTGATGTTGTGTTAAATATTTTTGAGATTGTCCTTCAAGATCTCCCAGATTATATACTTCGCCAGTTCTTGCATTAAAACCAGAATTAAAATTTATATTTTGAATTCCAAATATGTTTTTAGCTTCAATAAAAAATACTGTTCTAATTCCAAAAAGTTCTAAACCTTTGTGCATTGTTGCATCAATATATAATTCACTAGGCCCATCTTTTGAATTTGCCTCAACATAAATTGCGCCTGGAATAATTGGAGTATATGGTCTGCCAAGAGCAGCTTGAACTACAAAATATATTCCAATATCTGATAGAGGTAAACCAAAAAAGTTTAGTTCATCATTTTCCATAACTTCAAAATTTGCTAATAGCTTCATAGTGTGGTTTTTATCCCAACCGACTCTTTGCTCCCGAACAGATGGTGGAATTGTATTACCAAGCTCATAAGCATCTAATGCAGTAAGATCAAAGCCACGGGCTAAAAGATAAGTGTAATTTGCTGTTAACGAAAAATAATTGCTATAAACTTTGCGGAATTCTATTTCAAATCCTCTAGAAGAGCCAAATCCAATATTTTCATAAATTGATCTAGCCGGAACTGTTTCTGTTTGGCGGAAACCTATATCTCCAGAATTATCACGACCATAAAGTTTAATATTTAGAACATAATTTTTTATGAATTCAGTTTCCAAACCAACTTCATAATTAATAGACTTCCTTGGATCTAAATCTGGATTACCAACAACCGATGTTAAAAATGGATCGCGATATAATTCACTAAAGTTAGGCGACTGTATAAAATATCCATAATTGAAAAATAGTTTTGTATCCTTATCAGCTGGTATTGAAAGCCCAACTCGAGGACTCCAAACAATTTTCATTTTTTCAAATTCGACAATATTTTTACCTGTTGCATTGTTAAACTGATTAATAAAATCTTTATCATTTATAATATCACCATGTCTAAAAATATCACCTCTAATTCCGATATTTAGAAACATTCCAGCATATTGAATTCTATCTTGTATATAAATAGCACCATTTACTAAAGCGTCATTATAATACCATCGTTTAGTTCCATATTGTGGGTATGCTCCAGGAATAGTATCACGATAAGCAAAATATTGTCCCAAATTTTCTATTTCAAGTTGATTAACTTTTTGATAGCTTAGTTCAAATCCCCCCTTTATTTTATGAACTCCAATAAACTGAGTAAAATCAAAATCAAAATCTAAAGTTTCATACGAATTGACGTAAAAATTTTGGTAAATTCCCTCATCAACAAATCCATCGCTATCAAAATCATTAGTAAGAGGTGGTCTATTGTAATTACTTTTTGTTTTTGAAAAGTCAATAATTGAAGGATTATTTGCCAATATATCTGCAATCTGATCATCAGGAATTCTATTTCCATTATAATCATAGTATACAGATTCAAATTTAAAAGCATCTAATGGCGAATCTAATCCAAGCAAAGCAGTTTTACTTTTCCCATTTTGATATGATGCGGAAAGGTTGAGATATGAATCTTTACTAATAGTATAACCAACTATAACATTAAATCTATTTGACTCACTTTGAGTAATAGGTAAATTTTCTGGAATTTGTGACCACACCCAGTTAAAATTTTTATTATTACTTTTATCTAACTGAGCTTGTGCTTTTATTCTTAAATCTCTGATAGGCTGATAATTGATTTGTGCCATAACACCATAATTTCCGTATTGCCTATTATTAATATCAAGACCTAAAAATTTTGTAGTGCCATAACTTCCACCAATTTTATAATAAGTATCATCCATTTCTAAATGCGAGGCTAGAGTAAATCCTGAATTGGGAAGAAATGGAACTGGTCCACTAATACCTAAATATCCATAATCATAATTGGTGGATATTGAATTATTTAATAAAGCATCAGTTTTAACCACGGCATCAAAAGTTAACCTTTCTCTACCAGTTTTTGTGATAATGTTTATTACTCCACTGTTTGCATTTCCATATTCAGCATCAAATCCACCAGTAAGAATTTCAACTTCTTCAATTTGATTAACATCAATTTCAACCGATGCAACTCCTGTTATTGGGTTTCGAGCTGGAACCCCATCAATAAGATATAACACTTCATCGCTTCTACCACCTCTAATGTGAATGTTTTCACCATCTGTTACTACACCAGATTGTAAAGCAACTAAATCTTTTACACTTGTGACAACGGGCATATTTTTTATTTCGTCAGCATTTATCATTTTGGCGCTACTAGCAACTTCAACATCTACTGCCTGTTTTGTTGCTTGAACAATAACATCTTCCATTTTTAAAGTTTCGCTTCCAAGTTCAAAAGTTAAATTGGTAATTCGATTAAGAGAAACTCTAACATTTTCAATTGTTACCTTATTATAACCCATAAATGTTGCTTGAACCGAATAAGTACCAGCTGGAATTTGGCTTATTCTGTACTTTCCATTCTCGTCTGCAGCTGCACCAATTGAAGTATTTAATATCATCACATTTGCAAATGGAAGAGGCTCACCTGTTTCTTTATTAAGAACAGTTCCAACAATCTCACCATAATCTGCAGCTTTGAAATCACTCACAAGAATAATGGTAAAGAAGGATAAAATTATTATAAATAAGTTCTTTTTCATTATTTAAGTTCCAACTCTTTCATTAATTTATTTTACTTTTTGCTAAAAAGTTTAGTACGGAAATTCTTTTTCTAAGAATTCTTTTGAACGTCTAAAAACATTTTTAGCAGCATCTAATTCCAAATAATAATAAGGGAATCCTGCGACTACTATTTGGTATTCCGAATTATGATATCCAAAACCAATTGTTAAATTATTAAAATTACTTTCGGTTGTATCTGAAGCACTGTAATAGAAAAGCGGCGTTGTAAAAGAGCCAAGGTTATTAAAATCAATAACTTTAAATAAACCTTTTCTAAACGAGAATAGTTTTAAACTATCCACAGCATTAATATTGTAAGATTTATTCTCTTCTTTAACTAAGATGCTATCCAAAAGAGCATCTTCAATTGTTCTTGCACCATTTATATGCAGATAATCTTTTAAAATATTTCCATAAATATTAGTGCTATCCAACCAAGTATCATTATTTTGGAAATAGGAATAATAATTCCAACCTGAAATTAGCATCCTACCTTTAGTATTAAGATAATCTGTTAGTAGTCCTGTATATGAAGTAAGATCAGTACTTCTGTAGTCATCGGTTTGCCAAATTACATATTTGTATTTTCCAATTATTTCTCTAGTTAATCTTCCTTGATTAGCAATATCCCAGCTATCATATTGAATATCAGATAGCATTTGTTGATAAAATAAATCCATTTGTTCATCACTTGGACGCTCTATTGATCCACTTTGATCTTTTGTGCCATCAATTAAAAGCCATTCTTTTTCATGTGTAGGATTAACAAAATTTATATCAATTTGTGGGGGTGTAACATCTTCGACAAAAGCAGTATTACGCGATTTAACATATATTGTATGAATTCCTTCTGTTAAATCCATAAATTTATTTTTAGTTAAATAAAATTCAAAACTTGATTGCCATTTACTCCAATTTCCATTATCAATTTTTAATGAATAATCCTTTATTTCACCAAGGTCAGTAGTTGCAGAACAAATTATCTTTGCCCCTTTCCATGTAATGCTTGATTCTTCTTGAATAAATAAAGATGAATTATTTATTGGGAATTCAATTTTAGTAATTGGTGGTAATGTTCTCTTTGTATAAAAAATAACTGAATCTCCAATTGGGTCTATATTACCTAATTTATCTTGAGATTTTACGTAAAGGACTTGTTTGTTTATACTATCAGCAGATGGGAAAGCAATAGTTTGACTAACTTCGGTAGTAAAATAGGGTTCTTGAATTTCGATTTTTTGAGTAGTTAAATAATAACTTTTCCAGCTTACCCAATAACCATCAATTATTGAATTTTCACTGATTCCCTTCCAACCAACTTTAAGTATTGGTATGTATGGATTTTTTTCTTCATTTGGCAATGGAATATTTATTATTTCAGTTGAAGGAGGTAAAACGGAATTTTCTGTACCGACAATTTTATCCTCACAATTCATGAATAATATTCCAACCAATGATAGGATAACTATAAAGATTATTTTTTTTATTGTTAAATAATTCATCATAACCTCAATCGTTTAGAATATAAAATGTGTCAACAGTTGCACTAAATACAAAGTCATCTAATACTCTAAAAACTATATCCTCTACTTTTAAATGAATATTTATTGTTGTTGTTTTATTTTCTTCAACTCTAATTTTATCTTTTATTCTAATTACCTTTGTAAAATTGTTGTCGATTATTAGATTGTTATAATTTGTTGTTAATGGATATCGATTACCTTCAAGCCTTATAAATTCAGAAGGAGCAATTTGGAATAGCAAGCTATCATATGTTATTGGAGGAACTGAACCATAGGCAACTTGTAAAACGGAATCTTTTAGTGCCGCTCCTAAAAGATTAAACGTAACAATACTGTCTGTGTACTCTAAAAATTGATTTGGATTCTGAAAAACATCGGCATAATTTTCACCATGAAACACTTTAAAATCTCTTGCTTGAGCATATAAATAATCTTTGCTTTCAATATTTATCTTACTAGATGATTCAAATCTTAGATTAATCTTTACTCTTCCGCTTGCCGTAACATTTTCTGGAGAAGCTACATCACATGCACTTAGTAATGTTATTAGAGCCAATATAACAGATATAAAATAAACAGAATTTAAACTGTGTTTCATAGTCAGAACCCCGCTCTTTTTGAAAGGTCTAAATTTGTTGGCAAAGTAATTATTTCCAAGTAGATTGGATTTTTTTCTAAAGTATAGGACGCACTAACTGGGTCATCATTTACAATCCCAAACCGATTATTATCAATAACTGCAATATGACTTTTATCAATAATAGCTATACCTTCAGGCCGTTTGATATTTGTTAAACTTAAGTCGTAAAGCAATAATTTATTCATGGGTTTGATTTTATTCACTCTTATTTCCTTAGCAGAAAGAGTCTCAATAGTTTTTCCTAAAATACCTTCTAAACCAATTGGAGCTTTAGTTGTGCTGTCGTCTGTTGATACCAAGTAAAGTAAATTTCTCTCTATTCCGTTATAATTTGCAAATTCAGTTACCAAGAAAGATGTATCATTAACACAGGCTATATCACCAAGTTGAACAAATCTTTCAGGTATTCCATCATATGATTCAGGTTCAACATAATATAGCATTGATAGATCTGTATTTGTCTTTAAATTATAGGTGGTAACTCTTCGCATTCTATAATTTACGCTTCCTGCTTTTTCATCAGGATTGAAGTTTCTTTCCAAGCATCGAGCATTTAATGTAACAAAACTTTCTTGACCCCAAAAATCAATTCCTGCAAAACCTCCATTAACAGTATGATTACTTAAAGCTCTTCTAAAACCTTCATTTGGTTTTAGCCTTTGTACCCATTCACCATTGGCAGTAACTTTCATCAAAGCTGGATTGTATTGATCCGAAATCCAGAAATAATTATTTGTAATATCCATTAATATGCCACCAGGATAAATGCCCCAATCATCTTGCCCAAAATTTGAATTTGTTACAGCTTCATCAGAGTTCCAACTATTAGAAAGCAACAATCCACTTGTATTAAATCCGCCTGGTCTTTTAATTGCAATTTGATTAACAACTTTTATGGTATTATTATCTTGCAATTCAAGCTCAATAATCTTTGGGACAAATGTTGGATCAATGAAATTAACAATTGCCCCATTTTCGTCTAATTTTTGACTAACTGGTCCACGATTAGTGACGGTATAAAATGTTCTATTGTTTTTATAAAATAGGCCAACAAAACCACCTAATCTCAAATTATCATCAGATCCTAATTTGGGGAGATTATTCCAACTAATTAAATAAGTTCCTGAAGGAGAATATTTATCAAATAATGGCTCAGTTACATCACAAGAATACAGTAAAGTAAATATTATAATTAGATAAGAAATTTGAAAAGTCAATTTTTTTTGATTTTTTATAATCATTTATTTATGTCTCATAATTATTATTTTATATCTTTCACTACTACTTTACAAATATTTATTAAAATTTGAAAGTACTTTATAAATTATTTATTATATATTTTGTAATTAGTTCATATTTTTATTAAAATTCACATGTAGATTAAATAATATAAAAATGTTCAACTTCTTTTATAAGGAGACTTATTTTTATATAAATATACGACAATGTTAAAACTAGAACATCCTTAATGAGAATATTAAAATAATTGAGTACTAAAATGACATTAATGAAAGAGAAAAAGTTGCAAAGAATTCATGAAATTATCAAAGCTATGATGTTTCATGAAAGAATGACATTAGCAGAAATTGTAAATAAAGTAAATTTGAGCTTGCCAAAAGTTACAGAAATAGTCAATGAACTCAAGAAATCTGGAATTGTTAATGAACTTAGTTCTGAAGATTTTCAATCAATGGGTCGCCCTTCTCAAAAATTTCAATTAAATTCAGGATATGGATATTTTATTGGAATTGATTTGGGTAGAGTTTACACTAATATTGTTGTGCTTGACTATAAACAAAATAAGATTTATGAAAACCATTTAGAAGCATTTTTAAATCTTGAGACAAAGATTATAGTTAAAAATCTCAATGTTATTATTAATCAAATTTTAAAAGAAGTAAAGATAGAAAAAGAGAAATTATTTGGAATTGGCGTTTCATTGCCAGGTATTGTCGATGGCAAAAAAGGAATTAGCCATACATACTTGAAAATTGATGGTGTGACTTTAAAAGATTATCTTGAAGAAATTTTCAAAGTTAAGGTAAGAATTGAACATGATGTAAAATCAATGACATTAGGTGAATTATATTACGGTAAGGCAAGAGGATTAGATAATGGACTTTATCTCAATTTTGGATGGGGTTTGGGATTGGGCATAATTATTAATAAAGAACTATATTATGGAAAGGATTCATATAGCGGCGAATTTGGGCATGTTCCAGCTTTAGCTGATGGAGATCTTTGTTATTGCGGAAAAACAGGTTGTTTGGAAACAGTTGCCTCGGGAAGAGCGATAACTAAAAAAGTTAGAGAAAAAATATCTGCAGGTGCTTCATCAATAATTCTAAATACTATTGTAGATCCTGATAAGATAGGTCCTCGAGATATATTAAAAGCTGCAAATAAAGGGGACCAATTTTCCATTGAGATATTGGAGGAAGCTGGTAAATACTTAGGTATTGGTATTGCCATGTTAATTAATATTTTTAATCCCGAGAAAATTATTATAGGGGGAACATTTACTCAAGTTGCCAGTTATATATTAGATGTGGCAAAAAGTAATGCGATGAAACACTCTTTAACACAATTGAATAATAATGTAAATTTTGAAATATCAAATTTGTCAAATAATTCAGGTGCTCTTGGTGTTGCAAGATTAACTGCAATAGAGAATTGTTTGAATTAATTGTAAAACTTTATCTGTTCCTAATCCGCCTCTCCCGAAAATTTTGTTGTTGGTTATTTCAATTTTGTTGATTTGTTGTTGTTTTTTTGCATCTTTGCTTCACCTTTTGGGTTGTTTTTTTTGTTCTTTTGTTATTGCAAAAGTACTGTTTTTACAGTACTTAAATACCTAAAATGCTTTTTTTATGTGTGCTTATCGCTCAGTATAGGTAGTTAAAAAATGTTTTGTGTAAATGCGTTTGAAACAGTCATTCACCGGATTTAAGAGAAGAATTAGACACTTCAAATAAAAGCCATAATTTAATAATTAGTAACGATGGTAGATTAATTTCTGAAAATATCATAACAGGAGATTGAAATGAAGAAATCACTTGTGATTGTTGTTTTATTCAACCTGCTCATAACGATTTTATCCTTTGCCCAAATAAGAGAGGTGAATAAGCCGGAGTTTGAAAAGCCTCTATCCTACTACAACGAACAACTCCAAAATAAAACTCCCGAATCCCACGACATTCAATTTATACAAGAGTATGCTGAATTGTTGAATAAATTAGCTGAAGATATCTACCTTACAAAGAACAGCGCTTTTCAATATTGGAAATCGAATAACTGGGAAAACAATTATCAAAGCTTATATACTTACACTCCTCAAAATAAAGTGGATGTTGTTATCAATCAAGGTTGGAATGGAAGTAAATGGGAACCAGGTTATCAAAGCACTTATACTTACGATGCTAATAGTAATACAGGGCAATGGGTTCAAGAAAGTTATACTAATTCTGCTTGGGTGCCATCTTCACGTTATACATATCAGTTCGATCAAAGTAATATCTCTTCTTACATCACAGAACTTTATATTAATCAAGAATAGAAAAAATCAAACAAGTATTTAATGTCATATCTCGAAGGAACAAATAAAAAGACAGAACAATTAACACAATCCTGGACGAACAATACATGGGTTGATATATTAAAGCAAAGGGCTAAGTTCTAATAATGACAGCATTTTGTTTAAATAGTCTAAATATTTGATAAGCTTGGTCTGATAACATAATTGCTACTACCCATTGCTTAATAGTTCCTTTGTTCTCTTTTATTTTATCAACATAAGCGTACCAATTAAGATATTAACCCGTCGGAAATAAACCGCAACATATAATATATTTTTCGTATATTTGACAATGGAAAAACAAGATTTTAGAAAACTAAGTAGTCAAGAACGTTTTGTTATGCGTAAACGAGCAATCATCCT
>Ga0210039_1000828_pt1 | contig 31190 bp, 19 predicted proteins | sample CryGeyCG2114_250_3_FD_185460 | JGI IMG/M metagenome (GOLD analysis project Ga0210039, IMG submission 185460) | Groundwater microbial communities from aquifer - Crystal Geyser CG17_big_fil_post_rev_8/21/14_2.50 (SPAdes) (version 2) | ecosystem: Environmental > Aquatic > Deep subsurface >...
CCGGCCAGGTCGGCGATGCGGGCAGCCAGCGAGGGGCTCTCAAGCAGCGCGCGCGCCTCGGCCAGCGACCGCAGGTCGTCAGGCGTCATGCGAATCTCGATCGGGCCGCCAGTCATGGTCTGAATCAACTCAGCCCGGATGATTCATGACCCGACCGTCGCGAGACGGCTCCAGGTCTTGTCGCCGCGGTGTTTCGTGACCGAGCGCACCGCAGCCGGACTCGCCCTGCTTGTCAATATCGGCAGCTGAGGATGCGCGACCGAGCAAAACCTTGCGGATGCACAGCCTGGGGACGTCGCAGCAGGTCGAGTCATGAATCATCCGGGCTCAGCGCCTTTTCGGCGCGTACAGGTCGGTGATCGTGCCTTCGAACATCTCGGCGGCCATCATCACCGACTCGCTCAGGGTCGGGTGCGGGTGGATGGTCAGGCCGATGTCCTCGGCGGTCGCACCCATCTCCAGTGCCAAAGCAATTTCGGCGATCAGATCACCGGCATGCGAACCGACCACAGCACCGCCGATCAACCGGCCACTGCTCTCATCGAACAGCAGCTTGGTAAAGCCCTCCGGGCGATCCATACCCAGCGCGCGGCCGCTGGCCGCCCAAGGAAACTTGCCGACGCCGAAATTCAGGCCCTTGTCCCTGGCTTCGCGCTCGGTCAGGCCGACCCAGGCGAGTTCCGGGTCGGTGTAGGCCACCGACGGAATCGCACGCGCATCGGCAGCCCGCTTGTGGCCGGCGGCGACCTCGGCGGCAATCTTGCCTTCGTAGCTGGCCTTGTGCGCCAGCATCGGTTGACCGACGACGTCGCCGATGGCGAAGATATGCGCGACATGGGTGCGCATCTGACCATCGACTTCGATGAAGCCGCGCTCGCTGACCTCCACGCCCGCCTTGTCGACCGCGATCGAATCACCGTTCGGACGGCGGCCGACGCAGACCAGCACGCGATCGAACTCGGCCGAGTCCGGCGCTCCGTCGCCGCTGAGTCGCGCAGTGAGCGCGGAATCACCGGCCTCTACGCCGTCGACCCGAGTCTTCAAGTGGAACGTGACGCCCTGCTTGTCAAGATGTTGCTGCAGCGGCTTGACCAGGTCCGGATCGGCACCCGGCATCAATTGGTCCATCATCTCGACGACGGTGATGCTCGAGCCCAGCGCGCGATAGACGCAGGCCATTTCCAGGCCGATGATGCCGCCGCCGATGATCAGCAGGCGCTCAGGCACCTCGGCCAGCTCCAGCGCGCCGGTCGAATCCATCACCCGCGTATCGTCCCAGGGAATGCCGGGGATCCGGACCACGCGCGAGCCGGCCGCGATGATGCACTGCGCAAACGACACCGTCCGCGTCTGGTCGCCGCGCTCGACCTTGATTTCGTGAGGGCCTGAAAATCCGGCCGTGCCCGTGATGACCTCGACCTTGCGCTTCTTCGCCATGCCGGCCAGGCCGCCGGTGAGCTTGTCGACCGTGGCCTGCTTGAAACCTCTGAGCCTGTCGAGTTCGATCCGGGGCGCGCCGAAGGAGACGCCATGCCCGGCCAGATGCGCGGCCGAGTCGATCACCTGGCCGACGTGCAGCAGCGCCTTGGAGGGGATGCAGCCAACGTTCAGGCAGACTCCGCCAAGGGCTTCGTAGCGCTCGATCAGCGCCACCTTCAATCCCAGGTCCGCGGCACGGAACGCTGCAGTGTAGCCACCCGGCCCGGCACCGAGCACGACCAGCTCGAAGTCGTAGTCGCCGTTCGGCGATCTGTTCTCTGAAGATCCGGCTGCCGGGGTGCCTTCAGATGACTCGTCGTCATCCGACGCCCGAGCCTCGCTTTCCGACTCCCGCTTGCCAACCTCCGATTCCCGGCCGTAGCGTTCTGTCTCATCTTTGCTGCCGGCCTCGTCAGCCGAATCATCCTCGACCTCGATAATGCCGAGCACGTCGCCTTCGGACACCGCGTCGCCCTCCTGGACCTTCAGCTCCACCAGCTTTCCGGTCTTCGGCGACGGCACCTCCATTGTCGCCTTGTCGGATTCCAGCGTGACCAGCGACTGCTCGGCCTCAATCCGGTCGCCCGCAGCCACCAACACCTCGATGACCGGCACGCGCTCGAAATCGCCAATGTCGGGTACGCGGATTTCGATTTTGTTTGCCATGGTGATTTCTCGTTTGGATTTTCCTGCAGATCTTTAGCCACAGCTGAACACGGATGAACACGGATTGAAAGGTAGCATCGAAAGAGTGAGCGTGAAAAGCAAGCCGCGTCGGAGCTTTCCGCGAAGGCACCGTCGCGCCCGCGTCGTCTTGAAAAGACTTTCCCTGGCTGCTTTACGAAAACAGTCAGAAAAACTGCCGGATTAATTGTATCTGCTTCGCATCGACTCCTGTCTGTGTTCATCCGTGTCCATCGGTGGACAAGAAGCTCCTTAGCCCGGATTATTCATGACCCGACCGTCGCGAGACGGCTCCAGGGCTTGTCGCCGCGGTGTTTCGCGACCGAGCGCACCGCAGCCGGACTCGCTCTGCTGGTCAATACCGGCAGGTGAGGATGCGCGACCGAGCAAAACCTCGCGGATGCACAGCCTGGGGGCGTCGCAGCAGGTCGAGCCATGAATAAAGCGGGCTTAGATAACGGTCTAAAGCATCAACCGCCGAACGTCGCCCAGCACATGACACAGGTACCGGGTAAACCGCGCTGCATCGGCACCATCGATGACACGGTGGTCGTAGGACAGCGACAGCGGCAGCATCAGCCGCGGCTTGAATTCGTCACCATTCCACACCGGCTTGAGTTCGGCCCTGGAGACGCCGAGGATCGCGACTTCGGGCGCATTGATGATGGGTGTGAAGGCCGTACCGCCAATGCCACCGAGGCTTGAGATCGAGAAGCAGCCGCCAGTCATTTCTTCACGGGAAAGCTTGCCATCACGCGCCTTGCCCGACAGCTCGCCGAGATTCAGTGCCAGTTCGAGCAGGCTGTTGCGGTCCGCGTTGCGGATCACCGGCACCATCAACCCGTTGGGCGTATCGACCGCCACGCCGACGTGAAAGTACTTCTTCCAGACCAGCGCCTGACCATCGGCACTCAGCGAAGTATTGAACCTCGGGTATTTCTTCAGGCCAGCGACCACGGCCTTGATCAGGAACACCAGCGGCGTCATCTTCGTACCCGCGGCCTCGGCGTCGTCCTTCGTCGCCTTGCGAAACGCCTCCATCTCGGTAATGTCGGCCTCGTCGAACTGCGTCACATGCGGGATCGAGACCCAGTTGCGATGCAGATTGGGGCCCGAGATCTTCTGGATCCGCGAAAGCGGCTTTTCCTCGATCTCACCGAACTTCGAGAAATCCACCTTCGGCGCATCGGCCAGCGCCAACCCGCTTCCGGCCGGTGCCGAGCCACCGCCGCCGTCCATCCGCGTCTTGACGAACCGCTTCAGGTCGGCTTCGGTGATCCGGCCGTGGTCGCCGCTACCTTTGACTTCGGACAGATCCGCGCCAAGCTCACGACCCAGCTTGCGCACGGCCGGCGAAGCATGCGGAATCGACGACGGATCGCGGCCCATTTCGGCAAACGGTACCGGTGGTGACGGCAGATCCCCGTTACTTGTTTGCTGCCCGCGGTCGGCGGCCTTCGCGTCGGCGCGCGACTCGGAGCCCGCAGCGCTGCCGTTGTCGTCTCCGTCGTCCGAGTTGCGATTATCTACTGAAGTTCGATTGTCTTTCGAGGGTCGATCGTCTCTCGAGTCACGCACCTCCTCCGAGTCCGGCTTCGTTTCGGGGCTCTCCGTCCCGGTCTCGCGCTTCGACGCTTCGCCCCCGGATTCTGCATCGTTACCGGACGAGGCCTTCGCGTCGGCGTCCTGCCCGGTCTCGACAGTGGTCTCCACAATCGCGATCAAATCGCCCTCGGATACCTCGTCACCTTCGGCCACCTTGAGCTCGACCAGCGTGCCCGACGCCGACGCAGGAACCTCCATCGTTGCCTTGTCGGACTCCAGCGTGACCAGCGACTGCTCCTTCTCGATCCGGTCGCCCACGGCCACCAGCACTTCGATGACCGGCACCTTGTCGAAATCGCCGATGTCGGGGACCTTGATTTCCGTTCTTGTTGCCATATCAGCTACTCGCTAAAGTCGTTTCCTGGTCCAAAGATGGACACGGATGAGAGAAAAGGAATGAAGAAAAAAGATTGAACAGATCAACAGAAAAGGAATGACCACTCAAAAGGTCTGCCCGACCCGCAGGATCGTGCGGCACAGCTGCTGCCATCCCATTTTCCGCATTCATATCCGGCTTCGAGTTATTTGAACCAGTGTTTATCCCGGATTATTCATGACCCGAACGTCGCCAGACGGCTCCAGGTCTTGTCGCCGCGGTGTTTTCGCGACCGAGCGCACCGCAGTCGTACTCGCCCGGCTTGTCGATAAGGGCAGGTGAGGATGCGCGATCGAGCAAAACCTCGCGGATGCAGGGCCCGGGGGCGTCGCAGCAGGTCGAGTCATGAATAAACCGCGTTGATCAGTGTTCATCTGTGGACGAAGCTTTCGGGAAGAACAATCGCGCTCATCCGCGGCGTTAGTGCTCTTGGAAAGCGCATGCCATTCCCGATGCGCCCTGCGGTGCCGCCAAGCACTATCCGACTCGCTGAATGTTCCAGATTGGATGGCGGCGCACACTAACTGGCGCTCGGCAATGGTTTGTCCGGATCGATGCCCAGCTTGTCGCGCGCGGCGAACAGTTCCGAGCGGCCGATTTCCTCGCGCTGGTACAAGCCGGCCATTGCCGCATAGGCAACGTGGAAGCGATCGACCTCGAAGAAACGGCGCAGGTTCTCGCGTGTGTCCGAGCGGCCGAAGCCGTCGGTGCCGAGCACCAGGTACTCGCGCTGCGGCACAAAAGCGCGGACCTGATCGGCGTAGGCACGGACGTAGTCGGTCGCGGCCACGACCGGGCCGGAGCGATCGGCCAGCTTGCGGCTGATCCACGGCAGAGTACCGGCGTCCTCGGGCTTGAGCCGGTTGCGCCGGTTGACGGCCACGGCCTCCTTGCGCAGTTCATTGAAGCTGGTCACCGACCAGACATCGGCCTCGACCCCGAACTGCTCGCGCAGCAGGTCGGCCGCGGCAATGACTTCGTTCAGGATTGCGCCACTGCCGAGCAACTGAACCACCGGCCGGCCGCCATCGCGCTGTTGCCAGCCGGAATCACGCAGCAGGTACATGCCCTTGCGGATGCCATCCTCACAGCCTTCGGGCATCGCCGGATGGACATAGTTTTCGTTCAGCGTGGTGATGTAATAGTAGACGTCTTCCTGATCCACGTACATCCGGCGCAGACCATCCTGCACGATCACGGCCAGTTCGTAGCCGAAGCTCGGGTCGTAGGTGACGCAGTTCGGGATCGTGCCGGCCAGCACATGGCTGTGACCATCCTCGTGCTGCAGGCCTTCGCCGTTGAGCGTGGTCCGGCCCGAAGTGCCGCCGATCAGGAAGCCGCGCGCGCGCTGGTCGCCGGCGGCCCAGGCCAGATCACCGATGCGCTGAAAGCCGAACATCGAGTAGAAGGCGTAGAACGGGATCATCGGCAGACCGCTCGAAGCGTAGCTGGTCGCCGCGGCGATCCACGAACTCATCGAACCGGCCTCGGTGATGCCTTCCTGCAGCACCTGGCCCTTCCTGTCTTCCTTGTAGAACGCCAGTTGATCGGAATCGACCGGCTCATACAACTGACCCGACGGGGCATAAATGCCGATCTGGCGGAACAGGCCTTCCATGCCGAAGGTGCGCGCCTCGTCGCAGATGATCGGTACGATATGCTGCTTGATATTCATGTCGCGCAGCAGCACCGCGAGACAGCGCACGAACGCCATCGTGGTCGAGATCTCGCGATCGCCCGAACCCTTGAGCACGGCTTCGAAAGCCTCCAGCCCCGGCACCTCCAGCTTGCCGGCCTCATGCTGGCGCTGCGGCAGGAAGCCGCCAAGCTTGCGCCGGCGTTCGAGCAGGTAGCGCACCTCGTCGGAATCGACACCGGGGTGGAAGTACGGTACCTCGGCCAGGTCCTCGTCGCGCACCGGCACGTTGAAGCGATCCCGGAAGTACTTGACGCCTTCGTCATCGAGCTTCTTCTGCTGGTGCGAGATGTTCATGCCCTCGCCGGACTTGCCCAGCCCGTAGCCCTTGATGGTCTTGGCCAGGATCACGGTCGGACGACCCTCGTGGTGGGTCGCCTCGTGGTAGGCCGCGTAGATCTTGTGCGGATCGTGGCCACCGCGATTGAGACGCCAGATGTCCTCGTCACTCATGTCGGCAACCATCGCCTTGAGTTCGGGATAGGCACCGAAGAAATGCTCGCGCACGTAGCCGCCATCCATGGCCTTGTATTTCTGGTATTCGCCGTCCAGCGCCTCCTCCATGCGCCGGCGCAGCAGGCCCTTGGTATCGCGCGCCAGTAATGGATCCCAGTACGAACCCCAGATCACCTTGACCACGTTCCAGCCGGCGCCGCGGAACACACCTTCGAGCTCCTGGATGATCTTGCCGTTGCCCCGAACCGGGCCGTCCAGGCGCTGCAGGTTGCAGTTGACGACGAAGATCAGGTTGTCGAGCTTCTCCCTTCCGGCAAGCGAGATTGCGCCCAGCGATTCGGGCTCATCGGTCTCGCCGTCACCGAGGAAGCACCACACCTTGCGTTTGCTGGCATCGGTCAGTTCACGGTTGGTCAGATACTTCAGGAACCGCGCCTGGTAGATTGCCATGATCGGACCCAGACCCATCGAAACCGTTGGCAATTGCCAGAAATCAGGCATCAACCAGGGGTGCGGGTAGGAGCTCAGGCCACCGCCGTCGACTTCCTGGCGGAAACGGTCGAGCTGGTCCTTTGAAATCCGGCCCTCAAGAAATGCGCGCGCGTAAATGCCGGGCGAGGAATGTCCCTGGATATAGAGCAGATCGGCACCCTCGGGGTGGTCCGGACCTTTGAAGAAATGATTGAAGCCGACGTCATACAGAGTCGCGGCCGATGCGAAGCTGGCAATGTGGCCGCCAAGCTCGCCGCCGCGGCGCGCGGCCCGCACCACCATCGCCATTGCATTCCAGCGGATGATCGAGCGAATCCTGTGCTCCATCGCCGAATCACCGGGCATGCCGATCTGGCGTCCGGGTGGAATGGTATTGATATAGGCCGTGGTCAGATCGAACGGCAGGTGGGCACCGGAACGACGCGCCAACTCGACCAGCTTGTCGAGCAGGAAATGGCCGCGCTCGGCACCTTCGCGATCGATCACCGCGGCAAGCGACTCCAGCCACTCGCGGGTTTCCTCGGGATACTGGTCGCGCGGATCGGAATACTGGTCTACCATGGACTTCGATGCCTTTGTTCTGGTCGATTATTTTCGGGCGGCGCTCTGTTCCTCCACTCCAGGCCTCAGCGCGAGGTCCGACGTCAGAGTCGGCGGCCAGCCGTTTTCCTTCAGCAGGATGATACCAGCGATGCGCAACACCACCGACCCCTGGAGACTCGACGGACAGCGTGCACTGGTCACCGGTGCCTCACGCGGCATCGGCCTGGCCGTGGCCGAAACGCTGGCCGAACGCGGTGCCGAAGTGTGGATGGTCGCACGCGGCGAGGCGCCTCTGACAGCCGCGGTTGAACGGCTGCGCCAGGCCGGCCATGCCGCCCATGCTGTGGCCGCCGATGTCGCCGATGCGGACCGCCGCGACGCACTGGCCCAGACCATCAAGCAGCGAGTCGATGCACTCGACATCCTGGTCAACAACGTCGGCTTCAACATCCGCAAGCCGGCGCTGAGCTTGAGCGACGAGGAAATCGCACAGGTCATTCAGACCAACCTGCTGGCCGCGGTGTCGCTGAGTCGCGACCTGCATCCGCTGCTGAAACTGGCCGGTCGCGGCTCGGTAGTCAATGTCTCGTCGGTTGCCGGGCAGACCCACCTGCGCACCGGCATCGCCTACGCGATGAGCAAGGCGGCGATGAACCAGCTGACTCGCAATCTGGCCTGCGAATGGGCCGTCGACGGCATCCGGGTCAACGCCGTCGCACCGTGGTATATCGACACCCCGCTGGCGGCCCAGGTACTCAATGACCGAAGCTACCTGGAACAGGTGCTGGCCCGCACCCCGCTCGGCCGGGTCGGCAGACCGGATGAAGTCGCGGCCGCCGTCGCCTTCCTGTGCATGCGCGGCGCCGGCTACATCACCGGCCAGGTGATCGCGGTCGATGGCGGATTCAGCGTTTACGGATTCTGACGGCGTTTCGATCGGTCAACTCGTGATCCTGCAGCCGACCATAAAAAAGGCCGCGGAGCGTGCCGCGGCCTCTCGAAATGCTTGTTGCCCGGGCTACCAGATGCTCAGGCGCTGCTCCGGTGCCAGCCAGAGTTCGGCGTCGGGTCCGACATCGAAGGCCTGATACCAGGCATCCATGTTGCGCACGATGCCATTGACCCGGTATTCGGGCGGGCTGTGCGAGTCGTTGATCAGTCGGGCCCGGACCGATTCTTCGGTCTGCAGGTTGCGCCAGACCTGGGCCCAGCCCATGAAGAAGCGCTGGTCGCCGCTAAAGCCGTCCAGCACCGGCGCCTTGCCGTCGTGGTGCTCGTCGATATACATTCGGTAGGCGTGGTAGGCAATTGCCAGGCCGCCGAGGTCACCGATGTTTTCGCCCAGGGTCAGCTGACCATTGATGCTCATGCCGGGTAGCGGCTCGAACCCTTCGTACTGAGCGACCAGCTTTGCGGTGAGCTGTTCGAAATTGGCCCGCGAAGTATCGGTCCACCAGTTGCGCAGCACGCCATGTGCGTCGGACTTCGAGCCCTGGTCATCGAAGCCGTGGCCCATTTCGTGGCCGATAACCGCGCCGATGCCGCCGAAGTTGACCGCTGGATCGGCCGCCGGGTCAAAGAACGGTGGCTGCAGGATCGCGGCCGGAAACACGATCTCGTTCTGGGTCGACGAGTAATAAGCGTTGACCGTCTGCGGGCTCATGAACCATTCCCACAGCCGCGGTGCTTCATCCAGCTTGGCGATCTGGTCGGTGCGCATCCAGTCCTGCAGCCGGCGCATGCTGCCGACCAGGTCGTCGCTCGTGATGACAACGCTGGAATAGTCATGCCAGCGATCCGGATAGCCGATCTTGGGCGTGAAGGCCTCGAGCTTGGCCAGCGCTTCGGTGCGGGTATCGGCATCCATCCATTCCAGTGCCTCCAGGCGCTCATCGAAGGCCCGGCTCAGGTAGCCGACCAGTTCCAGCATCTGCGCTCTGTGGCTGGGCGGAAAATGGCGCTCGACATAGACCCGGCCGACCTGCTCACGCAGCTGGCCGGAAACGAACTGGATCGCACGCTTGTCACGCGGACGCTGCTCGGCTACACCGTTCAGGCGTTGCTCGAACATTTCGAAATGGGCCTGCTCGAACTGTTCCGAAAGGAGTGGCGCGTGGTTGTTGATCCAGTGGAACGCATGCCACGAGGACCAGTCGCCGACCGGGGTGCTCGCGAACAATTCGGCCAGCGCCTGAATCGCTGTGCTGGTGGCGACAACGACTTCCTCGATCTGCTCCAGGCCGCGCTCGGCGAAGAACGCATCCCAGGGAAAGGCAGGTGCGAATTCGCGCAGCTCGGCGACGGTCATCAGCCGGTAGTTGGCCTCGCGATCACGCCGCTGGACCCGGGTCCAGTGGGCCTCGGCGATCTTCGTCTCCAGCGCCATCACGGCCTCGGCACGCTCGCGCCCGCGCTCGACGCCGGCGCGCTCGAAGGTCGCGGCGATGTAGTCGACATAGGCCTGGCGATGCTCCGGGAATGGCGCATCTTCGCGATCGTAATAGCTCTTTTCCGGAAGCCCCAGGCCGCCCTGGCCGAGATGCACCAGGTAGCGCTCCGGGTTGCCGGAATCCAGGGTCACGAACGCGCCGCTGATCGAGTTGGTGCCCGGTCGTGCCATCCAGCGCGCCGCAGCTTCATGACTGTCCAGCGCCAGCAAGGCATCCAGGCCGTCGCGGATCGGGTCCAGACCCAGCGCATTCAGGCGATCGAGATCGAGGTAGGCCTGGTACATGGCGCCGACCTGCTGCCGCGGATCGCCCGCCGGCGCATTCGCCCTGGCGGCATCAGCAATGATCTCATCGACCTTTTCCTCGGCTTCCAGCGCCAGCTCGACGAAGGAGCCGAAGCGCGAAAAGCCGGCCGGAATCTCCGACCGCGCCAGCCAGCCGGCGTTGACAAAGCTGAAGAAGTCCTCGCCGGGCGCGACCTCGGTGCTGATTTCAGCCACATCCACGCCCCAGCGACCGATCGAGGCCCCGGCGGCCTGCTCTGCCGCGGGCGGTGCCGGATCAACTGTCTGGGCACTGGACGCCGGGGGTGTCGGCTCCGGGCCGGGCTGCTCGCCGCAGCCGACCAGCATCAGCGCAGCCAATAGGCCTGAAAAAATCATCGAACGGGGCATTTTTGAAAATCCTGATAGGACAGGCGTTGGAGGGTCTCGGTTTGCACCAGAAATAACAAGTGTCGAAGGTCATGGTCTGGAACGATCGGTCTTGACGTGGCCCTCGGCAGGAGTGCATCCTTGCGCACGACGTCCGGATCCAGTCGATTCCACCCGGCCCACTCCTGATGTCGGCAAGCCTGCCATGAAGGGAGAGATGCGGCAGCCTCGCCACTCTACTCTTCGTCCGATACTGCGACCGATTCCGAGAGATTCGCCGCGGACGATCGCCAGGTGCCCGATCGGCGTTCGCGATTCGGCGGAGGGAGCAACTCCAAATAAACAAAATCAAAAGAGGAACCTCAGGAAATGAAGTCACTTGCACGCAATATCGCCGCCCTGCTTGGCGCCGCGAGCCTGATCGGCAGCGCCGGCGCGCTGGCCGACGACAACCGCTACATCGTCCAGTTCACGCCCGGCCAGGCTGGCCAGGGCGCTGCCGCCGTCCAGACTGCGGGCGGACGGATCGAGGTCGACCTGACCGGCCGCAGCATCAACGCCATGGCGATCACGATTCCGGAAGCGGCACTCAACGGCTTGCGCAACAATCCGAATATCGTCAACATCGAGGCCGACGGCCGAATCTACCCGATGGCTGATTCGGTGCCCTACGGCATCGACATGGTCCAGGCACCGCTGGCCGCGTTCACCGGCCCGGCCAATCGTACCGTCTGCATCATCGATTCCGGCTACCACATCGGTCACAGCGACCTGCCAGTCGCCGGTGTGACCGCCAGCAACCTGCCGGGCAGCGGCGACCCGTTCATCGACAGCTGCGGCCATGGCACACACGTGGCCGGCACGATTGCCGCGCTGGCCAATGGTGACGGCGTGGTCGGCGTGATGCCGGGCGGCAATCTCGACCTGCACATCACAAAAGTGTTCGGCGATGACAACTGGACCTCTGGCGCCTGCGCCTGGAGCTACACCTCCGACCTGATCTCCGCCGCCTACGACTGCGCCGATGCCGGCGCCAACGTGATCAATATGAGCCTCGGCGGCGGCGCGGCCAGTACTGCGGCCGAGCAGGCGTTCAATGACCTGTTCAACGCCAACATTCTTGCAATTGCCGCAGCCGGTAACGATGGCAACACCACGCTGAGCTATCCGGCCAGCTACCCGGCCGTTATCTCGGTCGCCGCAATTGACGCCAACAAGGTCGTGGCCGACTTCTCGCAGAAGAATGCTGCGGTCGAACTGGCCGCACCCGGCGTGTCGGTGACCAGCACCGTGCCGTCGATCGATGCAGTGGTGACGGTCGATCGCGACTATGTGGTGTCGTCGATCGACCGCGCCGCTCGCACGACAGCGTCCGGCGCACTGGTCAACGGCGGGCTGTGCAACGGCACCGGCAACTGGTCCGGCCAGGTCGTGCTTTGCGAACGGGGCCTGGTTTCCTTCGCAGACAAGATCGCCAACGTAGAAGCCTCGGGCGGATCGGCAGCGATCATCTACAACAACGAACCGGGCGGCTTCGGCGGTCTCATCAGCTGCAACGGTCCAAGCTGGCGTGCGTGCAGCGCCATTCCTGCCGTCAGCATGAGCCAGCAGGACGGTCAGTCGCTGGTCGGCGGACAGCTCGGTTCAGGTGCCGTGGTTTCGACCATCGCGACCGCACCGGCCAATGGCTATGCGCCGTTCGACGGCACCTCGATGGCGACACCGCACGTGGCCGGTGTCGCTGCGCTGGTCTGGAGCCATAATCCATCGTGGACTGCGGCCCAGATCCGCGAGGCTCTGACCGCAACTGCACAAGACCTCGGCACGCCAGGTCGAGATAACAGCTATGGCTACGGCCTGGTCCAGGCTGCAGCCGCGCTCGACTTCCTGGGCGGTGGCGGTGGCGGCACCAACGTCGCACCAAGCGCTGCGTTCAGCTACAGCTGCACCGAACTGGCCTGCAGCTTCGACGGCAGCGCCTCCAGCGATAGCGACGGCACGATCACTGCGTACAGCTGGACCTTCGGCGACGGCAACGGTGCCAGCGGCGCCAGCGCCTCGCATAGCTATGCCGGCGAAGGTAGCTACACGGTCACGCTGACGGTTACCGACAACGATGGCGCCACGGCCTCGACCAGCCAGCAGCTCACCGTCCAGGCACCGACCGGCGGCGGCGTCACGCTCAACGGCTCCGGCTACAAGGTCAAGGGCGCCTGGACCACCGATCTGAGCTGGAGCGGTGCGACCAGCAATAGCGTCGATGTGTACCGCAACGGCAGCCTGCTGACCACCACCGCAAACGACGGCGCCTACACCGATGCGACTTCGTTCAAGGGCAGCGGCAGCCTGAACTACCAGGTTTGCGAAGCCGGCAGCAATGTCTGCAGCGACAGCATCACCGTCGCGTTCTGACACCGGCCAGCAGCATCGTTTCAGAGCAGCCCGCGCCGGTCTCCGGCGCGGGTTTTTTCGTTGCAGAGCCTGGTGACTCCCTCACCGGCAGGGTCAGGAGAGGCGATTCAATCGATCACACGGCTCGACGAAACCATCGGCAGCCCGACCAGCGCGGATTCACCCCAGCCGGTCAGACGCCCTTCGACGAACACCCGCGGCGTGGTCTCATCGCGGGTCGTTACGCCGTCGCCCTGGACGCGCTGAGTGCGGGAGAACAGTACCCGATGGGCGACGCGACCGTGAAGGCCTCGCTGAAGGCCGGGTCGTGCGGCATCCGCACACGCGCCGCGTTGAATTCGATGCCCAGTCGGACTCCCGGCCGCGCACCTCGTTGCCGATCGCGACGACTCAGCCGGACAGGAAGGTCGCGATCAAGACGCCAAGCACGAGTGATCGGATTATCGAGCCGGCATGCAGGCCGGATCCCCGGCCGGCATGGCCGGGACTGCGAGGCGAAGTTGATGGTTCCATGGTTTACCTCCCTCGAAGATACGGTCGTTTCGGCGCCTGTTTTGTGAAGGCAGGATCCTGAACCGCGCCTGAGCGAGAAGTCATGAACTCGAAGGATGGGCCACTTGGCGCAACGCCGCATCGGGCAGCACGTAGGACACCCCGACCAGCTCATGGCCGGGTTCCAGCAGGCTCGGAAAGGTCAGCCCCGGCAGGACCTTGACGGCGAAGATCTCCTCGACCGCATCGCTGAAGCGAAGCAGCGCGACGGTCTCGCCGGTCCCGAGATCGACCACCCAGACGCCACTGCGCCGCTCGGAACCGTCGGCGGTGATCGGGATGCCTTCGAAGGTGTTGGTCTCGCGCACCTGGCTCAAGCCGATCACGGCATAGCCTTCGACGAAATCGAGGCCGCGGGTGAAGCCGGGTAGCTGGGTCAGTCGACCGCTGGACGCCGTCGTCGGGTCGTACCAGGACAATGCGCCGTAGCCGGATTCGAGGAACCAGACCCGGCCCCGGTACCAGCGCGGCGAGTGCGGCATCGACAGTCCCTCGACCAGCACCTTGTCGCGGACAACATCGTAGAGCACTCCACCGGCATTCTTGTTCGCGCGCCAGCCACCGGCCGTGTCGGTCCGGCCCAGTGCGGTAACGTAGCGCGGCCGACCGTCGACCACCGCCAGGCCGTTGAGATGACAGCGATCCTCGACCGCATAGGCCGAGACCCACGGTGGCCGCCAGCGCGGTACGAAGCTGTGATCGAGGTCGAGCGTGCACAGGCAGGAAAAGCGGGTGTTGACCAGCCACAGTTCATCACCGGCGAAATCGATCTCGTGGATATCGATGTTGCCGGTGTAGTGCACCGAGCGCGGAATGAAGCAGGCATCGTGACGGCCCTTCGGCTCCACCTTGGGGGCAACCGCCGGTGTGTTGCGAAACTCGAAGATTTCGTTGTTCGTTCCGATCACCAGGCGGTTGCCCTGGAACGCGACGCCCATCGGCCGATTGAAGGCACAGAAGTGGGTGTTGAGCTTGCCCTGGTCGGCACGCAGGAACACTACCTGGCCGGCCTGGTAGGTCGACACCGCGATGCTCAGCCGACCCTGCTCGAGCAGGGTCACGAAGGCGGCCGAGAATTCGCTCTTCAGGGCTTCGGCCGGGTTCTCGCGAATGCGCGCGGCCTGCTGCTCGCGGCGGAGACGCTCGGACTCGGCCTTGTCCCTGCGCGCTTGCTCCATCCTGGGATCTTCGCTGGTGCTCACCTGGGTTCCTTGCCAACGGGATGCCTGCTTTACCATAGCCCAAAATCTTCCAATGGGCCCGGACCATGCCGAGCTTCGATTACACGGTCTGCTGGCAGAACGTCGGACCCGACCTGCGCGAAGAGGCCGTCGCCTTCTGGCGCCGCCACGGCGCCATTGCCGATCCGACCGCAGCACAGCGGCGCGCCAATGAACTGGTGGCTATCGCGCGCACCAGCAGTGCCGACTGCGAACTTGCCGCAGTCTGCACTGCGGTTCCTAGCCTGATTCGGGATCTGGGCCAGACCCTCTACTACTACCGCACCTTCGTGGCGCCCGCCTGGCGGGGCGGCTTCGTCATGCAGCGCCTGCTGCGCACGGCCGTCGCCGAACTGGAACGCTACAGCCAGGCGCATCCGGGTCAGGGCGGGGCCGGTGTCTATCTGGAGCTGGAGAATCCGCGCTTCGGCAAGCAATTGCGCCAGGCCGTGTGGCCTCGTTCCGGCCTCGAGTTCGTCTACATCGGCAGGACCGCCGCGGGCCTGGAGCGCCGGCTGCGCTGGTTCCGCCACACCCGAATCTGACCCCGAACACGCAGACCGCCGGCGCGGAGGCCGGCGGTCTGAGGGTTGCCGCGCCCGGAACGAGCGCTGTCGGGCGGCTCAGGATACGCGCGGCTTTCGCTCACGCCGGCGCGAGCCGAACACACCGGCAACAGCCAGCAGACCGGCCATCAGCCAGAGTCCGATCCGATCGAGCGCCGGCACCGGCAGAATTTCCGGCAATGGGGGTGCACCGGCCAGGCTCTCGAGGGCGCCGATGTCGCAGCCTTCGCCCTGCGGACGGGCCTCGCCGCGCTGGTCGACGACGACCGTCGTACCGCAACCCGCCTCGCCGGACGGGATGGCGTCGATCAGCGGGCTTCCGGCACCGGGCAAGTGCGTGAACGTCGGGCCGCCGTTGTCGGCCAGCGGCCCGAGCAGCGGATCCTGACCGAGCAATGTGGCACTGGCTGTGTCGAGGTTCAAGGTCCCGCTGGAGCTATCGACGCCGATCAGCGAGGCCGACACATCTGCCGTGGTATTGAAACCCGGCTCGAATCCGATATCCGGATCGGTTGCGGCGGTATTGCCGGAGATGACGCTGCCAACGATAGAGGTTCCGTAGTAGCTCGAAATTCCGACGCCGCCGATGTCCACCGCGCTGTTGCCGGTGACCGTGGTGAACTCGATCCGGATCGGCGCGACGTCGCCGCGCGCGCCACCACCACCGCCACCGCCACCGCCGCTATAGAACGCGATGCCGCCATTGATGTCTCCGGATGAGTTCCCGGATACGGTGCTGTTGGACAGGACGATCTCGTACTTGGCCTGGAGCACACCGGCGCCTCCGAACTGATCGGCCTGATTGGCCGAAAACGTGCTGCCCTCGACGGTCAGGTATTCCGCAATTGCGGCCAGACCGGCGCCGAACGCGGCGCTGTTGCCGGTAATGGTCGAATCGACGATCTCGACGTTGCCGTAGCCGCTGCCCAATACGCCACCGCCGCCCTGGCCGCCCCCCGGTAGCTCGCCCTGCAGCGCGGCCGGGCGCTGCTCGGGGTCGCTCAGACGTGCCGCAAGGCGCTGGGCCAGGTTCGATCCGGTGTTGGTCGGGCCCGGCGGTGGCGGCTGCAGCCCGCCGCCTGCAACCGAGTTTCCAGAGATCGTGCTGCCGCTGATCGAGATGCTGCCGGAGTCGGTATAGGCGAACAGACCGCCGGCGTAACCCGAGCCCGTGTTTCCGGAGATCACACTGTCGTTGATCGTCACGTCGCTGTAATAGCCGGCAATCGCGATCCCGCCGCCCGGCGCCCCGGCCGTGTTGCCAGTGACCGTGGTGTTGTTCAGCGTCAGATCGCCGTATTTGGCGTAGATGCCGCCGCCCGGGCCACTGCCCTTGCCGTCGAAGGAGTCTCCGCCGGTGATGGTCAGATTGTTCAACGTGAGGTCGGATGCATAGGCTTCGATCACGCGCGAGTCGCCCCCTGCATCGATCGTGGCGCCGGCGCCGTTGATCGTGATTTCGTCGCCGCTCGAGTAGAGGGCACCGGAGGTCAATGCGATCGTCTGGCCGCTGATCGCGGACAGCTCGATCACGTCGACCTCGGCATTGGCGCCGGCATCGATCAATGCCTGGCGCAGGCTGCCGGCTCCGGCATCGGCGTTTGTCGTAACGTTGAAAGTCGCTGCCTGAGCCGAGCCAGCAGCGAGCGCGGCGCAGATCGACGCTGCAAGAAGGGTCTTGTTCTGATTCACGCAATTTGCCTCGAAATGAACTTTGCCTCATGCTACCCGGCAACACCTTTCAATTCAATGACGGTGGCCGAATTCCGCAGCGCTCAACCCTCGCTGAGCGCGCGTTTGGAGCCTCGCCTTTTGCTCACTCGCGCCCGCTCACGAAATCCGGGTAGGCCTCCATACCGCACTCGACGAAGTCCAGGCCGGCACGCTCGTCGTCCGGATCAACCCGGATGCCCATTGTCACCGCGAGCAGGAACCAGGTGGCTGTGCTGAGCACGAACACGAAGCCGCCGATAACGCCGATGCCGAGCAGTTGGCCGGCAAGGCTGGCCTCCGGGTTCGACAGCGGCACGACCAGCAGGCCGAAGATGCCGCAGGTTCCATGGACCGAGATCGCGCCGACGGGGTCATCGAACCTCAGCCGATCGAGACCAAGAATCGAAAACACCACCAGCGACCCGGCGACAAAACCAATGCCGACGGCCAGCAGCGGTTCGGGCGCCAACGGCCCGGCAGTGATGCCGACCAGGCCGGCCAGGGCCCCGTTCAGCGCCATGGTCAGGTCGGCCTTGCCGAATGTGAAGCGAGCGACCAGAAGCGCACTGATGAGGCCTGCAGCCGCCGACAGGTTGGTATTGACAAAAACCCGGGCAACGTTGTTGGCCGAATCGATGCCGGCCACGGCCAGTTCCGAACCGCCATTGAAGCCAAACCAGCCCATCCACAGGATGAACATGCCGAGTGTGGCCAGCGGCAGATTGGCGCCTGGGATCGCGCGCGGTCGACCGTCGGGGGCGTACTTGCCGATCCGCGGGCCCAGCAGCCAGACGCCGGCCAGCGCGGCAAAAGCGCCCGCCATGTGGACGATGCCGCCACCGGCATAGTCCGAATAGCCGGCCTCCTCGAGAAATCCACCGCCCCAGGACCAGTAGCCCTGCCACGGGTAGATCAGACCGGTCATCACGACGGCGAAGGCCAGAAAGGCCCACAGCTTCATGCGCTCGGCCACCGCCCCGGAGACGATCGACATCGCGGTGGCGACGAACACCACCTGGAACATGAAATCGGCCAGCGCCGAGTAGCCGATCTCGCCGTCGGCGGCGGTCACTGCATCGGCTGCATGCTCGGTGCCGATGCCGTAACCCAGCCCCGACCAGAAGCCGTTGACGCCGGACTCCGGGTACATCAGCGCGTAGCCGCAAACAAAGTACATCAGACAGGCAATGGCGTACAGGGCCACATTCTTGGTCAGGATCTCGACCGTGTTGCGGGCCCGGACCAGCCCGGCCTCGAGCATCGTGAAACCCGCGGCCATCCACATCACCAGTGCGGCGCAGACCAGCAGGTAGAAGGTATTCAGTGCGTATTCAAGTTCGGTCATTGCGGTGTCTCCTCAGTCCGGATCATTCATGACCCGCGAGTCATGAATAAATCCGGGCTCAAAGTGCGGCTTCGTTTTCTTCACCGGTGCGGATGCGCACCACGCGCTCCAGCGCGGTGACGAAGATCTTGCCGTCGCCGATCCGCCCCGAACGGGCGGTCTCGGTCAGAGTCTCGATGACCCGCTCGACCAGTTCGTCGGCAACGGCGATCTCGAGCTTGATCTTGGGCAGAAAATCAATCACGTACTCGGCGCCGCGGTACAGCTCGGTATGGCCCTTCTGGCGACCAAAACCGCGCGTCTCGCTGACCGTCATGCCGGCCACGCCGACCTCGGCCAACGCCTCGCGGACATCGTCGAGCTTGAACGGCTTGATGATTGCGGTAATCAGTTTCATTTTCAGTACCCATGTAAATTTGCGGCGGGCGAGATTCCTGTCGGAACATCAAATCGGCTACCGGTCCTGCTGCACCGGATTTCCGGCCCATGCCGGATGGCCGACCCAAGTCATGAGGCAATCTCCGTGCCACATCCCTCGATACCCGGTACCAGGGACCTGGTGCGCCTTGACCCCGCTCCGGTGCGCACCGGAGCGGTGCGATCTCAGCCAACCGCGCACCATTACGGTGCATCGATGCCTGCCGCTCAAGGATCACTTACACTCCTGTGGTCGTAAACCGGAATCCATCCGATGGCGTTTCGACTGCTGGGCGAATTCGAAGGACGCAGTTTCCGCCTGCTCGTTGCTGAAGGCGAATCCGTATTGGGTACGGCGTCCGACTGCGATCTGGTGCTGAACCTGCCGACCATCTCGCGCCACCACGCGCGACTGCGCGCCGTTGATGATCGGCTTGCGATTGAAGACCTGGGCTCAAGCAATGGCACGCGGCATGAGGATCGACTGATCTCCGCACCAGTGGAGCTGCGCGACGGAGATTCGGTTCGGCTCGGCGACATCGACGTCATGGTCCAACGCTTGACCGATGACGATGCCGCAATCGGTGCAGCCCTGCCGAACGAGCAATCCGGACCGCTGGCCGATGACCCGCGCGCGACGATCGCACCGCTGATGGTGGATCGTTTCGCTCTCGGCGAACTACCGCAGCTGCTGCGGCAGCTTCGCGCCGAAGCACCGGGCCTGGACTGCATTCCAATGCTCGGGGCCGCACTTTGGCGTAGCATGCCGCTTGCTGGCCTGCAGCTTCTGGAGTGCGACGGGCCCGAGGCAATCCTGTTCGATGCGGGCAGTTTTTCCGATCAATCACCGGCGTCTCTGGATGTCGGTCCGTTTCGAGTCATTCTCGAGTTGGACCGAGCGCGCAGCAGCGCAAGCGCCTCGGCAGTGCTGAACCTCGCCGGCGCACTGCTCGAGCTTGCGCCGGCAGCACATTCGACCCCCCGGATTCCGCAATGCAAGGCCACCAATCTGCCGGCACCGGCATCTCTGGATGCGGACATGCAGCGAATCTATGCGCGTGCGGCGCGTGTCGCGCAATCCGATCTGAACGTCTTGATTCAGGGTGAATCCGGCACTGGCAAGGAACTGATGGCCCGCTACATCCATGACAATTCGGGAGTCACCGGGCCGTTTGTCGCAATCAACTGTGCCGCGCTGGCGTCCGATCTTCTCGAAGCCGAGCTGTTCGGCATCGAAAAAGGCATCGCCACAGGCGTCGAACCCCGCGCCGGATGCTTCGAGCGCGCGCACGGCGGGACTCTGTTTCTTGACGAGATCGGCGACATGGCAGCGGAAACTCAGGCGCGGATCCTTCGAGTACTGCAGGAAGGCGAGGTCACCCGGGTTGGCGGCGGTGCCGCACGACCCGCCAAGCCTCGAATACTCTCCGCAACCAACCGTAACCTCAGATCCATGCTCGGCAAGGAGACATTCCGACTGGATCTGCTGCATCGAATCAGCGGCTGGGAGGTTGAATTGCCGCCCTTGCGCGACCGACCGGCAGACATTGCTGTCCTGGCGCTGTTCTTTCTCGCTCGATACTGCGGCGAGAGAAACATCCGGCTTCGAGGTATTTCCAGACGAGCGCTCGATGTTCTGCGAACCCACACCTGGCCGGGCAACGTCCGCGAGTTGCAACAGGAAATGCATCGTGTCTCCGTGTTCCTGGGCGACGGCGACCTTCTTTCCAGCGATGACCTTTCTCCTTCGATCAGGGACTTTTCCGCGCATTTTCCGGCCAGCGAAACCCTGGAATCCCGTCTGGCCGCCGCCGAACGATCAATCCTGAAGCATGCACTCGCGGATTCCGAGGGCAATGTCTCCCTGGCCGCGGAGCGTCTGGGCATGGGCCGCTCGACACTGTATCGCCGCCTCGACGCACTGGGTCTCGACCGCCCGGGTCGTTGACCCTCCCTGATTGATCCATGCTCGACGGACCAATTCGGCACCGATGCTATGCTGAGGGCCCAACGCGAACGCGGACATTGTGGTGCGAAGCCTCGAAACTCTGATACCGGTCGCCGAGGGAGCAATCGGTCGGGTCTACCGAACGCGAGACGCCAAGACCGGCGAACTGCTGGCCGTCAAGAGGCTGCACTTCGACAGTCCGGCGCATATCGAGCGGCTCCAACGCGAGGCCGAAGCGCAGAAGCGTCTTGACCACCGAGGCATCTGCCGAGTTTTCGGGCTCGAGAAAGACGAAGACGGACACTGGCAGTTGCTGATGGAGTTCGTCGACGGCAGCACCCTGGCTGCAGAGCTTGAGCGCCTCTCGCTGGCCCAGCGTATCGATATGCTGCAGGGCGTGTGCGAAGCCGTCGAACACGCCCATCAGCACGGCATCCTGCACCGTGACTTGAAACCCGCCAACGTGCTCCTGCGCCGCACCGGCAGCCAATGGCATCCGGTTGTCGCGGATTTTGGCCTGGCCCGTGATTCCGAAGACCCGGCGCTGACGACCACCGGTGAGATTCTTGGCTCTCCCGCGTACATGGCGCCGGAGCAGGCGCGCGGCGATCGAGCCGCGATCGGACCCCATTCCGATATATTTTCTATCGGCTGCATGCTCTACGAAGCACTCACCGGCCACCCGCCCTTCGAAGGCGCGACGGTAAGCGACAGCCTGAACCGACTGCTCAATAGCGAAGCCGACCACCCCAGGACCCTCAACCCGCATGCACCCGAACCGCTCTGCCAGGTCGCGCTGCAGTGTCTCGAACACGTACCGGCGCGGCGCTACCTCAGCGCAGCTGCGGTCGCTGCCGACCTTCAGCGCTGGTCACGGCATGAAACCGTGCAGGCACGCCGTTACACTCGGCTGTACCGCTTCCGCCGTGCGATCTTGCGTCGACCGGTCGAAAGCAGCGCCGCCGGCCTTGCTGCGATTGCGCTGCTGATCTTCACAGCGTGGGGAGTCGATACTGCGCGAACCGCAAGCCTGCGCGAGGCATCGGCTGCCACATTGGGTACCGCGCTGGCCGATGTAAGCAGGCGAATGACGATTGCCCGACTCGCCCCGGCCCACGATATCGGTGACGATCGGGACGGCCTGCGCGCCGACCTCCAGCGACTGGAAGCCGGGCAGGCCGAAGAGGCAAGCACCTCGGACCTGCTGCGCGCGGCCCTGGCTTCAGGATATCTGGAGATCGGCGACCTCGCGCGGGCCGAGACCGAAGCCGCGCGCGCGCTGAAGCTCCGCGACACGCCGGCGACCCGCGCTGTTCGCGCCCGCACACTGCTGGCCCGCTATGCGAATACCGCCGCCGCGCTGATGGACCTGCCTTCCGACCAGCGCGACGAACGAATCAAGATCGCACGAGAGACCTACCTTGAGCCTGCCCAGGCACTGATCCAGCGTTTGAGTGGCAGCGTCCGCGAACCGACTGAGGCCCTGGCCCGGCTGGACATTCTGGAACGTCGATTCGAGCAGGCCGAACGCCGCATTGCCAATTTGCAACGGGCCTATCCCCAGGACTACACCCCGGAACTTTTGGCGGGCGCCCTCGAAATGATGCGGGCCGAACAGGCACTGGAGCACTCCGAACGCGAGCGCGCAGCACAGCTGTTCGAATCGGCACAGGCGCAATTCGAGGCAATCACCGAGATCGGCCGCAGCGACCCTCGTCCGCGCTTGCAGGCATGTCGAGCCGGGCGCGGCGTGCTGCGCGCGACGCTGGACCAGGGCGGTGCATTCCCGGACTCCCTGGACGGCGTCAGTCCGGGTTGCGCCGAGCTCGAAGTGATCGACCCGGGAAATCCGGACATCCATGCGGAGCGCGCAGCAGCCTGGAGCACCCTCGCCGAGGCATTCGATGGTGTAAACGCATCCGAGCAGGCGCGCCGGGCGCTGCGCGCAGGATTGACCGCGGCCCGAACGGCTCTCGAGCTTTCGGCATCGCATCAACAAGGCCTCGAGCAGCTGGCCCGCCTGAATCTGAGGCTCGCAGGCCTGGAACCTGAGCCCTGGACCCGGGCGCAGGAGCACTTCGATGCCGCGGCGCAAGCGGCCGATCATCTGCAAGCGGTGCGACCCGACTACCCGGTCGGTCGACTGCTGACGGCGCTGATCGAACGCAACCGCGCCCGGCATCTGGCGCTGCACGATCAACCGGACCAGGCGCGAAAGGCCCTCGGGCGTGCTCAAACAGCGTTCGAAGACGTGCTGGAGCAGACTCCGGAATCGGTGGTCGCGCTCAGCGGCGCCGCCCTCAACGCTGTGTTCCACTTCTACGAGTACCGACCGCGAGACCCCGATCTCGCGGTGCATTGGATGGAGCGAAGCATCGAACTGCTGCGGCGGGCCCTGGTCCTGGATCCGGACAACATCGACCTGCTCTTCGATCAGGGAGCCAACCATGGGGATCTCTGGTATTACCTCCTGGTCACGCCTGAGTCACAGACCCGTCGATCCGGTGACGAACTGCTGACGACTGCGATGCGGCTATTGGGCCGACTTCGCGAACTGGCACCGCAACATCCTCGCGGCTACACGCACCCGATCATGATCCTGTTGAGCGGTGCAGACTACAGAATCGATCACGCACTGGATGCTTCGACCGAACTCGATCTGGCCCTCGAGCTCCAGGCTGCTGCGATGCAAGCGGGCGTAACGCTGGATCGGGATATCCCGGCCTGGATTCAGCAAGTCCGTGTTCGTAACGTGCTGGCTCAGGGCGGCGACGCTGCGCCGGTATTCGAGTCGGCATTTGCGACGCTTGGAGAAACCGATGTCGATCCCAGCGACCGCTTCTACCTCGAGTTGAACCGGCTGGAGCTGATCGGCCTTTACCAACGCTGGCTGCGCCAGACTGGACAAACACCCATGGCGGGCCTGTTCGGCGAAGCCCATTCCGCGCTCCAGGACCTTCTCGACAACGACCGGCGCCAGGCCGGCGTGTTGTGTGCGGGTGGTCGTGTGCTTCTGGAGCAGGTCCTGACGGCCACAAACCGGACTGGATTCCAGGACCGGCCCACACTGGACCGGGCTCTTGCCCTGTTCGAGGAGTGTCTGGATACCGACGGCGATTTCCAGGCACGCTACGGCAGCGATGTCGATCAGGTCCGGGAACTGCTTGCAGCCGCTACTCGAAGCCATCCCTGAACAGATTCTCGGTTCCCGTAACCGCGATCGACCAGAAGCCTCCGGTGACCTGCCAGGCCCCGCCGCCGGCCTGGCTGGCAGCGGTGCTGTCCCACTGCCCGATCGTGCCGGACAGTTGCCAATCGCCACCCTCGGTAAAAACCTCCCCGCCGCCATCCAGACTCCACCAATCGATGGACCAGGGCGCACCGGCAGTAGCCGAGGCCGTTGCCAGCAAGGCAGTCATCAGCAGAGAAAGACGATGTCTGTTATTGATCCTTTTCATTTTTGACTCCCGACGACTGGAATGCGGCTTGAGCGATTGGAATCCGAGTTGGCGGCCAGTGTCCGAATCTGCATTTCCAGATGTGCCAGCCGCCGCTGCTGGCGTTCGACTTGCTGGCCAAGTGCGGCGAGGCTGGCATCCTGCCGCTCGGCCAGCTCGCGCAACGCTTCAACGGTCAGCGCCTCGAAACCGATCGGGTTGACATACTTGATACCTTCGGCGTTTTCGCCAACCCATTCAGGAAATATCTGTTCCACCTGCTGCGCCACGAAGCCGGTGCGAAGACCGCTGGCACCCAATGCAGTGTCTGGATCACGGTAGCGAAACGTCACGCCCTCGAGACCCAGCAAGCGTCCGAGCGCACCTTCGAGCGGCCGGATGTCCTTCTTGAGCCGCTCATCCGAGAACACCGCCCAGCTGCCCGAGCTGTTGAACACCGTGCCGGCGGAATTGATCCGGATGGTTTCACGCAGACCGTGGATGGCGCTTCGATTGTAGAAGCGCATCACCGAGCCGGTATCGCCGAGCGTGCCGTTTGCCTTGACCGCTCGAATTGCACCCCAGACACGGGCAATGTTTCCGTCATGACCCTGGAAGGCGATCGAGCCCCCGGTTTCGACGGCCCCGGTTTGTTCATCACCCTCGATCATCAGCTGTGCATCGAACGCTGTCGCCGGAGAGGCGCCCAGGACGTGGAGATTCGTCGTTGGTGCATTGGTGTTGATGCCGACTCCGCCGGCAGCACGCACAAGAAACTGATTGCGGCCGGTCGAAACGAACGCTGCCGCTCGGTTATCTCCCCAGACGAAGGTTCCTTCGTCTCCATCCCCGTCCCCACTCGGCGATACACCGGCGCAGGAGCCTGACAGTACGGCAGCCGCTGGACGCACCTTGGCGTTGGTCCCGCCGGCCCATGAACTCCAGCCGCCGGCACAGTTTTCTGTACCCCCTGGCACGGTCGACAGCCGACCGGGAGCCGAATTGCCCCAGCCTCCGCCGATGGTTGCCGCGGTATCGAGCGCCTTGTTTCCTCGTCCGCCCGATACCGTGGCGCCAACCCCGGTGGCAACGTTCGGCTCGCCGGCAACCCCTCCACCCGAGACCGTTGCCCCGGTCCCGGACGCGACGTTGGCCGCGAGACCAAGTGTGACCTCCGCGCCTGATGAAACGGGTGCCAGCCGGAACAGTCCCTGCCCTGCCGTGTACTCGATCCTGCCGGTGCTCGGGTTCAGTACAAACGGCGATGCACCTTCCGGACCGGCAGGGCCTTGCATGCCCTGAGGACCCTGAGGACCCTGAGATCCCTGGGGTCCCTGGGGTCCCTGAGCCCCCGTAGGCCCCGCAGGCCCGGCAGGCCCCTCGTTTCCATTCAGCGCAAACGTCGCAATCGGTGCCGCAGTGACCGGTTGACGCGGTGAAAGCGACGTTCCGTCGACCCGGATCTCGAGCCACCGCGCGCCGCTGTCGAAAGCGCCAGCACCGAAGTCCAATTCGACCTGAAACAAGCCATCTTCAACCGGTGTGGCAGGACGAAGGACCGTTTCGCCGACCGCACTGCCGGCTGCCAGTTGATCGTAGAGCCGGAACTCGAGATCGGCCAGGCCGGTGTAGGCATTTCCGGCACTCCGTAATTGCCCCTGGTACGACACCGGCTGCGCGGCGGCCGACATGAAGGCCAGACTCAGCAACGCAGCAACGAATAGATTACGAACAATGGTGCTCATCTGTGGGTCTCCGTGTTCAAGTTGAGGCGATTCATGGGCAGGTGGACTGGAACCAGGTCCGGTTCTCGTCGATGACGGCGGTGCAGTTGACGAAGGTTCCAGCGCTTCCACCGATCAGTTCGCTGAATGTCACGAAACTCGTGAACGAGCTGTGGTTCGTGATTGGCGCGGTGGTGCCGCGCAGCCGTGAGTTGCGTATGTCGATCAGCCAGCTTCCGGACTGGGTCGAGAGCGTCTGGACTCCAAAGTTGGCGCCGGTCACTTCGCTGTCGACGATCTCGACCAGAGGATTGGTGCGCAGCTGCATCGCTGTGCTCGCGACGCTGCCGCTCCACGCGTACAAGGTGCTGTCTCGCAGGTATATGCTTGTGTTCTGTGCCAGCACTGCATAGTTGTTGATCGCTGCGGACGAGGCGATGACGCGCGTGCCGTCAAGCCGCAGCGCGGGCCCGGTCGTGCCGGACTGGGCAAAGATCGCGTAGCTGTCGCCGCTGGAACCTCCGGCGCGGATTTCGCAGTCGCGGGCCTCGAAACTGGAGCCATCAATGAACACTGACCGCGAATCACTGGTGCTCCCCGAGCGTTCGACCTGCGACTGTTTCATGACCAGGTCGCCGCCATTGAGGATGCGCAAGGGGTAATCGGTCGACGACGACGAATTCGTGCTCAACCGGACGTGGTCCAGGATCGCACTGCAATTGTCGCAATCGAACGCAGTGCCGCGACCGCTGACCGTGATTCGCATGTTTTCGAACAGTGGCGCTCCGCCGGAAACCTTGACGCCGCGAACGCCGCTTGCGGTCGCGCCCTCGACCAGCACATCGAGGTCATCGAGGCCCATTTCACTGCCGGAAAGGTCGATCGCCGAATGCAGCGACGAGGGGTTCGGCATCAAGACGGTCAACCGCCGCAACTCGCAGTTCCGACCACCGCAACCGGTGTTCGGAGCGGCCGTCAAGGTTCGGATTGCACCAATCGTCGAACTGGGAGCGCGCACCAGCAGCCTCGTCACTGCCCGACCGGACCCCTCTATACTGATGTGATCGCGCATATTGATCGACCCTGCCAAACGCAGATCGAATTCGCCCGGGGCGATCTTGATCAGGCATGGGTTCGAGGCGCTCGGCGTACCGCACCACGAAGCCTGGTCAGCGAGTGCAGCTTGGGGCGTCGTGTAATCGCCCCCGGCGAGAGCCACGATGGCTCGCTTGGCGTAGCGCGGACCCGGCGGTCCCTCCGGACCTGGCATTCCTTGCGGCCCCTGTGGGCCGACCGATCCCGCAGCACCCTGCGGGCCCACCGGACCTTGAGGGCCCTGAGGACCTTGAGGGCCCTGAGGACCTGTCAGGCCCTGGGGGCCTGGATCTCCCGTCAATCCCGTCGGACCCTGCGGACCGGCAGGACCTGTCGGTCCGGTTGGACCCACCGGACCGAGTGGGCCGCTTGGTCCCGGAATGCCTTGCGGTCCAGGATTGCCGTCGAGTGCAAACAGCGCCACGGGCGCTGCATTGATTCGCTGACGCGGATCGAGCGTTACCCCATCGACCCGGACCTCGAGATACAGCGGGCTGCCGTCATAAACGGCGCCGAGGTCAAGCTCGACCTGAAACAACCCCTCCTCGACAGGCCAGGCCGGCAGGCTCTGCAAGGACCCAACCGGGTTGCCGCCGGCAAGCTGGTCGTACAGCCTGAATTCCAGGTCGGCCAGCCCGTTGTAGACCATGCCGCTGTTCATCAAGCGACCTTGATAAGTGATAGTTTCTGCCTGCAGTGGCGCATTGATCAGCAGCGCGGCAAGCAACAGGACCAGTGTCGGTATTGTTTTTTTCATCGAGTACTCCCGGTTGAATGGTTGAAGATCGCGAGCAAATGACGGGAAGATCGCGTCGGCGATGCCAGGAGGCCCTCGTCGACACCATCGTGAAGCCGGATTTCGGGCGCCCCCCAGGCGCCCTCGAGCGCATCGCTGTTGGCCGCGCCTCCGCTTGACCGAGCAAGACCGAAGACCGGATGAACGAGGCAGGCCTTCACGTGAAGCAGCCAATCCTTGCCCTTGGGGCCAGCAACATCTCCACCCACTCGGCAGCGTCGCAGGCACGGCACCAGTCGATGTCGCCGGCTTCGCGCTCGTCCGGGTGGACACCACCAAGATCTTCTTCAATCACGAGTTCGCCATTGCGATTGAAGGTCAAGCGAAAGGCAGTCATGGCAGCAAATCCAGTGTGGGCATGCCTTGTCTCTGCAAGTCGGGTGCCAGACTGCCAATAATCACTTTTTTTGTATAACTATCAATCACATATGGTTTTCCAACGGCCATCGTCGGAACGCCGCTGTCCCTCGTGCAGGACAGCCGAGATCCCTGACCCGGGACAGCGGGACAATCGGAGACAACTCGCATGAAAGCAGGCCTTGATCATCGGATCGGAGCACCCGACCCAGTTGGCGCGGAACGATCAGGAGCGCCTGAAGGAGAGGAATCCGGCGATCGACGCTGTCGACCAGCGCCGGTCGATCAGCTTCGGTTACGGCTACAGCGCATCAAATGCACCCGACCGGTGCGGGCAGACGATCAGATCACGACAGAGCCGAAGGCGATCATGAACTGCACCAGTCGGTATACGAAATGGGTGCCGACCAGGCCGACCAGGAACGGGACCGTGCTCAGGGACGCACGCAACCCGCCCAGGTCGAGCGCGGTTCGGAGCATCAGCAACGCATAAAGCACCGGCGGTACCGGCGTGGCTTGGACCATCAGGAATGCAAGGAAATGCAGCACCATCACGGCGTGATCCGCCTGCACGGTGGTTTGCCGTCGCGCCAGCGGCAGGGTCGCAAGCGCCAACAGCGCAACGTGCAGGATCACCATCGTCTTGCCCAGTTCGTTGGCGCGCACCGCCTAGGCGGCCGCCAACGTCTCGAAGTCGATGCCCGAGCGCAGGGCCGAGTCGATCCACAGTGCGATCCAAACGCTGTAGGGCTGGAGCCGGTATTGATCGTCCAGCACCAGTGTGAAGTCACTCAGGCTGGGCGCGAGAAAGAACTTCAGGTTACCGATCAGGAACAGGTTGATGGGCTGATCGGCGACAGGTAGCGCTGGCGTCGCCCAAGCCGGTGCTGTCGCGACAGCTCTCCGGGGGAAAGCAACAGCAAGCGCAGCGAGCGCCAGAGCCGGCCATCGAGTGAACTGACTTCCGCCGCGCTGGCCAGAAGCAAGTGTCGAAACGAACGCGCATCGCCCCCCGCACCTGCTGGCCACAGGCCGCACCGTAGCGATCACTTGAATTCAGTGCGCCGTCGCAGTTCTCACAGCGCGAATGTTGCCCGGTGTTACGGGAAGAATCAACCATCTTCGCCGGATGCGTCGTCAGGCCGACCCCGCTTGCGCGTCAGCGTATTGCGACCGATGCCGAGCCGGGCGGCGGCCTCGGCGCGGCGATCGCCACTGACGGCCAGTGCCTCGTCGATCAGGATCCGTTCCAGGCGCGCCACCGCCTCGGCCATCAGATCGCTTCCGCCCTCGGCCAGGCGGCGCCTTGCCCAGCGGCGCAGCGCGGCGTCCCAGTCGTCGCCGATCGCCTCGGCTCGACCGGTCATGGCCGCAGGCAGGTCGCCGCGCTGGATCTCCGGTCCCGGCACCAGCACCGTCAGCCGGCGGCACAGGTTGACCAGCTCACGGACGTTGCCAGGCCAGGCGTGGGCGCACAGCGTCTCGAGCGCATCGGCCGCCAGCTGTTTCGGCGGCAAGCCCGACTCCTGTGCTGCGACGGTCAGGTAATGCTGCAGCAAGGCCGGAACATCCTCGCGGCGCTGGCGCAATGGCGGCAGCTTCAACTCGACACCATCGAGACGATGAAACAGGTCTTCGCGAAAGCGACCCTCGGCCACTGCCCGGGCCAGGTCGCAGTTGGTCGCGGCAATGATTCGCGCATCGGCCTTGCAGCCCCGCCGCCCACCCAGACGGTGGAACTCGCCCTCGGCCAGCACCCGCAGCAGGCGGGTCTGAAGGGCCGCCGGCATCTCGCCGATCTCGTCCAGAAACAGGGTACCTCCGGCGGCTTGCTCGAAGTACCCTGCACGTGCTTCCGAGGCGCCGCTGAAGGCGCCTTTCTCGTGCCCGAACAGTTCCGATTCCAGCAACTCGGCCGGCAGTGCCGCGACGTTGAGCGCAATGAACGGTCCGGTCGCGCGCGGCGAACTGTCATGCAGGGCCCGCGCAATGCGCTCCTTTCCGGTTCCGGATTCGCCGGTCAGCAGCACCGAAAGCTCGCTGCCGGAAAGACGCGCGATCAGCCGGAACAACTCCTTCATCGCCGGCGCATCACCGATCAACGAGGACGATTTCGCAGCCGTCGAATCTCGCGCCGCGGCATCCGGATTTCGATCACGTTCGGCCAGCGCCCGTCGGATCAGACCGACAGCCTCATCGATGTCGAAAGGCTTGGGCAACAACTCGAAGGCCCCGCCTGCCAGCGCGGCGACCGCGTTGTCGAGGTCGGCATAGGCGGTCATGATGATCACCGGCAGATCCGGCTGCGAGGCGCGCAGCGAAGCCAGTAACTCGAGCCCGGTTTCGCCCGGCATTCGCAGATCACTGACCAGAACGGCCGGCGGCTCACCCCTGGCAAGCGCGCGCCTCAGCTCGACCGGGGATTCGAACTCGCGTGTCGCAAGCCCATCGTCTTTCAGAGCGCGCGCCACAACCCGACGCACGGAGGCGTCGTCGTCGACAATCCAGATGACCGGCTCACAGGCGCGCATGGTCCGTCGATTATGGCAGCGGCAACAGCAGGCGAAACACCGTATTGCCCGGCTGCGTCTCGAATTCGATTCGGCCGCCGTGGCGATCGCTGATTTCCTGCGCGATCGCCAATCCCAGCCCACTGCCATCGGACCGGGTGGTCACCAGTGGAAAAAACAGGGACTCGACCAGGTCAGCCGGCACACCGCAGCCATTGTCGACAAGCTCGATTGCGGCTGCGAGCCGATGCAGCACGCCGCCCCAGGTCACTCCCCGGGCCACCCGGGTCCGCAGGATGACGCGGTTCGCCCCGGACTGCAAGGCATTACGACCGAGATTCAGCAGCGCCTGCAGCAGTTGGTCGGAGTCCAGTTCCAGCTCCGGCAGGCTCGGGTCATAGTCCCGCTCCACGGCCACGTCGGTGGGAGCCTCACTGCACAACAGCGTATACAGGCGATCAACGCTTGCATGGACATTGGCCCGGGTCATCCGGGCCGGACCGGTCGGCGCCAGCAATCCCTCGACCAGGGCCTGCAAGCGGTCAGCTTCGAGACAAATGATGTCGGTGAGTTCGCGTCGGGACGGATCCGGCTCGTCGCGGCCCAGCAGTTGGGCCGCGCCCCGGAGGCCCGCCAGCGGGTTGCGAATCTCGTGCGCAAGCTG
>Ga0210039_1000837_pt1 | contig 31020 bp, 25 predicted proteins | sample CryGeyCG2114_250_3_FD_185460 | JGI IMG/M metagenome (GOLD analysis project Ga0210039, IMG submission 185460) | Groundwater microbial communities from aquifer - Crystal Geyser CG17_big_fil_post_rev_8/21/14_2.50 (SPAdes) (version 2) | ecosystem: Environmental > Aquatic > Deep subsurface >...
TGAAGTGGCCTTATATTTTACATTATTTATGACGGGGTACACTAGTGACGCTTGGTAATCCGAAAGCCATACACGCCGACGGTTGACGAATTCCGTTAGGATTGTGTCTTAGCATTGTGATTGACGCGAACGTTCGAAAAGGCATTGTTCAGATGAACCAAACATCCGATCCCAAGCCGCCCGAGGGTGAAGCCGTCGTGCCGGAGCCTGCGTCAGCAGATTCAGCAGATTCAGCGGGTTCGGACGATCCGGACAGCCTTGATGCTTCCGCCGAACCCGGTGCTGATCCTGCCCCGGTGCAGCGGCGCACCGGCCACTGGCTTGCCTGGCTGGCATTGCTGAGCGCGTTCGCCGCACTGGCGCTGGCGCTCTGGTCGGTCTGGCTGACCCAGGGTGTCGACAAGACTGCAACGGACCCGGCGCTTGGCGCCCTGGAGTCGCGACTCACAAGCGCCGAGCGCTCAGTACGCGAGTTGTCGAATGACGCTGCCCGAATCCCAGAAGATCGCGTTGACGCTGCAGAATTCCGGCGCCTGGAGGCGCGAATGCTTGCCGCCGAACAGGCGGCTTCGAATCGATCGTCCGATCCCGCGCTGGAAATGCTGGTGCGGCGTGTCGAGCAGGTCGAAGCCGAGCATGCTCGAGACCTGGCTGCGCTTCGTGATCGACTGAGCCAGATCGAGCAGGCAGCGGCCGCCGGGATTGATCGATTCGAGCAGCAGCTTGCCTCCCTGGGCGACGCAGCTGCATCGGGCAATGACCGTGCCGAGTTCGAACGACAGGCCCTGGTGCGAATCGAGGAACTGCTGGTCGCAGGTCGCGATCGGCTGGAATTGTTCGGCGACCAGGACTCCGCCCGCAAAGCCTGGGGCGAGGCCATTACCCGCCTCGAGCGCATGGAGTCGTCGGCCTTTGAAGTATTGCTGCAGCGCCTGCGGGCCGAACGCGATGCCCTGGCCGCGGTCTCGAGCAGTGATCGCGCCGCCATTGTCAGCGTTCTGCTGGGTGCTGCGAGCGAGGTCGGGCAATGGCGGGTCGCTGGCGAAGTTACTTCAGAGAGGCGTGCAGACGCCGCCACGGATGTGGCAGCGGATACCCACTGGCGCGCCCGATTCGGCCGGGTTTTCGACCGGCTGGTGCGGGTCGAGCGTCTCGATATCGAGCATCTTGATCCTGCCGAACTCGACTCGGCGCAGCGGTCCGTTGCCGCGATACTTGAAACTCTGGCATTGGCCGTGGCCAGACGCGACGATGCCGTGGCCGCGCGTCTGGCAGCAGTCGCCGAGCGTCGTATCAGGCGGCTGTTCGATTCAGGCGATGCGCCGGTCGGCGCCCTGCTTCAGCGCCTCGCTACGCTTGCCAACCCGCAGCAGATTCCCGAGCTGCCGCTGAATGCGTCGGCGCTTGAGCTGCGTCGATTGATCGAGGCCCGGCAGTGAAGCGCCCGCTGGCACTGGCAATCGCGGCGCTGCTGGGATTGGCGGCGCTGGCGGCGGGAGCCTGGCTGGGACCGAAGCTGGGCGAGGATCCGGGCTACGTACTGATCGAGATCGCGGGTTGGCGTCTGCAAATGTCGCTGCTGACTCTGGTGCTGGCAGTACTCGGCGCATGGCTTGTCTGGACGCTGTTGCTGGGGCTGATACGCATGCCCGTGCGCGGCGTCCGCAAGATTCGAGAGATGCAGCGTCACAAGGCGCTCGAACACGGCCTGCTGGCTCTTTCCGAGGGCGACTGGGAAGCGGCCGAGCGTTCCCTGGCACGAAGCATGCGCGGCGGTGAAGATTCTCCAATCGGCTACCTGGCGGCGGCACGTGCCGCTCAGGGCCAGATGTCGAGCGAGCGGCGCGACCAGTATCTTGCGCTGGCCGATCGACGCTCCGGTCGGCGGCATTTTGTCACCGCGTTGGTGCGAGCGCGCTTGCTCGCGTCCGATGATCGGCCGGAGGAGGCGATTCCCCTGCTCGAGGAACTGCATCTGAAAAAGCCGCGCCATCGCGGTGTGATCAAGCTTCTTTTGCAGTGTTACCAGGAGTCCGAGCGCTGGCATGAGGTTCGTCTGCTGGTGCCAGCGATCCGTCGTGCCGGCATTGTCCCTGCCGAGCGTGCCGCTGATCTGGAGAGTCTCGCGGCCGCCCGCGAGCTGGGAGTTGCAGCCGACAGCAATGCATTGCTTGCGATATTCGGTGGTTTGAACAAGGCCTTGAAGCAACGCGTCGAAGTGGTGCGGGCTTTTGCCCGACGTGCAGTTGAACTGGATCGGCCGGAACTTGCCGAGCCGGAGCTCCGCCGTGCCCTGAATGTATCGCCGGATGGCGAACTGCTGGCCCTGTATGCGGACGCCGACCCTGAGGATCGAGTCGGGCGCATTCGTCAGTGTGAGGAGTGGCTGCGCGCCTGGGGCGAAACACCGGCGCTGCGGCTTACGCTCGGCCGTCTGCATCTCGATGCCCGACAGGATGCACAGGCCCGGACACATCTCGAGGCGGCGGTTCGTACCAGCCCCGACTCGCGTGCCTACGCAGCGCTCGGACAGGTGCTTGATCGCGCGGGAGAGCTCGAAGCAGCCACCCAGTGCTATCGGAATGCGCTGCGGCTGGAGCAGGGGCGTGCCCCCGAGCCGCTGCCCCATCCGGGCCGAAGTTCATGATCGCGTCGATCGCTCCTGCGGATACCACTCGATCGGGTCCAGCGTTCGCTTGAGCTCTGGTCCAACCCGGGTCACTCGGTGAGAAAACAATGCCTGACCTTATCCCGGGTTATTCATGACTCGGCCTGCTGCGCCGCGCCCAGGCTGTGCATCCGCGAGGTTTTGCTCGGTCGCGCCTCCTCACCTGCCGGTATTGACAAGCAGGGTGGGTCCGGCTGCGGTGCGCACGGCCGCGAAACCCCGCGGCGACAAGACCTGGAGCCGTCTCGCGACGGTCGGGTCGTGAATAATCCGGGATTATGCAAAGCGAGAACAATGTGCGATAATGAATTCAGATCGACGTAATTGGATGTAACTTGCTGAAAGTGTTTAACAAAAGATTTACTTTCATGCACTGTTACGGGTCTGTTTTGTGCGCATTTTCACGATTTTTCCGAAGGGCCCGTCCGACGATTGATTCAATTCGTCGGCCGCTACGGCGAGTCGGTCCCTCCCCGAATGAGAATTGGTGACGCCTGAATGATTTCAAAGTGCTTCCGAGCAGTACACGTGACGGTCGTGATTGCGGCCGTAATTGCGCCGTTTTCGATTCATGCTCAGGTCGGGCTGACGGTCGACAACAAGGTACTGCTTCCGTTGGGCGGTCTGAGCGCTGACCTCGATGCCCCCGGATACGTGGTCGACGCCGGGTTCGCCAGTCAGGGCGGAAACCCGGCGATTCGTTACGAGCCTGCCAACGCCCGGTTGGTGATGCAAACCCGGTTCGCCGATCTGAGCTGCGATTATTTTGATGCCACGGGTCAACCAGTCGTTCCCCCGAGTGGCAGCTTCACAGTCGAGGTCGACCGGATTCCAACCCCGCTGGGAGGGCAGGATCCGAACGTTGATTTCAGCGGTCAGCCGATTTCCCGTGAGTTCACTCTGGATGTTGCTGCTGGTGCCAGCATCATGCATATGTTTCTTGCCGAAGGCCCGCTGCTCGATATTTGCTCGAGTGCCGCTGCCTGCGTTCAGCCACAGGGTGTGCATCTGCGCTGTCGTCAGGCTGGAACGGCGGTGTTCAATGGGGATTTCGAAGCGCCGATTCTGAGCCTTTCGGGTTCAGCCACGTCCTCGGCTGCAACCGCGATCGCCGGCGCCGACGGCTTCGAGCTGGAGTTCGGCATTGATAACACCGGTGATCTCGGTGCTCCCGACCTGGTGCTGCAAATCGAACTCGATGCACTGCCATCGGGTCTCGCTCTGCTTGGTGCCGCGCTACCCAGCCAGGGCAGCTTCGATGCCAATACCGGATTGTGGGACCTCGGCCTGCTTGAGGCCGGGACCAGCGCAAGCCTGAATTTTGCCTTCAACGCCACGGCTTCGGCACCAGACGGGGTCGAGTACTGCGGTGCGATCAGCCTGAATTCGGTCAATGGCGATCCGCTGAACCCTGCGGCGGTTGATGCTGCGACCTGCATCGATGTAGAGCGGCGGATCGATCTGGTCACGGCTGCCCTGGTCGATCCGAAAGGCACTGAGCTGGTCGACGTGACCAATGGTGATGTCTCGTATTCCTACTTGTTCAGTGTGCGCAACGATGGGCCGTCGAATTCCGGGGGTGTAGCGATGGCGCTGGATCTGCAGCTGCCACCCGGTGTGCAGCTGGACGGCGTGGTGCCGGTCAACGGCTCGTATGATGCGCAGACAGGAATCTGGACGGTCGGTCCGGTTTCCAGCGGTTCGATTGGACGACAGATTCGGGTCGATGTGACGGTCGGCCAGGGAACCACGCCCGGCACCGATGTGATCTGTGCCGGAATCAGCGTCAGTGCGGCCAACGAGCAGCGCATCAACATCTTCGATGACCAGATCGAGGAATGCACCAGCGTGGTCGGTCCGCCGACTATCGACCTGGTGGCCGCGATCGAATTGAGCAATGCAGCGCCGGTTGCCGGCTCGGGTAGCGGCAATTTCGAACTGGTGCATCGCATTACCAACAACACCGCGATCGAGGCCACTGGTATTCAGGCGACGGTGGCGGCGGCAGTCACTCCTGCGGGGGTCGACCTGGATAGCGAAACCGTTGCCGCGGGGACGCAGCTGACCGGCACGTTGTGGGAAATACCAACGCTGGCGCCCGGCGAAAGTGTCGAAATTCGCCGCGTTTTCACGGTGGATCCAACCGCCTTGAGTGGCGATCAGATCTGCGGCAGCCTCACTGGCTTGAGTGCCAACGAAGACCTGATCGACATCGGCGATGACAGCGATGCAGCATGCGCATCGATCGCGCGGGAAGTGGATCTTGTCATTCAGGTCTTCAACACCGCGCCCACCGTGCAACCGGGCGCAGCTGCTGGCACGCCAACCTACCAGTTCCAGGTCAGCAACGCAGGGCCATCCAATGCCAGCAATCTGGACCTTGAACTGAGTGAGCTGCTGCCGTCGGGTGTAAGCCGTGGCGCGCCGTCGTTCCTGGTCGGCAGTTTTTCCGGCTCGATCTGGAGTATTGCGACGATGGCCGTGGGTCAGCCGGCCGCAACACTGACCCTGATGTACACCGTCGACAGCTCGGCCATGCCGGGTGATACGATCCAGGCCGCGCTGACCGTTCAGACAGTCGCGGCGGGCGAGACTTTAATCAACACCGGCAACGATCAGGCAACCGCCATCAGCACGATCGCCGCACCCTGATATCAGCCCCGGCTTTCAGGAATCATCAGCAGGCCATCGCGGTAATCCGCGATGGCCTGCTCGATTTCTGCCCGGGTATTCATCACGAACGGCCCGTATCGCACTACGGGTTCGCAAATGGCTGCCGCTGCAAGTAGCAGCAGTCGCGCACCATCGGGACCCGCGCGCAGCTGCAATTCACCGCCTTTCGAAAGCGCCCCAAGGTGCTGCGAGTCCAGTGCTTCCCTGCCGCTCCCAACCTCAACCAATGTGCCCTCGAACAGGTAGATCAGACCCTGGTGATCGGGCGGCAATGGAATGGCTGTAGCGGCATTTGCCGTCAGTTCCAGATCGATGAAGAACGGGTCGGTGGCACGATCACGGGCGGCGTTGATCGGGCCGGCCAATGCCGTACCGCTCCATTTCAGTTCGCCGGCGATCAACCGCAGTCGGTTACGCGCAGCATCCTCTGCCTCGGGAATCTGCGACGCCGCAAACTCCAGATATGCCGGCGGTGACATCTTCTCGGCCGCTGGAAGATTGATCCACAACTGAAAGCCGCGCATGCGTCCGTTGCGTTGCTGCGGGATCTCGGAGTGAATGATGCCGCGGCCGGCACGCATCCACTGCACGGCACCGGGCCCGAGGTCGCTGCGGTGACCGAGATGATCTTCGTGCCGCATGACGCCATCGAGCATGTAGGTCACGGTTTCGAAACCGCGATGCGGATGGTCGGGGAAGCCAGCGATATAGTCGTCGGGATCGTCGGAAGAGAACTCGTCCAGCAACAGAAACGGATCAAAGGACAGTCCACGGCCGAAGCCGATGCTTCGGCGCAGCCGCACACCGGCACCATCGGCGGTCTTGATTGCTGCGACAGATTGCAGCAAGCGGCGCGCGCTCATGCCGATAGCCCTGCCGCGAGCAGATCCTCAGCGATCGCCTCGATCCGGCTTGCCGCACTGCGGCGTGCTGCGGTCGCGGACTCTTCACCCATCGCCAGGCCTTCGACATAGACCCAATCGACCCGATTGATGCCAATGAAGGAAAGAAAGTGATTCACATAGGGAGTCTGGCGATCCGACTCGGTGGAATAGCGCCCGCCGCGGCTGGCGATGACTACGGCACGCTTGCGCTGTAAAAGCCCTTCCGAACCCTGCTCGGTATAGCGGAAAGTCAGCCCTGCACGGCCGAGATGGTCGAACCAGGCCTTGACCGTCGACGGAACTGCGAAGTTGTACATCGGCAGGCCGAGGACCAGCAGATCGGCCTGTTTCAGTTCGCCAATCAAGATATCGGACAATTCGACTTGCTGCTGCTGAAGCAGGCTGCGTGTCGCCGGGGCCGTGCCGAAGGCTGCAAAGGTTTCCTGATCGAGATGCGGGATTGAATCCGCTGCGAGGTGACGGCGAGACAGTTTGATATCCGGCTGCCTTCTACGCAGTGTCTCGATCAGTGCAGTGCTGATGAGGCTTGACTGCCCGCTGTCCCCGAAGATGCTTGAAGTGACCTGCAGGACGTGATGAATCATCAAAGGACTCTCAATAATGGACCTGCCCCAGTATAGATTCGATCAAATTGATTGAATATGCGATAATTTAGCCGTTATCTATGGAATTAATGGATATGAAACCGCCCCGTATCACGCTGGAGCAGTGGCGCACCCTGGTTGCTGTGGTTGATGCCGGGAGCTACGCGGCGGCGGCAGAAAGTATCAGCAAGTCGCAATCCACTCTGACGTACGCGATCCAGAAGATGGAATCGCTGCTCGATCTTCGGCTTTTCGAAGTCCAGGGCCGCAGGGCAGTGTTGACGGCCGCCGGACAGGTGTTGTACCGGCGTGGCAAGGTATTGCTGGCCGAGTCCGAACGGCTGGAGCAGGTTGCAGGAGCGCTCGCGCGCGGTCAGGAATCCGAGTTGCGCATCGCCGTGGAAATCATCTTTCCGACCTGGTTACTGCTGCTCGAGATACAACGATTTGGTATCGAGCATCCCGAAATCCGGGTCGAACTGCATGAATCCGTTCTGGGCGGAACCGAGGAATTGCTGTATGAGGGCCGGGTCGACCTGGCGATCGGATCAAGGGTTCCGCCGGGCTTCAACGGGGACTCGTTGCTTGGGGTACGGTTCCAGTGTTGCGCCGCTCCGTCTCATCCATTGCACCATCTGGGGCGGAAACTCGTGCTCGACGACCTCAAGCAGCATCGCCACCTGATCGTACGTGACAGCGGCTCGCGCCGCAGCCGAAATGTGCTGGCGCTGGAGGCCGAGCAGCGCCTTACGGTCAGCAACAAGGCCACATCGATTCGGGCGGCCTGCATGGGCCTGGGCTACGCCTGGTTTGCGGAGAGCAGTATCCGCGCTGAACTGGATCGGGGTGAATTGGCTCTGTTACCGTTGTCGGAGGGAGGAACGCGCCATGCCATGCTGTACCTGATGTTTGCCGATCCCGACGCTGCGGGTCCGGCGGCGCGGAATTTCGCTGCGGGTCTGCGCCAGCGCCTGGCAGCCGTCGACGTCGGATAGCGGATGCCCCGGCCGGGCAGATGGGGCAAATTCGAAGCGCGATGGGCCGTCACAAGCTGAACGATCGGCTGCGGCACTGAGCAGCGTAGAGGGCCAACCTGCGCCCTGCGCCGAGGTCCTGTTCCGTCTGCTTGCGTGTTTGCAGTGCGACGGAAATGTGGATAGACTTGTGGACGCTGCCGCGCATTCTGTAAATCAGAGCGTGACCGAATCGACAGTGCGAGGCACGATCCTCGGTGGATGGCTCGCCCCTTCCAGGGATCGTAACGCCGCAGTGTCGTCTCGGGCGCGCTCCCGACGGGCAAGGCGGGTTGTCATGACAATCGTGCTCATCCGCTTACCTCAGGGCTCTCGAAAAGGGCGCGCCATTCCCTGCGGGCCCTGCATTGCGGCCAAGCACTATCCGACTCGCTGAATGTTGCAGAATGAGCGGCGGGGATCACTAGCAGACAGCAGTGACTGTTCAACCACAACAGGGCAAAGGTATGAATCCGAAAACTCTCCTTCAGGTAACGACCCTTCTGGCCACAATGCTGTGGGCAGGTCTGGCAACGGCTGCTACACCGGAGCTGCTCGAGGCAGAGCGCAGCGGCCTGGACGGCAGCGTGCCGGCGAGCGCTCCGACTCCCGATCCGCAAGCGCGTGCTGCGGCGCGCGGCATGTTGCCGGTATCGGGGCTGCTGCTGGTCCCGGAATCGACCAACGACCGCGTCATGGCGTTCGACCCCGATACCGGCAACCTGATCGATCCGGATTTCATTCCGGCCGATCCGGACAATCTGTCGACTCCCATCCAGGTCGTGCGGTCCTCCGATGGCCTGAGTTACCTGGTCTCCGACCAGGTTGACGACGTGGTTCAGCAGTATGACCTCGACGGCAATTACATCGGGGTGTTCGCGCCGGCCGGTGGTGTCGACGTGGCGATCCTGGACAACATTCGCGGCATTGCGATCGACCCGACCAACGGGCACCTGCTGGTCAGCGTCGGTGGTGGCGCCAATGCCGATGCGATCGCGGAATTCGATACCGCCGGCAACTCCCTCGGCAACCGCGTCGCCAACGGCGCTGGCGGTCTGGCCAGCCCGTTTGACGTACTGGTCGACGGCGCGCTGCTGCAGGTGCCGGGCATCAGCAGCGATGCGGTCCACACCTACCAGCTCGACGGCACCTACATTGCCGACCTGGCACCGATCGACACTTTCCCGGAACAGGTCTTCCGCAGCACTTCGGGGAACTACCTGGTGGCGAATTTCAGTGGCGTCCAGGAAGGCGTGGTTGAACTGGATTCGTCCGGCGGCCTGGTCGGCGTCTACGACTCGGCCCTGCTTGGTGGTTACCGCGGCGCCTACGAACTGCCGAACGGCAACATCCTGACGACCAATGGAGGCGGGGTGCATGAAATCGATCGTTCGGGCAACCTGGTCGAAACCAAGATCGACGGGGTGAGTGCCCGATTCATCACCTTCATCGGGCCGGCCGGTCCGGTGGTTCCGCCGGCCGCCACACCGGTGCCGGCACTGGGCGGTCCCGGGCTGCTGTTTCTGGTGTTGATCATGCTGTTGGCTGGCGTAATCGCCGGCCGCGGTCTGATTCGAGTTCGCTGAGCGCAACTGCCATGGGCGTCGGCCGGCCTCGGTCGACGCTCAGTCCAGATTCGGACGTAGCCGGCTTCGCGCCGTTTCGAGCGCAATGCCCTGGCGGTTTGCATAGTCCTCCAGCTGGTCTTCAGCCAGCTTGCCGACAACGAAGTACTTCGACCCCGGGTGTGAGAAGTAGTAGCCGCTGACCGAAGCTGCCGGGTGCATCGCCCAGGATTCGGTCAATTCGACGCCGATGTTTCGGGGCGCGTCCAGCAGGCGGAAGATCTTTTCCTTTTCGCTGTGGTCGGGGCAGGCAGGATAACCCGGTGCCGGACGAATGCCACGGTAGCGCTCCCGAACCAGATCAGCGTTCGATAACTGCTCGTCGGCCGCGTAGCCCCAGAGCTCCTTTCGAACGCGTTCGTGCAACGCCTCGGCCAGCGCCTCGGCGAGGCGGTCAGCCAATGCCTGCAGCAGGATGCCGGAGTAATCGTCGTTCGGCGGCAGTCGCTTTTTTGCCGCCTCGATGCCGATCCCGGTGGTTACCGCAAACAGGCCGATCCAGTCCGGCTTCGCGCCATCTTTCGGTGCGATGAAATCGGCCAAACAGAGATTGGCGCCCGGCTTGTCGGCCTGCTGACGCAGGAACACCAGGCGTTCCATGACATGCCCGCGGCGTTCGTCGTTGTAGACCAGCACGTCGTCATCGTCACTTGCCGCAGGAAGGATTGCGCAGACGGCGCGCGCCTGCAGCCAGTCTTCCGCGACGATCCGATCGAGCATTTCGCGAGCGTCTGCGTACAGCGCGCGTGCGGCCTCTCCGACCACATCGTCGTCGAGGATAGCAGGAAAGCGGCCGGCCAGCTCCCAGGTCTGAAAGAACGGAGTCCAGTCGATATGCTCGATCAGTTCGGTCAGCGGCCAGTGCTCGAACAGGTGCAGGCCCGTGTGCTTCGGAGGCTCGGGCGGAGTGCCGGCCCAGTCGCTGCCATGGCGATTGGCCCGTGCCTGTTCGAGCGGGATCAATGGCTTGCGGTTGCTGCGCGTTGCGTGTCGCTGCCGCACCGCTTCGTAATCGGCGGCGATCTCCGAGGCATAGTCGGGGCGATGAGTCGCGCTGGCCAGCTTGCGTACCACATCGACCGCGCGCGAGGCGTCCTTGACCCAGCACACCGGACCCGGATACGCCGGGTCGATCCGCAACGCCGTGTGCGCAGGCGAGGTGGTCGCGCCACCGATCAGCAAGGGCAGGTCCAATTCGCGCCTGCGCATCGCCTCGGCCACCTTGACCATTTCGTCCAGCGATGGCGTGATCAGGCCGGACAGGCCGATCATGTCGACATCGTAGCGCACGGCCTCGTCGAGGATCCTGTCGGTTGGCACCATCACGCCCAGATCGATCACTTCGAAGCCGTTGCAGGCCAGCACCACGCCGACGATGTTCTTGCCGATGTCGTGGACATCGCCCTTGACCGTGGCCAGCAGCACAGTGCCCTTCTTTTCGCCGACCTTCTTCTCGGCCTCCAGATAGGGCACCAGGTGCGCCACGGCCTTCTTCATCACGCGTGCCGATTTGACCACCTGCGGCAGGAACATCTTGCCGGCGCCGAACAGATCGCCAACATGGTTCATGCCATCCATCAGCGGGCCCTCGATCACGTCCAGCGCGGCTGCATGCTGCTGACGTGCTTCCTCGGTGTCCTCGGTGACGTACTTGTCGATGCCCTTGACCAGGGCATGCTTGAGCCGCTCGGCCACCGGCTGTTCGCGCCAGGCCTCGTCGCGCTCCTGCTTCTGGCCTTCGCCCTTGAATCGTTCGGCGGCCTCGAGCAGACACTCGGTCGCATCCGGGCGACGATTCAGGACCACGTCTTCAACCAGCTCGCGCAGTCCCGGTTCGATGTCGTCGTAGACCGCAAGCTGGCCGGCGTTGACGATGCCGAAATCCATTCCCGCCCGGCGAGCGTGGTACAGGAATACCGAGTGCATCGCTTCGCGCACCCGGTCGTTGCCGCGAAACGAGAATGACATGTTGGAAACGCCGCCCGATACATGACAGTCCGGAAAGCGCCGCTTCAGTTCACGAGTCGCCTCGATGAACTCCATCGAGTAGTTGTCGTGCTCGGCGATGCCCGTTGCGACCGGAAAGATGTTGGGGTCGAAGATGATGTCCTCGGGGGCGAAGCCAGCCTGTTCGGTCAGCAAGCGATAGGCGCGCTCCAGACATTCGACCATGCGTCCGGCCGAATCGGCCTGGCCGGTTTCGTCGAATGCCATCACGATCACCGCCGCGCCATAGCGTCGGATTGTCTTCGCCTGCTCGAGGAACGGCTGTTCCCCTTCCTTTAGACTGATCGAGTTGACGATGCCCTTGCCCTGCAGGCATTTCAGTCCGGCCTCGATAACCGACCACTTCGACGAGTCGACCATCACCGGGACGCGAGCGATGTCGGGCTCGGCCGCGATCAGGTTGAGGAACGTGGTCATCGCGCGCTCGGAGTCGAGCAGGCCTTCATCCATGTTGACGTCGATGATCTGAGCGCCATTGTGCACCTGGTCGAGCGCGATCTCGACCGCCTCATCGTAGCGATTTGCCGCGATCAGCCGCCGGAACTTTGCCGAGCCGGTGACGTTGGTGCGCTCGCCGACATTGACAAAACCGAGTTCCGGCGTGATCGTCAGTGGCTCAAGCCCGCTGAGCCGGGTCAATCGCTTGTCGGTCATGCTGCGGCCTCGCGACGGAGATGCCGCGGTGGGAACGGTGCGACCGCTTGCGCGATCGCCTTCAAGTGAGCCGGGGTGGTTCCGCAACAACCGCCGACGATGTCGATCAGGCCGTCCTCGGCATAGCCACGCACGATTCGGGCCATCTCTTCCGGGCCCTGGTCGTAGTCGCCGAATTCATTCGGCAATCCGGCGTTTGGATGCGCCGTAACCTTGCATTCGGCGATGCGCGCGAGGTCGTCGACGTGCTTGCGCAACTGGTCGGCACCGAGTGCGCAATTGAAGCCGACCCCAAGTGGACGGGCGTGCCGGATTGAATGATAGAAGGCCTCGACAGTCTGGCCGGACAGGGTGCGTCCGGAGGCATCGGTGATGGTGCCGGAAATCAACAGTGGCCAGCGCGCGGCACGTCGATCGAACTCGGCTTCGACGGCAAAGATTGCCGCCTTGGCGTTCAGGGTATCGAAGATGGTTTCGATCATCAGCAGGTCGGCACCACCGTCGAGCAGGCCGCGCACCGCCTCGGTATAAGCCGTTACGAGTTCGTCGAAATCGACGTTGCGGTAACCCGGGTTGGCGACATCCGGCGAGATCGATGCGGTGCGGTTGGTCGGCCCCAGCGTGCCAACAACAAAGCGCGGTCGATCCGGCGTTAGGCGCTCGATCTCGACGCAGACGGTTTTTGCCAGCCGTGCCGCTGCATGGTTGAGCTCCTCGGCCAGGTCCTCGAGACCGTAGTCCGCCTGGCTGATCCGGTTCGAGTTGAAGGTGTTGGTCTCGATCAGGTCGCAGCCGACATCGAGAAAGCTGCGATGAATGTCGGCGATCAGATCGGGACGAGTCAGGGTCAGCAGATCGTTGTTGCCCTGCAGGTCGTCGGGATGCTCAATGAAGCGCTGACCGCGAAAATCGGCTTCAGTCAGACGCTCGGCCTGGATCATTGTGCCCATCGCGCCGTCGAGTAGCAGAATGCGTGTTTCCAGTGCTTCGAGCAGCGAGTCGACGCGCGCCTGCTCATGCCAGGAATTTCGGGTCATGTGCGTTGCGCCAGAAGAGTAATGACTTCGAAGTGCGGCGATTTCTTCTCCGCCGAGGAAATTGCGCAGCTGAGGATATCGAGTCCGGTTGTGGCGAACAAGGTCGTCAGTTGTCCGGGCTCGAAGCCGGTGTTGACGTGACCGTAGGACTCCACCTGGCCGCGATGTCGGTGCCGCTTCAGCGTGGCTACGACCAGGCGTCCGCCGGGCGCAAGGACCCGGGCGGCCTCTGCAGCGGCCCGCTCGGGGTGGTTACTGTAGGTCAGGGCATGCAGCAGCAGAACGGTGTCGAAACTCCGATCGTCGAATGGCAGCCGATGCATGTCGCCCTGATGGAAGCGCACCCGAGCTAGATCGGTGACACGGGCCTGACCGGCTTCGACAACCCGGGGGGAAAGGTCGATGCAGTCGATCGAGTCGGCTCGCGCGTGAAGTAATTCACCGATCACGCCATCGCCGGAGGCGATGTCGAGTACCCGACCGGGTGCGAGCAGCTGCACCATGGCGCGTGCAGTCGCCTCCCAGGTCCTGCCCGGTGAATAATGGCGTTCCATGTCCCCGGCGACCGAGTCGGGCCAGTTTCGCCCGGCGGTGCGCTCGGCCAGAATCTCGGGCAAGCGAATCGCGTCATCTTCGACCTGCGGGTCGTCGAGCCAGTCGCGCAGACTTCGCCACAGCGTGCAAAGGGGGCAATCCGGATCGTCAGTCATCGAACGGTAGTAGACCGAAACGCCGTCACGACGATCCGCGACCAGTCCAGCCTCGCGCAGACGGGCCAGGTGGGTGGAAACGCGCGGCTGGGCCAGGCGGGTGATGCGCGCCAGCTCGGCCACGGTCAATTCCTCGCGGTCCAGCAGAGCCAGCAGGCGCAGCCGTGTCGCATCGCCCAGCAGGTTGCAATGGCGCTGGATCAGGTCGAGTTCGATGAGATATATCCTTTTATCGCGATTGAAAGATATTTCAGGCAAGGATACAGCCGTTGGCATTGGATTTCAATGTGCGAGCCGGTGCCCGATCACGCGGCTGGCTGCGCCATTTCGCGTGGCGGGTCGCGTCAGCCGAGGTCTTTCCAGCGCCGGATCACTCCGAACACACTGGCCGGCGATGCGGCCGCGCCGGGTTCGCGGCGGGCCGCGGCCTCGATCACGGCCGTGTTGCCGGTGCGCAGGAACGGGTTGAAGCTCTTTTCTGCCGCAAGCGTGGACGGCAGGGTGATCTGCCCCGCTTCACGCAAGCTGCGGACCTGTTCGGCTCGGCTCCGAAGCGCAGCGTTGTGAGGTTCCACCCGAAGCGCAAAGCGACAGTTGGCCTGGGTGTACTCATGGGCACAGAACACCCGGCTCGTATCCGGCAGTGCCGCGAGCTTGTCGAACGAGGCCTGCATCTGCTCCGCTGTGCCCTCGAACAAGCGTCCGCAGCCGGCCGAGAACAGGGTATCGCCGCAAAACAGCATGTCGTGGCCGAAAAATACGATGTGGCTGCGGGTATGGCCCGGCGTTTCGATTACCTCGAATTCGAGGTCGAGTTCGGGGATGCCGACCCGATCACCTTCGCGCAGCGCGGTGCTGGCCGCCGGCATGCGTGAATCGACCGGTCCCCAGACCGGGGCCGGGTGGGCCGCGAGCAATTCATCGACCCCGCCAACATGGTCGGCATGATGATGCGTCAGCAGGATCGCGCACAGTCGAAGCTGTTTGCGTGCCAGAAAGTCCAGCGGGCCGCACGAGTCGCCGGGATCGATCAGAACGCAGCAGCCTTGGTCATGCAGCGCCCAGATATAATTATCGGTGAAAGCCGGGATTGCATCGATCTGCAATGCCATGGTGTCCCTCGCAAGTGGTTGAGCTGATTGGTCATTCTACCGCCCAGGAAAAACGTCAACGCTGGATTCGCCGAGTTCCAGGCGGCCGAGAACGCGCTGGTTCCATCGGTGCTGGCAGGGGCCGGCGTCGACTGGGTGCTGGAGTGCGCCCCGGCGGCCGGTGTTTCGCCGCTTGCGCTGGTGCCGAGGCACCGGATTCTGCGATCCGGTGCCGAATGGGTCTGGCCCTGTCGACTGCCGGCCGACCTTCTGCCGTTCGCCGACGAGTCACTTCCGGCGGTGCTGATTCGCCATCTGTTCTGGTTGCCCGAGGGCGAGGCTCTTCTGGTCGAGGCGCTGCGCTGCCTGCAGCCCGGCGGCTTGTTGGTCTCGGTCTCGGCCAATCCATGGCATCGGACGAGCTGGCGCGAACTGGGCCGGGACGCATTGCAATTGCCGGCATGGCCCCGCTTCCTGATGCAGCACGCCCGGCATTCGCTGCGGCTGGCTATCCCCGGAGCAGGCTGGTTGCGCGCAGTCGAGCCGCTGTTGCTGATCGCTGCACGCAAGCCGCCGCGGCCGGCATCGGTGACGCGGCTGCGCTCCGACCAGCGATCGAGATTTGTGCCGCGTGCGCTGACCAGCAGCTGCCGGGCTGCGTGAGTATGGCGGACGTGCGAATCTGGACCGACGGCGCCTGCAGCGGTAACCCGGGTCCCGGAGGCTGGGGTGCGGTTCTGCGCTGCAACGGCACTGAAAAGGAGCTTTCGGGCGGTGAGCCCGGAACCACCAATAACCGAATGGAGCTGATGGCTGCGATCCGCGCGCTGGAAGCGCTGAAGCGGCCGTGTCGGGTCGAGCTGACCACCGACTCCAACTACGTCCGCCAGGGGATGACCGAATGGCTGCCGCGCTGGCAGGCCAACGGTTGGAAAACCGCGGCGCGTAAGCCGGTCAAGAACGAGGACCTCTGGCGCCGCCTGAACCAAGCCAGTGCTCGGCACCAAGTAAGCTGGGTCTGGGTCCGGGGCCATTCCGGACATCCCGAGAATGAGCGCGCCGACCGTCTGGCAACCGATGCGGCTCGGCGAGTCGGCGGACGGGCCTGATGCGCCAGGTCGTGCTGGATACCGAAACCACCGGCTTGGAGCCAGCCGAAGGCCACCGCATCATCGAAATCGGGTGCCTCGAACTGGTCGACCGGCGTCTGACCGGCCGCCAATTCCACAAATATCTCAACCCCGAGCGCGCGGTCGAGGCCGGTGCGCTGGAAGTTCACGGGCTCGATGATGAATTTCTCGCCGACCAGCCGCGCTTCGGAGATATTTCGGACGAGTTCGTCGCGTTTGTTCGCGATGCTGAACTGATCATTCACAACGCGGCTTTCGACGTCGGATTTCTCGATGCCGAGCTGGCGCGTCTGGAGACCCCGTTGCGGGTGATCGATCTTGCCACGGTGCTCGATACCCTGGAGCTCGCGCGCGAGCTGCACCCCGGGCAGCGCAACAGCCTCGATGCCCTGTGCAAGCGCTACGAGGTTGACAATTCCAATCGCAGCCTGCATGGCGCGCTGCTGGACGCTGAGTTGCTGGCCGATGTCTACCTGTTGATGACCGGGGGTCAGGTTGTGCTGGGTCTTGATCTTGACGGCGGTACACGTGGCGGCAGTATCGAGACCCCCGATTTCGATCCAGCCTGCCTTGTTCGGCGTCCCGCGAGCGAGCAGGAGTTGCTGGCCCACCGCGCTCTGGTCGAACGGATCGATGCCAGGGCCGGGGAGCACGGCGGGCTGTGGCGCAGGCTGGATGGGGGTGCCTGACCGCGACCAGGCTCTGCCGCCATTGGTGTTGCTTGGCGGCCCGACAGCGGCCGGCAAGACTGCACTGGCGCTGGCGCTGGCCGACCGCTTTCCGGTGCGATTGATCAGCGCTGATTCAGTGCAGGTCTACCGTGGCATGAATATCGGCTCGGCCAAGCCTGAGCCCGGGATCCTCGAGCGCTACCCGCATGCCCTGATCGATATCCGTGATCCTGAGGATGGTTACACCGCGGCCGATTTCGTACGTGAGGCCGAACGCGAGATCCGGGACTCGGTCGAGGCCGGCAGGCTCCCGGTGCTGGTCGGTGGTACGCCGATGTACCTCAAGGCCCTGCGCTATGGTCTGGATCTCATGCCGACGGCCGATCCGGAGCTGCGGCGCCAGATCGAGTGCGATGCCGCGAAGTCTGGCTGGGCAGCACTGCACCGCCGCCTGGCCGCACTGGACCCGGTGATTGCCAGGAAAATCCGTCCCAACGACCCGCAGCGGATCGAGCGCGCGCTAGAGGTCTGTCTGCTTTCGGGGCGCCCGTTAAGTGAGCTGCAGCGGGGGCGCGGACCGGACCGAATGCGGGCCGCCGTCCACCTCGTGATCTGTCCGGCCGATCGCGGCGAACTGCATCGGCGAATCGAGCGGCGTTGGGAAGCGATGCTGCGCGCCGATTTCCTGGACGAAGTGCGCGATCTTGTGCAACGGCCGGGGCTCGATCGGACGGCACCTGCGCTGCGCGCGGTCGGCTATCGTCAGGCCCTGGAATGCATCGACCAGCGATGGCCGGTTGATGAACTTGTACGACGCGGCGCAGCCGCGACCCGACAGCTTGCCAAGCGTCAGTTGACTGCGTTCCGCCAGTGGGCCGGAGGTTTCTGGTATGACCCGTTGAATAAATCAACAATCACCCGCATAATCAAAAGAGTAGACGCTACCAGATCGGCGTGCAGGTAGTGCTGCCTGGTACTCGGGCGGAACGGTCGAGGCCGCGGAGCGAAAAACATTGCGGACATTTGCAGCAGATGCCGCGCATTTCGAGATCCAGGACGCTTTCATGATTGATTGGTAGTGGATCGGCCCCGAACCGAATCGGCCCGGTGATGTGCGCAGCACCGTCAGGGTTTTCACGAGCACCGGCAATAATCACAACGGCAACATGCCCAAGGAGAACCACAAAATGTCCGGCAAGGGTCAATCACTGCAGGATCCGTTTCTGAACGCGCTGCGCAAGGAGCGTGTTCCGGTCTCGATCTTTCTGGTCAACGGCATCAAGCTTCAGGGACAGATCGAGTCCTTCGACAATTTCGTGGTGCTTTTGAAGAACACGGTAAAGAATTCTGTAAGCCAGATGATCTACAAGCACGCCATCTCCACCGTGGTACCCGCACGCAACGTGCACATCGGGCCGGAAGATGCCCCCGAACAAGATTGAGCGGTCAGGATCTTCAAACCGAGATCAGAGCGCAATCGAACCGCGCCCTGCTGGTCATTCCAGAAATCGGCCACTCAGCGACCGCGCGCGAGATCGAGGAATTCCAGGCCCTGGCCACGGCGGCCGGCTGCGAGCTGGGCGACCTGATTCGCGCGCCGCGCGCCGCCCCGGATGCGCGCGGTCTGGTCGGTAGCGGCAAGATCGATGAGATCGCCGCGCGTGTCGAGGCGACCGAGGCCGGCGTGGTACTCTTCAATCATCGCCTTTCTCCGGTGCAGGAACGTAATCTCACACGTGCCTTCGGCGTTCCAGTGCTCGACCGAACAACGCTGATTCTCGACATCTTTGCCCAACGCGCACGCTCGCACGAAGGTAAGTTGCAAGTCGAGCTGGCCCAGTTGAAGCATCTGGCGACGCGACTGGTTCGCGGCTGGACGCATCTCGAACGGCAGCGCGGCGGGATCGGTATGCGCGGTCCCGGTGAGACCCAGCTGGAGACCGATCGACGTCTGCTTGCGATCCGGATCCGGCAGCTGAGGTTGCGTCTCGACCGTCTCGAGCAACACCGGGCGAGGGGTAGAAAGGCGCGCGCGCGCGGTGCCCTGCCGCTGGTTGCGCTGGTGGGCTACACCAATGCAGGAAAATCAACGCTGTTCAATCGCCTGACCGCATCGGACGTGGTTGTTCGTGACCAGCTGTTCGCGACGCTGGACCCGACCGTACGCCGGATTGAAACGGAACGTGGCGGCGCGGTTCTGGCCAGCGATACGGTCGGTTTCATCCGGGACCTGCCGCATGAGCTGGTCGCCGCATTCCATGCCACACTGGAGGAAACCCTGGCCGCTGAACTGGTCATCCAGGTCATCGATGCCTCCGACCCGGATCGTGAAGGCCAGGAGGCTACGGTCGAGGAAGTCCTGCAACAGATCGGCGCGGCCGAGTTGCCGCGGCTGCGGGTTTTCAACAAGATCGACCGGATCGAGCAGACCCCGCATGTCGAGCGTGACGCCTCCGGAGCGGTACACCGAGCATGGGTCTCGGCCGCGACCGGGGCGGGTCTCGATCTGCTGCGCGATGCGATCGGCGAGCGGGTCGGCGATGGCAGGATCCGCGCCCGGGTCGAGCTTCCTCCCGAATTACAGAAGCTGCGCTCGAATCTGTATCGGCTCGGCGCAATCTGCGCCGAGCGGATCGGCGAGGATGGTTCCTGTCACCTCGACCTTGACTTGTCGCTGCGCGATGCGCGTGAATTGATCCGCCTCGGGGGTGCTTCGGGGACGTGGGTTCACCAACACCTGTTAAACTGATACGCTGCATAAATCGACGGTTCGGACGGTCTGTGTGGCCGGCGATCCTGCCTGCTTTGGAACGGAGAATGCAATGCCCTGGAATGAGCCCGGACGCGGTGGAAATGGTCAGGACCCCTGGAAGGGCGGTGGTCAGCAGCCGCCAGACCTGGACGAGGTCTTTGCCAACGTCCAGAAACGCCTGAAGAAGATCATGGGCGGCGGCAAGGACGGCGGTGGTGACGAACGAGGCGGAAGCGCCGGCGATGGGCCGGGGCTGGGCGGTGTGCTGATTCTGGTGCTGGTGCTTGCCGGTGTCTGGGCGCTCTGGAATGCCGTACACATCATCGATGAGTCCGAGCGCGGCGTCGTGCTGCGTCTGGGTGAGTATTCGCGCACGCTCACCCCGGGCCTGCGTTTCACCATCCCGGCACCGATCGAGACGCTGGAAAAGGTCAATGTCGCCGAGATTCGCTCGATCGAGAATCGGGCCCGGATGCTGACCGGTGATGAAAATCTGATTGATCTGGGTTATGCAGTGCAGTTTCGGGTCATCGCCCCGGAAAAGTTCCTGTTCAACGTCCAGGAGCCGGTGCGCTCGTTGCGCGAGGCCACCGACAGTGCGATTCGCGAGATTGTCGGCACCAACAATATGGATTTCATTCTCGAAGCCGGTCGAGACGTAATTGCGCAATCGTCGGGCGATCTGCTGCAGGAGGTCGTCGATCGCTACGATTCGGGAATCATGGTCGAGTCCTTCAACCTTCAGGAGGTGCGTCCGCCGTCCCAGGTCCAGGGTGCCTTCGATGACGTGGTCCGGGCCCGTGAGGACCAGATCCGTTTCGCCAATGAAGCTCAGGCCTATGCCAATCAGGTCGTGCCGGAAGCACGCGGTCAGGCGGCGCGTGTTCTCGAGGAATCGCGTGGCTACCGCGAGTCCCTGATTGCGCGCGCCGCCGGTGAGGCTGATCGATTCATCGCCCTCTACCAGGAATATGCCCGGGCGCCGGATGTAACCCGGCAGCGCCTTTATCTGGAGACCATCGAAGCGCTCTTCGCCAGCGTGCCGAAGGTGCTGATGGACGTCGAGCAGGGCAACAACCTGTTCTACCTTCCGCTGGACCGAATGACCGGTTCCGGCAGCGCAACCGCTCCAGTCCCGCCGCCGCTGATGAGTGGCGGTCAGGCGAGTGGTTCCAGTTCGCCCACGACCCGGTCGCGCAGCGGCCGAGAAGGAAGATAACGCCATGCGCCTGATTGCACCGATTCTGATCATCGCGGTCGTCATCCTCGGCCTGAACAGCGTCTTCATCGTGGGCGTTACCGAGCACGCTCTGAAATTCCGGCTCGGCGAGGTTGTGCGCGATGACTACCAGCCCGGGCTGCATTTCAAGGCACCGTTTATCAACAACGTACGCAAATTCGACAAGCGGCTGATCACCCAGGATCTGCCGCCGGAGCAGATGAACACCGCCGAGCAGAAGTTTGTCGAGGTTGACTACTACGTGAAATGGCAGATTTCTGATCCGCGTCGTTTTTATACTGCAACCACCGGCGGCGATTTCAACATTGCCCGGGCGCGCTTGTCACAGCTGATCCGGAATGATCTGCGCGCTGAATTTTCGCGTCGCACCCTGAGTGAAGTGGTGTCCGAACAGCGTCGCGACATGATGGCAGAGCTGAAGCGTAGAGCGGATGACCGAATGGGTAATTTCGGCATCGACGTGCTGGATGTCAGGATCAAGAAGATCGAGCTGACCGACGAAGTGCTGGGATCGGTGTTCAACCGCATGGAAACCCAACGCACCGAGTTCGCCAACGAGTTGCGCTCTTTGGGACGCGAGCGATCCGAGGAGATTCGAGCCGAGGCAGACCGCGAAGTACGCGTGCTGCTGGCCGAAGCCGAGCGTGATGCAGCGCGGATCCGCGGTGAGGGCGATGCGCGCTCGACCGAAATCTATGCTGCCGCGTTCGAACGCGATCCGGAGTTCTACGCGTTCCTGCGCAGCCTCGAGGCCTACTCGAGGAGTTTCGACAGCGGCCGCGACATGTTGCTGCTCGATGCCGGTTCGGACTTCTTCCGCTATTTCGATCGCAAGCAGTAGATTCGCGCACATGGCGCAGGACCTTGTCGTCGCATTCGCGCTGGTGCTGGTACTTGAAGGCCTGCTTCCAGCGCTGCGGCCTGACGCCTGGCGTCGGGCCGTGGAACAATTCGCGACGCTGCCTGATGCATCGATTCGGCGCGTTGGTATCGTAATGCTGTTGATCGGCGGCGTCATCTTTCAACTGGTGCGCTGAAAGCGCATGTTCAACCCAACGTCACGGAGCCGAGAAATGGCGCGATCGGTAGTAATCCTCGGGACCCAGTGGGGCGACGAAGGTAAAGGCAAGATTGTCGACCTTCTGGCGCACGATGCAGATGCCGTGATCCGGTTTCAAGGCGGCCACAATGCAGGTCACACCCTGCTTGTTGGCGGCAGAAAGACGGTACTGCACCTGGTTCCATCCGGCATCCTTACCGATCGTGCGCGCTGTCTCATTGGCAATGGCGTCGTCGTTGCCCCGGGCGCGTTGTTGCGCGAAATCGAGGGGCTGGAGGAGCATGGCGCCGAAGTTCGAGGTCGGCTCGGACTGTCCGGGGCCTGTCCGGTGATCCTGGCCTCACATGTCGCGCTCGATCAGGCACGCGAGCGCGCCCGCGGCAACCGTGCCATCGGAACCACCGGGCGCGGCATCGGACCGGTCTATGAGGACAAGGCATCGCGCCACGGAATCCGGCTGGCCGATATCACCGATCCGGCGCGACTCGGCGACAAGCTCGGCGGGGTTCTCGAGTACCACAATTTCCTGCTGACTCGCCTTTACGGCGCCGAGCCGCTCGACCCCGCGCAGGTTGCCGACGATGTCGCGCGTTATGGCGAAATCTTCAAGCCCTTGCTGTGCGACGTCACCGCGCAGCTTCACGACATGCGGCGCGCCGGCAAGGCGTTACTGTTCGAAGGCGCCCAGGGCAGCCTGCTGGACATCGATCACGGCACCTATCCGTTCGTGACTTCGTCAAACACTACCGTGGGTGGCGTGATGACGGGCACGGGCGTCGGTCCGGGCGACATCGATTACGTGCTCGGGATCACCAAGGCGTATACCACACGGGTTGGCTCCGGGCCGTTTCCGACCGAGTTGGACGACGCGGTTGGCCGTCGAATTGCAGAGCGCGGCGTTGAATTCGGTGCTACGACCGGGCGGCCGCGTCGCTGCGGCTGGCTCGATGCAGTGGCGTTGAGAAGAATGGTGCAAGTCAACGGGGTCACAGGTCTGTGCATGACCAAGCTCGACGTGCTCGATGGTCTCGACGAGGTCCGTGTGTGCGTTGCCTACGAAGGGGTCGACACCTTCCCGCAGGGTGCTGAGGACTGGCTCAGGGTTCGGCCGGTCTACCAGACCTTGCCGGGCTGGTCGGGCGATTCGCGCGGCCTGACCGATGTCGAGGCACTGTCGTGCGCGGCACGTGCCTATCTGGCTCGCGTCGAGGAACTGGTCGAGGCACCGGTGCACATGCTATCGACCGGCCCGGAACGCGAGGCCAACATCATCTTCCGTTATCCCTTCAGTTGAGCCGGAGAAATTCGAACATGCTCGATCCCCAATTGCTGCGCAATGATCTCGAGCGCGTTGCGCGCGGCCTGGCGCGGCGCGGCTATCACCTCGATATGGAGCAGTTCGCGGCGCTGGAAACGCGGAGAAAGTCTGTCCAGACTCGCGTCGAGGAACTGCGCAATCTGCGTAATACTCGCTCCAGGGCGATCGGACAGGCCAAGTCCGCCGGCCAGAATATCGAACCGCTCAAGGCCGAAGTGGCTTCCATTGCCGAGCAACTGGGGCAGGGCGAGTCGGATCTCGAGCAGATCCGTGCCGCACTCGAGCATCTTGCGCTGGATCTTCCCAACCTTCCGGCGGATTCGGTACCTGACGGCGCGAGTGAATCGGACAATGTCGAGATTCGGCGTTCGGGCGAGCCGCCGGTTCTCGATTTCGAGCCGCGTGACCATGTCGAGATCGGGGAAGCGCTGGACGGCATCGACTTCGAACGTGCCGCACGCCTGTCCGGCGCGCGCTTTGTCGTGCTGCGTGGCCCGGTGGCCCGCCTGCACCGCGCGCTGGCGCAGTTCATGCTGGATCTGCACACCACGGAGCACGGCTACACCGAGGTTTACACACCCTATCTGGTCGGTGCCGAGGCCATGCGCGGAACCGGCCAGTTGCCCAAGTTCGAGGCCGATGCCTTTCGCATCGATGACGAGATTCCGCGTTACCTGATCCCGACCGCCGAAGTTCCGGTGACCAATCTGGTCGCCACCGAGATCATCGAGGCGGCCCGTTTGCCGCTGAAGTTCGTGGCGCATACGCCATGTTTTCGGCGCGAAGCCGGGTCGCACGGCAAGGACACTCGTGGCATGATCCGCCAGCACCAGTTTGACAAGGTCGAGCTGGTCCAGCTGGTCATGCCCGAACAGGCCGAGGCGGCGCTGGAATCCCTGACCCGAAATGCCGAGACGGTGCTGGAGCGCCTGGGCCTGACGTATCGCCGGATGGCCTTGTGCGCGGGTGATCTCGGTTTCTCGTCGTGTCGCACTTTCGATCTCGAAGTCTGGTTGCCGGGCCAGCAGGCCTGGCGCGAGATCTCCTCGTGCAGTCATTTCGGCGATTTCCAGACCCGCCGCATGCTGGCACGCTGGCGCAATCCCGAGACCGGCAAGCCCGAATTGCTGCACAGTCTGAACGGATCGGGACTCGCGGTCGGGCGCACACTGGTCGCCGTGCTGGAGAACTATCAGCAGCGCGATGGGTCGGTGGTCGTGCCCGAGGCATTGCGGCCCTGGATGGGTGAGGTCGATCGGATTCAGCCGGCCTGAGGCTGTGCTGCGATCAGGTGACGAAGACAGGACCGGAGAGGTCGATCGGCGATACCGTAACGACACGATTGCGACCGGCATCCTTGGCGTCGTAGAGAGCGTGGTCGGCGTGTGCGTAGAGTGAATCCAGAGACTTTTCGCGGCGCAGTTCAGCGACCCCGAAACTTATCGTGATTTCCGGCTCGGCGTCGTCGCTGCGGCGCCGATTGAGAATCGCGCGCAGGTGCTCGATGCGGGCCAGCGCCGTATCCAGGTCGCAGTCCGTCAGCGCGACACCGATCTCCTCCCCTCCGAGGCGACCGACCACAGCTTCCTTGCCAAAGGCCTCGATGAATCTTGCGCCAACACGGCGCAGCACGGCATCTCCAACGAGGTGGCCATATTCATCGTTGATTCGTTTGAACAGATCAATGTCTGCGATGATCAGAACGAATCGACCGCGATTCTGTCTTGCGCGCTGGAAGCCCTGGGCTGCCAGTTCGAAGAAGCGAGTGTGGTTGACCAGTCCGGTGAGACCGTCGAGTCGCGCCAGTTCACGGTAACGTTGTCGGTCTCGGCCGGTCTGGAAGACCATGATGAACAGCAGCAATGCCGCGGCCAGTGCCCCTGAGCCTGCCCACCAGGTCGCGACCTCGTCCTGTCGGTCGTTGCCGCGTGCCAGCCGGATCGCGTCATTACGGGCGCGCAGCAGATCCAGTTCGGCTGCGCGGGCGCGTTCGTCAAGGCCGCTGAGCAGCAGCCTCAGCCGCATCTGGCGGAGATTGGCCGCATGACGATCTCTTTCCTGCAGCGCTTGCCGCAGCAACGCATAGGCGTTTTCCGAACTGCCGCGCAGACTCGCCACATCAGAGGTCAGAAACAGTGCATCAGCTCGAAGTGAGTGGCTTCCGACCCGATCGATCCAGTCTGTCGTCGGTGCAAGATAACTTGCGGCCCGCTCGACCTCGCCTCGATTCAGGGCGCCACGGGCAAGCTCGACGTGCGCTTCCAGCAGGCCATCGACAAAGTCTGCCTGTCGATGATCCTCGATCGCCCGATGCAGCTGCTGCTCGATTCGCTCCGGGGCCCCATCCAGAATGCTGAGCGATTGGGCCAGACCGATCCGCGAGCTGCCGGCGTAGATTCGGTCGGGAATTTGAGAGCACCGTTCCGCTGCGGCTTCGAAGTCGTCGCGTGCGCTTTCGATATTCCCCGCAACCCGGTGTGCCTGTGCACGCAGAAACAGTGCAGCGCAACGCGGTCGGAGTGCCTTCAGGCCCTCCAGTTCGATCAACACGCGATTGGCATACTCGATTGCCGTTGCTGGCTCGCCGATCTTGCCGTGAAAGTCAGCCGCGACGATCCATGCCACTGCCCTCGATTCAGGGTCGCTGACCATGGGGGCCAGTTGCAGCGCCTCGCGAAAATAATCGAATCCTTCCTCGAATCGCTCGTTGAAAACCAGCACATTGGTCGCCAGCGTCAGCGCCCGCAATTCCAGAGCGGACCCGAGTTGCTCCCGTTCCTGCAGTACATCGAGAATGCGCTTGATCGAGGCCGCCGGCTGGTTGGTGACCGCCAGCATCCGTGCCTCGATCAGGCTGATTCGGGCGCGCTGCTCGAGCGATGCCCCGTCCAGCTCCGGTTCGATGGCGTCAAGACCCTTGACAACCTCGTTCCAGGCACCCTCGACCCCGAGTGCCTCGAGCTGCTGAATTCGTTGCCACAAGGTGGCCGCGACGGGATCGGATGCGAGCCCGAGCAGAATCAGGAGCAGCAGCGAAGCTGAAGTCGGTTTCAAGTTCAAGGGTTGGCTTCTGGTTGCGTAATCGGTTCAAGGATAAACGCCTGGGTATTTGAATGGAAGCGAATGCGGGCCGGTATGCGGAAATGTTCACAAGAATCCGCGGTCATTCGACAGCCAGACAATGCTGGTACTATTCTTCCAGAGCAAGTTTTGAGTTTCACCAGGACGATGCGACCCAAGGGCTTCGATCAGCAACAGGCACTGCATTCGGCGATGCTGCAATTCTGGGAGTCTGGCTACGAAGGATCTTCGATGCAGAAGCTTGTGGATCGCATGGGCATCAGCCGCCAGAGCATCTACGACACCTACGGCAACAAACGCGAGCTTTTCGTTCAGGCGCTGCGTTGCTACCAACGCGAAATTGTCGAGCCGAAGCTGCGGCGCCTGAATGATCCATCGCGTGACCCGATCGAGGCGCTGCGAGAGCATTTTCAGGGCATCATCGATGGTTGGCATGGCCAGATACGAGGTTGCCTGATGGTGCGCACCATGATCGAAATCGAGCCGGGGGACAGTGACATCGGCCAACTTCTTGGCGCAAACACCAGTCAAGTTCGCGGTGCGTTGCACGCTGTCATCGAGCGTGGTCAGGCGAGCGCTGTCATCGATCGTTCGAGGAGTGCTGCCGAGCTTGCTGCGCGAATCATGGCCCTGAGCGCTGGTCTCCATGTCTATTGCAGGCAGCCTGATCAGAACGGTGGGCTGCGTCCCCTGGCCGACAATCTGATCGCCGGTTTCCGTGCCAGCTGAAGAACCGCACATGATCGATCACGGCAAGCCGCTGGTCGTTGCGATTTCCTCGCGCGCCCTGTTCGATCTCGATTCTACCCACCAGATCTACCTCGAGCAGGGTTTGCAGGCCTACATGGAGTACCAGCGCAGTCGCGAGGATGAGGTGCTTCAGCCTGGAGTTGCCTTTCCGCTGGTGCAAAAACTGCTTGCGCTGAACGACGATGGCATGGAGCACCCCGGCGTGGAGGTTGTGCTGCTGTCGCGCAACAGCGCTGATACCGGCCTGCGGATCTTCAACTCGATCGAGCACTACGATATGAGGATCGAGCGCGCGGTCTTCACCAACGGGGCCAGCCCGTCGAATTACATCGAGGCGACCGGTGCCAATCTGTTTCTTTCGGCCAATAGTGATGACGTCCGCCGGGTTCTGACGGCAGGTTACGCCGGTGCCACGATCCTGCCCCAGGCGACGCGCGAGAATCGTTCTGGCCAGCTACGCATAGCCTTCGACGGCGATGCCGTGATCTTCAGTGATGAGGCCGAGCGGGTCTACAAGACCCAGGGCTTGGAGGCGTTCTCCTCGAGCGAACGCGCCGCGGCCAGCCGTCCGTTGAAAGCCGGTCCGTTCAAGGCCGTGCTCGACGCCATTCACAGCATTCAATCGGCCTATCCGATCGAGGAGAACCCGATTCGCACCGCGCTGGTGACCGCGCGGTCGGCGCCCGCGCACAAGCGCGTGATCCTGACTCTGCGCGCGTGGGGGATCCGCATCGACGAGTCGATGTTCCTCGGTGGTCGCGACAAGGCCGCCTTCCTGCGAGCATTCGGTGCCGACATTTTCTTCGATGACCAGCAGATGCACTGCGACAGTGTTTCCAGAGTCATCGCCACCGGACACGTTCCGCACGGCGTGGCCAACGAACTGCAGGATCCGACGAAATCCGACTGAGCCGGATTCGTCGCAACGACTCACGAATCCGCATTCAACGAGGTAAACCATGTTCAAGCTGCTTTCGCTGCTCTTTACGCTCTGTTTCATGACCACGGCAGTCCTGGCCCAGCCGGAGGATGCGCCGCCGGAGGACGCTGCCGGGGCTTCCGATGCAGCCTGGTCGGTCCAGAATCCACCGGGCGATTGGCAGCGGATCGAGATCGCGGCCGACGAGGTGAGCTGGTCCACGGTCACGGTCAGTCCCGCCGGCGACACGTTGGTGTTCGACTTTCTCGGCGACCTGTACCGGCTGCCGCTAGGTGGCGGTGAGGCTGAGGCCTTGACCGACGGCATCGCCTGGGATTTTCAGCCGAGCTTCAGCCCGGATGGCCGCAGCATCGCCTTCATCAGTGACCGCGATGGCGCCGAGAACGTCTGGATCATCAATGCCGATGGCAGCGAACCGACCCAGGTCAGCAAGGAGCGTGAGAACCTGTTGCACAACCCGGCATGGACACCGGATGGCGAATTCATCGCCGCGCGCAAGGCCTGGGTGTCGACCCGCTCGATACCGGCCGGATCGATCTGGCTCTACCATCGCAGCGGCGGTACGGGAGTCGAGTTGGTCAAGCGCCTGCACGGTGTCCAAAGCCAGAAGAACATCGCCGAACCGGCGTTCTCGCCAGAGGGCCGCTACCTGTATTACAGCCAGGACATGACCGGCGGCAGCGTCTGGCAATACAACAAGGACGCCAACAGCGGCATCTTCGCGATCCGTCGCCTCGACCGCGACACGGGAGAGACCGCGACCGTGGTATCCGGCCCCGGCGGCGCGATTCGACCGGTGCCGTCACCCGATGGCAAGAAACTCGCCTTTGTTCGCCGCAACTCCACCGAACTGACCAGCCGTCTGATGATCAAGGACCTGGAGTCAGGCATCGAGACCACGCTGCGTGACAAAATCTCGCGCGACATGCAGGAAACCAGCGGCGATCGCGGCAACTATCCCGGTTTTGCCTGGTTGCCCGACGGCAGCGGCATCGTGCTGTGGAGCGAGGGCAAGCTGCACCGGGTCGGGCTCGATGGCAGCCAGGCTGAAATACCGTTCCAGGTGCGGACCGCGCGCAACGTACAGCCGGCCCTGCGCCAGGTCACCGCGGTCGCACCGGACAAGGTTCGGGTCGGCATGCTGCGCTGGAATCAGACCAGTCCGGATGGCAGATTCGCCGTTTACCAGGCGCTGGGCTACATCTGGATTCATGACCTGCAGACCGATCAGCGCAAACGGCTGACCGACCAGGACGAGCACTGGGAGTTCTACCCGAGTTTCTCGCCGGATTCGCGTTTTGTCGTCTACAGCACCTTCGACGACCAGAAGCTGGGCTCGGTACGGATCGCGCCGGTCGGCCGTGGCCGGGGGCAGGTATTGACCAGACAGCCCGGTCACTACGTCGAGCCGGCATTCTCGCCGGACGGCAAGCAGATCGTATTTCGCAAGACGACGGGTGGGTACCTGACCTCACCGACCTGGTCGGAGCAGCCCGGGCTGTATCGGGTCGCTGCTGATGGCAGGGACCTGCACCGAGTGCTGGATCGCGGTGTCGAGCCGCAATTCTCGGCCGATGGCCAGCGCATCCTGTTTTCCGAGCGGGTCGATGACACCAAGCGGGCGCTGAACAGCGTCGACCTCAACGGTGACGAGGCGCGACAGCACCTGGTCGGCGACTGGGTCACCGGCTACAAGGTCTCGCCCGATGGTCGCTGGGTTGCATTTACAGAGCATTACAACGCCTATGTCGCAGCGTTTTTCGCGGCCGGCAAGCCGGTTTCCATCAGCGGCGCAGGCACGGCCTTCCCGGTCGCCAAAGTTTCGGCCCGCGGTGGTGAAGACCTGCACTGGTCGGCAGACAGCCGGACCCTCGGCTGGTCCTATGGCAGCCGGCTTTACTCGCGTCCGCTGAACCGGACCTTCGCCTTCCTCGATGGTGCGCCGGAGCAACTGCCCGAGCCGGAAACCGACGGCCGTGACCTGTCCTTCGAGGTCGATGCGGATCGACCGGATGGGCGAATCGCGCTGGTCGGTGCCCGTATCGTGACGATGCGCGATGCCGGATCGCGCGAGGAAGTCATCGAGCGAGGCACCGTGCTGGTGCGCGGCAACCGGATCGAGGCGGTCGGTGCCAGCGATTCGGTTGCGGTGCCCGATGGCTACCGCGTCATCGAGGCTTCGGGCATGACGCTGATCCCAGGCCTGGTCGATGCCCACGCCCACGGCGCAATGAGCAACGAGCAGTTGCAGCCGCGCCAGAACTGGATGCAATATGCGAATCTGGCGTTTGGTGTCACCACCATCCACGACCCCTCGAACGACAATCGGGGCATGTTCTCGATGGTCGAACTGCAGCGCACCGGATCCGCGCTGGCGCCGCGCTTGTTTTCCACAGGCAGGATTCTCTACGGTGCCCTGGCTCCCGGAGCGACCGCCACGGTCGATCGCTACGACGACGCGCTGTTCCACGTCCGGCGCCAGCAGGAACAGGGTGCGATCTCGGTCAAGAGTTACAACTACCTGCGGCGCGACCAGCGCCAGCAGGTGCTCAAGGCAGCACGCGAACTGGGCATGCTCGTGGTGCCCGAAGGCGGCATGCGGCTGGAGCAGAATCTGACCCAGATCGTCGACGGTCATACCGGCATCGAACACAGCCTTTCGATCCAGCACATTTACAGCGACATCGACCAGCTCTGGAGCCAGACCGAGGTTTTCTACTCGCCGACCTTCATCGTCGCCTACGGCGGACTGATGGGCGAGGAGTACTGGTACGACCGGACCAATGTCTGGCAGAACCAGCATCTGATGGCCTTTACACCCGAGTCGGTGGTCATGCCGCGCTCGATCCGGCGCCCGACCGCGCCCGACGCGCACTATAACCATGTGTTCGTGGCCGAAGAAGCACTCCAGCTCAACCGGCTCGGCGTACCGGTCGTGATCGGCGCGCACGGTCAGCTCGCGGGTCTTGGCGCGCACTGGGAGCTCTGGATGATGGAGCAGGGCGGGTTCAGCGCGTTCGAGGCGCTGCGCGGTGCCACCATCGACGGTGCCCGCTATTTCGGCATGGATGCCGAGATCGGCTCGATCGAGCCCGGCAAGCTGGCTGATCT
>Ga0210039_1000846_pt1 | contig 30907 bp, 20 predicted proteins | sample CryGeyCG2114_250_3_FD_185460 | JGI IMG/M metagenome (GOLD analysis project Ga0210039, IMG submission 185460) | Groundwater microbial communities from aquifer - Crystal Geyser CG17_big_fil_post_rev_8/21/14_2.50 (SPAdes) (version 2) | ecosystem: Environmental > Aquatic > Deep subsurface >...
CTCAGCTGCTGCCTGAAAAGTTTTTGGCCCAAGGCAGTTTTGGTAAAACCATCCTGGCCAAAGACCAGGAAACGGGTGAACCCTGTGTAATCAAACTTTTGAATTTTGAGCGCCTTGAAAACTGGAAGGCGCTTGAGCTGTTTGAACGCGAAGCCAAGGTGCTTGAACAGTTGGAACATCCCCGCATTCCCCGCTTTATGGGCTATTATCGTCACGAAGTGGCTGGAACAATGTTGACCTGTCTGGTGCAGGGCTATATGCCTGGGCAGACTTTGAAAGCTTGGGTGGAAGCGGGGAAACGCTTTCAGGAAGCTGAAATTGTCAAAATCGCTGAAGATCTGCTCGAACTGCTGATCTACCTACACAGTTTTTCCCCCCCTGTCATTCACCGCGATATCAAACCCGAGAATCTGATTCTCTCGCCTGAGGGCGAAGCTTCACTTGTGGATTTTGGCGCAGTCAATGACCATTTGCGCAATCAAAGCAGGGGGTCTACGATTGTGGGCACCTTTGGCTATATGCCGCCTGAACAATTGGATGGGCAGGCGGTTCCGGGTTCTGATCTCTTTGCGCTGGGTGCCAGTTTGATTTACGCCTTAACAGGGCTGGAGCCCGGTTTGATTGAAAAAGAAAATCTCAGCTTGAATTTCCGCCCATATGTGACCGTTTCTGAAGGTTTGGCGGCCTGGTTGGAACTCATGACCCAACCCGATTGGAAACAGCGCTTTCAGACGGCTCAAGATGCATTGGAGGCCTTGCGCAATCGGGCCTATTTTCGCCCTGGGCCAAGCCAGGTGGAGCGTGTTTGGTGGAAAAACCCTGTGGTGCCTGTTTTGGGCTTGGGCCTTCTGACAGGTTTGACCTGGGCGGGTCTGCGATTGATGCAAACCGCCCCCCAGGTCTCTGAAAATCGAGTGATGGGCCGGGTAAGCTATGCGGGTTCTGCTCAAATCCCTGCGCTTGCGCCCCGTTTTTGGATCCGGGATGAAGCCACCGGACAACGCTTGAAGCCCGCAGTGGATTACCAGGCGGGAAAATTTGAAATTCAGGGCCTGCCTGCAGGAAAATATGGTCTGAATCTCAGTTACGATACCAACCCAGACAATCCGATTCAGTATCCGGGGGATTATCGCTCCTGGACCGTCTTTGAAATTAAGCCGGGGCAGCCTGCGCCCCAACTGCAAATGAATTTGGTCAGGCTGATCCATCTGACCTCCCCCCAGGACAATAATCGCCCTCTCAAGGGCTGGGAAAACGCCTGTGGAATCGACTTGAACCCAGGGGCTCAGCTTGCTTTTGCTTGGGAAAGTCTGGGGCCGGGGGTGCGCTATGATTATCAGATTCAGGAGCTGAACTGCGCCTCGCCTGCTGACACTCCTTTGCGGGTTTTAGCCAGTGGCAGCACAGAAAAACTCAGCTTTTCTTCGGCTTTGCCCCCCACACCGTCCGGGCATGTCTATCGCTTTTCACTGGAAGCCTGGCAGGCGGGGCATAAAATTGGTCGGATGCGCACCCATGGGAGCCAGGATCACGATTGGGATCTTAACTTCAAGATCCCCTGAATTTAATTTTTTTTTGCAAAAGTTCAATCTAGTTTGCCTATTAAGTTGATTTTGCTTTTAAAATACAGGTAGCAATGATCCCAAAATATTTTGGGTTGATACCCTTGCTGAAAGTATTTTTTGCATGTACAAACGCTTAATGAATTCACCCAGAGGCGCATCTGCCTCTTTACGCAATTACCGGCGCTTGGGTTTTGGAGTTTTCGTGTGCGCATTGAGTTTGCTCAGTTGTGCCCCTGAAAAAATCAAACAATACCGAGTTGCCAAGGTCAGTGAACCCCCTCAAAAAATGGCGGCCCCTGCGGCCACACAAAGCGCCCCCTTTCTGTTTAAAATCCCTGCAGGCTGGCAAACACAGGCCAGTTCAGGCATGCGCGCAGCCTCTTTTCAAACAGAAGGCGGTGGAGACGTTTCGGTGGTCACCCTGCCCGGCATGGCCGGTGATTTGAAAGGCAATTTAAACCGTTGGCGGGGCCAGGTGGGCTTGGAACCCCTGGCTGATGAAGCAGCCATTCAGAAAAGTTTTCAACCCTTTAAAATGGGGACCGAGCAAGCCCTGGCGCTTGAACTGGCTTCTCCAGAAGGCAAGCCTGATAAAGCCATGCGTGTGGCCTTGCTTGAAAAAGAAGGCGTGACCTGGTTTTTTAAACTGGCGGGGACGCGCCAGGTGGTTGAAAAACAAAAAACAGCATTCGAGGATTTTCTCGGGTCCGTTCAATTCAAGCCCGGAGGCAATATGCCCCCAGCAGCAGCTGATGCGCCTCCTGCCGATACTTCAGGCATGGGGGCGGGTTCGCTGCCCCCGATTACCCCCCAGGCCACGGATACCAAATTGACGTATGCCCTGCCTTCAGCTTGGAAAGAAAAACCCGCTTCATCGATGCGGATTGCCTCTTTTGAAGTGAAGTCCGGCCAACAAACGGGCGATATCTCAATCGTCAGTCTGGCCGGTGATGGCGGGGGCTTGCTCAGCAATACCAACCGTTGGCGCCGTCAATTGGAAATGGCGCCTACCGATCAGGCCGGTTTGCAAAACCTGGTCAAAGATATTCAAATTGATGGCCACAAGGGCTATTTTATGGCCCTGTATACGGGCATGGAAGGCCAGGGCATGTTGGTGGCCCTGGTAGAACAGGGGGGGCAGACCTGGTTTATCAAGATGGTGGCCCCAAGCCAATTGGCCCATGCCCAGGAACAGGATTTTCTTAAATTTGTTCAATCGATTCAATTTCATGCGAAAGGAAGTCAGACCTGATGGAAACCCTTTCTGCTGATCTCTCTTCTGAAATCCCTGACCAAAAAAACAGGGTCAAAACCAAGAAGCCCGTTTCACCTCCCCAGCAGGTATTAAACTATTTCGGCTCTCTGCAATTGACTGTGCTCTTATTGGTCTTGAGTATTTTGCTGATCTTTTTTGGCACCCTGGCTCAAATTGACCAAGGGGTCTGGACGGTCGTCAAGAGCTATTTCCGTTCTTGGATCGTATGGATTCCCTTTCAATTGCTCTTTCCCCGTGACCGGGTCGTGCCGGGCGCGATGCTCTTTCCTGGCGGTTGGACACTGGGTTCCCTGCTTTTGATCAATCTTTTGGTGGCACATATTCAGCGTTTTACGCTGAAAAAAGATAAAATCGGTCTGTTTATTATTCACAGTGGCTTGATTCTTTTGCTGGCGGGTGAAGGCCTGACCGGTTTAATGGCAGCCGAAAGCAATATGAGCATTGATGAAGGCAGTTCTTCGAATTACAGTGAAGATATCCGCCACCCTGAGCTGGCGATCATTGATGGCAGCGATGCGAAAACAGATTGGGTGACCGTGGTGCCTGAAAGCAAGTTGCGTTCAGGTCGTTTGATTCAAGACCCTCAATTGCCCTTTGATATCCAGGTCGATCGGTTTCTTAAAAATTCCGCCCTGGATCGCGATCCCAAAGGGGGCTTTACTGCCAAAGGCATGCCTGAAGTCAGCGGCACCCAATCCGCGCAGGGCGGCATTGATATGCCCTCAGCCCTGATTACGCTTTACAAGCCCGGTACCACTCAGGTTTTGGGGTCTTATACCACCTCAACCTGGCTCAAAAGCCCGCACAAGCTGGAAGTGAATGGAAAAAACTACGATCTCGCGCTGCGCTTTGCCCGTTCGTATAAGCCCTATACCTTGTTTTTGAAAGATTTCAGGTTTGACCGTTATCCCGGCACTGAAATTCCCAAAAACTTTGAAAGCACGGTCAGAATTCTCGACCCCGAACAGCAGGTCGATCGCGAAGTGCGCATCTGGATGAACCACCCCCTGCGCTATCGCGGAGAAACCTATTATCAGGCCTCGTATAAGCCCGATGAATCGGGTACGGTGCTTCAGGTGGTGCAAAACCCCAGTTGGCTGATTCCGTATATTTCCTGCATTTTGGTGACCTTTGGATTGCTCTGGCAATTTGGTTTCTCGCTTTTGCGCTCACTCAAGCGCCGTCAGAAAAGGAGTGCTGTATGAAAGTTTTACAACGTTACCTGCCTTTGATCCTGAGCCTGATTTGCCTTTTGGCGTTTGGATCTGCCTTGGTATCAAAGCCCTATACGCATTCCAGCTATGATTTGAACAGTTTCAGTCAATTTCCTGTGCTCTACAAAGGCCGGGTGCAACCCCTGGATTCCTTTGCCCGCAATAACCTGCTTGTGATTACCCACAAGCAGAGCTATACGGATTTTGAAGGCCACAAACAGCCCGCGATTCACTGGCTTTTGGAAATGATGAGTGGTTCACCCAGTATTGCCAAAGAGCCGGTCTTTCGGATTGAGCACGATGACGTGCTTTCGCTGATGCAGCTCAAACCCCGTGATGGTTTTCGCTATTCATTGGGGGAACTCCTGCCCCGTTACCAGGCTTTGATTCAGCAGGTACAAACCTCGTTTCAAAAGCCTGAAAGCAGCCGTGATTTGGTCGATGTGAAAACGATTGAATTGTTCAACCAATTGGAAGTCTATCGCCAGGTTATGAGTTCTGAGGTGCCGCTGATGCTGCCGCCGGTGGACCCCAATTCGGATCAGTGGTTGCCTTTGGGCAGCGAGAAAAAAGACCTGAACCTGAGTACCTCTGCCAATGCCTGGTACAAAACCCTCAAGGCCTACCGTGACAAGGATGTGGCCAGTTTTAATGCCGGGGCTCAGGAATATCTCAAGGCCTTGCACCAGAGCCATCCCAAGCTTTTTCCGAAGCTTTCGCTTGAACAGCGGTTTAACCTGACCCAACCCTTTTACCAGGCCATGATTTATCTGGTTTTGGCCTTTCTTCTCAGTCTGTTTGGCTGGATGTTTTGGGGGGAGAGTCTGCGGAAATCCGCTTTTGGGGTGCTCTTAATCGGGCTTTTGGTCTTTACCTTGGCCCTGTTTACACGCATGTACCTTACCGGTCGCCCCCCGGTTACCAATCTCTATTCTTCTGCGATTTTCGTAGGCTGGATTGCCGTGATCATGGGCATTGGCATTGAGTGGTTCATGAAAAATGGTTTTGGCACCATTATGGCTGCGATTACGGGTTTTTGCGCGCTTTTGGTGGCGCAGAATCTGGGCAGTGATGGCGATACCATGGAAATGATGCGCGCCGTTTTGGATACCAATTTCTGGCTTGCAACCCATGTCACCACCGTGACGATGGGCTATGCTGCCAGTTTTCTGGCTGGCTTTATGGGGCTGATCCTGATTTTGATGGGGGTTCTGAGTAAAAAATTAGACAAGGAACTCTATAACAAAATCTCAAGCATGATCTATGGCACTGTGGCCTTTGCAACCCTCTTCAGCTTTGTCGGTACGGTGCTGGGTGGGATTTGGGCCGATCAGAGCTGGGGCCGTTTCTGGGGCTGGGACCCCAAAGAAAATGGCGCAGTGATTATCGTGCTCTGGAATGCGATTATTCTGCATGCCCGCTGGGGCGGTCTGGTGCGCAAGCGCGGGATTGCTCTGCTGGCGGTGGGTGGCAATATTGTCACGGCCTGGTCCTGGTTTGGTGTGAATATGCTGGGTGTAGGCCTGCATTCCTATGGATTTACCGACAAGGCGTTTATCGGTTTAACCGGTTTCGTGCTCTTGAATCTGCTGGTGATTTTCTTGGGCTCCTTGCCTGAAGAAAGCTGGCGCAGTTTTAAAGCGGTTGCAGACAAGCAAAAAGAAGCCAGTCATCCGACCGTTTAATTGACTTTTTTCATGAGCCCCTGAATGCAGTTTGTATTCAGGGGCTTTTGCTGTATAATTTTTTTGAATTTATTTAAATAAGTGGCAGAATTCTTTGAAAAAACTCTGGAACAAGCTTGAAAATTTGCTTGCATTTTATTCGCCCGCATTGTGCGCTGCTCTCAAGCCGCCTGCAACAGAGGCTGAGATCCGAACGGCTGAGCAAGCACTCCAAATTAAATTTCCCAAAATTCTGCGCGATTCGTTTTTAATTCACAATGGCACAGGCAGAGAGGGCCCCTATCTGCTAGAGGGCTTTGCCCTGCTCTCGCTTGATGAGATCGTTTCGGAATGGAAAATAAATCAAGGAGCCTATGAGGATCAAGACAATCAAGAGGTCGACCCGGAAGTTCAAGCCAAATGGTGGCATTCTGCCTGGATTCCCTTGAGTTATGATGGTGCTGGAAACCACCATTGTCTTGACCTGGCTCCCAGTGCAGAGGGCAGCTCGGGGCAGATTCTTTCTTTCTGGCATGATGCACCTGAAAGAAGAGTGCTTGCAAAAAATTTCAAAGAATTTATAGCGGGTTTTGTGAAAGCCCTTCAAATCGGTTTGTATACCTATTCAGAAACTGAAGGCCAGCTCTTGCCGGTTCAACCGGATCGCAGTTTTACCGATCTGATTCCGCGCCCCAAACCCAAAACTGAGAGTGAACTGAATTTACCAGAAGTGATCTTGCCAGCGCTTGAACCCCATCCCTTTTTAAAAAAACTCAAAACCAAAGCCTGCACGCAATTTAAACCCAGCCGAGGCTCCTCTTTGAGTGAAACCTGTCGTTTGGCCTATTGGCTGTATATCTTCAGGCAGGAGCAAGCGGCACTCGAGATCTGTGAATTTTTAAGCCAAATTCCTTTTGATGGCCGATTTGTGGGCCCCTATGCCGCAATTCAGGATAGTCTGGCTTTGCAGGCCCGGCTCTATAGAGCTCAGAATTGGCGGGAAGAAGCCGACACCCGCCTGCACGGTTCACTTTTGAAATTGGACTGGATTGCTGACTACCATCAGAGAAACCTCAGGACCAAAGAAGAATTTTATCGTGCAGTGGCACTTTCAGAGCTGGTATTTATGGCGGAAATGGGAGGGTCTGAGTGTTGTTGGCCGATTGCAAAAATCGAAGCAGAAATTCAGACCCAACTCGCGGCTTTGCGTACCCTGCATCAACTGCCTGTGTGAGTTTTCAAGTTTGGTGAATGGAGGCTGCCGCCTTATAATGAAAGCAGTCTTTTTTGAGGGGTCAAGATGAAGCGTTTCCAACTTTTTCTCTTCTGCGCTGCAGTTATCAGTGCCTCTTGTCAGCACCCTTCTGCCCCCCTGGTGGTTTTCACTCAGGCGGGTTTCAAGTCGCCTGCGCAAAAAAGCCCACCCCCCAGTGCCAAACCTGCACCTGCCGACTCAGAAAAGATTTCACCGCTTCGATCATCAGCGGCTGAACTGGAGGCTGAAAACCAAGCCGAGTTGCGTTCCTTGGATTTGTCACCCTTGACGATCCTTCCGCTTGATGCGCAGCCTGCAAATCAGGATACCCCCGACAATTTAGCCCAGGCTCTGGCCCAGGTCAAAGCGCTGTCTGCTCAGCCAGAATTGGAAACGGTTTCAGTCAATGCAGCAGAGGCTCCCAGCTGTGGCTTGGCTTGTCAGACTGAGCTGGCTTTGGCACAGCATCTTCCGCTCAATCAGCAGCAGTGGCTGGGAGCGCACAATGCGTATAATTCCAAGGGTATTTTTAAGAATCAGTCCTGGAATATTTCCCAGCAGCTCGATGCCGGGGTAAGGATTGTGGAATTGGATTTGCACCGCCGTCTTTTCTCTTCAAAGGTGCGGGTCTGCCATGGGGCGGGGGCCTATGATTGCCTGCTCAACCCCTTTGGGGCACGCGATTACCAGCAGATCTTAAACGAAGTCAAAAGCTGGTCGGATCAACACCCCGATCAATTGCTGGTTTTAGAGCTTGAAAACCACGTCAAGAACCAAAAATCGGTAGAAGAACCGATTCTGAATACCTTTCAAGGTCTGCTTTACCGCGCGGCTGAGCGCAAGGCGGGTTGGCAGCATGAAACACCCGCTCAAATCGTTGCGCGGGGCAAACGCGTGATTGTTGCGGATTTTGGCGAACTGCGTTTTGAGGGGCAGCTGATTTGGGATCAAAATGAGCTTTCCAGCAATACCCCGACCAAGGGCTTTTCTGCCGACTGTTCTGTTGACGGCAAGCCCATGGAAACAGAGGCCTGGGGTTTTTACGATGACAAGACCTTTAAAAAAGCCAATCCCCTGACAGTGGCTTCAATCCCTCAATTTTTGCGCTGCGATGCCCGTTATCTGAAGATTGATCGCCTTACCCCTGAGTTGCTGAATGCCCGGCATTTCAGTTGGGAAAGTGCTTTGCCTGAACAGGCCTGTGCTCAAGTCAGCACGGGCAGTGGCCGTTGGCAGGCCCAGCGCTGTGAGCACTCCCAGCCCTTTGTCTGCAAAACCCCAGCGGGTTGGAAACACTCAACGCATGCTGGGACTTGGAAAGAGGGTGCTGCTGTCTGTACGCAAGAATTTGGTGAGTCTGCCGCGTTTGAGCCTCCGCGTACTTATTTTCAGAACCAGCAGGTGCTGGCTGTTCTGACTGCGGGTGAGGCTTTCTGGATCAATGCCCGTTTAGAGCCTTCGTAGAATGTTTCTTCATTTAAGTCATGTCTAAGAGCTGGGATGATTTTTCTCAAAGAGATTGGTTAAAAAAGCTTTTTTTGACCTACCCTGTTGTTTTTCAACAAGAGCTGCTGGCTATTCTTCCAAATCTTTCCCCTGTCATTGATGAGGTCCTGCTACAAGCAGGGAAACTTCTGATATCGATTCATCGTGATAAAAAATCAATTCATCATAATACAAATACTTTTGATAATTATCTTGAAGAATTTTTTCAAACCGAACCCGAGCTCTATTCTTCACCAAATTTTTTGGGGCATTTCTTTTATAATTGGTCTCTTTTATATGTAGCTGTAAAGTCTGAAAAAGAGCTGATTCAGCTTTTTAAAACCCTGCGTCAGGATCATGATATGGCGTATTGTGTTTTTATATTTGAAGCATACAAAACGAGGAGTGATGAATATTATCAGAGATTAGCTCATTACTCGTCCTTTTATCGTTATAGACCTCATAAAATGGATTATATGAGTCTTTGGGGTGAAGAGCGTCCTACGCGTCTGACATTCATTCTCGGTGAACTTGTCTTAGCGCGAAAGGGGATCAATGTGTCTAAAGTTTTGCTGTCCTGGTTGGACTATGAGCCGATTAATCTACTCAGTGAACGGGAGGTTATTTGGGGCGGGTGGCCCTTGCTCAAGTTGATTCGTGAAAAAAATCCAGATTCCTGGCCCGATTTTCAATATTTACAGGGATTCTATTTCTGTTGGGATCTGCTATTGGATGCTCAAAATGATCTTGCTTTGGAGTCGCCACAGGATCTGGATGCAGGGTTACAGTATTTGCAACCCGTGACCGATCTACCTGATTATTGGCCCTATTTCTTTCGCTTTGATGAAATAATTGAACAGGTCAACGGTGGACGAATGAATCGGGCTCTGTTCATGGAGCATGTCTTAAAACAGATTTTCCTGGGGACTGAGTTACCCTGGCGGCGTCTCTGGTGTAAATACTGGTATGCTCTTCAACCAAGCGCATCAGACTTTCTGGCGCATTCTAATTGGATTTTGGTTTTGATGGCTCAGGGAAACAAAGAAGCGATGCTTTTGTGTTTAGATGGCTTGGAGCAGATCTTGATTGAATTCCCTCAAGAGTCGCGATGGCGAGACTGGATTCCACAATTGGGCTTAACCCTTGCGTTTAAATATTTGACCCATGCGCAAAGAAGTCTCAAACTTTTGTTTCAGTTGGACTTTAATTTTCCTGAGATCGTCTTTAAGACTCTACTTGAAGGACTCTTGAGTCCACATGCGAAGATCAGAACAAAGGTACTGGACTATTTCATCAAAAGAAACTTAAATCTTCAGGAGAAAGAAGATTTAGCATCCTATCTTAAACAGCTTTCTTTGTCTGAGAATGATAGTTTGAAATATCAATTATTGTGTAATAAAATTGAATTGTTGGAATCTTTTCCGCAAATTATTGACTCACTAGAAGAGAAGAAAGTGGATGCTTTCTTGACCCGTTCACTTTCGCAGTTTCGTCTGGATTATCAGAAACTGACAAAGTCTGTTGAGCCGAAACTTCAAAAATGGCCAAAACCCTGGCAAAAATCCTGGCAGGTGTGGAGCCAATGTTTTGACACTTATTTTCAATCGGAAAATTTTTTTTGGCCTAAAATTGCAGAATATGAGAGAGAGTTATATTTTTATAATGATTATGGTCATAAAATAAGTGAGTTTTCATCTGAGCATGATTTCAATGCTGTTTTTTCTCGCCCCAGTTATTGGGGCTATTATACCCGCTGGAAAACATTGGTTCCTTTAGAACGATTTCAGGGAGGGTGGATTCGCCCTGAGGTATTCATTCAGCGTATTTTGAGTACGCAAATCTCGGCGTTGAAACAGCATGAACTTTTTAATGCATTAATGGCATTGCCCGGTGGCTATGGTGCCGAATTATGGCGGGCCCTTGAAGTGAAGATCCCTGATTGGCCGCTTTGGGTTCAATATACTTTATCTGTTGCCTTTGCTCCGATAGATACTGCAAAAAAGAGTTTAAGAGCCTGGATTACACATTTTAAGAAAACCCCTCCCGAAGATACATTGTCGTATTTTCCTGAAAGTATCTCATCGCCCTCCCGTTCTGTATCTGAATTACCCTTATTGGTCTCAGCTGTTTTATACCGAATCTTTCCTGATTCTCCTTGGCATATTTTTCCTGAGTTAAAGGACTTACCGCTTGATAAATTGCGTTTTGAATTTTGTTTTGAAGTGAGTAGTTTGAATAAGTTTCAGGAGAACCATCCTTATTTACGAGAAATTTCCAATTGGGAGATACTCCACAAAACTTTTGACTATGCTCTCGCGCAAGGTGCCTTAGGGGAGTTCAATGAGCGTCTTCAGGAACTGGTTCGAAAAATCATGTTCAGTCCTAAAGAAATCATGGATGAATGGAAAAATCAGGATTGTCCTTTTTTAAGTACAATCGGAAAGATTGATATCAATCATCCAGTTTTTTGGCTGTTTTTCGGTGTGAATGAATTGTATCGACGGTCTTTTCCTCGGTTATGGTCGATAGAGAACCAAAAATATTCCACGCGATATATGAAAGAGTTTAAAGATATCAACCCAAGATTAGCTTTACGTAAGATGGATATCAGTCAACTCAGTGGACTTCTTTCTGAAACTTGGAAAACTTATCTGCGCAAAGAGCCAAATATTCCTCGATCTTATCAAGGTTGGTATCCTGAAAATCCTGTAGAAGAAATTTTGTTTTTTCCTGTATTAGCTGATTGGCTTGAAAGTAACTGGAATCAACTCCATTATACTGAAATACTTAGAGCTTTAATACATTTGGAAAATTTGCTCATACAGACAAATACGGGAATTTATTTGCCTCTTTATCGAGTTTTGGAAAAGCTATTGAATCAAAAGTTAGCCCCCAAGGTTCGAAACAAAATTCGGGAGATTTTGCAATGGCCAGTGGCAGAAATGGGAGTTGAATTAGAGGCTGAACTGGCTTTGCGACTTATGGCTTGGATGGAAGATATCAGTCCTCTACATGCAATATCTGAAATGACACCCGAAGAAATTAGGAAAGCAAACCTTTGAGTTTTTCTTCAAGCAATTGAAGCGGCCCCCCGCGCTTTTCCAATAAGGCTTCCAGGTCTTGGGCCTGAACCGGGCGACTGAGTTTTTTGTCGGCTTCAAACAGATCTTTTTCAAGTGCCGATACGGTTTCTTGGTTGGCGAGATAAAGTGAGAGCTCTTGGTTGTAAAGAATGCTTTGGTTTTTCCACTGAAAGGGGCTGTGCAGGGAGCGGGGGACAAGATTGGCAGAACCCACAATCGCACCTTGGCTGTCGGCACTGATAAATTTGGTATGGGCCATATAATCATATTTCCCGCCCTTGCCTTGATACAGCCAGGCTTTGACCTGGCCGGGTTTGCCTCTTTTAAGCAAATGGCGAAGCTGATCGGGATTGAGGATTTCAAAGACCGATTCATCACTGCGCTCGGAGACGATCAGTTCAAGTTTGACACCACGGGCCAAGGCTTGCTCTAAAGCCTGTGTGATGGGCGCATGGAAGAGATAGGCCTGTTCAAGACAGATCTTTTGTTTCGCATGGGCTATCAGATAGAGCAAAGCAGCTTCAATTTCATGGCTTCTGGCATCTGATTGAATGGCCGCTAATTGAGCTGTATGCCCAGAAAATGCTTGCTTTTCTATTCCCCTGTAGCTGGGCCCCTGCCAGTTTTTACCCGGATGGAGGTAGCGCCAGCTTGCTTCGAAGGATTTTTGCAGGCTGAGCACGGCAGGCCCCTTGATTTCGAGCATCAGGTCATGGAAGCTGTCGGTTTGCAGGTAAAAGTCAGCGAGATTTAAGCCCCCGGTATAGGCGGTTTGCCCATCAATCAACAAGAGTTTGCGGTGGTCACTGTGCATTACCCCTTCGCTCAGCGCTGAAACCTGAAAATTCCGCTGCAGGCGTTGCTGGTAGTTTTCAAATTGAGGTTTTAAGTTCGGGCTTTGTTTGATGAGACTGAAAAGTTGGGTTTTGACGGTATCAATAAAATCCGAAACGGTTTTGGCGCCACGGGCTGTCAGGTCGTGGTTGTGGATCAGATCCACGCGAATCCCCTCTGGACTGAGCAGATCAGGTTTCAGTCCCTGGGCGCTTCGTTTCAAGCCCATGGCTTTGAGCAGATAAATTTCCGTCAGTTCCTGGGTGGTTTGGCCAGGGTAAAAGACAAAAATCAACTGGGAAATGCTTTTTCGTGCCCCTAACAAGGCGGATTTCATTTGTTTGAACCAGGCGGGCCCGTTGATAAACCAGCGTACCTGGTGGAGATGGGTCTGGGGGTGCCAGGCATGGGGAAGCGGCATTCTGGGGGTGATCTTCAGATCATAGGGAAAAGTGTAATGCCCGTCAAAGGGGACCGAAACGATCTTGGAATATTTCCGGTTCTCGATTTCAGTCTGGGTCAATTTGAGCTGGAGCTGCCCTTCGGAAAGCAGAGCAAAGGGCTCCCATTTTCCCCATATTTGAGTCATGATGTCGAGATTCAGCTGACCTGAAAAATGATAGCGATCGCTGAGACGCTCTGCCCCTAAGCGGATCCCCTCTAAATCTTGGGGGCGTATTCTCAGATCCAGATGGCTTTTCAAGGGCCCCTGAAAAACCTTGTCGTTTGTAAGACAGGAAGTGAGCTGTACCTTGAGTTTGGCTTGGTCTGAAAGGGGGGGCTGTGAAGCTATCTGGCTGGTCAGTTGACCTTCTGGGTGAATCAAAAAATTGAAATTCAATTCAGAGCTGCGCAGATTTTCTTGACCGAGCTTGAAACTCAAACGCTGGGGCGGAAGGGTGAGCAGTAAGTCTGAATTTTGATCTGAAAGTTCTAATTTGAGCGGCCATTTTTGCATCGCCTTGTTGAGGCTGCTCAAAAACCAGCGCCAGGGAATCCAGAGATACCTGGGACGAACCCTGAACTGATTCGCCCGAACCTGTTTGATTTCGAGTTCAAAAGCGTCGTGAAACCAGCCCCATTCAAAGCGAAGCCCCCAGATATACGTTTGGGTTGGGGGGTCAAAGCGAAAATGCCTGTAGCGCAGGTTGGCTAAACGTGAATGAACACCTGATTTCAGGGTCTGTTTCAATTGAAATTCAGAGAAACGGCTCTCGATTTTTCCTGCCAGAAGCAGTTCATGCAGTTGTTTTGAAGGCTCAAGATTCAGCTGCGCTGAAAGCCCCGTCTGGGAATCAAGGCAAGCAGAGGCTTCTGTCTGAGGCAAAGTCAGAGTCAGCAGTAAGCAGAGGCTGAGTGCCTTGAGCAGACGTTTATTTGTAAATGAAGCCATGATACATTTGCCTTGGAAGAATCTAATGCGTAGGTTTTTCGATTTCAGCAGTTTATCAGGATTCAGGGGGCGGCTGTGAAATGCAAGCTGAGTGTTTATTGAAAAAAGGCATGGAATTGCTTCGTCAGGCGCAACTTGAGAAATTCAAGCAAACCGCGACTCTTACCCAGACGGTAGCGGTACTCCGTTCATCGATTAAACTCAACTGCAGGCAGCCTGAAACCTGAAGGCCCAGACCATCGCTTCAGATCGGGAGCGCTGCTATTCCAGATGCTCGTCGTAGCTGGCATGAAATTCACGCGGCTTGGCAGGGAAACGATCATTCGGAATGACCTGAATATTGGCGGGAGGGGGAACTTTAAGCGCTAAATCTGCAGCCACAGCGACCACCAGACGGGTGCTGGAAGTCAGATATTCAGGATGGATCGTTTCAAAGGTATCGCCACGTTTGTGGTAAAAGGGCGTCATATCGCCATTTGTGTACTGCTCAGAAATGCAGATTGCGGGAAACCCTTCGCGGTGAAAGGATTCATGATCCGATTGGCCTGTATTGGTGCGATCAAAGGGCAGATTCAAGCCATGGGTTTTATTGACCATATTGTAGTAATCCCACAGAATCCCATCGGGTTGGGCTAATTCAACGGTTTTGTCCTTGTCGCCATCAAAACCCAGCATGTCGATATTGTGCATGCTGGTGATTTTCAGCCCTTGTTTTTTCAGCTCCTTGGCGAGGTATCGGCTGCCCACCAAGCCAATTTCTTCTTCATCAAACCAGGCAAAAAGCAGATTGACCCTGCGGCCTTTTAAATTGCGCAAAACAGCTGCTGCTTCAAGCACTGAAACTGAACCCGAGGCATTGTCGTCGGCTCCGGCATTGCGTACCGAGTCCATATGCGCCCCCAACACAATATATTCATCGCTTGGGGTTTCTGCCATTAAGCGGGCTGTAATATTGGTGCCGTTGGCACGGTAATTGTGAAGCTCTGCTTTATAACCCAGGGCTTCAAGTGCAGAAACCAAATAGGCCCGCGTCATTTCTCTGCCTTGGGGGGTGCCGCGCTCCGGAATTAGACCCGCTGTTCCGAAGGCTGATTTGCCACTCATGATGGCGAGATGACTGAGCATGCGGCCCTGATCGACAGAGTTTTCAATCCGTGCGGGTTGCTGACGGGTATTAAAGGATTGTAGACCGTTGTTCGGTGTCACTGGGGCTTGTGGTAAATTTGCAATACAGGCCGTCAGGAGGGCCAGACTGCTTAAAAGTATCAAGGTTTGTTGTTTTGACATGGCAAGAGGGCTCTTTCTGGACAAGGAGTCTTTCTATTATCGCTGATGAGAGCCTTGAAACCAAGTGATTTTTGAAAAATTGGGCTGAGGTGCTATTCGTTTTCGAGGTAGAAATGGCTCAGCAATTGGTCGTAGTATTCAAAATCGCCAAAGGCATTCATAATTCGGGGGTAAATTTCAAACACGATATGGGCTGGGGTATACCAATGCTGACTGTGGGTTTCAAAACCCAACTCCTGTGCTTCAGCCTTGCGCAGCAAAACAATCTGTTGGGTTTTTGAAATTTTGCTACTGTTTTTACAATAGTAATCGAGGGCTTTTTCGGCGGTTTTAAAATCTTTGAGAATATTCAGACGCAAAGGCTGCCATTCTGGCAGCAGATCTGGGTCTAATTCAATTCCCAAAAGAATGAATTCCAATTTGTTTTCAAGGTAAAAAATTTCACCCCGATCAAGCGCTGATTGCATGTGATGATCCGCAGGGCTGAAGGTTGTAGTTTCCTGAGGGGGAAGGACAGGTTCGGGCTTGGCCGTTTCAATAGGAGGAGGGCTGGGATCCAGATTCAAGGCCTGCAGAAAGAGAGCTTTATCGCTCAGAGCCGTTGTCTCTTTCACTTGCAGATAGCTTGCATATTCAGCTTTGCTTAATTTGAATGAGATGGTTCGCTGCAGTGTTTTATTTTTTTTGCCAATCTTTTTCATGGCCTTCAACGCCCACTCTTGATTTCTTATCGCTTCTTCAAGCATAGCAAAAATAAGATTCTGAATAAAGCGGGCAAGAAAAACCTGCAGACGGGCAGCTTATTACCTCAATTTTGCCTGCAGACAAAGTTTTCAGCTTTGACCTGTACAGGGTTTTGCCATAGAAGTGTCATCGCTGGAATTGTCAAGAATGTGGAGTGGCATGATTTTGGTTTTGGGGGCATATCCCGCTATGCCAATATTATTGTTTGTTCTGGCGGCAGTGATGCCAGCGCAGTGGGTTCCGTGAACGTGGATATCGCCATTGTAAGGCTGGCTGACGAAAGAGACGAAAGAACTGTAGTCTTGCACGCTCTTGACCTTTAATAAAATGAAATAATAAGCAATATCAGGTTTTTTTCGCCTGATTATTCAGAACAAAATTTTTTGAACAAAATTTTTGTGTTTAAAAAAAATACGCTAAGCTTATAGGGCTTTTAACTATCAAAAGTGTAAAAAACGGATTTGCGAGGGAAATTTTCATGGTGCGAAAACAAAGAATTGCTTTCGGGGTGTGTCTGTACACTGCACTTGGCCTGGGTCTTGTGGCTTGTCAAACTGCGGCCAACCCCTCTTCAGTTGCGCAGGTAAAGGCTTCCCCCTCACCTGCTGTCATGGCTTCTCAAACCCCCGAAGCGATGGCTTCTGCGCAGCCTTCCGCTTCTCCTTCTGCTGCCCCGTCTGCTCAGACCAGCGAAAATCTTGAAGCGCAATTGGGCTTTAAGTTTGTCTCTGTGCCTGCAGGCAGTTTTGCCATGGGGGACAGCAAAGAGGGCCCCGTTCATCAGGTGACATTCACGCAGGGGTTTCAGCTGCAAAGCACAGAACTCACCCAGGCCCAATGGCAAGCTGTGATGGGAACCAATCCTTCCTATACCAAAGGTGATAACCTGCCTGTCGAGAGTGTCAGTTGGAATGATATCCAAAGCTTTTTGACCCAATTGAATGCCAAAACCCAAGGCGGATACCGCCTGCCCACAGAAGCCGAATGGGAATACGCAGCCCGTGCCGGCAGCACAACAGCCTATGCCTGTGGTGATGAGGAAAGCTGTTTGGCAGAAATGGCCTGGTATATTCCCAATGCCAAAGACATGCCTCACCCTGTGGGGCAGCTTAAAGCCAATGCCTGGGGCCTGTATGATATGCATGGCAATATCAGCGAATGGGTACAGGATCTTTATGCGCCCTATACCGAAGGCGCTCAGAGCAATCCTACGGGGCCAGAGAAAGGTGATTACCGCATTCAACGTGGCGGGCATTGGGGCACCTATGCCGATCGCTGTCGTTCTGCCAGCCGCCAGTATGGCGACCCCGGTGGAAGTGATCGCAATTTGGGTTTCCGTTTGGCCCGGTCATTGCCCTGAATCTGCACCCGGCCTCAGTGATTCTGGGGCCTGGGTATTAGTTGTAAAGGGCAGAACGTTCAGCTTCGATTAAAGCGAATGCCTGTTGATCGAGATAAGGGGCCAATTCATTTTCAATGGCTTTTCAATTGATCAGAGGTAATTCTTGGCGCTGAATATATTCGGCCTGAAATTTAAGCATTTCCATTCTGAATGCTGTGGTTGGATGCGTTGAATCTACCCGGTGTTTTTCCTTTTCAAGAATACGCCTTCTTCGTTCATGCTCGGAACTGGGCATATTTTGCCAATGTGTTAGGGTTTCTTCAAACAGTGAACCTGGTTTTTCGGTTTGTTTTTTGCGGATCCGTTGTCTGGCGATTTCATGGATTTCTGGCTCAAGGGTGAATTTTTCAAATCCTGTCAGGCAGGCTGATAAGGAGGCCAGGCGTAAACTGTTCAGATCGGTTCTGTATTCTGCGCGCTGGCTGTCTGCCCAGAGCCAGCGCAGGAGCAGGTGCCCCAGCCCCCAAAAACCATGGGCAATCAAGGCCAGTAGCCAATTGAAGGGAATGAGCAAAATTTCGGCAAAGCTTTGAATCATTTTGTCTTCATAGAATAGATTGCCTTCGTAATGCGGAGCTAAATTATCGGGGCAAATGGCATCTCCTGTACGAAAGAGGATGTTCATTGCAAAATCTGGCAAGCGCTGTTGCATGGGGTCGTTATGTGCCAAATGTCCGATTTCATGTCCCAAGAGTGCGAGTTTTTCCTCTGTATTTAAAACGCTCCACAGCGGCAAACCGATAAAGAGATAGCGTTTCTTTTGATAGATGCTGACACTGGCATTGAATTCGGGTGTAAAGATCACCCCATCAGGTTGAGGGGTATTTAAAGCTGTCGCGCAGAGCTGGAGCAGTGAATAAAACATGGGCAGATTGGTTGCGTCCAATACTGTTTGGCCTGCATAAGGGGGGGGCTGGCGCTTGGGTGTGGCTAAAAAAGCAAAACCCAGGAACATCAGTCCGATCAGGCTGCCCACCACCTGTCCCCTGAAGAGCCACAAGCAGAAAAGCCCTGTAAGAATCAGGCTGAGATAGACGAAAATGACCCCAATTGAAAACAATCTGACGCCTGTAGAGAGTTTTCCCAGATGTGTAATATTTGCCAGATTTTGAGTTTTGAGCACTTGAAAAAGTTCCAAACCCAGTTTTTCACTGAGTTTCAGATAATAATATTCAAAAATATTCTGAGCCTGATTCTGCTCGGCATCGGGTTGCAGATTCCAGTCACAGGCTGGGCACCACTGGGTATAATCTGGATGGTCGTAGAGGGGGGCTTTGCATTCAGGACAGGGGTTCATTTTCTTTCCTTCGCCTTCACGTGAATTCTCTCCAACTCACCCAGCAATGACTTCAGTGCTTTGCAACAACGCTTGAAAATCCTCTTCAATATGGGCCAGGGTAAGATCCGCAAAGCGTGCGAGAACCAGATTGCGCGCTTCCTGAAGCACGTCATCGAGGGCTTGATTGACGGCCTTTTCAACCAGACAACCTGGGGGGTTGTTTTCAGGGGTTAACAGAAGAATGGCTGGCTCGCCCAGGGCCTCATAGACCTCACGCAGGCTGATTTGACTCAAGGGCTTGAGCAGATACCATCCGCCCCCATGTCCTTTCTCGGCCTGTATCAGTTGTTTTTCACGCAGGCAGGCCAAGGTGCGTCGCACAACAACGGCATGGGTATTGAGCATCTTGGCAAGGGTTTGGGAAGTTAGCGGGGCGGGGTGATGGCCCATGTGAATCAGCACATGCAGGGTTCGCCAAAGCCTTTGATCGGTTTTCATTGCGAGAGTCTATGCCCAATTTTGTTGAAATCTTCATTCAGAATAACATGCTGGGCTCAATTCTCTCAATTTCAGGGGGAACGCTTGCTGACGATTTGATGATTTGTTATCATGTAACATGAAAAGTTACATGATAATTTCTATCCTTATCTCTGGTTGGATATGCTTTTCGATTAAAACGGCAAACAAGGAGCCTTTATGACTTCAGCTCACCCACACACTTCCTCTGCGCAGGAACCCAAAGCATTTTGGGAGAAACGCTATGCTGAAAGCCTCTCCCGCAGTCGCGGTCAAGCAGGAAGGTTTTTGCAGGCCTGGGTTTCGGGTTTAAAACCCCAACGGGTACTGGAGCTGGGCTGCAGCACGGGCGATGACAGTCTCTGGCTGGCTGAACAGGGCTGGCAGGTCAGCGCAGTAGATATTTCTGAGCATGCTGTACAAACAGCCCAGCGTTTGGCGCAGGAAGCAGGTCTGGCAGAGCAGATTGCGTTTTTAAACTGTGATTTGACCCAAGCCTTTCCAGACGGTCAGTTTGAGCTGGTGTGCGCACTGTATTTTCAGTCCCCCTTTGATTTTCCCAGGCTTCAAATTTTAAAGACGGCAGCCTCACGGATTGTCTCGGGAGGGCATCTCTTGATCGTCACCCATGCCTCAGCTCCACCCTGGGCAACTCATGCTGAGCCTGAGCATGTCTTTCCAAAGGCTGAAGAGGATTGGCAAGAACTGGCCTTGCCTGAATCGCAATGGCAACTGCTGAAGCTCAGCGTGGAGTCACGCCTGGCCAAAGGCCCGCAAGGGCAGGAAGCAGAATTAGAGGACAATCTGATCTTTGCCCGGCGGCTTTAAGCGGGGTAAAGTAGAGTGTGATTTCGTTTTGTCGAGGCTTCCACACCTGATTTTTATTTGTGAAAGCAACGACGCTAAGCGAAGACTTTATTCTGATTTTGGAAATCTTATATGCAAGATACAAATGCTTGGTATCGTGAAAATGCCAATCAATTTATAGCTTCTACCTATGCGCTCAATATGGAGGCTCTCTATGCCCAGTTTTTACCGCTTTTACCAGTTGGGGGCCTAATTTTAGATTATGGTTGCGGTTCAGGCCGAGACAGTTTGGCTTTTGCCAAAGCCGGGTATGAGGTTCTCGCGATTGATCCCTGTCCTGAGTTTATTGCCTACCTCGAAAATCAGGCGGATCAGAATCAGATAAAAAATCTTGAGGTGCGTTTAGGGAGCCTGGAAGAAGTTTCTGAGAAGGAGAGATTTGACGGGGTCTGGGCTTGTGCCTCTCTCTTACATTTACCCAAACACGCCTTGACTCAGACTTTAATCGGCCTTGCTCAACACCTGATCAAGGGGGGGGTTCTCTATGCTTCCTTCAAAAAAGGTACATTTGAAGGCGGACGCAATGGTCGTTATTTTACGGATATGGAACCGGGAAAACTCGAAAATTTGATCCATACAATTCAAGATTTTGAATTGAAAAAAATTTGGCTGACAGAAGATATTCGTCCTGAGCGTGTAGAGTCTTGGGTTAATCTTCTGGCAATAAAACAGAGTACCTGACAGAGTGCATCGGAAGTGATTTTGATTAAACGCAGAGAACGAGAAGCTGAACCATGAAAGAATCTCAATTTAGACTGGGCTTGCTGGACCTACCAGAATCGCCTGATCTGGGGGTTCGTCATCTCTCAGGAATTTTTAGACATACAACAAATTCTTATAAATACTATTGGTTTCTGGCAATCTTAGAAGCCGTCAAAAATGGTTTTGATCGGATTTCTTTGGATCTATTAACGGCAGAAATGATCGCTCAGGTATGGTATCCCGTTCACTATTTTAAGTTGAATTTTGGAAAATTGGATAAATTAAATGAGCTGGCTTTTGAACTTTTAGAAAAACAATCACTTTCTATTCAATCCAAAAGAGAAGAAGTAAGAGACTCTGCTCTTTCACTCTGTCACCAAAATAAAACTTTTTTTAAAAATTTTAAAAACCTGCAACGTTATGTGCCAACCCGATTCTTGACCCCTTGGTTTGAATTGCAGTTACGAGGAGTAGAGAACGACCCCAGAACTTTGTCGATTATAGATGAATCTGAATCTCAGTTTTACTCTTCAAATGCACCCCTCTACCATTTTATTCAAACTGAAGATTTTATTGGAATTGAACTTCACTCTGATTGGATGAACTATCTGGAAAAAAATTTTCGAATTGTGAGGGGATTTGTACTCTGGCATTTGATTGAGTATTTGCAAAAACGAAATCCCAATGTGCCTAACTTACCTGAAAAGCTATTCCCACCTCAAAACCGAGAATTGTCTGGCGCAAGAAAATATTGGAAATATGTGATGACGCTCTCTGCCTCTGAGACTTGGCTTTGTCCCTATTCAAACTATCCTGTGAACACACACAATTTTTCACTTGATCATTTTTTACCCTGGAGTTTTGTTTGTCATGATCAACTTTGGAATTTGATCCCAGTTTCGAAAGCAGTAAATTCTTCTAAATCTGATGCTTTGCCAGATTTGAAAAAATATCTTCCAATTTGTACATTCAATCAATACAGGGCATTAAGGTTGTTTTTAGGTTCTGCCTCTGAAAAACAAATGAATTGGATTGAGGATTATCTTACCCTGTGTCGGTTGAATTTAGAGGGAGTAAAAAATCTTGATGAGTTTCAATTTGAAGGTATTTTAAAAGATACTTTTCAACCTTTAGAACAAATTGCAGCCAATATGGGATTTAAGAGGAACTGGGTATTCTCAAAATAGTTCTAGAGAATGCTGACCATTTTTTCCCAAATTTTAAGTTTTAAATATCAAGCTTGTGTTACAAAAATATCTCAATTATAATTCACAAATAAGCAATATTAACCCGTGGAGCCATGAAGTTTGTGAATGCCAGTTTGAATATTCTTGACCAACGTGAAGCCCTTGACGATTTACGGGCCCAGGTAAAAATCCAGGAAAAATCGCTCGTTTTGAATTTTTCCCGTGAAACCCTCTGGCCACTTGTTTCCAATACCGATATGCTCAATCAAAAAATTGGGTTGCAGTCCACCCTGAACCGTTTTTCGCCGCTTGAACAGGGCGGCAGTCTGATGCAGGTTGAAACCAAAGCCGCTGGCCTAACTCAGGCCTATCAGGAATTGCCATTTGAATGGCAGGAACCCCAGTTTCTCGCCGTAGAACGCATCTATGAGCAGGGCCTGTTTAAATATCTCAGGTTTTCAATCGGGCTTGAGGCGCATGCAGAGGGCACCCGTTTGACCTGCCGGATTGAATATGTGCCTTCTGCCCCTGATCTTTTGATCGCCCCTGCTGTCAAAGACAATCTGTCAAAAATGGTGAAATTTTGGGAACGGATAGGGGCTGCGCTGGAGAACGGCGCACGGGGAGTTGAGGTCTTTTTCGAAGCCGAAGCCCCCAAGCAAAAATCACTGTCAGCCTTGGTTTCGCGTTGGCAGAAACTGGCACCTGAATCCTCATTGCCAAGCTCTCTGGCACGCTATTTACTGCTTGCGCCTGAGCGTTATGCGGGGCGAATTCGCCCCTTTGAACTGGCTGCGCTCTATGATCAAAACCCACTTGAAACGCTTCAGTTTTGTTTGAAAGCCACTTGGGCCGGTGATTTGCATTTGCGCTGGGACTTGCGCTGCCCAGGCTGCAAAGGCCCCAAAGAAAACAGCTTGCATCTTGCCGGTGTAACAGACCATGCCTATTGCCCCAGTTGTGCCGCTGGCTACCAGATCGGGTTTGATCAGAATTTGGAGTTGAGTTTTTTTCCTGATTCTGCACTGCGTGCGCTTGAAGAAGATCATTTCTGTGCAGGCAGCCCAGCCAATACCCCGCATCTGGCGGGTCAACTCAATATCTGGCCTCTGCAGGAACGTGAGATTCAGATCAATCTCTTACCGGGTGACTACGCGCTTCATTCACTTTCTCTGCCAGGGGAATCTTTGCTGCGGGTTTCAGAGCAAGGGGAAACCCATTGCCACCTTCAACTGGGAGAGGTCTGGCCAGAAGAGCCTCTGGAACTTTCTGTCGGTGCTACTTTGCGCATCACCAATAACAAGCCCTATTTCAGAAATTTGCAAATTGAAAAAACCGAGTGGGACGCCCAGGTGTGCAGTGCAGCCTTGGTCAATTCGTTGCAGGCCTTTCGAGAATTGTTTGCCGCTGAAACCCCGGTTGAGAGCTTGCCGGTCTCCCGGCTCAGCATTTTGGAGTGCGAGTTCGTGCCGAACCAGGCGCACTTTACACCTGAAGAGCTTCAGGAAGTCTTGCGCCAGATCATTCGGGAGCGAGATGGGGCTTTGGTCTTTGCTCAGGAGCTGCGGACCCGCTCGGTCTTTCAGGATCCCTTGGATGCTTTGCGTGCGATCTGGGCCTTGCAGCAAAGAACCAACGAATTGAATCAGGCTTTGCATGAGAATTCGGGCCTGCAATTCAAAGCTGGACTTGCAGAGGGAGTCTGCGAGACCTGGAACCATGACGGGCGATTGGATTATGCCGGTGAGGCTGTGGAATGGGCAGATTTTCTACGTGACCTGGCCCAGGCTGGCGAAGTGCTGATGGATGCTTCTCTGTTTCAAGATGCCGATCTGCAATGGTTCCTTTACCGTGTTCGCGCACAGGTCGGTGAATCGCAAATTCCACTTGAAGGACAAGACCCAATCACGGTCTATTCCCTTCGCTTTCAGGGAGGTCAGGCATGAATCCTTTTCAACTCAGCAAAGGCAACCCCGCAGGCATTGATTTTGAAGCGTTAAAAGCGGCTTCAAAATTTAATCGCAAACCCGTGCCCCGCCTGCGCGATCTCAAAGCCGATGATGCTCAGGAGGCACTCTTTTTGCCCCCCGATCCAGCGCTTCAGGAACAGGCCCTGGCAGAAACTGAAGTCATGACTGAACTTGCTCAGCAAGAGGTTTCGGCCCCCGTCTCAAGACCAACACCTGAGACCCACGAAGCAACTGAAAAACAGGAAGATCTGCAAGCCCTGGCCCAGCAGGCCAAGATCCAGAAATCTGCCTTGCGAACTGAAAAATTGAAAGATTTGCAGCATGATCTGGTGCGTTGTTTTGAAGAGGACTCAGCTCCCGACCCCAACCAGCTCAAACAGACACTGTTGAATCTTCAGAGCCGTCTCAGTCTGGCCTATACAGGTAAATTGGCGATCTCTGAACAGGCCGGCATGTCTTTGGTTCGCCCCTTTTTACAGCGCCAGAGCCAAAAAATTGAATGTCTGCGCTTGAATAAACCTGAAATGCTCGACGCCGTCTTTCAGGCCGAGGCCAAAATTTTGAGCCGTTTGCGTGCCGCCAATCCCCTCTTGCCCTTGGAAAGAAGTGCCCTCTTGTGTTTGGGAGAAGCCATCAGCAAAGGCTTGCGTCTGATTTTTGCAGAGCTAGAAACTGTTGTGACAGAAAACAGGCAAGCTGCGCCAAATTCAGAAATCCCTGAAGTGCTGAGCCCAGAGCAGATAGAAAGCCGTCTTTATGCCCTGCGCAATCAGTTGAGAAACTGCAAAGAAGATGAGAAGCCCGCGATTCAGGCAGAAATAGAAGGCCTGCAGGCAGAATTGGATCAGCGGGCAGTAGCAGCCCGACTCGAACGGCTCAGTCGTCTGCAGCGCAGTTTGGATCAACAGGGGCAGCAATTGCGTGAAATTCAAGCGGATCTTCAACAGGTTCCCTATGAGAGCCATTGTCGCCACTTGCACCGCGATGCCCTGAGCTTGAAAAACCGCAGTTTAAATGAATTGAAACGTGCCGCTCAGCAATTTCCCAGCGCCTATCCCCTGCATTCGGCGATCAGTTCATTTGAAAAATTCGCGGGTTATTTTCAAAGTCTTCAAGAAACCCCCGCTTTCCATCAAGGGGATTGCGCGGCTTACGAACTGCCCACCGATTTTCAGGCTTCAGCTGCTGAGTCTCAGGCGCTTCATGCCATTTTGAGGGCTCTTGAAGCGCTCAGTAGGGTTTTTTCAGAATTGAAAACCCAGATCCAAACTGCCTTGCGGCGGACCCGTGCTGAGGCAAAACTGGCTGCCTTGACGGCCCTTGAATCAGAGTGGAACACGGCAGAAGTGCTGCGCCAAGGTCAGATCGAGGCCTATTGGCAGAGCGATCAGGAGCCGCTACCAGCCCTTCAACTCGAACTGCTCAAAACCCCATTGGAACGTCTGTCAGAATTGCAAAAATTGCGCCGTACAATTCCGGCAATGGCCTAAGGAGAAAATTCAAATGCCTTCAATTTCAACACAAAGCCCTTCGTATACACCCTTGGCAACGGCACCTGCCGCCAAACGTCTGCCTTTGGCAGAGGCCCGTCAGAAAATTCTGGCCGATGGCAAAGTTGAACAGAAAGAAATTCGCGTTTTAGATCAGTTGCGAATTTCATCTGCTGCGCGAAACCAGACCGACCGCAACCAGGTGGCTCAAACGGATCAGGCTGTGAGCCAGGTTCAGGCCAATTTGGGCTTTGTTGCGCGTTTGCAGGAAACGATTCGTTCGGGTGGAAGCCTGTCTGGGAGCGAGATCCCTGCCCTTGCAGGTGAATTGAAAACCCGACAGGGAGCTTTGACGCAGAGCATTCAGGGCTTGGAAGCGGCTTTGAAGGACCCAGCCCTATCGGGCCCCGACCGCGAGGTGCTGGGTTTAGAGCTGAGGGTAGCTAAACAGGAGTCGGCTTTATATTCCCGTTTGGAAAAAGACTTGTCAGGTTTGGGGCAAACCCTTGAACTCAAAAAAATCAAGCAAACGAATCTCAATCAGGCCAAGGTCTTGGAGCAAAACCAGAATCCCCAGGACCCTTCAAAAGTCCAGACAGCCCTTGCCCAAATCAGGCAAGAGAATCAAAATCTGGCAGATGCCTACGAGAAGGTGGGGGCAGCCTTTGTTAAAACGAGCGAAGTGCCACTGAAACCCGGACAATCTGGCCCTCCGACGGTCTCAGTCAATCCGACTGGCCAGTTGATTCAAACCCTCACGCGCGTTTTGCGTGACCCGCAATCGCCAGTAACGATCAGCCCGGAACTCGTGGCCGATGCAAAGCGTGAGGGGCTACTGCCTGCTGCTGAAATTGATCGCCTGCAAGCCACTGTCTTGAAACAAGCGGAAAGCAATCAAAAGCTTTTGGAACTGGAAGCACGCCTTGCTCAAATCCAACCTGTTGCCAATAAGCAAGCACAGCCAAGTGTTGGGCCTCCTCCTTTGTCAGAGGCGGTGAACAAAATCATTGCCAGTGGAGAGATCCCAGCTGATTTAAAAACCCGTTTACAGTCACTTTCTCCCCAAGCGATTGAACGCTTGAATCAGAATCCAGCGCTTTTGAAAAATTTCAGTCAGGTTTCAAAGGAGTTGACTGAAGGGCTGCAAGCAGCTGGACGCAGGGGTGTTTCTGACTTTTCGCTCAAGCTGAATCAAGCCTTTGTGGGTTTTCTCGAAACCCAGAATGCCCAACCCCTCTCTTTGGTGGCTTCAGGCCCCCCCTCAACCCCCCCATTGGGTCAATATCTCGTCAATCAGAGTGGGGTCGCAGATCTGGCCCGTCGCGCAGAACTCGAAAAACAGATCAAACCCTTTCAAGATGCGGCAGGGCTTTTGGCTGGCCGTCAGATTGAATTGGATTTTGGCAAAGATGCGCAGGGCAAAGATCTGAAAATTTCAGGCAAAGACTTGAACCGGAACAATTATGTTGTCACTTTGGCGCGGGCAGCTGCTGAGCTGGGGATAGAACCCCGCGTCTTTGCTGAATATGTGCGCAAACAGGTGCTTGAGAATCCTGAGCAAAAACGTTTTGTCTTTGATACCCCCGAAAAACAACAAGCCTTTAAAGGCGCAGCAGACCAGGCTGCCCAGGCCCCAGGCTCAAAATTTGAAGACTATCTGGCTTCGGGTGCAGATCTTTTCAGTAATTTGAAAGAAGGTCTTGAAGCCCCCCAAAAAATACTGGATAAGGATATTCTCTCAGGTGAAAAACTTGAGCGAGAAGATGCCCGGCCGCAAAATATTACTGAAAGTTTAAAGACCTTGCAGGATCCCAATGCTGGCAATCTGGATAAACTGGCGGCTGCAGGCACCTTGGTTCAGGCCTATAAAGGATTTCTTGAGCGCTTTAATAGCGTGTCTGATCAACAGGAACAGCAAAAATTATTGCAGAACTTTTTGGGGCCAGGCAAATCGCCTGATGAACTGATCAAGGGCATTGATGGGGTCGGGGCTTTATTGGGGACTCCTGCCAATTTGAGAGATATTGCCAATAATCTGAAGGCCTTGTATCAAGGGCGGGATCCGATTGAATTTCAAGCGGTGCCTGGCAGCAATGCCCTGCAATTGCCTGCTGGCAAAGTTGCGATTTTTAAAGAAGGAGACGCTGTCACGATAGCGGGCAAAGATTATCAAGTGAAAGCGGTGGATGGCGATAAAAACCAAATCATTTTGGAGCCTCCCCCTTCCCTTGCCAAAGGCCAGTTACAAGCCAATTTTTCGTTAACAGACAAGGCCTTAAAAGGGTTGGAGATTGTCACCAAAACTTCAGATCTTGTCGAGGCGGCGCATAACTTGGCCAAAGCCTCGCCCTTTGTGGCAGAAGCTCTTAAAAAGGGCGGCAGTCTGCTGCGCAATGAAGCCAATCTACTCAAATCCGCGATTACGGGGCTTGTGAAGGATGCCAAACTGGCTGAGAAGGTGGGTGAATTTGCCAACTCCCTGCAAAAAACCTTCAACGCAATCTCGCCAGGCGTGGGCGATCAATTCATTGCCGCTCTCAGTCAGAAGCCAGAATTATTGAAAAAGTTTGCGGGTTTGGCAGGAAATATCAACAGCTATGTCGGCTTGGATAAGCTGACCGAGGGATTGAAAGCTGTGATTCCTAAAATTGTTGCCTTGGGGCCTGAAAAAATTGCCGAAGCAGCTTCAACGGCCAGTGGGCCTGGTGCGCTGGCTGCCAAGGCTGAAAGCCGGATCCCTGTTTTGGGGTTTTTGGCGAATGTGGGTTTTCTTTCGAAGGATTTGAGTACGCTGGTTGGGGATATCCGGGCCGGCAAAGACGATTTTAACAATTTTAATAATCTGGTAGGTGTGGTCAGTGATGTGGCCTCTTTCTTTCCTGCGGGCCAATCGCTTTCGCTGGTGCTGGATTCCTATAGCATCGGGATTGGTGTGGGGACCTTGATCAATGAAGGCACGGGTTTAAAAGATGCGATTCAAAACCAGGTCAAGTTTAAAAATGGGATCAGCGATGCACAAATCGCTCAGGATTCGCTCTTCAATGCCCTGAATAAGGAGGGTGTGCTGGGCAATGGAGAGGCCTTGCTGCGTACAGCCCAAAGGGGTGTTGGCAGAGCGATTGTGGGCTCACAGGGAGATGCCAATCTGAAAGGAATGTTGGCGCAAGCGATTGACGGTGATTTGCGTGCGGGTCGCATCAGCAAAACCGAAGCGCTCCTCTTGAGACGAAATGCCAATCTTCCCACCCCAGAGGGGGAGAACTTGGACAACCGCTCTTACCGTCAAGCGATCGAAGCCCAATTGAATCAGGATTTGGATACGGGTAAGATCACCCAGACGGAGGCACTGGTCTTTAAGCTGGCTTTGGAGCAAGAACCGCCTTCGACCTTGGCAGGTATTGCTCAAACCAGAAACAGTGGTGCATTTAGCCGGGGAACGGCCATTGAAGGTGTTTCTCAGGGAGTAGATATCAACGCAACTCCCCTGTCTGTGAATTCTGAGCAAACACCCGCGAACTCTGAAAAAATAGCTGAGTCAGTAGAGCTGACCGTGCCAGGTCAACCAGCAGAAAATTCAGATTTTGCTGGGCCAATCTTGCCAACAGACCCAGGCAAAATTCGTGTTGAAACGGCTTTGCCTCAAGCAAATGCGGTTCAAATTCAGTTGCCAGCTTCACCTGCCTCACCGGCTTCTGAGCCGGACCCTCAAATTTCAATTCAAACCCCCAAAACCACACCCCAGTTCGTGCCTTCGCCTACCCTGAGTGGAACCTTGACGAGAGCTTCTACCCCCAGTTTTAGAGGGGTTTTACTGAACCGTACTGAAGTAGAGGCTTCTCTGAATCAGTTGAGGCAGGCCGCTCAATCAGAGCGCAACCCCGTCAAAAGAATGCTTTTGCAGAACAAAGTAGATAAATTGCAACTCTATATTCAACAGGGGGCTCCTGGCGCGCTGCAATCTATTTTCTCCTGATTTCAGACACTGGATTTTTGCTGTTTGAGCATGCTGAGCTATCAAAATGATGGGGCTTTCATTTCAGCTTCTGGATCTCTGATCAGATTCTGATTTGAAATTAATTCGAAAAAAGTATTAAAAAAGATCGGAACCCCCCTTGCATTTTTTGCGTCCCTTTGCTTATGATAAATAAGAAGCCGATTCTAAATTGAAATTCCAAACTGGAATTGTGTGTGAATCGAAGACAATAAAAATTATTTACTAAATTAAAAAGGCAATGAAAATGAAACGGATAAGTATGGTTTACTCAGCGAGTTGCCCGTCCTATATGGGCAACGCCCTTTCATTGCCAGGATACCGGCAGCACCTGTGAACAATTTCTCCGGTCATCCTGGCAAAACGGATGACACGGAGATCAAGTGCAATAGGTAGCTTCCTTTTCCCCAGCCCTGACAGGCTGATGCACGGAATCCCCACCCGTCATCCCTGACAGGGCTTCTTTTATTTTCTAATGTTTATTCTAATCAACAAGGTTTGGATATTTTCTAATCCTGTTTAATTTGACTTGGATACGTGGCAGAAAGGCGATTGCACCCGCCTGCTAAGCGGGGGCCTTGAAAAGGGCATCTGGGTTCGAGTCCCAGCGTATCCGTTGATCCGAGGTAGCTCAGTGGCAGAGCATCCGCCTGTTAAGCGGAAGTGCGTGAGTTCGAATCTCACTCTCGGAGTTTATCCCGGTCTAGCTCAAGGGGAGAGCAGTCGGCTCATAATCGACAGGTTATTGGTTCAAATCCAATGACCGGGATCTTTGGACATGTGACGCAGAGAGGAAATGCATCGGTCTGTAAAACCGACGGCGCTATGCCATCGCTGGTTCGAATCCAGCCATGTCCACTCTTAAGTGTTTATTTAGAAAAGAGGTTTGGAACCATGAAGTTTAACAAAATCGTGTCTCTTACTGAAAAGCTGAAACTGTGTAAAGATGCGCGCTTGAATCATGAAGGGGGTCTTGCTTTTCAACCCAGTTCCAAACTGGAATTGTATTTAAAAGCCTGCACTTGTTTGATCGAAGATCGCTTTTATTCTAAAGCAGACCAGGAGTTAGAATTGTTACGTCAGGTCATTGCCCGTTGCGATCGGAACTATGTGCTGAAACTTGCTCATTTTGCACGCACCCAAATGCATTTGCGGAGCCTGCCGATCCTGCTTCTGGCTGAAGCTTCTGTCATGCACAGTGGCAACGAGTTTGTAGAAAAAGCGCTGACGAAGGAAGCCTCTTTTTCTACAAACATCCAAAAATCAAAAATTTGTTCTTTAACCAAACTATTATGACCAAATTTTTCGATACAGTCTCTCACCATTCCCACTTTTACCTCAACTCGCCGTATCGGTGAAGCTTGAGTGCATTGTGTAGAACCGCCATCCAATGCCATTGGGCATTGACTTTCGCTTTTCCACGCAGGCTAAATCGCCTCAAGCCAATGTTTGAGGTAAGATGTCCGAAGACGGGCTCAACTGTCCCCAGGCGAAGACTGTAGATCGCTCGCCCCAAGGTGCTGTCTATCTTGTCTTTCATTCTCTGAACCAGTGCATTTTCAGGCGTTTTCACGACTCCTTTGTTAATGCTGTAACTGCGAGGCGAGAGCTGATCGGGGTTATCCAGGCACTGACTGCGAAATTCACAGTTTTGACAATCGCTGGGCTTGGCCCTGAAGTTCATGAGTTCATTGCTTTGGGTT
>Ga0210039_1000847_pt1 | contig 30904 bp, 29 predicted proteins | sample CryGeyCG2114_250_3_FD_185460 | JGI IMG/M metagenome (GOLD analysis project Ga0210039, IMG submission 185460) | Groundwater microbial communities from aquifer - Crystal Geyser CG17_big_fil_post_rev_8/21/14_2.50 (SPAdes) (version 2) | ecosystem: Environmental > Aquatic > Deep subsurface >...
TTATAAATTTTCTAAAATAAAATTGGTCATTAATGTGTATAAATGCAAACGTGTATTGCCGCCAAATATACCATGATTTTTATTAGGATAAGCCATTTGTGTAAATTGTTTATTGGAATTTACCAACGAAAGTGTCATTTCTGTAGTGTTTTGATAGTGTACATTGTCATCGGCTATTCCATGCACTAATAAATAGTTGCCTTTTAATTTTTCTGTGTGATTGATGGGTGAATTATCATCATATCCCGCTGCATTTTCTTGTGGGGTTTGCATATATCTTTCGGTATAAATACTATCGTAAAAACGCCAATTTGTAACAGGAGCAACCGCAATAGCCGTTTTAAAAACAGCTGCTCCTTTGGTAATACATAATGACGACATATAACCTCCATAACTCCATCCAAAAATTCCTATTCTACTGCCGTCAACATAAGGCAATGTGGCTAAATATTTTGCCGCTGCAATTTGATCTTCTACCTCATATTTTCCTAATTGCTTATAAGTAACTTTTTTGAAATCTGCCCCTCTGGCTCCTGTACCTCTGTTATCAACACAAACAACCATATAGCCCTTTTGTGCCAAGTGCTGAAACCAAAAATAATTTGAACTTCCCCAACTGTTTTCTACCATTTGTGAGCCTGGTCCGCCATACACAAACATAAAAACAGGGTATTTTTTTGTTTCATCAAAGTTGGATGGTTTAATTCTCCATGCATTTAATTGTTGGTCATTTACATTTATAGTAAAAAATTCCTTTTTGGAAAGATTTGTCTGATTCATTGTTTCTACCAATGTTGAATTATTTTGAAGTACGGTTTTTTCTTTTCCATTTCTGTCGTTAACGGTTACATAGAAAGGTGAATTGGCATCGGAATGTGTATTGATAAAATAATCGAATGTTGAACTAAAATCAGCTTCGTTGTGTCCTTTTTTGGTGGTTAACTGTTTTTTAGCACTTCCCGTTAAATTAATACTATATACTTGTCGCTCCAATGGTGATGTTTCTGCTGACTGGTAATAAACCAATCCTTTTTTCTCATCAACACCATAATAATCGGTAACATCCCAATTTCCTTGAGTAAGCTGTTTTAGCAATTTCCCATTGATGTCATACAAATAGATGTGATTATAACCATCTTTTTCACTTGTAATGATGAATTGGTTTTTGGTGGTAAGAAATTCTGTTTTGGGTACTTCTACATATTTTTCGTTTTTTTCATTTAAAATAACTTTTCCATTGCCAGAATTCACATCTGTAAGTTGTATATTCAACTCGTTTTGATGTCTGTTAAAAGTTTGAATAGCCAATTGTTTCGAATCGTTTGTCCAATTAATTCTAGAAATATATTCATACGGATTTTCGATATTCATTTTAATAATACTGTTATCTTCTAAATGATAAGCATGAACGCTTACGTTGGAATTTTCTTCACCCGCTTTTGGATATTTAAAGCGAACTTCTTCAGGATACAATCCTTCGTACATTTTCATGCTCCATTCTTTCACATTAGATTCATCAAAACGAAAAAAAGCAATTTTATTCCCATCGGGCGACCATTCAAAAGCACGAACCAATTCAAATTCTTCTTCATAAACCCAATCGGAAGCTCCATTAATTATTTCATTTTTCTTACCATCAAAAGTAATTTGTGTTTCTTGTCCGTTGGCTAAATCTGTATAGAACAAATTGTTATTTTTTACATAAGCAATTTTGTCAGCTTGTGGCGAAAATGTAGCATACATTACTTTTTCATCTATATTCAGAGGGGAGAGTTTTTTAGAAGTTAAATCATAAATATAATTAAGTGATTTTGAAGAATATCTATAAATAGACTCTACTTCCGTTCCAATTAAAATCTTTTTTTCATCGGAACTAAATTCATATTCTTCTAAAGCAATTTTATTCCCATCAAAAATCAAATCTGTAGCATCAATCAATGTTATTTTTGCTCCCGTTTCTTTGTATGAATTTTTTACTAAATTAATTCCTTCCTTACCTCTTTCTTGCGTAGTAAAATTTAATCCGTTACTCATTGAGCGTATTCCATTTATCGAACGGGCATAAAATTTATAGTTTTTCCATATATCTTCAAGGGAAATATCTTGGCTAGATTGAGCATTAGCAGTTGATATTACTAACAATAAGGCAACTAATTTTAAAAACTTCATTTTTTCTTCTTTTTAAGCCCACGAATTTAAAGAAATAGTTGGATAAAAAAGTTAGTGAAGCCGAAAGTTTTATGAAATCATTCATTTTAAAAGTAAGAAAATTACACATAAATAGTTTTAAAATAGTGCATATACAATTAGATACAAATATTTGAACACGTAAGAAGTAGCAAAACATTGTTTTATTTACAATTATTTCTGCCACAATTTTGGGGTATTATTAATCTCTAAAATAAAAAATTATGAAAAAAATGCTAACGCCTCAAAAAAGTCCAGAATTTGGTTTATTGAAACAATTCAGTAAAAAATTATTGGCAATTCTGTTTTTAGTTTTAACATCAAGTATTGGTTTTTCGCAATGCACTGCATCATTCACAGCAGTAGATAACGGAAATGGAAATTATACTTTCACATCAACATCAACAGGGTTAACTTTAAACGCAGATTTTCAATGGTATAAAGACGGTTTTTTTATAGGTTCTGGATCACCATTTAATTTTACATTAACAAACGGAACTTACAACATAGCTTTGTTAGTTGTAGATTCATCTATTAGTTGTTCGAGTCAAGCAAATCAAACAATTACAGTAACATCAGGACAAGCTTGCAATATTACTGCAGGATTTACAGCAACAAATGGTTCTAATGGGCTTGTGAGCTTTACTTCTACACATACTGGGAATGTTTTTTGGGAATATTGGAGCTTTGGTGATGGAAGCAACTTTACAGGAGCAAATCCAACTCATACCTACACTGCCAATGGTACTTATAGCGTTTACGTTATTGTATTTGATTCTAACACAATTTGTGGTGATACATTATTTACAACTATAACAATCACTAATGTTATTACGCCTCCATGCAATATTTCTGCTGGTTTTAGTTATACTGACAATGGAAATGGAAACTTTTCGTTTACCAATAATTCAATAAATGCAATACAATATAGTTGGAATTTTGGTGATGGTAATGGTTCGTCTTCAACTAATCCAAACCATACATTTGCAGCAAACGGGACTTTTACTGTTGTTTTACTCGCTTATGATAGTTCAATAAATTGCTTGGATTATAGCTTTCAAACAATAATAGTAACTGGAGTTGTTTCTGGTCCAAGCTGCAATGCTGGATATAGTATGTATTTAGATTCTAACACAAATAATGTTATAGTTGTAAATAGCTCCACAGGCACTAACTTATCTTATTTCTGGAGTTTTGGAGATGGAAATACATCAACACTTGCCTTTCCTTCATATACTTACACTACTCCTGGTCCTTTTTATTTATGTTTAACAGTTACTGATTCTGCCAATAATTGCACTAGTACTTATTGTGATTCCATTGGTTCTAACGGAATTGTGTTAAAACAAACTGGGTTTACTATTAATGTGCAAGCTCCAATTGCAACAAGCATAGATGAAGCAACTAAAAACATAATTTTAAATTGGAGTATTTATCCTAATCCTTTTAAAGAAAATGTAACTATTGAATTTGTTTTAAAAGACAATTCAGCTGTTGAAATTTTTGCAACTGATTTATTAGGAAATACGGTTGATGTTATTTCAAATGAAATGATGCAAAGTGGAATTAACAACGTGAAATGGAACGCAAATAAATTATCAAACGGTATTTATTTAGTAACTATTAAAACAGAAGCTTCTTTACAAGTTAAAAAAGTTGTGCTGAACAGGTAAGGAATTGAGACAAAATAACCATGAATAAAAAAAGGAGGATTTAATTTCCTCCTTTTTTAGTTTTAGATAGTAACCAAGCTGAATAATTAATAATATCAGCATCACTTGAAGCTTCGGTATTATAATTTTGTACAAATTCATCAACCTTTAGGGTTAGCTCTTTCACATCTAAATATTCTATTTTTTCAAGTAATTGAAGAAATGCATTATCTCTATCAGCTTCCTTTTTAGTTCTAAGAATTTCAAACTCTTTTTTAATTCTATTTAGTTGATAATCGAACAAATCAATATCGTTCAATTCAAAAACAATCATCAATTCTATGATGTTTATTTTGTAGCGAAGAAGTTCATCTAAATTCTTAAACTTCTCATCCATTTTTAGTTTTACTAAAGCTGATTTTGATTTTGAAAATTGATTTAAATCAAAATGCAAAACAGCTAAGTTCAAGTAAATAAATAGGTTGAAAATTGATAATTGCTGAATCTCCTTTTTCGTTTTAGCTTCTTCAAGTATTGCAATTGCTTGTTGTTTGTCATTTACTTGATAATTAATAACCAGAGCATTGTAGTAGTAAAAAAGATATTTACCATACAAAAACCCATTAAATTCATTCATTGCGTGCAATAATTTTTTCGTATAACTAAGCGATTCTTCAATTTTCTCATTTTTAAATAATGAATTAACCAAATAAGTTAACATTTGCAGTTTAGTATCGTGGTTTGATTTATTGAAAATCTTGTTTTTTAAAAACTTAATGAATGTTGTTTTTAAATAGCCTTCCAGTCCAATATAATCATGTTTTTGCAACAAAATCCTACTAATAGAATTATATATTTTTAATTGAAGTTGAACACTATTACTAATTTTTGTATTGCTAACCAACTCAAAAAAAGCTTGTTGTTCCAAATCATTGTCTTTACTCCAATCATAATTCTGTGTAGTTTTAATTTTGTAGGTCAATTCTGCTAAAAAATCATCGATTTTATTTATTAAAAGTAGAATTTCTCTGTTCTTCTTTCTTTTTTCAATATATTCAGCTGGGTTAAACTGAACACTTTCTATAGCTAAATGAATAAAATCATTGTAAACCAAATCTAATAAATCATAAAATTCATTTTTAATTGATTTTGATTCAGCTTGTTTGAGGTAAAAAATAGTAAGATATTGATCTCCCTTTTCATACATTATTTTAGAAAGATGAATGCTATTTAATACAGCAAAATAATCGCTTCTATTGTAATGTAAAAATAAAAGACTTCTGTTTAAATCATTAAACAACCTGTTTTTTAAGCGATAGAATGTATTTTTGGATGAATCATCATTCTTGTCATATAATTTTTCAATAATAGAAGAATCGTCCTCTAAAAAATTATTTTTCCGTGCATAATTAAACAAACTAACATCTTTTCTTTCTGAAGAATTATTAGTTCGTGCTGAAAGAATATTAAAATTCCGACACTCTTCTTTTGAAAGAATTGAGATTATTTTATAAACTTGATTCAAATTTTAAACACGTAAGATTTTCGTAAAATTAATTATTATTTTTCATACTACTTATTTAACTTAGCATAAAAATTAGAATTATGAAAAAACTTCTCCTCTACTTCGCCTGTTGTTTTGCATTATCATTTACTGCAAAAGCCCAATTGTCAGTTGATTCTATTACAACTATTCAGAATATTTTAAATGATACTGTGCCACTAGGTAGTAATTTAAATTTCAATGTGGAAGTAAATTATTCAGACACAACTCCCTTCACAGGCACCATTTATTTAATGTGCGGTGTAGATAGCTCTGGCGGATTACTATCTATTGATACTGTTGGTTTTACTAATGTGAACAACATAACATCAAATGATTCTGTTTCAATTTTTTTAAGTGATACTGTTTTACAACAAAATGGTTATCGAATTGGTGGAAACATTGTTGTAGTATGGCCCATAGCAGACGGATTATTAACACTAGATACTTTTACAACAATAATTTACGTTACCCCTACTTCAACAAGTGTTAATGAGAACAAAGTATTGCATAATCAATTTAGTATTTATCCAAATCCAACTCAGAATTTTATTACAATCAAAAATTCTTCACCAAATAACACTGTTAAACACGTAAGAATATACGCTATAAATGGTACACTTTTATATCATTATTCAAACAATTTAAAAATTGACATTTCTCGCCTTACTAATGGTTCCTATTTATTAGAAATAGAATTAGAAAATAAAAAAAGATTAAGCTATAAACTACTCAAAATGTAGCCTAAAACCTAAATGAATAGGTGTTGAATAGCATATTTAACACCTATTCCTAAATTCTATTCTTTTTTATATGTTTTTATTTTTTTTATTAAAAGATATTTAGGTCTTTTATTATTTCGTCTAAAAAAAAATATACCTTTGCACAGAATTTAACCCATAAAACAAAGGTATAAAATGGAAAACATTGATAATAAAACAGTTGCTGAAATAGTTACTGAAAACATAAAAACCGCAGATGTTTTTAAAAAAAATGGCATCGATTTTTGTTGCGGAGGACATATAGCTGTTCAAGAAATTTGTACTAAAAAAGGAGTTGATTACGAAACCCTAAAAGAAGCATTATTACGTATAGACGAAATGCCAAAAAATGCACATGATTTTAATTCATGGGAGTTGGATTTTTTAACTGATTACATTCTAAACACACACCACAAATACGTTGTAGAAGCAAACATAATAATAGTACAATATGCTGAAAAAGTAGCTAAAGTACATGGACATCACTACACAGAAGTAATTGAAATAAACAATATATTTCAAGAAATTGCGGCAGAATTAAGCAACCACATGTATAAAGAAGAAATGATTTTATTTCCATTTATAAAAGAATTGGCAAAAGCAAAAAAAGAAAATTACAAAGTAGCAAGACCTGCATTTGGGACTATCAAAAACCCAATAAACATGATGGAAGCAGAACATACCGATGTTGGCAATTTAATTAAAAAAATAGCTGAATTGAGCAATAATTTTACCCCTCCAGCAGAGGCTTGCAATACTTTTAAAGCTTTATATAATGCCTTAGAAGAATATCAAAACGACTTATTTCAACACATCCATTTGGAAAATAATATTTTATTTCCTAAAGCAATTTTATATGAAAATGAATTGTTATAAACAACCAATTTTATATTTTTGAATTTAAATTATGTTATCAAAATCTTGTGTATATGCTTTAAGAGCAATTGTCTATATTGGACATAACTGTTCGGATACCAAAAAAATTGGAATTAAAGAAATTGGTGAAGAATTAGAGTTGCCATTTCACTTCCTAAGTAAAATATTGCAACGCTTAGTTAAACACCACATTATTCAATCTACAAAAGGACCACACGGTGGTTTCTATATTGGAGAAGAAGCAAAACAAGTAAATATATTAAAAATAATAGATATCATAGATGGATTAGCTTTTTTTGAAAAGTGTGGTTTAGGACTTAAAGAATGTTCTGAAACACATCCATGTCCTTTACACAATGATTTTAAAGTATTTAGAGATGGTTTATACCATCTGTTTTTAAAAAAAACAATTGCAGATTTAATCACAAAAATTGAAGATGGCAATGCATTTATAAGTAATTTACCACAAAATAAATAGTAATTTTAAACCTTAAAAAACCAAACAAAAAAAATGAAAAAAGTAACATTCCTTGCAATGAGCTTAGCAGTAATCATGGGAACATCATGCAGCTCATCAAATGAAGAAAAAACAGAACCAACAACAACTGACGAGGTTGCACCAGTTGAAGAAAAAACTGAAGTTGCAGAAGCAATTTCTGGTAAAGAATTATACACAGCAAAAGGTTGTGTAGCCTGTCACCAATTGGAAATTAAAACCGTTGGACCTTCCATAAAAGACATCGCTGCTGCTTATGAAGGCAACAAAGATGGCTTAATTGCTTTCTTAAAAGAAGAAGCTGAAGCAATTGTTGATCCTGCTCAAGCTGCTGTGATGAAACCACAACTAGCTGTAACAAAAGCCCTTCCTACTGAAGAATTAAATGCAATAGTAGATTATATACTTGAAAGCAAATAATATCAAGACTAATTTATTCAATCTTAAAATAAACTAATTCCATAAAGTGAAATTAATTTCACTTTATGGAATTAGTTTTGCGCCTAAAATAATAAAATGAAGAAACTTGATATTTTATGTTCTGAATGCCAAAATAACAATTGTTTTATTAAAAAATACTGTTTAGAAACCGAGGCTTTAACAAAAGAAATTGCTGAGAACAAAAGTACCAATAGGTATTTTAAAGATCAGCACATTTTAATGGAAGGTAGTTTTGTAGATGGAATTAATTTTGTCCAATCAGGAAGAGTGAAAGTATTCAAAAATGGTCTTCAAGAAAAAAATCAAATCATACGATTAGTTGCCGAAGGTGGTATTTTAGGTCATAGAGGATTATCTAACAGAGAAACTTATTCTATCTCAGCCCAAGCTCTTTCTGAGGCAATAATTTGTTCTTTTGATAAATTATTTTTTCTTGAATTATTGAAAAAATCTCCCGACCTCACCTTTAATTTATTGCTTTTCTTTGCAAACGAATTAAATCATGTTGAATCAACATTAAGAGATTTAACTGTTTTTAATGTAAGAGAAAAAGTTGCTAAAGCTCTTCTTTCTTTGATTGATAGCTTTGGATTATCTAAATCTAATAATATTAATCATATAAGTGATTTAACAAGGCAAAACATAGCTGAAATTGTAGGTTTAAATTCCAATCAGATTTCAAAGGTGTTTGCTGAATTTAAAGAAGATAAAATCTTAGAAACGAAAGGCAAAAATATTAAGATTTTGAATATCAAAAAATTAGAGCAAATAATTCAATTATAATTAATTTACTCTTAACCTATAGTTATTTTAATATACTATCAATCAATATGTTTAAAAAAACATATTGAAATCATCTATAATGAATGACTTTGTATATCAAGTTCCTAGATAAATTAGAAAAAATTATGTTGCTATTTAATAAATAAAACAATAAAAAGTATGATATTAATCATACTTTTACATTCCAAAAAACAGATTCAAAATTGATTATTATCAAACTAATTAACTGTAATCTTACTGTATTTTTGCAAATAAAAGACAATGATGTCTTTTATTAATTACTAACTAAAAAATAATAAAAATTATGTTAACAAAAAGTCAAGCAAAATTGTTCTTCCTAGCAGGAACCATTATCTTTTCGGTGTTGTTTCTTGGGCTGTCGTATGACACTCAAATGAACCACGTAGCCAATCAACCTTACGAAAAAACAATTACTCCAGCTGTTATTGCTGGCAAACATTTGTGGGAAGGAAACAACTGTATGGGATGCCATACTATATTTGGAGAAGGAGCGTACTATGCTCCAGAATTAACTAAAGTAATTGAAAGAAGAGGCGAAGGGTATGTAAAAGGATTGTTGATGTCGCCAACTCCTTGGGGAGAGCATACTAGCGGTCGAAAAATGGTTGCTTATGGCTTTTCAGAGGAAGATGCTCAGTATTTGGTAGAATACTTTAAGTGGATTGGAACTGTTGATTTGAATGGATTTCCAGCTAAACCTAAATATAAAATAGAAAAAAATAATTAATTAATAACCATAAAAAAAATAGTCATGAAATTCAAAACACAAAAAATAGCCTACTGGTTTTTCTTATCAGCATTAGGACTTTTAGCATTACAAATTATTTATGGTTTTTTCATGGGTTTTGCTCACATGGGCATGGACGGATTGCATGATTTTATACCTTTCAACACTGCAAGAGCGGTTCATACCAATTTATTAGTATTTTGGTTATTATTAGGCTTTATGGGTTCTGCTTATTACATTATTCCTGAAGAATCTCAAAATGAATTGTACTCACCAAAATTAGCTTACATACAACTTATAAGCTTTTTAGCTGTGGGTGTAACAGCCATAATTGCTTATCACTTCAACTGGTGGGAAGGTAGAAAATTCCTCGAAATTCCTCGACCATTAGATTACTTAGTTGTAGTTAATGTTTTAGCATTCTTATTTAATATTTTAATGACCTTATTTAAAGGTAAAAAACAAACAACAACAGCGTTGGTTTTGGCAATGGGATTATTATTTTCTGCCCTACTCTATTTACCAGGCATGATTTGGTTTGATAGTCAGACCTTAGATTCATTTTACAGATGGTATGTTGTTCACCTTTGGGTTGAAGGAGTTTGGGAGTTAATTATGGGTGGTATTTTAGCTTTCTTATTGATTAAAATTACGGGAGTTGACAGAGAAGTAATTGAAAAATGGTTGTATGTAATTGTTGGTTTAACATTCATTTCTGGTATTTTAGGAACTGGACATCACTACTATTACATTGGAGCACCTTCATACTGGCTATGGATTGGTGGAATATTCTCTGCATTAGAACCTCTTGCTTTCTTAGCTATGGCTTTATTTGCGTTAAATATGTATAGAAAAGGCGAGAAAAAACACCCAAACAAAGCGGCTTTAAACTGGACATTGGGTGCTGCAATTACTTCATTTGTTGGTGCTGGTTTATTGGGTGCTGCTCATACTTTACCAAACGTAAACCTTTATACACACGGAACTTTAGTAACAGCAATGCACGCCCACATGGCTTTTTGGGGAGCTTATGCAATGATAGTTTTAGCAATTATAGCTTATGCTATGCCTAACTTAACAGGTAGAAAATTATATGATAATAATTTGTCTCGTTATGCTTTTTGGCTAAGTAATGTTGGTATGTTAGGTATGACTGTAGCATTCGGTGTTGCAGGTGTTGCCCAAGTTTACATGGAACGTATTTTAGGTGTAGATTTTATGGAAACTCAAAAAGAAATTGAACCTCACTTTTTAGTTCTAATATTATGTGCAACAGGATTTACTATAGGAATTACCCTTTACATCATTAATTTTTTAAAATTTGGAAAACCAACTGACGAAGCATTAGTAGCTGAGTAAATTTTCCAATCTTAACAAAAACTAAAAGGGTTGGAAAAATTACTTTTCCAACCCTTTTTTTACCACTATAAATAACAAAAATGAAGACAACATTTTATAAAGTAATAGGCAAAGAGCAAGAAATTTTTGAGCACACTTTTAAAAATAAACTTCCTTTACTATTAAAAGGACCAACTGGTACTGGTAAATCGAGATTTGTGGAATTTATGGCAGAGAAATTGGGCAAAAAGCTATATACTGTGGCTTGTCATGAAGAAACATCTTCAACCGACTTGATTGGTAGATACATCATTAAAGGAAATGAAACCGTTTGGATTGATGGACCTATGACAAAAGCCATTAAAGAAGGTGCCTTTTTATATTTAGATGAAATTGCAGAAGCCCGCCCCGATATTATAGTTGCTCTTCACTCATTAACCGACCATAGAAGAGCGTTGTTTATTGACAAAACAGGAGAAACGATAGTTGCCGATGAAAATTTTATGTTAATTGCCACTTACAATCCAGGTTATCAAAAAGGATTTAAGGAATTAAAACCTTCCACTCGTCAACGATTTATTTCACTTTCATTCAACTACCCAGATAATGAATTAGAAAAAAGCATCCTCATTGGCGAAACTGGAGTAGATGAAGATGTAGCTAAGAAATTAGTGAAATTAGGAAGTAAAATAAGAAACCTAACCGAATTAGGTTTGGCAGAAACCGTTTCAACTCGCTTATTAGTCGATGCTTCTTTATTAATCAAAAGCGGTTTACCTCAACGGCTTTCGTGTGATGTTGCTATTGCCGAGCCGCTTACTGATGATGAAGACACATTGATTGCACTGAAAGATTTGATTAGTTTGAGTATGTAATTAGAGTTGATGGACAGGCAAGTTCTTATAACAATAGCTTGGAACTCCTCCCCTTCTTTGTTCGATGACCAATGACTAAATTCTAATTTCTAAATGACTAAAACCTTCCCATAATGGAAATAGACCAGATCATATTTAAACGTATCTATAATTTTTACAAAAAAATAACCGTAAAAATTGATGAAGAAGAATTGAATAGAACCGTTTTTTTAGAGCCTCTCAAACCAAGATTAACTTTACTTTCAAGAGCTTTAACTGGATTACAAAACGAAATTGTTACTTCCGAAAGAGAAGGCGGTTGGTCAGGATTAACTTTTTATTTTCCAAAGTCAATTTCTTTTAATACAACTACAGAAGATAATGTGAATTACTATCTTTTTAGAGTGCTTTATTTGTCGGTTCAGCAAAAGTTAGCACTTAATTGGGATGACCATGAAACCCACAAAAAAAATGAATCTCAACAAAAAGCTAAAGAACATTCCGAAGAAGTGTTAACCCACTTATTTATTGAGTACCCAAATACCGAACAAATTTATCAAACTCAAATAAATAACCTAATTAGTTTTTACAACAAACAAGAAAAAGAACCCGATTTCTCTTGGCTTTATGGAAGATGGATGAAAAAAAATACACACATCTTTAACGCAAATACTTCATCCCCTGAAAATGGTACAGGTGAATTTAAAAAACCAGAAATAACCACCGAACTAAATGCCAATGCCAGCGATGAAGTTGAAACCGTTGCTCTAAACCAAAAACAAGTAGAAGATAATGTTGCTACCAATAATTTTGAAAAAGTAGATACTGCTTCAGAGTTTAATGGCACTTTTAAAGAAATGGATGGTGATGATACGCTTAGCGATGATGAAGAAGCAATTAGAGAACTTAATTTAAAACACACAGTTAGAACTGATGAGGCAAATCATTCGGTTTATAAAGCTGAATTTGTAAACAGCAAAGCCAACATCATCGTTGAAAATAAATTGGATAAAGGTTATTTTTTACATTATGATGAATGGGACTACAAAAACAGAACGTACAAACCAAACTTCTGTAAAGTTTATCCAAAAAAAGTGGACGAAAAATTTTCTGGTTATGCTGTAAAAACACTTAAAGAAAACAAAAAAACAAAGCGAGCATTATTAAAATTATTTACTCAAATACACAACGAAAACGAAAAAGTGGAACGAGTAACTGCTGGTGAAGAAATAGATTTAGATGCCGTAGTTGATGCTTTTACTGATATGTATTCCAAAAAAACTCCTTCCGAAAAAATTTATACCACTAAAAGAAAACGAAAAAAAGACTTATCGGTACTCATTTTAATGGATACCAGTCTCTCTTCTGAAGGTTATACCAACAACGAAAAAGTGCTGGATGTAGAAAAAACGTCAGTTTTACTTTTTGGTGAAGTGCTCAATGAATTCGGTATCTCATTTCAAATCGACACCTTTTCATCTCGCACTAGAAACAATTGTTCGTATAAAAGCATCAAAAAATTCAACGAAAATTGGTTAAAAACCCGCAACAGAATTGGAGCAATTGAAGCTGAAGACTATACCAGAATAGGTACTGCTTTGCGACATGCAGGAAATGAATTAGAAAAAGAAAAAACAAATAGAAAATGGATTATTCTTTTATCAGACGGAAAACCAAACGATTACGATACGTATGAAGGTAATTACGGAATTGAAGATGTGAAAAAAGCACTTAGCGAACTATCAAACAAACACATACACACTTTTTCGTTAGCAATTGAAGCTCAAGCAAAATATTATTTACCACAAATGTTTGGGCATAACAATTACAACATTTTGTCAAAACCATCAGATTTACCATTTGCTTTTGGAAAATTTTATAAAAAAATATTAATCAACTCATGAATCAGAATAGCAAATCAATTTATTATCCGCCAGGAGGAATTCTTATTTGGTTTTTAATACTATTAGAAATCTTTACCTTTTTGGGAGCAATTTTCGTTTTTCTTTACAAGCGTTCTGCTGAATTAGAAGAATTTAAACAAGCTCAAGCATTTTTAAATCCTTTGGTGGGAACAATAAACACCATTGTTTTAATAACCAGTGGCTATTTTATGGCAAATAGTTTACATCAATTAAAAAACAATGACAATAAAAAATCAGCCCGTTCTGTGAAAATAGCCATCTTCTTCGGAATTGTTTTTCTAATAATTAAAAGCACCGAATTTTATGGAAAAATAAATCATGGAATTGGATTTACTGAAAATACATTTTTCACATTCTATTGGTTAATGACTGGTTTTCATTATATTCACGTGCTTTTTGGCGTTGGGCTTTTGGCTTATGTGCAGTATGCTATTTCAAAAAACAAATACAAATCAACCAATACTTTTGATGTAGAATCATCTGCAACCTATTGGCATTTATGCGACTTAATTTGGATTTTAATTTTTCCTGTACTTTATCTTTTATAACTATGAATAAAGAAATCTATATAAACACCATCAGTTGGATCATTTTAATTGCACTTATTTTAGCCAGTTTCACTATTGCCGAAACACATAATTCGCAACTATTTTTAGTAATAATTTTACTTTCTGTAATTAAATTCCTAACCATAACTTTTCAGTTTGTCGAAGTTAAAAATGCTCATTTCATTTGGAAATTAACATCTATACTACTCATTACAAGCTATATAATTGGCGTATTAATTTTATATTAAGTCTATTTTAATGATGAAAATCATACATTTTTCTTCCAAAAAACACATACTTAATTGAGTATAATCATTTAACAGAATAAAAGACCTTTATATCTTTATATCATAAATTAAAACTAAAAATTATGAAAAAAAGACATTTAGTGTACTTATTATTAGCAGGCTCATTGGTAATGTACAGCTGCGGAGGAGATGAAAAACCTAAAGAAGATGCAGTAGAAACAAAAATTGAAGGTATCCGATTAAGTGATACAGAAATGCAAAAAGCTTCAGAAATTTACTTCGATAAATGTGCTGGATGTCACGGTTCGTCAAGATTAGGAGCCACAGGTCCACACTTGCTGCCAGATGCACCTGAAGGAAATGCTGCTCCAGGAACAAAATTACTTGGCGATGCTGGTTTAAGAGCATTTATTGAAAATGGGACTCCTGCAGGTATGCCCGAATGGAAAGGTATTATGGCTGATGAAGAAATTACTTTAATGGTTAAATTTTTACAAGTTGCTCCTCCTGTTGTTCCACCTTTCGGATTAAAAGAGATAAAAGAAACATGGAAAGTAATTGTTCCGGTTGCAGACCGACCAACAAAACCAATGCATAAAAGAAACATTGATAATTTCTTTGGTGTAATTATGCGTGATGCTGGAAAAGTAGCTATTATTGACGGTGATACAAAAGAAGAATTAGCTGTATTAAAAACTGGTTTTGCTGTTCACATTCTTAGAACATCAGCATCTGGAAGATACATATATTCTGTTGGTAGAGATGGTAGAATAACAATGATAGATACTTATACCGAAACACCAACCATCGTTGCTGAAGTTAGAGGTGCTTTCGATGCTCGTTCGGTTGATGTATCTAAATACAAAGGATATGAAGATAAATATTTAGTGTTTGGAGGTTACAGCCCTGCTCACATTGCCATATTTGACGCACAAACGCTAGAACCTATTAGTGTAACTCCAACAGCAGGAAATGCTTGTGATGGAGATAAAGAATATATTAAAGAAGCTCGTGTAGCCTCTATTGTTGCTTCGCATACCGACCCAGTTTGGATTTGCAACATTAAAGAAAGAGGTATTGTAAGTATTGTTGATTATACCGACCCTCTAAATCCTGGAATTACAGAAATTCCTACTGCTCGTTTCTTACATGATGGTGGTTGGGATGTAACTAAAAAATATTTCTTAGTTGCTGCAAACGCTAGTAATAAAATTGTGGTGATTGATGTGCCAAACAAAAAATTGGTTACCATGATTGAAACAGGTATTAAACCTCATCCAGGAAGGGGTGCAAACATCAAAAATAAACTTGGCAACCTTTGGGTAACTTCTCATCTTGGTGAAAACAAACTATCGTTTATCAAAACTAACCCAGGAGTTGGTCAATGGACGGTGGTTAAAGAAATACAAGCCCCTGGAAATGGTGGTGGAGCATTGTTTGTTAAAACACACCCAAAATCTAAACACTTATGGGTAGATAGAACATTGAATCCTGATGCTGTTCTTAACTCTGTAGTTGATGTTTTTGATACCGAAACTTTAGAACACAAAAAAACCATTACTATGCCCGAAGGTGTTGATGGTAGAATGGTTCACATGGAATACAACAAAGCTGGTGATGAAGTGTGGGTATCTGTTTTTATGGGAAAAATAAGTGCAATTCTTATCTATAACGACAAAACATTGGAACTTAAACAAATCATTAAAGGCGATTGGGTTGAAAACCCTACAGGAAAATTTAATGTGTACAATACTACTCATGATGTATATTAGTTAGGTTATTGGTTATGAGTAATTTTAGGCAGAAGGAGGGGGAAAGAATTCCCCCTCTTTTTTCTGATAAAAATCACAAAATAACAAGATAAAAATCACGCTATGTTTTTAACTATACAGCGAACTTTACACTATAAATTAAAAGTTATGAAAAAATTAGTTTTAACAATCCTATTATCAACGACAGTAATAATAGCAATGGCTCAGCCAATTAACGATTCCATATCTATGCAAACATTGTACACCAATCAGGTGTTTTATAGTTTCGATAATGGAGAAATTAGTAATGTAACCAATAACAACTGGACTATTGCATTTTCGGTAAGTGGAAATGGAGCTGCAGGAAGTTCAATTTTGTTAAACGAAGCAACCTCAACATTGTGGGCTTACCCAAGTGATACTGCACAATGGAACAGCTTTGACACAACCAATTTTAGCTCATGGAAACGATTGTTAAACACCGACACAACTTGGACAAATGGAGCTTTTAATGTTTTTAGAGGGTCTAATGGAACTTTTGATATGGGTTGGGGAATTTTAAACCCAAACAACAATTTTTGGACTTTTGGCGATTCGCTATATTTGATAAAACTAAGCGACAACACCTACCGAAAATTATGGATTGTTAGCTTAAAAACTGGTTTGTGGGAATTTAAATATGCTAATGTTGATGGAAGCAACGAACAAGTAATAACTTTTAATAAATCTACTTATCCAAACAAAAACTTTGTTTATTTCGATATCATTAACAATCAGTTAATTGACAGAGAACCTATCAGCAATTCATGGGATTTAACCTTTACAAAACATACTGATTTTGTAAACCCTCCAGGAAGTTATGTATCGGTAACTAGTGTTTTTAGCAACAAAACTATTTGGAGTGCCAAAGCTCATGAAGCAGATTATGCTTCTGCATCAACATCAACAACGCCACAAACAACATTTACCCAACGAATTGATAACATTGGCAGGGAATGGAAAAAATTTAGTTCTGCCACAGGTTGGGTTGTTTATGATTCTATTGCATATTTTCTTTACGATAACGACAGTTCTTTTTATCGAATAGTTTTTACTGGTTTTGGTGGTATGAGCAACGGAAAAACTTATTTTACGAAAGAGCTTATTAACACAACCAGTATTGGAGAAACAACTGATGATAGTAGAATTGCTCTTTATCCAAATCCTGCTAAAAACAATTTAACATTGCTGCTTAACCATAATAAAGCAGAATTATTAAACATAGCAATTTATAATCTTTCAGGAAAACTTATACTTGAACAACAAGTAAGAAGTGAACAAGGAACGCAGCAATACAATTTTAATGTTGCTGATTTAGATGTTGGTTTCTATGTTATTTCCATTAAATCGGAAGGATTTTACGTTACTCAAAAATTTGTTAAACAATAAATTTTGAACGACAGGAGTAACATAGTACTTTTAATGATGTTTGTTTTTATACAAACCCAAGTACTTTTTGCTCAATCTAAAATTAAACTTGTTGATGAAAACACCAACGAAGCTATTTTTTTAGCACACGTAAAGTTCTCCAACCTCAAAACGAATGATTTTAAATGGGCTGTTTCTGATGAACAAGGCATTGCTTTAAATCCTTACAATGACTCCACGCAAGTTGACATTTCGTTTACAGGATATGAAAAGAAAACAATTCTTATAAAAGGCAACGAAACGCTAACCGTTAAATTAAAATCGACAAGTTTTGGATTAAAAGAATTAGTTGTTACAGCTAACTTTGTTCCCATACAACTCAATGAATCTGTTTACAAGATTGAAACTATTCGTGAAGAAAAAATAATTTCAAAAGGAGCTTCCAATCTCAGAGAAATATTAAATACAGAACTTAATTTCAGAACCAACAACGGACATGTTAATGAAACATCTATAAACCTAAACGGATTATCAGGCAATCATGTTAAATTTATGATTGATGGCGTTCCTGTAGAAGGCAGATTGAATGGGAACATCGATATTTCGCAAATTAACATGAATAATGTTGAGAAAATTGAAATTATAGATGGACCAACTTCAGTAGCATACGGAACAAATGCACTAGGAGGTACTATTAATATTATCACAAAAAAAACTCAAGCAAAGAAATTGAATATTCAGGCAAAAAGTTATTACGAAAGTATTGGACAATATAATTTTAGCACAAGTATCGGTTTCAAACATAAAAAAAATACATACAAGATTTCGGGCGGAAGAAATTTTTTCGGTGGTTTTGCAACGCCAGACACTAGCCGTTTTAAAACATGGAAACCCCGAGAGCAATATGTTGGCTCGTTTATACTAAACAGAACCATTAAACATTTAAAATTCACTTATATTTTAGATGCTTTTACTGAAACCATGACAGATAGAGGATTACCTCGAGCTCCTTACAACATTTCGGCTTTCGATACTTACAACAAAACACAACGAATAAACAATAAAATATTGTTAAATGGCAGAATATCTCCTACATATTACATTGACATAACGCTGGCTCACTCCTATTTTAAACGAACAAGAAATATTTATTTTAAAGATTTAACTACCTTAGAACAATTCGTAACAGAAAGTGATAGCGACCAAGATACTACAGTTTTTAATTCCTACTTGGCAAGAACTGTATTTATCAAAAAAAATGATAGTTTAAGATGGAACTACAGCATTGGAACTGAATTGAAATACGATAAAATAGAAGCCTTGAGGGTAGAAAATAAAATACAAAATATTGGAGATTATGCTCTTTTTGCAAGTTTAGATTATAAACTAATGAAATTAACAATAAGACCATCGGTTAGATACAGTTATAACACAAGCTATTCATCTCCCATAGTTCCTTCTGTTAATTTATTATATGCTGCAAACGAAAATCTTCAATTTAGAACTTCTTTTGCAAAAGGTTTTAGAGCTCCCGATTTAAAAGAATTGTATTTAGAATTTCATTTTAACTCCAGTATTAATTTATGGGGGAACCCCAATTTGAAAGCCGAAAATTCAGATCATATTAACATTTCGATGGATTGGAATAAAAAAATTAAACATCATTCCTTTAAAATCTCTCCAAAACTTTATTATTCTAAAATAAATAACCTCATTAGTTTGGTTAAAATTTCTGATGTTGATTGGAAATACAACAATGTTGATTACTTAACTACTTATGGTGGAGCCTTAAATATCCAAAATCAATACAAGAACATCAACCTTGCAGCAGGTATAAATTATTTTGGAAATTATAACTCCATGTTTGACAACACCAACCTCACCAATTCTTATTTTTACACTACAGACTTAAACACCTCATTAAGCTATAAAATAGACAGTTTAGCCATGAGTATAAATTTAACTTATAAATATACTGGTAAAATAAAAAATCTTTATTTACTTGATGACAATGAAGTTGCGACAAGCTTTATAGGGAACTTTAGTACTTTTGATGCTAGTATAGTAAAGTACTTTTATAATCGTAAAATTAACGCAGTTTTGGGTGTGAAAAACATTTTTAATGTTACTCAAGTTGATATGGTTGGCGATGTGTATGGTGTTTCCAATCAAAGCAATGCAACATCACTAAATGTGCTGTGGGGAAGAAGTTTTTTTGTTGCTCTTAACTTTAATTTTTAAATGAAAAGACATTTTTTATATTATCTGATATTTATTTTAACACTTAGCTCGTGTTTAAAAGAAGAAACTCCTATTCCAATGCCTCTACCAGGTAATGTTGAAACTGTACAAATTAAAATCGGATTTCCATATCTCAATCAAGTGTATTATGATTGTGAAACTAATAAAGTGATAAGTTCCAACACCAAATACGATTGGGACATGGCTTTTGAATGTAGCGAAAACGGTTATCGTGTATTGGTAAATAATGCATTAGGAATGTTGGTTGCTAATAAAGGAGCAGTCGATTTTACAAGCGTAAACTCAATATCTGGAGCTTTTTGGCTATGGGACGCTCCCTCTGGAAATTTAGACTCAACTGCCTTTGGTAATTGGAAAAATACCAATAATGTATATATTATTGATAGGCAATATGATGACAATGGAAATCACCAAGGATATAAAAAAATACAATTTATTTCAGTAAACAATCTCGAATTTACCTTTAAATATGCCAATTTAGACGGATCCAACGAAATAACTTATTCCATTCAAAAAAATAGTAGTAGAAACTTTATTCATTTTAGTTTTAAAAACAACGGTGAAACAAAATTGCTAGAACCCGAGAAAAATGCATGGGATTTATTATTTACCAACCACCACCACAAATTCGACAACCTTGCCCTACCCTTTGTTTTAACTCAAGTTTTAACTAATAAACACAATGGTGTTGTAGTTGCGGAAGATAACAACAATAATTTTTTTAATATCACGCTAAAAGATACGATAAACTATAATTTCACTAATTATTGGGATGAAATTGGATACGATTGGAAAATTAGAAACAGCAACGATAATTCGTTTACCATTGATGAAAAGAAAAGCTATGTTTTAAAAACAACCCAAGGTTTGTTCTATAAAATCAGGTTTATTGATTTTTACAACAACATCGGAGAAAAAGGTTATCCAACATTTGAAATTCAGCGGCTCTAAAAAATGAATATGAATAAGTTAGGCTATATATTTTTATTTTTTTTAGCTTCAATTTCTTGTGATTCAGAAAATAAAAAAATAGAACAATCTATCTATGGAATTGGCTCTTTTAAAAAATTAGAACTCAACCCTATTAATGATTCCATTATGAGAATTGGAATGGAAACTTTCAAACTAAAATGTGCTTCCTGTCATACTATGGAATATAAAAATTCAGGTCCAGATTTAAGTGATTTACTTGCAAGAAGACAGCCAGAATGGGTGATGAACTACCTGTTAAATCATCAAGAAATGCTTGAAAAAGATAGTATTACGATAAGAATTAATCAAAAATTTGAAACAAATTGCGTTGTTAATTTAACAGACGAAAACGAAGCCTTCGCAATTTTAGAATATGTTAGAATGTATCAGATTTGGCTGCACGAATTTAATGCTAAATAAAAGTCTCAACCTTCTATCTTGTTTTTGTATAAAATCTCATTCAGTTTAAAATCATGCGATTCGATAGGAACTTTAGCCACTTGTTGAAAAGGGTAAAAGATTCCAATTTTATAAGCGTCAGGGTGGTTTACCAAAAAATTATCATAGTAACCTCCCCCATAACCCAACCGATAATGTTCATCATCAAAAGCCAAACCTGGAACAATAATTAAATCAAATGAAGCTTTATATTCAGTTGGATTTGCTGGATGTGTAGTTCCAAAAACTCCTTTTTCAATAGTTTCTAAAGAGCTTAAAATTCTATTTTCTAATTTTCGTTTGGGTAGTGTTTTTGGAGCAACTATAGTTATTTTTTTTTCTAACAAATTTGTTAAAAGAGGCGTAATGTCAATTTCTTTTCCCATAGGCAAATAAGCATGAATTACATTGCATTTTTTTTTCAAGATAAGATGTTCTAATTCCTCACAAATCCATAAATCATAGGCTTTTTTATCGTTAACATCCATTTTGGCTCGTTGAATGAGCATCTCTTTACGAAGCGTTTTCTTTTGGTTTTCAATAGTTATCATTTTTTTATTAATTTAGGCATAATTAAAACACATTGTAAAGCTAACTATAAACCCGATGAAAGAAAGATTAAACTATGCAAAAGTATCTCCAGAAGCATTAAAAGCCATGTTGGAACTTGAAAAATATGTAGCAACATCAGGACTTGAAAGCTCTTTGTATGAATTGGTGAAAATTAGAATTTCGCAAATCAACAAATGTGCTTATTGCTTAGATATGCACACCAAAATTGCTCGAAAAGATGGTGAATCTGAACAACGTATTTATATGCTAAATTCTTGGCAAGAAACATCATTTTATACTGACAGAGAACGTGCAGCATTAAAATGGGCTGAAAGTTTAACTCTAATCTCAGAAAAAGAAATTACCGATGCTTTGTATCAATCTGTTTTGCTTCATTTTAATGAAAAAGAAATGGTTGCCTTATCTATGGTAATAGTTACCATTAATAGTTGGAACAGATTATCTGTTGGTTTTGGTACTGTTCCTGGAAGTTATGAAAGTTGAAATTATCTTCCCAACGCTTCTTTTCCTTTTTCTGTTAAATTTTCGAGTGACCACGCTGGTTCCCAAACCAACTGAATTTCTACTTTACATTCGGGATAATTTGCTTCAACTAATTTAGTAATATCCTCTGTAATCATATCTCCCATTGGGCAGCCAGGAGAAGTTAAAGTTAAATCAATATCTATTACATTTTCGGGCGTATTTAACCAAACGCCATAAACCAGCCCTAAATCAACGATGTTTACCATTAATTCAGGATCTATCACTCCTTTGAGTAAATTGAAAATTTTTTCCTCTTCAGGATTCATTGTAGGGTTGTTTATTGTTGACATGATTATGCTATGTTTTTTGGTTGATGAAAAATTATTTTTAACATATTGATGTTGTAGAGCATTACTGATAAAAACAAGATAACTCCACTAAGTTGAATTAAAAACGTGTTACTATTGATTATTCCTATTAAAAAAACAACAATTCCTAAGGCAAAAAGCCACAATTGTGCTACCGCTATTTTTTCGTTGTAAAGATCTTTGGGTAAAGGTAATTTTAATTTACCAATTTTACCTCGATATACTTTTAGCCAAACAATAAAGGGCAATGTTTTGTATGTCTGTCCCATTATTAAGGATGTTATAAATCCTACCATCAAAATGCTACCGTAAGCTAAAATCAATGGCAATGAAAAAGACGTGAACAGGCTAAAATTTGGCAAGAGCATTAAAATGAGTAAACAAGGAATAAGTAAAAGTAAAAATGAAAAAGCCGACTGTTTCATACCTATATCGAGTTGCTTTTTAATTCTTTTTTGATAAGCTTCGACTAAAAATGACAAATAGCTAAAAATTCCTATTAAACCAATAAAAATACTTGTTGTTACCCCCCATTTTATTCCTAAAAACAGCGAAATAATTCCAATTATTAATCCAAAATTGATAAGGTAAAATGCTACATTTAGTTTTTTAGTATTCAGGTTGTGAGCCACCATAAACATAGGTATTAATCGGCTACTCACCCCAATTATTAGCTGAAGAAACCAACCAACAATTCCTGCATGAGCATGTAATTTTAATAATTCCAAGTGTGCAGGTTTTAAAAAAGGATGATTAAAATTGATGGCAAGTGTTAATCCTGCCAAAACAGTAAAAAGTAGCCAAATTACTGCCGAAACAATAAATGTGCGTTCTATGCTTTTTTTAGTTGACTTATAAATCGTAGTTAAAACATTAATTAAAAACAAACTCACTGCTACCACAATTAGTCCTCCAGCAGTAAACATAAGTGTTCCGAAGGCTAAATTCCAGAAAGAAAAGGCTAAAAGAAGTGATCCTAAACCAAGTAACACAAAAGAAATAACGGCTAATTTTTCACTATGTAATTTAACTTCTACAATAACAGGAATAAGCTGATATAATGCACCAAAAATCACCATAGTTATCCAACCCAATGCTAATAAATGTGTAATGGAAAGTAAAACGGGATTAAAAAAATGTTGTGTAAAAGCTTCTGAATTAAAAGTAATAAGTAGTGTTACAACCAACCAAACTAAACCCCCAAACACAAAATGAGGTATAACAACTTTGGGCGATGGTGCATTTTGACTACCTATCGGATTCATTTTATTGACAAATTAACAGTTTAACATTTTCATCATCTATTTCTGCAATGTAAGTTTTGAAATTACGCTGAGCCAATTCGGGCAACAAATATTGTGGAACTTTTTTATGATGTACATACAGCACATCGCCTTGTTTTAGTTCTTCTAATTTATTTAAAATAGTAACCATAGGCAAAGGCATCTCCAAATCTCGCACATCAACTTCGTGAATTTCTTTTTTGCATTTTAATTTTTCAATTTCCAGTTCTTTCAGTGTAACTTTAAAAACTAAATTAGGGATTGCTATTGGTTTAGCAGCTTCATCAGATTTAAAAAAGTACGTATAAATAACTTCATCTTCGTTTTTCACCATACTCACATATCCCTTTGAGTTAATTATTTTTATCAATGGAGTCGGTTCAAATGTGTTAATAATTTCCAATACATATCCATCTTGAAGCGTTTTTAAAGCTCCCATAATTTCTTTAAAAGGGTCATTTCCTTGTGCTAAAGCAGGTCGAACATCCAATGAGGTTACTTTTCCTGATGCAATTACTGTTACAATTTCTTGATTTTCATTATTATTCATTGCTATATCTTTTTTTGGTGGTTCGGATGTAGATTTTTCTATTTCAAAACCAATTTCTTCTAATTTATTAAAAAACACATCAACCTCACATTTTCCAATTCGGGCAGCATCATCAATGGTTACTCTCGATGCTAATATTTTGCGTAATAGTGGGTTTCGCAGTTTTTTAAAATGAGCGTTGATAGAAACTATAGCTTCTATGGTTGCTTCATTTTCTTTAATGAGTTCTGATATTTTTGTGTTTTTATTTATTTTCATTTTTTCTCAATTTTCCAAAATTCTGGTGTAAATTTCTGACAAGTAATTTTCACTTCCGACAAAGCAATTCCTATTTCAGCCATTTTATCGGCAGGTATTTTTTTTTCTAAGTAAGGAAAAAGTATTCTTTCTTCGAACCTAACATGGTTATTTAATACCCGAGCCAATTCCACAGCCTTCTCAACAACTTCATCGGTTGCATTTTTAATCTGGCTCACCAATGCTCTTATTTGTTGATGTTCGGCTATAAATTGGTTTTTAATTTCGTTGTTTTCCATTTCAGGCAACAACCATTTTTCTTCATTATCAAAATGAGTAGCCATATTGGTTGACCAAAAATCATCGACAAAAAGTTGAAGCGTTTTTACATCGGTTAAATGAGCTTTTTTTAAACGAGTACAAAACACCAATGCATGGTGATGCTCTTGAGATAGCACAACTAATTCCTGGTTTCTTTTTATGGGTGTTTTATTTGTCAATGGTTATTTTTTAGTCATTTTTAATCATGGTTAATACCATTTTAAATTTTTCTACAGCTTTTAAAGCGTGGGCAATATTTGCTGGCATAATGATAGATTCTCCTGCTTCAAGAATGTTAGCTTTTCCATCAATAATAATGTTAGCTTTTCCATCAATAATGGTTACCAAAGCATCAAAAGGTGTTTTATGTTCGGTTAATTCCTGGTCTTTATCAAAAGCAAACAAGGTGATGTTTCCCTTTTGTTGTTTTAAAATTTGCTTGCTTACCACAGCTTGATCAGCATAGTTAATGGTTTCGTTAAAAGAAAATTTTATTCCTTTAGTAAATTCATTTGATTTTTCCATATTATTGATTTTTAATTAGCCTAAATACCCATACAATCGTGTAGGATTGTACGGGTAAAATTAAGCATAGCAACAACTGATAACAATGATTTAAGGCTTTTTAATTACAATCATTAATTCATTAACTCTTTTGCCAATTGAATTGCTTTTGGAAAAAGAATGTTGTTTTCTAAATGTACATGCTGGTGTAAATCTTTTTCAAACTCATCCAATTTACTGTAAAGCACTTGATACGAAGAGCAAGCATCTGCTGGTGGAGAATATGAATTACTTAACTGGTTAATTTCTTCCATAAAACCACCCACTAATTCGTGGTCATTTTCCATTACATTAATTGGCCCTGAAATATCTCCAAATGAAGCATTATTTGATGAATTGTTTTCTTTTTTAGCAGCAACCAATCTTTTAATTAATGGGAAAAGTATCATTTCTTCTTTTTCCATGTGGGTTTTAAATTCTACTGCAATTTTTTCATACAACTGAGCAATTTTTATCACTTCTGGGTGTGTGCTTCCATGACGGTTAGCAACTTTGTCGCTGTATTGATAAAGCATACCAACATTGTCTTTCACATATTTATGATGCACATTAACAATGTAATCCGCTAGAAAATCTAATTCCCAAGAATTAAAATCATGTTGTGTATTGGTTACTTGATTTTCCACTTCAGAAAGCTCAAAAGCAACCACTTTTTCGTCAATTCCTTTGGCTTCACAAGCTTCTTTCAATGATTTTTTTCCTCCACAACAAAAATCCAAACCAAATTTACTAAATACTGCTGCTCTTCTATAATCTGCAGCAACCAATTCGCCAATGGTTGTAGGTTTTTCGCCTGAGTTTAATTTACTAATTTTTACTTCCCAAAACTGAGGTCCTTCCATAATATATTCCCAATCGAATGTTTGACCTCTTTCTGCCACCATTTGATAATAAAGAGGTTTTGGGTCATGATCATTGTGAATAACAAATGATTCTCCACCAACTAACGCATCAAAGCGTTGAAAAATAGTTGAATGCTTGAATTTTGGCTCAATTTGAGTTACATCTAATGTTTCCATAATTTTATATTTTAAATGATTATTAATTATTTTACATTACAAAAGTACAAAATATTTCATAATAAAAGATATAAAGGTCTTTTATTCTTTTTATAAATTTAAAAAAGGATTTTTAATAAGTGCTTAACCTGCTTTATTCATGCAAAAGCGAAGCGAATTGTATGAATATGCGAAGGGCTGTGGGATGCAAAGCGGTTAATCCCTTCCGATAATTATAGGAATAGTAATACCCAAATTTGGGCTATTGAAAATAGCTAAGTTTGTTGGTATTAACCTGAGTTCGATAAGCAAAATACTGTCAGTTCGAGCAACCAGACAAAAATTTATCCAGCGTAGAAGATGACGTTTAATAGGAGTAGCAATGAATAAAAATAATCACTACGAATCGAGTAAAATAATGTGGCTAAAGCCTTTCGTTGACTGGCTTTAATAGCCCCGACCTTAAGGTCGGGGTAAAAAATCGTAATCAACTCATTTGGCTTTAGCCACATTATTTGGTTAGTAGTGAAAATAGTTTATAAATATATGATAAACAACATTTTAAAAATTACGTCAATGGTAGTGAAAATCTGCAAGATTTTTATATCGAGAACAAAGTATTTTGCCCATTTCGATACATCCCGCAATAGTGCGAGACTCAATGTGACAAAATACAGAGGCTACTTAGTTAAACCGAACTCAGGTTTTTACTTATATCGTAGAAAATTTGTGAACCGAGCTTGCGAGTTCAACGAAGTTAATTTTCTGGGTTAATAGTGTAACTTTACAAAAAAATAAGCCGTGAAACCAACACCCGAACACAATGAACGCATAGCAAAAATGACTTTTGCCTCAGTATATCCTCACTATGTTACCAAAGTGGAGAAAAAAGGCAGAACAAAAGAAGAATTGCACCAAGTAATAGCATGGCTAACCGGCTTTAACGACAAGAAACTACAAGAACTCATTGATAACAAAGTAACTTATGAAACCTTCTTCCAACAAGCTTCATTGAACCCAAATTCCCACCTCATTACAGGAGTAATCTGCGGCTACCGCATAGAAGAAATTGAAAATCCACTAACCCAACAAGTGAGGTATTTAGACAAGTTAGTGGATGAATTGGCTAAAGGGCGTAAGATGGAAAAGATTCTACGAGATGCGTAAGGTGTTGCTCCATTAACCGTTACTGCGATGTTTAGGGCTGGCTTATAGCGTTGAAAATGAAGCAGTCTTTTAAATAAAAGCACCAAACATAAAAGTTCATTTGGTTGATGTATCAACTATTTTTCTATATTTTTGGGGAAATAAATTTAATGAAAGACAGCCGACCCTTCGCAAAATTTTTAGTTGAATAATAATTTTTTCACGACAATAGACAATATGGCTTTTGACCCAGATAAAATAACAAAACAAAATATTCTAGACGCAATCAGTAAGATTGAAACAGAGAATATTGAACTTACCCCTTCAACAAAGTTTGATGTAATTATTAATGACAAACCATATCCACCAAAGGAAGTAATGCGATATGCTCATGGGCTAATGAATGGTGAGCATATTTGGGAAAAAACAGGTGGAAATCCAACTAATAAGTATTTAACTGATTTAGGCTTTGAAATTAAAATTAAAAATCACACTAGGTTAAGTGAGCCACCAATTACTGGAAATATCTGGAAGTTGGGCTGTAATTGGGGAAGTGGCAATCCCAGTTTTTACAATTTTATCAAGCGTAAAGAAATTATTATAGGTGTAGAAAAACAAAAATATGCAGTAGGAGATTTAATTGCGGTTACAGAAGGACATCGTGTAAAAGCTATTGCTATGATAAGCGAAAACCCTATCCCTGTAACAGACGATAATTCTTTAAAAGAATCTTTTAATAGTTTACAAATTGATTATGATTCGTGGGTGAATTTTGCAAAAGCTGATTGGCTTGAACTTGACCAAAACGAAACATTTGATTACAAGCTACAGCAGGGTATTTGCAAAGTTCAAGATGCACAAATACGAAAAAAAATTATCAATTTGTGGAACAACAGAAATTCAAATTATTGGATTTTTCAAGGTAACCCAACTATTTTTGATTTTGAGGCAGCAATAAGAAACAATCTACTTGAAGATTGGACTGTAACTGCTCATAAAGAAAAAATAAAAATTGGAGATAAAATAATATTATGGATTTCAGGGAGAAATGCTGGTTGCTACGCTCTTGCAAAAGTAACTAGTGCTCCCCAAATAATTCCTAATTCAAAAGATTCTAAACTTTGGAAAACAGAAGATAAAAATCAACTCAAATCAGGAATAAAAATTACTCATAATTTAATTGATACTCCCTTACTGTGGGACACAATTAAAGGAACAAAAGGGTTGGAGAATTTAAAAGTTGGAAATCAGGGAACAAATTTTACTGCAACAAAAGAAGAATATAAAATTATTTACGATTTAATAAACAATTCATCAGAATCAAAAAATATAGAAGTTATGCTAGCTAAAAACATAATCCTTTATGGACCTCCAGGAACAGGAAAAACCTACAATAGCATTGACAAAGCTGTTGAAATAGCAACAGGAGAATTATCTGCTGAACACGATGAAAACAAAAAACAATTTGATGAATTAAGAAAGCAAGGGCAAATTGAATTTGTTACTTTTCATCAAAACTATTCCTATGAGGATTTTATGGTTGGGATTAGACCAAATTTAGAAGAAGAATCTGAAAACCTTACCTTTAAAAAACATTATGGAATATTCTACGAAATAGTTCAAAGAGCAAAGAATGACTCACCTGAAAATTTTGAAACATTAGAAGTGCTAAGTGAAACAAAAAAACCATTTGAAGAAGTTTTTAATGAATTTATTGCCCCACTTATTGAAAAAAAAGAAAATGAAATTGAAGTGGAAATGGCTCGTTCCTCTTTTTTTATTCATAAAGTTGAAGGAAATCATATTGATTTTCGAAAATCGAAAGGAAAATCTGTTCATCAATTATTAATTGATAATGTAAAAAATATGTATGAAAAAGAGTCCGATTTAGGGTTTACAGGTTTGGTTGAATATTATAGACCATTAAAAGATACACTCCTCGAACTTGGTAAAAAGAAAGTTTTTAAAAAAAAGAACTATGTAATTGTTATTGACGAAATCAATCGTGCAAATATTTCAAAAGTCTTTGGTGAATTAATTACTTTATTAGAAGATGATAAACGATTGGGAGAACCAAACGAATTAAAAATTACGTTGCCAAATGGAGAAAAAGAATTTGGAGTGCCTTCAAACCTTTACATTATTGGTACAATGAACACAGCAGATAAATCGATTGCTTTAATTGACATTGCTTTGAGGAGAAGATTTGAGTTTATTGGGTATTATCCTACAATTGAAGTGTTAGATAAACTTCAAAATGAAGGATTAATAACACCCGAAAAAACAGAACTATTGAAACGAATAAATAAAGTCATTTATAAAAAGAGAAATTCTGCAGACTATTTAATAGGTCATGCCTATTTTATTAATGATAAATCTATTGAAGAGGTATTGAGAAATAAAGTTGTGCCTTTATTAATGGAATATTTCTCAGGAAAAACAAAAGAAGTAAGTGATATATTTTCTGAAACAAAATGGTTGGTAGTTTATGATGAAGAAAAGTACGGATGGAATATCTCAAGTAAATAAACATGCCTTTGTTATTTGAATACGGAAAGTGGAATAGCATCAATAACAAAGATGTATTAAAACAAATGTTGCAAAACATTTGGGAACAGCGATTGTTTGTTGATACTGAAACTGAATTAGGTGAAGAAGAAAAAGAATCTCGTTATCAGCCATTTCTTAAGTTTGATGGAAACCAGATAAAAGCAAATAATTACGTAGGCTTCATACAAAACGGAGATGAGGTAATTGAAATTTATCCTAAAGTTTTTCGAAATATTCCTGGCATTGAACAGAATAAAGAATTAATGCTTAGGCATATTTTTTATTGGTTCAACTATTGTCGAAAATGGAAATTTCCATTTAATCAAGCATCACTCGATACTATTGATATAAAAGAATTCCCCGAACTAATAATAAACTTAATTGCCAATCAGTTTTTTGAAACTGTTTCGAAGCAACCATTAACTATGTATCAGGAAATGGAAGAAGCATTACAAACCCCAAGAGGCAGTATTAATTTTAAACGATATATCAATAACAGTTTATCGTATGGTAATTTTCAGAACGTAGAATGCGATTATGAGCCATTTCTTTTTGATAATAAAGCAAATCGCATTATTAAATTTTGTGCAAGACTGTTAATGAGCCAAACAAAATTTAC
>Ga0210039_1000862_pt1 | contig 30669 bp, 20 predicted proteins | sample CryGeyCG2114_250_3_FD_185460 | JGI IMG/M metagenome (GOLD analysis project Ga0210039, IMG submission 185460) | Groundwater microbial communities from aquifer - Crystal Geyser CG17_big_fil_post_rev_8/21/14_2.50 (SPAdes) (version 2) | ecosystem: Environmental > Aquatic > Deep subsurface >...
CAAAATCCGCCGGTAAAACTTCATGAATACTTTTCCCAACAAGGAACTCGTTAGATAATCCGAGCCGCGCTAATTCTTCACCTGCGTTAAAAACGTATCTCATATCGCGGTCAAAAATATGGATAAGTCCACCGGGTATATTCGAGATTATAGTAAGATAGCGTTCCTCGCTTTCGCGAACTGCTACTTCTGCTCTTTTACGGTCAGTAATATCAATGAGGAACCCACGCACCAAAACCCCTTCACCTTTTTCATTTCTGCGAATCACTTCGCCTGTAACATTTAGCCAATGAATAGATTGGTCGGGATAAATAACCCTGAAATCGAACCGGTATTTGTCGGAGCCTCCCGGGGCGACTGCATTTTGAATAAAAGAATTGCTCATTTCACGGTCGTCGGGGTGAGTGGCATTCAGAAATGTTTCGAAAGCCCACTTATCCTGAATCTCAAGGCCATACAAATTATCGTGATTTTTTGACCGTGTCATCGAATTGGTCGCAAAATCGAATTCCCAGGCAGCCACATTGGCCAGTTCGGTTGATAGGCGAAGGAGTGCTTCACTTTCGTTTAATTCTTCGTAGAGCCGGGCATTTTTAATCGAAAGGGAGGCTTGGGCACAGACCGTTTCCAGGAGTTTCAACGAATTTTCGGTTGGTTTTTTATCGGTGCGGGTAAACACACATAGCACACCGACACAATTTTCCCCGACCAGAAGGGGCATGGCTGCGTGAAACCGAATATCTTCTCCCCGTAAAACTTCGCGGGTGGCATAATTCAACACCTCTTCACGTGTGTTAAGGATTAAAGGCCTACAATCGAAGACACAGTTTCCGCAAAGGCAGTCGCCAATTTTAATCTGGTTGGTCGTAAAGTCTTTGATGGTTTCGTCCGATGCTTCGCGCTGTACGGCCAGTTCAAAGGTATCGTCCGGATTGATCAGGCAAATGGTTCCCCCTTCCAGCCCCACAATTTGCAGGGCTTCATCCAGGATGTTTTCAAGCCTGGTTTTAAGGCTCAGAACTTCGGTCGTTTTTAAAATGATCCGGTTGAGGGTCTGCAGTTCCCTATTTTTAAGCCGGATATCTTCTTCTGCTTGCTTTTGCTCAGTAAGGTCGCGGATCACAATGCTGGTACGTTCGTTCCCTTCCTTGTCCTTAAAAATAACTGAAGATATTTCGCCAGGAAATTTTGTACCGTCTTTTTTGAGTAATGTCAGTTCGCCAATTGCCTGGCCGGTTCGCTCTCTTTCTGCAAGAAAACCCGGAAGGCGTTGATCGGTAATATCCAACACACCATTTCTTCCTGCCTCGCGGATTTCATCTTCGGTGCCATCGAAGATTTTGCAGGCAAAGTCGTTGGCCGATAAAATAACTCCATCGGTTGTGGAAAATAAAATTGCCACGCTGCTGTTTTCGTAAATCGAGCGGTATTTTTCCTCGCTTTCATACAATGCTAGTTCTGCCCGTTTGCGGTTGGTAATGTCGTGAAAGAAAATTGACAATCCCTCCTTCGATGGGTAAATTCTGTTTTCAAACCAGAGGTCATAAGGCGGATAATATTCTTCGAGGAACTGGAATTCCTGCGTTTCAACAGCTTTATAATAGGTTTGGTAAAACATCTGCCCGACACCTTCCGGGAACTCGGTCCAGATATGTTTCCCGATCATTTCCTGTGGATTCCGGCCAAATAATTCACCGGCTTTTTTATTCATATACGTATAACACCAGTTGGTATCGAGTGATACAAATGCGTCGCTAACACTTTCAAGAATGTTGGACAGGTTTAGGGCATATTCTTTTTCTCTTTTTTCGGTCAGTCTACGTTCGGTAATATCTTCGCCAATACTTGCCACGCCAGTTATTGTGCCTGAAGAGTCGCGAAGGATGGTGTTGCTCCACGAAATATGGCGGAGTTCTCCACTTTTTGTGACAATCGGGTTCTCGAAATGCTTTTCAATTTGGCCGCTATTTAGGGCAATCAAAAACATTTTTTTTGTTTCATTATCAAAGCTGGGCAACATTTGAGCAAACCAGTCGCAGCCGGTTATTTCGTTGGTAGTGTATCCAGTAAGCGACAAAAGATATGGATTACAAAATGTCACTTTCGCGTTTATATCGAGTAAGACCGCGATCAGGTTTACATTTTCCAACAATTCATAGAAAGAATGTTCTGAATTAAACGAAGAGATGTTATTAGGGAACCAGAGATTAAATTCCCCATGTTCATTAGGGCTTACATCGTTTAATTTGAACGCTTTAAGCAATAAATTAAGTACTGATTTCTTTAATTTATTCATCATGTTAGTTGTTATTCTTACATTACCGCCTCTAGCAAAATTAATTAATAATGCGAATAAAGGGTTAAAAACAAGTTTATTAAAAGCGGAGGCCAATTTGGCAAACACATGAACCATCAAACCCATATTCTCTTGATACTCCGAATACCTTGTTCATCTCAAGTAATAAGTCCCCCGGAAAACCCCGATGACCCCGATAGTCATCGAGGGCGGGGGCGCACATAGTATGATGACAAAACCCAAAGCACCGACCTGTTCATTTCGAAATCCGTTTTTTCGCGGATGTGACCTGCCTGCCGATTTACCTACCTTGGCAGGTGAACCTGCCGAAAGCCATGAGGCATGGAAGCATGGTAGGCATGGCAAAGCAGGAAGCGCAACATTCTATTTCACCATCGCATAAATAACCATCTATTGGAAAAGGGTTCTTATTTTATACACATACACTTTAACTAAGTTGAGTGCGGTTTTTTATATCAAAAAATGACTAACTTTAGTCCCTTATTCATTAGGACATGAAAATTAAGTCACCGAATGCAAAACCGACCACTCAATCAACAAATATTCGCCAAAAGGCAGAATCTTTGCTGAAAGAGAAATCGTTGGCAACTGCTCCGCAACTTCCTGAAGCCGATACCCAGAAACTCATTCATGAGCTTCAGGTACACCAAATTGAGCTGGAATTGCAGAATGAAGAACTTATACTGGCCAATATAAGAGCAGAAAATGCAACCCTAAAATTTACTGAATTATACGATTTTGCTCCAACAGGTTATTTTACGCTTTCAAAAAATGGTGAAATACTTGGATTAAACCTCAGCGGAGCAAAAATGCTTGGCAAAAAGCGTGCTCAGTTAACAAACAATATGTTTGGTTTTTTTGTTTCCGGCAACACCAAACCCATATTCAATCTCTTTCTGAGACAAGTATTTAACGGCAAAACCAAAGAAACATGCGAGGTTACCCTGTCAATGCATGATGAACCTCCCATATATGTTCAACTTTCCGGTGTCGTTACCGAAAGCGGGAAACAATGCCTTATATCATTGGTTGATATTACAGAGCACAATCGTGTAGAACAAGAGCGGCTCGAAAGCAGCGAAGAGCGTTATCGAATACTCTATGAGAATGCCAAAATAGGTCTTTATCGGACTACTCCCGATGGAACCATCGTCTTGGCAAACAGAGCCTTGGTTAAAATGCTCGGATATCCATCATTCGATGAACTAGCTAAAATAAATGTTGAACATGGTGGTTTTGAAACACCGTACCAACGAAAAGTATTTTTAGATAAAGTAGAACAAACCGGAGAGATAGAAAACTTTGAAACAACCTGGATCCGACAGGATCGCACACCTGTTTATGTGCACGAGAGTGCCCGCGCTATCCGCGATGCAAACGGAAATACGTTGTATTATGACGGGACGGTGGAAGACATAACAAAGCGCAAGCAAGCCGAGGAAGCGCTGATAGAAAGCGAAGAAAAATACCGTGCCCTGTTTGAAACTTCTCTGTATGGAATATCATTATTAGATTTAAACGGTAAAATAATTTTTGCGAACAAACAAGTAGTTAAGCTATTTGGTTACAACCAGGCTTCCGAATTTATAGGCCTGAACGGGTTCGGTCTAATTCATCCTGAAGATAAACCAAAAATGGATCTTTATTTTAAAGAGTTTATTACCACAGGTGTTATTGCAAATTGTGAAGTTAGATCATTAAAAAAAGATGGTTCTGAGTTTATCGGGGAATATTCAGCAACAATAATTAAAAATGCAAACGGCGATCCGGTTTACATGATGGACGTGGTAAGAGACATCACCGAGCACAAACGGGCAGAGGAAGCGTTGAAAAAGAGTGAATTACGATTTGAACAAATATCGGAAAACGCACAAGAATCAATTTGGGAAGTTGATAGTAATGGTTTATACACGTACATAAGTCCGGTTATAAAAGAGTTGTTAGGTTATGAAGCTGAAGAAATCATAGGTCATAAATATTTTTATGATTTATTTGAACCGGAAAGCAAAGAAGTGATGAAACAGAGAGCTATTGGTGCGTTTGCCCGCAAAGAATGCTTCAGAAATTTTATTAATTGTAACATTCATAAAGATGGCAGAAAAGTTATTCTTTCTACCTCCGGTGTTCCAATTCTTGATAAAGAGAATACCCTGATTGGTTACCGTGGAGTTGATATCGATATAACAGAACGCATTCATGCAGAAGAATTGTTGAAATCAAGCGAGGAGCAATATCGTACCTTGTTTGAGCATATTCATATTGGAATTGGCGTTTCGGATATGACCGGTAAAATAATAGCTTTTAATGATGCAATGCTTAAACCGGGAGGCTATTCCCGTGATGATATTATCAGACTCGGAAGCTTACAAAATCTTTATTACAATTTGTCGGACCGGGAAGCCGTGATTTCTTTAATGAATGAGAAAGGATTTGTTAATCAGCATCCTATAAAATTTAAACGCAAAGATGGCTCTTCTTACGACACTTTATTGTCACTTTCATTAATCTATTTTGATAATCAGCCCCGAATCCAGGCGCTTGTAGAAGACATCACCGAACGTAAACAAACAGAAGAAGCTTTGATCGACAGCGAAAACCGTGCCCGTGCAATTATTGACGCTATTCCTGATTTGATCTTCAGACTAAATAAACAGGGGGTTTACATTGATTATAAAGCTGCCAAAGAAGACCTTGCATACCAGGCAGAATCGATTATAGGTAAAAGGAACCGTGATATGATGCCACCTGATTTTGCCGATCTGATTGATGAAAAAATAAAACTTACCCTCCAAACCCGACAAATGCAGGTGTTTGAATATCAATTGCCATTGCCACAAAAAGGGGTTTGCGAATACGAGGCCAGAATGGTCTGTAGCAGGCCTGATGAAGTCATTGTCATTGTACGCGATGTTACTGAGCGTAAAAAGGCAGAAGCCGAAATAAAACGAATAAACGAGAAATTGATAAAACTAAATACCGAAAAGGATAAATTTTTTTCACTCATTGCCCATGATCTTCGTGGCCCTTTCAATGGTTTTCTGGGCCTTACACAATTATTGGCAGAATATACCAATGATTTAACAAAAGTTGAGATACAAAAGATTTCACTTAGTATGCGCGATTCAGCTACCAATCTTTTCCGTTTGCTCGAAAACCTGCTCCACTGGGCGAGAATGCAGCAAGGATTAATTCCTTTTAATCCAAAGGTACTTAAATTGCTTCCGGTCGCAAATGAAAGCATTGAAATGCAGTTGGAATCCGCCAAAATCAAAGATATTGAAATAATTACCGATTTTCCAGCTGATATTTCGGTCTTTGCTGACAGTGACCTGCTGCAAACAGTAATCAGAAACCTCATTTCAAATGCCATTAAATTTACCCCTATAGGGGGAAAGATACATATTTCGGCTAAAACCGGCAGCGACAAAACCGTTGAAATATCAATCAGCGACACGGGTATTGGAATGGACAAAGAAATGATGGATAATTTATTCCGGCTCGATGTTCAAACCAACAGGAAAGGGACTGAAGGAGAGCCCAGCACAGGTCTTGGCTTATTGCTTTGTAAAGAATTTATAGAAAAACATGGTGGAAAATTGTGGGTGGAAAGCGAAGAAAAAAACCTGCCTGCCGGTTTACCTGCCGCCTGCCTGGCGCGCCTGCCTGCCGATAGGCAGGGTAGGCAGGACAGGCATGGAAAAGCAGGTGGATCAACATTCTATTTTACAATACCCTTAAATACTAAATATTATGGGTAGTAAAACTATTTTATTGGTAGAAGACAATCCCGATGATGTCGAATTAACGCTTCGCGCTTTAAAAAAGAACAACATTAAAAATGAAATAATGGTGGCAGTCGATGGAGTTGAGGCATTGGATTTTCTTTTCGGTACTGGAAAATATTCAGGGCGCGATCTCAAATCAATGCCTACTATTATTTTACTCGACCTAAAACTTCCGAAAGTCGACGGACTCGAAGTATTACGCCGCATCCGGGCAAACGACCTGACGAAATTACTTCCTGTGGTTATTCTAACCTCATCAAAGGAAGAAAATGATATTGTTACCGGGTATAGTTTAGGCGTGAACAGCTATGTGCGAAAACCGGTCGATTTCAATCAATTTGCCGAGGCTGTCAGCCAGCTTGGTTTATAATGGTTGCTGCTTAACGAGTTGCCGCCAATAAAGAATGGAGAATTATAAAATGAAAAAAATACTGCGTATATTGTTTATTGAAGATTCGGAAGATGACGCTTTATTACTGTTGCATCAAATAAAGAAGGGTGGATATAGTGTTGATTATGAGCTTATACAAACTTTAATGCAATTAAAAGCTGCACTTCTGGAAAAGAAGTGGGACCTCATTATTTCTGATTATGCAATGCCTCATTTCAATGGATTGCGAGCGTTAACATGCTTAACAGAGACCGGCCTTGATATTCCGTTTATTGTGGTATCAGGCACCATTGGCGAAGAAGTGGCTGTTAACATGATGAAAGCCGGGGCCAATGATTATCTCATGAAGGATAATCTGATGCGGTTATTACCCGCTATTGAAAGAGAGTTGCGTGACTGGGAAAGTCGGGCAGAAAGAAGGCGGCTTAAACAAAAACAAAAACAATTGGAGGTTGAGCGACTATCCAATATGCGGTATTTTGAAAGCATGGATAAGATAAACCAAACCATTCTGGGAACTAACGACCTGGAACAGTTGATGAGGGATGTGCTTGAAACCATGATGTTGGTATTTGATTGCGATCGTTCCTGGCTCTTTTATCCATGCGACCCTGAAGCAACCTCGTTTATTGTCCCCATGGAAATTACCAAACCTGAATATCCGGGTGCCGGAATATTAAATAAGGAAGTACCCATGCCCAAGGACATGGCACAGAATTTACGTGAAGCACTCGAATCTTCAGATCCTGTGACTTATATGGTAGGTTCCGAAAAACCTATTAATAAAGTCAGTGCGAAGCAATTTGGCGTTAAATCAATGATGATGGTCGTCCTGTATCCAAAGACGGGCAAACCCTGGCTGCTTGGCATGCACCAATGTTCGCACAAAAGAGTATGGAAAAACGAAGAAAAGCTGTTGCTTCAGGAGACGGGAAGACGCTTGAGCGATGCACTTACCGGCATGTTGATTCACCGTGATTTACGTAAAAGCGAAGCTGAGAACCGTGCGATTGTTGATGCGGTACCAGATCTTCTGTTTCGGGTCAATCGGGATGGCATCATAACAGATTTCCGAAAACCAGAGCACATGAACCTGTATGTTGAATCAGACCAATTCCTTGGCCGGTCGATTGGTGAGGTGTTGCCTGTTAATGTTTCAGACGCTACCTACCCGGCAATCGAAAAAGCACTTAAAACGGATGAGGTTGTAACATTTGAATATAATCTTACATCAAAAGATCAATACCAATATTTTGAGGGACGAATGATTGCCTTTTCGAAAGATGAAGTTTTGGTATTTGTGCGTAATATCACCGAACGCAAACAGGCGGAGCAACAACTCATCGAAAGTGAACAAAAATACCGGTCCTTAGCTGAATGCTCCCCTGACAATATCATCCGTTATGATAAAGAGTGCAAGGCAGTGTATATCAATCGCAACATGATTTTGACTGTAGGATCTGAGGTTGCTTCTATGATCGGCCAAACACCGATGGAAAGTAATGATTTTCCGGGTACAGTTGACTATCAGGCAAAACTGCAACAAGTAATTCAAACAGGCCAACCCGAAGAATTCGATATTGTAGTTCCTGATACCAAAGGAGAATGGCGTATACATCAAATTCGCATGATTGCCGAATACGACAATGATTGTAACATTATCGGTGCATTGTCCTTTGGACGCGACATCACCGAAGGTAAAATGGCAGAAAATGAAATAGCCCTGATGAATCGCAGCCTGCGAATGCTCAGCGAAGTCAATCAGGCATTAATTCACATAACCGATGAAAAAACCCTGCTGAACGAAGTATGCCGGATTGCTGTTAAAGATGGTGGTTATCGCATGGCCTGGGTAGGGTTTGCAGAGCACGATGAGGAAAGAACCATTGTGCCGGTGGCCCGGGCAGGATTCGACTCAGGTTATATTGATGCGCTTAAATTAACCTGGGCAGATGCTGACCGTGGCCGGGAGCCGTGTGGTACGGCAATCCGCACAGGACAACCATTTGTCGTGCGTAATGTTTTGGAAGAACCCGACTTTTCCATCTGGTTTGAATCAGCCATCAAACAGGGTTATCAATCATTCATTGCTTTACCTTTGATTAGTGATGACCAAACGCATGGCGTGATGGCCATCTATTCAACTGATTCTGACGCCTTCGAAGGCAAGGAAGTTGAACTGCTAAAAGAAATGGGAGATGATCTGGCCTTTGGTATCTCCGCGTTGCATATCCGTACAAACAGGGAAATAGCAGAAAAAGCTCTTCGCGAAAGTGAAGAACGATTCCGCCTGATAGCAGAGAATACGGCTGACACAATAACAGTATTGGATTTTGACCTTAAATTTAAATATGTCAGCCCATCGGTACAAAAACTACGCGGATTCTCAGTCGAGGAGTCAATGGCATTGTCTCTGGATCAGATATTTACTCCGGCTTCCATGCAAAAAATCAATGAAACGTTTGCCAAGCACATGGCATTGGAAGCAACAGGAAAAGCCGATCCATCGAGAACAGAGACACTTGAACTTGAGGAGTATTGTAAGGATGGCTCTATCATCTGGGTTGAGATTGCAGTGTCCTTTATAAGAGATGTCAACCTCAAGCCAACCGGAATACTAACTCTTACAAGAGATATTACTAAGCGGAAACTGACCGAAGATAAACTGAGAATACTTTCACGCGCTGTGGAACAAAGCCCTGCATCCATCATTATCACCAATACCGAAGGACTAATAGAATATGTCAACCCCAAATTCACCTCTGTAACAGGATATTCAACGGAAGAAGTACTCGGGCAGAACCCCAGGATTTTAAAATCAAACGAGCAAGGTACTCAATATTATGAAAAGTTTTGGAAGACCATCACCTCGGGGAAGGAGTGGTATGGTGAATTCCATAACAAGAAAAAAAACGGAGAACTATTTTGGGAACTTGCCTCTATTTCACCAATATTTGACACAGATGGTGCAATTACGCATTATCTGGCAGTGAAAGAAGATATCACGGCCCGCAAACAAACAGAGATAGAGTTGATAAAAGCCAAAGTAAAAGCCGAAGAGAGCGATCGGTTAAAATCAGCCTTCTTAGCCACCATGAGCCATGAACTGCGCACACCCTTAAATCATATAATGGGGTTCAGCGATTTGATGCAATCGGGCATCGATTTGGAGAATACAGTTGAGTTTGCCGGCATAATTAATAAAAGCGGGCATCACCTGCTCAATATGATTGAAGATATCTTTGAATTGGCCATTACTGAATCTTCAGGAATAAAACTAAGAAATGAAACTTTTAAGATACTCGATCTTTTTTTAATTAGTCGATCTACACTTACTGAAATTAGGGATGCTTCCGGAAAAAAGGATCAAATTGAACTTGTTTTTAGACCTGATAATGAACTTATTAACAGTCAAATTATTGCCGACAAGAATAAGATTACCCAGGTATTGACAAATCTCTTTAGTAATGCCGTCAAATTCACTCAAAGCGGTACCATTGAATTTGGGTTTCATCAAAATACACCCGGATCGATTACATTTTTTGTTCGTGACACAGGCATTGGAATTCCAAAGAATCAACACGCGTTGATATTTGATTTTTTCCGCCAGGGCGATGATTCACACACAAGAATATACGAGGGTATTGGTATTGGCCTCGCCATTTCAAAGAAGATTATCGATGTGATGGATGGCTCGTTAGATTTTGAATCGGAACCAGGCAAAGGAACTACATTTTATATCACTTTACCTGTAAAAATTGATACATTAAAAGCTCAGAACGCCGAAATTTTATCACAACCTGCCTTTCCTGTATTTGCAGGTAAGGTTATTTTAATTGCTGAAGATGATGCGGTAAGCATGGACTTAATTAAAACATTTGTAATGAATACCCAAGCTACAGTGGTTGAAGCAAACAATGGGAAGGAAGCTATTGAGAAGATGATTGAACCTCCCGATGTCATCCTGATGGATTTATTCATGCCTGTCATGGATGGTTATGAGGCAACGCGAATTATTAAATTAAAACATCCTGATATACCTGTTATCGCGGTTACAGCTTATGCGCTTTCTAAAGATAAATCAAAAGCATTTGCGGCAGGTTGTGATAGTATTATTTCCAAACCAATAAATAAGGAAATTTTATATGGCGAACTGACAAAATATTTAAAGTCGAAGTGAGAATCTTACAATAGCTGTTTTGTTGAAATTGCGTTGTTCTTGAAGATCAGAACTTAAACAGAAGGGTTTTTTTTGCAGTCGGCTAAAGCCAGACTGCAATCTTGAGTTTAGCTAATTTTGCAGTCGGCTAAAGCCAGACTGCAATGGATTGATTCTATTCGGTTTTATTCATTTACGATGAACATGTTAAAAGCACATCCATTGCAGTCTGGATTTATCCGGCTGCACGATCAAATTCTTAAACAACCAATCACCTTGCAATTCAGACACTAAATGTATGAAAGATGTAATCTTTTTCTATAATTATGTAATACTTTCAGCACCTAATTGCTACATCTTTGTAACTGGTTGTAAATTTGGTTCCCCGGCCAAAAATGCTTAATTTTGAAAAAATGACTTTAAAACCTATCATACTATTTAAATATGGCGGCAATGCCATGACCGATCAGAAGCTTAAGCGACAGGTGTTGATAAATATCTGCGCTATTAAAGAAAAAGGCTGTCATGTGGTGATTGTTCATGGTGGTGGACCATTTATTGAAAAAATCCTGAAAGAAGCCCATGTAGAATCAGAGTTCATTGATGGATTGCGGAAAACAACATCAGAAGCCATGGAATATGTGGAAATGGCTTTGAAAGGAAGAGTCAACGGAAATTTGGTCTCGATGATTAACGCTATGGGATATAAAGCAGTTGGGCTGTCGGGCAAAGATGGTCAAACGGTTATTGCTAAAAAACATATCCACCTGCGCGAAGAAAATGGAGAAGTCCAACAGGTTGATTTGGGACAAGTGGGTGATGTTGACAAAGTGAATCCCGCATTGATACATCTGCTTTTGGAGAATGATTTTATTCCGGTGCTCACCTGTCTGGCTTCTGACCAAAACGGATTGGACTACAATATAAATGGCGATATGTTCGCTGGTCACCTGGCCGGTGCACTTAAAGCCGATCAGTATATCATTTTAACCGATGTGGATGGATTGTTAATCGATAAGGACGATCCGGCTTCCATTCTTCGGATAATACCGATTTCCGGGTTAATCAAATTAAAAAATGAGCACATCATCCAGGGAGGCATGATCCCAAAAGCCGAATCATGTGAAGTCGCCTTGAAAAATGGTGCCGGGTTAGCGCGGATCATCAATGGGACAAAGCCTGAACAGATTCCCTCCATTTTTGAAGATCAAACTGTAGGAACGATTATCAGAAAGTAGTAACTAAAAATTTTATAATGACACAAAAGCTCAATGCAACATATAACGAACAGGATAAAAAATATTATTTACAGGTTTACAAACGGTACCCTTTAACACTTGAACGTGGTGAGGGTGCTCATGTATGGGACGTGGAAGGCAACGAATACATCGATGCTTTGGGTGGTATCGCAGTGAACAGTGTGGGTCATTGTCATCCCAAAGTGGTGAAAGCCATTCAGGAACAGGCAGCAAAATTGATTCATATCTCCAACTTTTATCTAAGCGAGCCTCAAATGATGCTGGCTGAAAAGCTGGTTAGATTGTCTGGTTTAGATCGGGTATTTTTTACCAATAGCGGAGCCGAATCGGTTGAAGGCGCCATAAAAATTGCACGGAAATATGCCCATGGCATTCAAAAAGGAGGAAACATTATTTCGTTTGAAAACTCATTTCATGGGCGTACTTTAGCCACCATTGCCTCGGGTAAAAAAGCCTATCAAAAAGGGTTTGAACCTATACCTCAGGGTTTTATGCAAGTGCCTTTTAATAACATGGAGGCTGTAAACAGAGCTGCCAATAACCAAACAGCAGCCATTATCATCGAACCTGTTCAGGGTGAAGGGGGTGTAAATGTGGCCTCAAAATCCTTTCTTAAAGAGTTACGAACATTTTGTGATGAGCAGAACATCGTGTTGATTTTTGATGAAATTCAGTGTGGTGTGGGTAGAACAGGAAAAATGTTTGCCAAGGATCACTATGGTGTAAATCCCGATGTCATGACGCTTGCAAAGGCATTGGGTGGTGGTGTGCCAATCGGGGCCATTCTTTCCAACGAAAAAGTGAGCGCTGCCATGGAGTTTGGCGATCACGGGACTACTTTTGGTGGAAACCCCTTGGCGTGTGCCGCTTCCTTGGCAACCCTCGAAGTAATTGAAACTGAAAACCTGATGCGTCAGGCAGAAGAAAAGGGAAATTGGTTGAAAGAAAAAATCACGGCAATCAAAAATCCGGGTATTGTCGAAATACGTGGAAAAGGATTGATGATAGGAGTGGAGTTTAATTTTGAAACCAAACCTCTTGTGCAAAAAATACTTGAAAAAGGTGTGCTGGCCAATGCTACCGCCGGAAATGTACTCCGCCTGGTTCCTCCGTTAAATATCAGTTATGAGGATCTGGAAAAAGTGGTGGATGTGCTAACCAAATCATTAAACGAAATTTATAACAATGGGTAAAAAGAAAATAGGAATTATCGGAGCAACGGGTTATACCGGATCCGAACTGGTGCGCATTCTCACCAATCACCCGGAGGTGGAAATCTCCCTGATTACATCAGAAAGCAGGGCAGGAGAATTATTTTCGGATGTACACCCTTTCTTACAGGGGATAGCCGATCAAAAATTGGTGTCGGTTGATCGCATTGATGAATTTGAGCTGGATCTTGTTTTCCTGGCGTTGCCGCATGGCATTTCCATGGATTTTGTGAAGCGGTTTAAAGACAAGAATTTTAAAATAATTGACCTGTCAGGCGATTTCCGGTTAAGTTCATCTGAAGTTTATGAAGAGTGGTATCAAATAGACCACCTCTATCCGGAAGGAATAAAACAAGCCGTTTTTGGAAGTCCCGAGTTATTTTATGATGACATTAAAAACGCCCGTCTGATTGCGAACCCAGGTTGTTTTCCCACCAGTGCCATCCTGGGGTTGGCTCCGTTATTGTCCGCAAAGCTGATTGAAACCGAACCCATTATTATTGATTCAAAAACAGGTGTTACAGGTGCAGGAATAAAAGCAAAAACGGTTAATTTGTATTCAAATGTAAATGATAATTTCAAGGCCTACGGACTTAAAAATCACCGACATACCATTGAAATACAAGGAATATCAGATCGGATTGCGGGGCAAAATACACTCATCCAGTTTACTCCCCATTTGTTGCCGGTCGACAGAGGAATCCTCACCACCATTTATGCACGCCCAACAGGAGAAACGGATGAAATCAGTTTGCGAAAAGAATACGAGAAATTTTATGCAAATGCACCTTTCGTCCGGTTACGAAAACAAGCTCCGGCCATAAAGGATGTCAGGGGCACCAATTACTGCGATTTATTTGTAACCTATGATGCTAGAACCAACATGGTGATCGTGATCAGCGTGATTGATAATTTGATCAAAGGTGCCGCAGGTCAGGCGGTTCAAAATATGAACATTATGTTTGGTTTGGATGAAACCAGCGGGCTAAATTTAATCCCGTTAAATCCATAATGAATTAATTAAAAGAAAGTTAACTGTTAAAAACATTTACAGAAATGATTAAAAATATAACAAATGTAAGGGGAATTACCTGCTGGGGAGCGCATACCGGAGTGAAGTCGATGCGAAGAGACCTGGCCATCATATATTCAAAAGTCCCAGCGAGTGCGGCCGCTGTATTTACTCAAAACCAGGTGGCGGCAGCACCTGTTCTGGTGACCAGGAAACACATCGCCAACGGGATGGCACAGGCCATCGTAATCAACGCGGGAAATGCCAATGCAGCCACCGGAAAGTCAGGGTTGGAAGGTGCTGAGGCCATGGCACTTACGTTGGCCTCAGAATTGCGCATCGACAAGGAATTGGTACTGGTAGCTTCAACAGGGATTATAGGAGTAAAATTTCCAACCACCGAAATAGTGGCAGGAATCAAGGAGAATGTAAGAAATCTCACCAATAGATCCAATGCAGGGTCTTTTGTCGCAAATGCTATCTTAACTACCGATACCTATGCAAAAGAGGGTTTCGTGGAATTTGAAGTTGATGGTCGTGAGATCAATATGGGAGGAGTTGCCAAAGGTTCGGGAATGATTCATCCCAACATGGCCACGATGCTGGCTTTCATCGTCACCGATATTGCAATAGACCCTGTGTTATTACAAAAAACGGTGAAGGAAACGGTGGATGGTTCGTTCAATATGATTACCGTAGATGGTGATACCTCCACCAATGACATGGTGGTTGTTTTGGCAAACGGGCTGGCGCAGAATGAAAAGATTAAATCGAAAAAGGAGGCAGGTTTTAAAATATTTAAAAAACACCTCGAAGAAATGATGATTCATTTAGCGCAACTCATTGTTTCGGATGGTGAAGGAGCATCAAAATTCATTGAATATGAAATTGTAAATGCACCTTCCGAAGCCTATGCGAGAACCATGATTCGAAAAATTTCGGATTCAGCATTGGTTAAAACAGCCATGTTTGGCCGCGATCCCAATTGGGGAAGGATTATCAGTGCTGCCGGAAATGCGGGACTTCCATTTGATTATGAGAAAATTGATCTTTATATTGGTTCCGAAAAAAAAGTGGTAAAAGTCCTTGAAAAGGGAAATCCATTGGATTTCGACACCAATTATATTAAAAAATTATTGCGCGAATCGCATCTTAAGATTCTGCTTGATCTGCATAGTGGCAAAGCCAATGCCAAAGGATGGGGAACAGATCTGACTACTGATTATGTGTTGTTTAATTCGGTATATTCCACTTAATAAACCAAATTGGTTTCAGATTTATTTGATTACTTATCGCAGTTTCCCTTGCCAAAAGGTTCTGTATTAATTACATTTGTAAAATCTGAGCCAAATTAACAGGCTTATGAATACAAAAATTTTACTTTCAGCTTTACTGTCAATTTTCGTTCTGTCGGGGTAAGCACCCTTTGGACAATTACCAATACAAATTTTACATTTATGCCGGATAACATTGCCATTGTTGAAGGTGATAGTGTGATGTTTACTCTCGAAAGTACCCACAATGTGGTGGAAGTAAGCCAGGCAACCTGGGTAGCCAATGGCAATACACCGCTGCCGGGATTTTCGTTACCATTTGGCGGAGGATTGCTGCTTTCTGTACAGCTCACGGCAGGCATTCACTATTATGTTTGTTGTCCACATGCCTCAGGAGGAATGAAAGGGATTATCAATGTGCAAAGCACTTCCGGGATATCTGAAAATCAATCTGTAGTTTCGGTTTATCCAAATCCGTCAAGCAGGATGATCCAGTTTGAATTGTCAGGTTTTCAGATCGATAAAAGCAATAGCCTTCATGTTTACAACCTTCAGGGAGCGAAGATGTATGAAGCAGCAGTTAGTAATGAGAAGTTTAATGTCGATTTGTCAAACCTTTCGGGTGGAATTTATTTTGTGAAGATTTTTGACGGGGAAGCGATTCTGACGAAGAAAATCATGATTCAAAATTGATGGATCGAAGCAGCAGCCTTTAAAAAAGGATTACAATTCAATGATCCCGTTTTTAATGGCATACATCACCAATTGTGCCGTGTTTTTCGATTGGGTTTTTTCTAACAGACTGGCCCGGTGATTGTCAACGGTGCGCTTGCTGATGAACAACTTGTCACCAATTTCCTGGTTCGATAATCCGGCACAGATCATTTTTAACACTTCAGTCTCCCGTGAAGAGAGTTGAATATCCGGTACTTCTGCGTCACTTTTGTTCAGGTTTCTGATGACGGAATACATGATTTCTTCCGAAAAATAATGTTTTCCCTGGCACACTTGTTTGATGGCCTCAAGCACATCGTCCGGTTTTGAGTTTTTTAATAGAAAACCCTTTGCTCCGGCATCTATCATCTGATAATAATAACTCTCATCGCCATGCATGGTGAGCGCAATGATGCAGGCTTGGGGATTCATCTCAATGATTTTTCGGGTGGCCTCAACTCCATTCATCACGGGCATGTTGATGTCCATCAGGATAATATCAGGCATTTTATTGGTGACCCGCAATAGGGCGTCTTCACCGTTCGATGATTCAATAATAACACTATCAGGTAGATAATGTTGAAGCAAGAGCTTTAACCCGTTGCGGAACAAGGTGTGATCGTCAACAATCAGAATGGTTTTTTTTGTATCCATGGCTATTATACTTCAATGGTGACCAGAATGCCTTCTCCCGGCTGACTTTTAAGTTGGAAACTCCCTTCGATAGAAGCTATCCGGCTTTGAATGGTATGTAATCCCATTCCAAAAGGCTCCCGGCTCATGGGCATATCATAGTTAAACCCAATGCCATCATCCTGAAACAGCAATTTGATTCCTTCGTTTTCTTTGTATAGGCTCACCATAATCTTATTTGCCCTGGCATGTTTTATGGTGTTGTGAATCAGTTCGCACAAAGCCCTATACAAAATCAGCGAGGTTTCTTTGTTAATACCGGTTGGCTCGGTGATGTTGGTGACAAATTCAATCTTGAGGTCAGTGGCTGTGACCGTTTTACCAATAAACGACCTGATGGCCGCGATCAGTCCAAAATCTTCAAGCACCTGAGGACTGAGGTTGTTGGAAATTTCCCGAAGGCTCTTGATGGCCTCATCTACCGATTCAATGGCATTTTCGTAAATGGGTTTTTTTTTGATCTCCTGTTCATCTTCTGGTGTCAAGGCGTAAAGCGACATTTTGATGGTCGACAACAATGGCCCCAGGCCATCATGAAGTTCGTTGGCCATGCGTTTTCTTTCCTTCTCTTCGGTGTTGATGATGGCAGATAGAACATGTTTTTCTGATTCTTGTCTGAGTTCCTGCATTTTAGCTATATAACCAAATATTTTTCGTACAAAAAACACCCCGATGACAATTAAAACCGAAATAAGTACCCCCAACCAATTGTTAATCTGTATAACCGTTTCTGAGGGCGATAAATGATAAAAAGTAAACAGTTCATACAAACGCCTAAAGGCCATCATCGATAGTCCAATCGAAAGCAATATCCAACTCGATTTATATTTTGACCCTTTAATCAGGCTAATCACAATGGCCACCGCAATGAGCTGCAAAATGATGGATAATATGATGGCAATTTGTGTCAGCATAGATGTTGTTTATCTAATGGTTAGTCTATTTATTTTCTTTCTTTTTCAAGAAAAATACACCTTTATTTCTTCAAAAATAGCGAATTGTTTATTTACTTCCATGCATAAGGTAGTTTATTTTTAAACATTCAGATTTCATCCGGATAATGGTAAGTTATTGCTTACTATTGAGATAAATGGGTTGAGTTTACCCGGTTTAAGTATATATACCCATAATAAATCAAGTCTTTTTACCCTGGATTTTGGGGTGTTAATTCTCTTGAAGTATGGGTTGCCTGTCAGTACATTTGTCAGCAAACAGATACCACCATGGAAACTTCAATTTTTAAAAGGATTTTAGCCGGGGCATTTTTACTGTTGCCCGGCGTATTTTTTAGTATTCAATTTTCCTGTCAGGGACCGCAAAAAAAGTCTGGTGACCGACCACACGGAACATTTTCTATTTCTGGTGCCTTTGCCTTGTATCCTCTTACCGTAAAATGGGTGGAAGAATTTAGAAAAGATTATCCTGATGTTCAGGTTGATGTGAGCGCCGGTGGTGCCGGCAAAGGCATGGCCGACGTGCTGGCCAATATGGTGGATCTGGGTATGTTTTCACGTGAAGTAACGCCTGCTGAGTTGGAAAAAGGGGCATGGTACATCGCCGTGGCAAAGGACGCGGTAGTGCCTACCCTCAATTCGGCAAACCCATTTAAGGAGCAACTTCTCTCGAAAGGTTTATCCCAGGCTGTTTTTGCAGAATTGTATACCCGGGAAAAAAAATGGTTGTGGAGCGATGTGAACGAAGGCATTAACTCCCGTTCCCCAATACATATTTACACCCGTTCCGATGCCTGTGGGGCAGCCCAGGTATGGGCTTCCTATTTGGAAACTGACCAGGAATCTCTCAAAGGAATTGGCGTTTTTGGTGATCCCGGCATGACAGATGCCGTAACGAAAGATGAAATGGGAATGGGCTACAACAACGTGGCTTATGCCTATGATGTAAATACACGCCAAAAGTTTGAGGGCATAGAAATTCTACCCATCGATTTTAATGGAAACGGCCAGATAGACCCCCTGGAAAACGTGTATCAATCGCTGGATTCGCTTATGAATGCCATCAGCACAGGAGTGTATTCTTCACCTCCTGCCCGTGAACTCTATTTCATCTCCAAAGGAAAACCGAACAACGAACTGGTAAACCTGTTTTTAAGCTGGGTATTGACCAAAGGTCAGCAATATGTTGCGCGGGCAGGCTATGTAGGATTGTCAGAAGACCATATTACGAAACAACTGAGGTTGTTAGAAGATGAAGCACATTAGATTAACCAGGTACCGCAAGTGGTGCAATGTGTTTCACCAGTCGTGGATGGTAATAGCCTTGTCGGCGATGTTATTTATTCCGTTGGTGCTTGTAGCAGGTCTGATTATGAAATCAATGCTGCTGTTAGAAAACCACCATTTGTTTGAATTGTTGTTTTCTTCCGATTGGAGACCGCTTTCAAGTCATTTTGGTTTTCTCCCTTTTATTGTCAGCTCATTGTGGATTACCATACTGTCGTTGCTTATATCGGCTCCGGTATGCCTGCTTACCGCCATTCACCTGACGCAATATGCCAAACGTTGGGTGTTGCGTATCATGCATCCGGTAATCGATATCCTGGCGGGTATCCCCTCTGTTATTTTTGGCGTATGGGGTATTTTGGTGATTGTTCCCTTTATTTCTCATCAATTGGGGCCATTATTTGGTAAAAGCGTTTCAGGTTATTCCATACTTGCAGGTGCTTTTGTGCTTTCCATCATGATTATCCCGTTCATGCTCAACATGCTCATCGAACTCATCAAGGCGGTGCCAAACGAACTTCAGGAAGCTTCGCTTTCGTTGGGAGCCTCCAAATGGCAGACCATCAAATTCGTGGTCGTGCGCAAAGCCCTTCCGGGAATTGTGTCTTCGTTTGGATTGGGAATGTCGCGTGCTTTTGGTGAAACCATCGCCGTGTTGATGGTGGTGGGCAACGTAACACGTATTCCAACCGGGGTATTTCAACCGGGATATCCGCTCCCTGCCCTGATCGCCAACAATTATGGCGAAATGCTGAGTATTCCACTTTACGACTCGGCCCTGATGCTGGCAGCACTGATATTATTCCTGGTGTTGTTGATGTTTAATGTATTGTCCAGGTTCCTCATATTAAAAGCTGAAACACATTGATTATGAATACAAAGACCGAAGAGAAATTTTTCAGGGTGTTGATGTTTCTTTCTACCATTTTCATCGTGGGCGTGTTGCTGCTTATTGTCGTCAGTGTTTTGTATAAAGGATTGCCATCCCTAAGTTTCACTATGCTCACCAGCATTCCAAAAGGGGGCTTTTACTTTGGAGAAGAAGGGGGAATTTTAAACGCCATCATCGGATCCATCTATCTTTCGCTTGGGGCTACCTTTCTGGCTTTTATCATCGGTTGGCCCATTGCCTTGTACATGAATGTTTATTTAGTAAAACACCATTCCCTGGTGAATGCCATCCGCTTTGTGTTTGATGTGCTGTGGGGAGTTCCTTCTATCGTTTATGGTGCTTTTGGTTTCATACTGATGGTGTTTTTGGGTGTCAGAGCCTCTTTGCTGGCGGGAATCATCACCGTGAGTTTATTTATTGTGCCCATCATGGTCAGGGCCATCGATGAATCGTTAAAGTCGGTACCACGTGGTTTGCTCGAGTCGGCTTTGTCATTGGGTTCAACCCGGTCCGAGATTTCGTACAGGATTTTTTCGCGCGAAGCATTTCAGGGCATTATAACAGCCATTCTGTTAAGTTTTGGCAGGGCTATTGGTGATGCAGCTTCTGTTTTATTTACCACAGGCTATACCGACCGCATTCCCACTTCTCTCCTGGAACCTTCGGCTACCCTGCCGCTATCTATCTTTTTTCAACTGAGCTCACCCATCGAGGCGGTACAAGACAGGGCCTATGCTTCAGCTACCGTGTTAATTTCTATGGTATTGGTCATAAGCTTATTGTCACGATTTATTGGCAATCGCCGTAACTAACTCTTCAAACCGTATGAACAATAAAATTTCCATACATAACCTTTGCCTTTCCATTGATCGACAGCCGATATTGAAAAATGTAAGCCTGAATATACCAACAAATAAAATTACGGTGATACTCGGGCCTTCCGGGTGCGGAAAGACTACCTTGCTTAAAAGCTTAAACCGGTTGACCGATTTAATACCCGGCGTACAGCAATCGGGTGAAATCCTGTTGGATGGGGTGAACATTCTCAACGGGAACCAGGATTTGGTCGACATCAGACAAAAAATGGGTCTTCTGGCGCAGCGTCCCTATCCATTGCCCATGAACATTTACAAAAATATTACATACGGGCTCCGCATCAGTGGAAGGCGCAACCGGCAGTTTTTGGAAAAGCGGGTGGAACATTATTTGAAAATGGTGAATTTGTGGGATGAAGTAAAAGACCGGTTAAAGGATCCGGCCAGCGCGCTGTCCATTGGGCAGCAGCAGAGGCTGTGCCTTGCACGCGGATTGGCTGTTGATCCGGAAATTATCCTGGCCGATGAGCCTACTTCCTCGCTTGATCCCATTTCGAGTAAGTTGATTGAAGAAAAATTCCTGGAGTTGAAGAGTCAATATACCATTGTGTTGGTTACCCACATTTTGCGCCAGGCCAGGCGTATGGCCGACTATGTGGTGTTTATGTACCTGGGTGAAGTGATTGAACAAGGTACCCCGGATGAGCTGTTTAATAATCCACAGCATCCGGTTACCAAGTCGTATTTGAGCGGACAATTTTATTAGTAGTAACGTGATATTAAACAGTTTGTAATGAAAAATCAATATTATTTCTGCTTATTTCTGCTGGCGATGATCATTGGATTTCTCCCGGTAGAAAGTTATGGTCAGTTTAACATTGAGGCCTCCATTCGCCCACGCGCCGAGTACCGTAATGGCTATAAGGAATTAGCCAAAAGTGGCACAGACCCTGTGCTGACGATTTCTCAGCGGACGCGTTTAGGTGTCACCTATCAATCTGAAAAACTAAAGGCGAAGATTTCCTTTCAGGACGTCAGGGTTTGGGGCGATGAAACCCAGTTTTCATCTACTGGTGTTCATGGTGATATCGCCAGCATCGATCTGGCGGAAGCCTGGTTATCATTCAATATTACAGAGTCATTTGCTTTGATTGCCGGTAGACAGGCACTTTCGTTTGATGATGAACGATTGCTGGCCAGGCGAGACTGGAATCAGAACGCACTATTTTATGATGCGGTCACCATGAGCTTTCAATCTGGCAAAACCGATGTTCGGGCAGGGTTCTCCTACAATAACCAGGCAGATAAAAGTTTTATGGAACCCTATGATCCCGTCAAAATGAAATCCCTTGGTTTTTTGCATTTATCGCAGAAAATCAATCCCAAAATCAATGCCTCTGTAATCACCATGTTTTCAGGATTTACCAGTTCAGATACTACCCTGGAGGTGTATTTGAAAGGAACCTCGGGTATCAATCTGAATTTCAATTCCGATCCATGGAAGGTGTTCTCCAGCTTTTATTATCAGTATGGAAAGGATGTTTACCAGGGACTTGTAAAAACTTCATCTGCCTATAATTTCAACTTGCAAGCGGAATTTAAATCTAAATATTTTATGTTACAAGGGGGCTGTTCGTTGCTTTCGGGCGATAAAAAAAGTGATGCTGAAAACGGGACAACTCAATTGTTTGATGTATTTTATGGGGCGCGCCACAAGTATTATGGTTATTTGGATTATTTCAACAACCTGCGCAAATCAACCAGAAATGGGGGGCTAAATGATTTTTATGCCACCATCGGTGTTCCCATTGTTCCAAAAGTCGATGTTTTTGGATCCTCTCACGCCTTTTACTTAAATCAGGTTCCTTCCTACCATAGCAATTCATCAAATGATTCAGGCACATCCTGGCTTACCTCAGAGTTCGACTTCTGGCTTAAAGCCGATGTTTGGAAGGGGATCAATATCCTGACAGGTTATTCGTTCATGTTACCGGGTCATCACTTGAAAGTAATTCAGAATGTTTCAGGCGACAATCCATTTTCTTCCTGGGCGTGGGTGATGGTCACCTTTGCTGTGAAGAGCAAGGACCTGTAATGATTATTTGATCACCCGCTTTTGAAGTTCACTTTTTAGCAATTCCTTGTTAAGTGGCTTGGAAAGAATCGTTTTGTCCCGGTCGAGAATGAAAACAGATGGAGTTGCGGCAATTCCATATTCATCAATAAGTGATCCGTCCCAGCCTTTTAATTCACCCACGTTGATCCAGTGATAGCCATTTTTCTGAATAGATTGGAGAAGTTTCTCCTTTGAATCATCCACCGAAACGCCAATTACTTCCAGTTGGTTGCGTGTGGTTTGTTCGTAGTAGGTTTTGATAACAGGCAGGAGTTCATCGCAATGAGGGCACCAGCTCGCCCAAAAGACAAGTACGGTTGTTTTGGCTTTAATGGAATCGAGTGTAACCACGTTTCCATTCAAATCAAGGGTGGTAAACCCGGGTGCCTTTTGGCCAAGTGCCAGTTTACGGATCAATTCCATCTTGTTGGCCAGCTTGGCTTTGCGTTGGGTGTTCTCGCAAAACTGCTCCAGTCGGTTGCTATTGGCGATGTGTTCCAAACCGCGTTCAAACCCGATGCCTTCAAAACCTTTCACCAGAAAATCTACTAAAAATTCATACATCTGTTGATTAACGGTGGCTTTTTTCAGGACGGAATCCACAGCCATCAGTAAATTTTCTTCCAGTGATTCCTGGCTGTTGGCATTAAACTGATAAAGTGACATGTACTGAACCACTTTGGAGGTCACTATGCTGCTCCTGATGAGCATCGTGTCGTTAAAATCTACTTTGTCGAAGTAATGGGTTTTAAGATAATGGTTCTCATCCACGGCATTCAGACCTGTGGGGGCAATAAGGGGTTGGTCTGTTTTTATAAATCTGGCTGCCAATGTATTGGGATTTTCAGTAATAATTGTTTCAATTCTTTCTTCCAATTGGTTCTTCATCGAAGTATACTGCTCAACCACTGCCTTGTAAAATGGATCGTTTTTAGGGTATTCAACAATCAAAGGGCGCAATAAATCCATCTTATACAGGTTGCTGCCTTTAAGGAACAGATAATTATAATACAACATGTTTTCAACCGATCTGATGATTTGAACCTCGTCATCTCCATTAAAACCCGTGGTGGCAAATTGGATATCTTCGTGGTTGACTATCAATTCTACGGCACGCCCCGGGCTCTGAATGGTGATGTACATTCCGGTTGGTGATTCTTCTTTGAGCGAAAAAGTAAATGCACCAGTTTGGTCTGTAAGCGTGGTGTCGACCAGTTTACGGTTTTCGCCTGATACCCTCATCAGGTAAATTTTCTCATTGGATAGTCCGGAGAATGAGCCGCTTATTTGATGGTTTTGCTGGGCGGAAAGATAAAGAACAGAAAGAAGTATCCAACCGGTAATAGTTGCTCTTATCATATTATTTTTTTTTCAAAAGTAGCATTAGAACCCTTTTGGTGAGCAAAAGGAAGGAATTTTTAACAAATGAGGTTTTCTGAACAAAATAGATCAAGGATTGTAGCTATCACAGCCAACACTCCATTTCCTTTTTCCAAAAATAATGATCCTTTCCTTTTTTTACTTATAGAAATGCTTTAGTGAAATTCAGATAGTGATACCATGCCTTCGAGACCCCACTCCCCCAGAAAAACCCTCCACGATAGTCATCGGGGCCATGCGAGGGGTGCACATGGTAATATGACAATACAGAAACTCGCTATCCTGTATAATTGGCCAATGTGTATTAATACCCCACCTCCATCAGGAGGATCCCGAAAGGTGAGGAGTGATAAAATATTGTTTATTAAGTTTATAAGTGTATTTTATTAAGATTTAATGATTCATATTTGAATAAATTATCACCTTTCCCTTTTGGCCCCGAAAGCGTTCGGGGCGAAAGCCATCGGGAGGGGAAAGGGGTGTTGATTTAAAAAAGAGACGTATTCATTCGAACATTCTAAAAATCAAATATAAACTGTCAATTTGCTAGAATATTCATAACCAAACTTTTGCCAAAAGTTGTCATTAGCAATATATTCATTATTTTTATCCAAAAAACACCATGACATACATTATCAAACAACTGGCCGATCAAATCGGCATCATTACCATGAACAACGATCCCAGGCGAAATTCGTTGAGCCTCGAGATGCTTCGGGAGTTTTCTCTGGCTTTTGATGAGTTGGCGGATCAACATGCACGGGTTGTAATTATCCGAAGCAATCCCGGAGCCCAAGTCTGGTCAGCAGGGCTCGATATCAGCGAGCTTCCCGAACCGGGAAAAGATCCACTACCTTATAACCACCCCCTGGAGCAGTTGATGCGAAAGATTGAAGATTTTCCTGCCCCAGTTATCGCCATGATCGAAGGCACGGTATGGGGCGGTGGTTGCGATTTGGCCTTTACATGCGACATATTAATAGGTTCACCCCAGTGTTCCTTTGCCATTACACCTGCCAAAATCGGAGTTCCATATAATGCCACCGGTCTGGTGCATTTTTTAAACTTTGTGGAAATGAACATCGCCAAAGAAATGTTTTTTACTGCTAACCCTATTAATTCAGAAAGGGCTGACAACCTTGGAATTATTAATCACTTGGTACCGTTAGACCAACTGGAGACATTTACCATGAAAATGGCCCGAGAAATTTCATTCAACTCACCACTGGCCATTTCGGTTATTAAGGAACAATTAAACCTGTTGGGAAAGGCACGCCCCATGAATCCATTTGTCTTTGAACAAATTGCGGAGTTAAGGCGAAAAGCATATAACAGCCACGATTTTTTAGAAGGTAAAAATTCTTTTTTAGAAAAAAGACACCCCGTTTTTAAAGGGGAATAGCCTCATTGATCTTATTTATTGAAACAGTTTTAGGATTAGTCGGAAAGAAAAGGCTAAATTTGTTTTGTGAAATGGATCAACAGTAATTTATTTTTATGAAATACTTTTTCCAAAACCACGAACTAAAGATCAACTAATGGTTAGTTAAAGCCAATCCATGTGCCAATAAAAGAATAAAAAAATAACAGATGAAACTCTTGTTCAAATATGCGGTCACCCTATTTGTTGTGATGGCTTTTATTCAGGTTGCTGTTGCCCAAACACCAACCACCCAGGATTGTTTGGGAGCAATTGCGGTGTGTGATTTTATTTATATCGAAGAGCAAACAGCCAGCGGTAATGGTAATTACAATGAAATACCCACTACACAAACTTGCCCTTTACACTGTATGGATGGTGAAAAAAATAGCCGGTGGTATATCTTTACCGTTCTGGAAAGTGGCGCGCTTCGTTTTGAAATAACTCCTCAGGTTTCGACAGATGATTACGATTGGTCAGTTTTTAATCTGACCGAGCACACTTGTAATGAAATATGGGGAAGTCCCGGCGTGATGCTCGCGAGTTGCAATGCAGCCGGTGGACCTGGTTATCAGGGAAACACTGGTATCAGTTCTTTAAATGGAGGCACAGCCCATTGTAATGATGGAGGGCCAACAGCTAAATGGAATGCAGACTTGCAAGTATGGCAAGGAGATACGTATGTGCTGGTAGTGAGCGACTGGACCCAGACTCCTGGCGGTTATACCCTCGATTTTAGTGCTTCAACCGCCGCTATTTTCGATGACCAACGACCCTTCATTGAATATGTGGGAGGCGATATCATTACCGCCTGTGGAACCAACCAGGTTTTAGTGCGCTTTAATGAAAACGTGAAATGCAGTACAGTACAGCCAACAGATTTTAGTTTCGATGGCCCGGGTGGTCCCTATACTGTAGAAAGTGTTTCGGGTTATAATTGCGAATTGGGTGGTGCCAACGAGCGGGAATATACACTTACCATAAGTCCGGCGATTTATCAGGGTGGGGATTTTAACATAGGGCTTACTTTGTTTAGTGCCATTTCTGACGCATGTAATAACTATGCCCAGTCGGCCAATTTCCCATTTTCCATCAGCCTGGACACTCCCGATGCCGATGCAGGCGATGACCAATCCGTTGCCTATGCTGGAACCGCCACCTTGCAGGGTAGTGCTTCCGGTGGTTCGGGACAATACGCTTATTATTGGGAACCGGCTGGTTTGCTCGACGATCCCGCTTCCGCTAACCCTACAACCACCAATTTAACTACCTCCACTGCTTTTTATCTTTTGGTGAGTGATCAGGTATCAGCTTGCCAAAGTCAGGATACCATGTGGGTAAACGTGGTGGGTGGTTCACTTGGTCTTAGTGTTACGGCCTCGTCCGGTGCCGTGTGCGATGGCGATCGCATCGACCTGGTCGCCAATACCGGAGGTGGCTCAGGTAATTACACCTACCTATGGACTTCAAATCCCCCCGGTTTGAACTCCACGCAACCAACAGTTTCCGTATATCCAAATACAAGTACCTGGTATAAAGTAGAGGTGGGCGATGGATATTCACAGCTTACCGATAGCATTTATGTGCTTGTTTATCAAATTCCTGTGGCTGAAGCCGGACCTGATCAGGTCATAAACGAAGGCACCATCACCACACTTGATGGATCAGCATCCGGAGGATCGGGAGGATATGTTTATCATTGGGAGCCAGTGAACTGGTTGGTGCAAAACAACATTCCAAATCCAACTACCCTGCCACTTTTTGAACCCACGATATTCACTTTATTGGTCACAGATGGAAACGGTTGCCCGAGTGATCCTTCACAAATGCTGGTAAACCCGGCAGGGGATGGATTGTCAGCCTTCCCGATAGCCGATCCTGTTGAAATCTGTGCAGGTGAATCAACACTGATTAGCGCTAATGCCACAGGAGGTGGTTTAAATTATACTTTCCAATGGACTTCCTCTCCAGTTGGTTTTACTTCCGATCAGCCTGATTTCAACGTGATTCCTGAAGTAACCACACGTTACGACTTACTGGTTATAGACCAATTTGGAAATGAATTTACCGCACATACCGTTGTATCTGTAAATCCACTGCCTGTGATTGATCTCATCCCTGACGGTTATGCCATGATGGGAGATACTATCCTGGCTTGCGTTCGCGACTCTGTGGTGTTAGATGCAGGTTTTGCCGGTGATCCGATCAATACAGAATACTATTGGCTAAAATCAAGTTATGTTAATCGTTATTTTGTAGCCCGGACCAATGGAAACTGGATTGATTTTCAAACACATAATGTTCGTGTAACGCATGGCACCACCGGATGTTCGAACGTGGATAGTGTTACCATTATGTTCGATTTCAGGCAATGTAATATTGACGTTCCCGAGTATCCTGACCATCTGGACAAAGCCATCAGTATTTTTCCAAATCCCAACAGTGGAACATTTACCCTGACCTTGAACGAGCCATTAAACGATTTGTCCCTGGTGGTTTACGATTCCAGAGGCCTGGCGATCTATCAGGAGAGGCTTTCAGGTCACTTTATTGCGGGATATTCAAAACTGGTTGAAATACCCCATTTGTCACCAGGGGTCTATATCATCAGGTTGCAAAACCAGCATGATGTTGTTTCCAAACGCATGATCATTCGATAAAGTTATCCGCTTCAAACACAATAAGTTAATGTTAACTTTTCTTAAGCCATCCGTTTTGCGGGTTTTTAGGGTGTTTGGTTCCGCTGTTTTTATACTTTTGTGGCCTTTTAAATATCATAACAAAATATTCGTTAAACAAATTGTATGAATGAAGTAAAGAAAATCGAGGTTATCCTCGATAAACTTGGAATTAAAGAACTAAACTGTGGAGTTTCCACAGGTGCTGAATGGATAGATACCAGTGGAGATGTTACTTCCTCTTATTCTCCCATAGATGGGAAAGAAATTGGTAAGGTTAAAAATGCCACCCTCGATGATTATGAAATGGTTGTTAAAAAAGCACAGGCTGCTTTTCTGGTTTGGCGCAAAGTGCCTGCACCTGTCCGGGCTGAAATCATACGACAGATTGGTTGTGCCTTGCGCGAACACAAAGAAGAGCTGGGAGCTTTGGTTACCATTGAAATGGGAAAAATTTACCAGGAGGGTCTGGGCGAAGTGCAGGAAATGATCGATATCTGTGATTTTGCCGTTGGCCTTGCGCGCCTGATTAACGGGGTCAACCTGCAGTCGGAGCGTGTAGATCACCGCTTGTCAGAGCAATATCAGCCTCTGGGCATTGTTGGAATCATTACTTCCTATAATTTTCCGGTGGCCGTTTGGGCCTGGAATTCAGCCTTAGCAGCCATTGCCGGCGATGTGGTGATATGGAAACCTTCGTCAAAAACACCGCTGACAGCCCTGGCTACCCAACGAATTATTAAAGAAGTATTAATCAAGAATGCGGTCCCCGAAGGTGTATTTAACCTGGTGGTGGCCAAGTCTTCAGTAATGGGTGATAATTTCCTGGCAGACAAGCGCATTCAGCTTATGTCGGTAACAGGCTCAACCGCCGTTGGAAAAAGGGTAGGGGAGATCGTCGGAAAACGTCTCGGTAAAACTATACTGGAACTTGGTGGCAACAACGCGGTGATTATCACTCCAAAAGCCGACATTCAGATGGCCGTAATGTCAACTGTTTTTGGAACTGTTGGTACCGCCGGACAACGATGTACCAGCACTCGAAGGGTGATAATTCATGAAGATATTTATGATGAGGTATGCAGCAAATTCATTTCTGCCTACGAAAATATCGTACCTAAAATTGGCAATCCATTGGATGAATCATTTCTGGTAGGGCCGTTGATCGACACGAATTCAGTTGCATTGTTTAAAAATGCGGTAACTAAGGTTGTCGAAGAAGGAGGAAAAATACTGTTTGGCGGTGCGGTATGCGAAGGCCCCGGTTTTGAATCGGGAACCTACGTGGTTCCATGTATTGCTGAAGCTGAAAATCATTTTAGGATCGTTCAGGAAGAAACATTTGCTCCCATTGTCTATTTTATAAAGTACAGTGGAAGCATCCTCGACGCCATTGCCATACAAAATGATGTGCCACAGGGATTGTCTTCTGCCTGTTTTACACTGGACATGCGTGAAGCTGAAACATTCGTTTCGTACGCAGGATCCGATTGTGGTATCGCCAATGTCAATCTGGGAACTTCCGGCGCCGAAATCGGAGGCGCGTTTGGAGGCGAAAAAGAGACCGGTGGTGGCCGTGAGTCTGGATCTGATGCGTGGAAGGTTTACATGCGCAGGCAAACCAATACCATTAATTTTGGCACGGATTTACCCTTGGCGCAAGGGATTAAATTTGTGATCTAAATGTTTTATTCAGGTTCTGTTTCACAAGGAACAGAACTCATTTATAATTAATACATTACCAGATGAAATACTTCTTTGTAACACTTATGTTGTCCGTATTATTTACGGCCTGTTCAACGGCTCCGACTCCTGCAACAGACGAAAAGCAGCAGTCAGAAACAGGCTATGTGGTGGTTCTCGACACGGCCATGACACTGGCCGAATTCGCAAAAGCCAATCAAATTGGCGAACCCTATTTGCGGCAACAATTGGGTATGCCAACTAGGGGTGGTTCAACGATTCCTTTGTACCAGCTAAAGAGGAATTTCAAGTTTTCATTTGAGAAATTGACCGGGATCGTTGAAAAAGCCAAGAACAGAAAATAGCGAAAGTGAGAACCCCTTTTCCTGACCCAATGGTGATTGGAGAAACCAAAGAAAATAAATCAGCATAACTCATCGTATATGCTTACCTTTGGTGCATTCATTATTTAACCATAGTGCCATTGAAAAAGCAACTTTTTATTACCGTTGGATGGATTGGATTGTCGGTCTTACTCATCAGTTGGGGTTCGACAGGACACTATAAAATTAATACGGCTTCCGGGCTTTCTTTTAATTCAGAAATGGCTCAGTTTAACTCATGGATCAG
>Ga0210039_1000883_pt1 | contig 30056 bp, 26 predicted proteins | sample CryGeyCG2114_250_3_FD_185460 | JGI IMG/M metagenome (GOLD analysis project Ga0210039, IMG submission 185460) | Groundwater microbial communities from aquifer - Crystal Geyser CG17_big_fil_post_rev_8/21/14_2.50 (SPAdes) (version 2) | ecosystem: Environmental > Aquatic > Deep subsurface >...
CGTGGTCGAGCATTACGGCATCAAGACGCTGCTGTACGGCACGCTGTTGCCGGGACCGGACATCGGCAGGAAGTGTGCGGACATCCTGCGTTCGGTGCGCGATGCGGGCTTCGAAGTCGGCATCCACTGCTACGACCACATCCGCTGGCAAGATCACGTGGCACAGAAAGGCGAGGCGTGGACGCGGCGTGAACTGCAACGCGCGGTGAACAGGTTCGCCGAAATTTTTGGCGAGACGCCGAAAGCCCATGCCGCCGCCGGTTGGCAGACCAACCGCCACGCCCTGCGCCAGACCCAGCATCTGGGTTTCGACTACAGCTCCGACACGCGCGGCACCCATCCCTTCATCCCGACCTGGGAGGCCGAGATCATCGCCTGCCCGCAACTGCCCACCACCCTGCCGACGCTGGATGAACTCATCGGGCGCGACGGCATCACCGTGGAAAATGTGGCGCAACACCTTTTGAACCTGACGCAAACTTCCCAAGAAACCGGGCATGTCTATACCCTGCACGCCGAACTGGAAGGACAGAAATGGCTGCCGATCTTCGAGCAGCTGCTGCAGGGCTGGCGCGGGCAGGGATACGAACTGGTTTCGATGCGGCAGTCTCTGCAAAACCTGAAGGCGGAAGACCTCCCGCTGTGTGAAGTCAAGCCGGGTACGGTCGAAGGCCGCAGCGGAACATTGGCCGTGCAGCACATGTTTCCCTAAAGAAAATCCGCAAACTGCCGTAAACCCTTCTGCACACCTGCAACGGAGGAGTCATGGCACCACACAATATCAACGGATTGGCGGGATGGGTCGCCTTTCTCTCGCAAGCGGACATCCCTGTGCTCAAGCAGACGGCACGCGAACTCGACGCGCTGCGGCAGGATGCGAACAAGTTGAGCGCGCGCGGCGTGGCCGACGCGATCGCCGCCGACCCGATGCTGACCGTGAAGCTGTTGCGTTATCTGCAACAGCACAAACGCCGCAGCCAGACCAGCGAAGTCGTGCAGGTCGAGCAGGCACTGCTGATGCTGGGCGTCGAGGCGTTCTATGACAAGGTTCCCGCCAGCCCCAGTGTCCAGGACACGCTGCAAGGGCAGACCCATGCGCTGATCGAACTGTTGCATGTCGTGCACCGCTCGCATCGCGCTTCCGAATACGCGCGCGAGTGGGCGATCTGCCTGAACGACATGCACTACGAGGAAGTGCGCATCGCCGCCTTGCTGCATGACCTGGCCGAGATGCTGCTGTGGTGTTATGCCCCGCAGGACATGCTGAAGATCCACGCGCTGCAACAACAGGACAAGACATTGCGCAGCCGGGTCGCGCAGGAGCGCGTGCTGGGTTTCAATCTGCCTGATTTGCAAAAAATGCTGGTCAAGGAATGGAACTTGCCGCAGTTGCTGCTGGAACTGATGGATGACGGCAACGCGGGCAAGCCGCGCGTGCGCAACGTCACGCTGGCGGTCAATCTGGCGCGCCATTCGGCCAACGGCTGGAACGATGCCGCGCTACCCGATGATTACCGCGATATCGGGGCGTTATTGCGCATCCCGCCGGCAGAGGCGATGGAACTGGTCGTGCCGGAAGAAGGTGTGGCCTGCGATTTGAGCAAGCCTCACTGATCTGCGCGTTTCAACAATGCCCCGACTTGATTGGCAAGATGGGGTGCCAGGCAATCCAGTTCGATATTGTCCGGCATTGACCTTAACCAGGTGAGTTGCCGTTTCGCCAGTTGCCGGGTGGCGGCGACGCCCTTGTCCAGCAATTCGGCTTTAGTGATCTCCCTTTCCAGATATTCCCACGCTTGGCGGTAGCCGACGCAGCGCATCGAGGTCATGTTGCGCTGCAATGGGTACTTTTCACGCAACGCGCGCAGTTCATCCACCAATCCTTGCTGCAGCATTTCCGCAAAGCGCGCGGCGATGCGCTGGTGCAGCACGGCACGGTCGGAGGGAACCAACGCGATGGGCAGGATGTTGTAGGGAAATCCCCCCTCACCCCCACCCCTCTCCCAAGGGGCGAGGGGCTTTTTGATGAGTTCTGACATGGGCTTGCCGGAGACCATGTAGATTTCCAGCGCGCGCTGGATGCGCTGTGTGTCGGTGGCATGCAGGCGTGCCGCCGTTTCCGCATCCACCTTCGCCAACTCGGCATGCAGATGTTCGATGCCGTGCCGCGCGATCTCGGCATCCAGTTCGGCGCGCAACGCAGCATCGGCCTGCGGCAGCGGACTCAAGCCTTCACGCAGCGCCTTGAAGTACAACATCGTGCCACCGACCAGCAGGGGGATCCTGCCGCGCGCGGTAATGTCTGCCAGCAGGCGCAAGGCGTCATGGCGGAACGCGGCGGCGGAATAGGATTCAGTCGGATCAATGATGTCGATCAGGTGGTGCGGCGCGCGGGCGAGGGTGGCGGCATCCGGCTTGGCCGTGCCGATATTCATGTCGCGGAACACCAGCGCCGAATCCACGCTGATCAGTTCGACCGGCAGGCGTTGCGCCAGCTCGACCGCCACGCCGGTCTTGCCGCTGGCGGTGGGGCCCATGAGGAAGATGGCGGGGGGGAGCTTATTCACTCTTGAGCACCGTCATTCCGGCGCAGGCCGGAATCCAGCAATACAAAACGACCGCGCAGCGACAAAACCCATTGTCTCGCTCTGCGAGGATATTTTTTTCATCCGGATTCCGGCCTGCGCCGGAATGACAGGTTGGCTTCATGCCAACTCCTCGTCGCGCGTCTCGTGGATGAGAAATGCAGCCAGCAGGCTGATCGCCGCCGCGACCGAGATGTAGCCGCCCACCCAACCGAGTCCGCCGTGCAACACCAGCTTCTGCGCAATGAACGGCGCGAGTGAGGCGCCAAGAATACCGCCGAGATTGTAGGCGGTGCCGGCGCCGGTGTAGCGCACGCGGGTCGGAAACAGTTCCGGCAACAGCGCACCCATCGGCGCAAAGGTCGCGCCCATCAGGAACAGTTCGATGCTCAAGAAGGCGGTGATGAGCACAGGCGAACCGCTGCCCAGCATCGGTTCCATCAGGAAGCCGGACAGCAGCGCCGCACTCCCTGCAACGATCAACACCGGGCGGCGGCCATAGCGGTCACCCGCCATCGCCGCCAGCGGGGTGGCAGCGGCCATGAACAGCACCGCCACACACAGCATGAGCAGGAATTGTGCGCGCGGAATGCCGAGGGTGGCGACGCCATAGCTCAACGAAAATACCGTGGTGAGGTAGAACAGCGCGTAGCACACCACCATCAGCAGCGCCCCCAGAATCAGCGGTTTCCCGTGGTGAGCGAAGAGTTGTGCCAGTGGCAACTTTGCCGGCGCATGCGTCTTCAATGCTTGAGTGAACACCGGCGTCTCGGCCAGCTTGAGCCGCACATACAGACCGATTGCCACCAGAACCGCGCTGGCGAGGAACGGGATGCGCCAGCCCCAGTCGCGGAAAGCCGCATCGTCGAGCAGATTCGCCAGCAGCAGAAAACTGCCGACCGCGCACAGAAAACCCACAGGAGGTCCGAGCTGCGGGAACATGCCGAACCAGCCGCGTTTGCCCTTGGGCGCATATTCCGCCGCCAGCAAAGCCGCGCCGCCCCATTCGCCGCCGAGGCCGATGCCCTGACCGAAACGCAGCAGACACAGCAATGCGGGTGCTACCCAGCCCACCATTTCGTAACTCGGTAGCACCCCGATCAGCGTGGTGGAGATACCCATCACCAAAAGAGAGGCGACCAGCGTTGCCTTGCGCCCGATGCGGTCGCCGAAATGACCGAACAGCAACGCGCCGAACGGACGCGCCATAAACGCGATGCCGAAGGTGAGGAAGGCATTCAGCGCCTGCACCGCCGGATCGCTGTCGGGAAAGAACACCGGCCCGATCACCATCGCCACGGCAAGGCCGTAGATGTAGAAATCGTAGAACTCGATGGCGGTGCCGATGAAGCTGGCGAAGGCGATCCGGGTGGTCGAGAACATGTTGTTATTTCCCTCGCATGAACATCGCATCCAATTCCGCAATCGTGATCTGGAACCAGGTTGGTCTGCCGTGGTTGCAGTGGTCGGCGCGTTCGGTCTGTTCCATCTCGCGCAGGATGGCGTTCATTTCGGGGAGGCTCAGTTGCCGGTTGGCGCGCACGGCGGAATGGCAGGCGAGGGTGGCGAGCAACGCATTGCGCCGTTCGGTGAGCGCGCGCGATGCGCCGAAGTCGCGCAACTCGTGCAGCACCTCGCGCGCGGCGGCTTCGGCGTGCGATTGCTTGAGCATGGCGGGCATGGCGCGCACCGCCAGCGTGGTGGGCGAGAGCGGGGCGATGTCGAAGCCCAGCTGTTTCAGCGCTTCCTGTTCTTCTTCGGCGGTGGCGATATCCAGTGCTTCGGCAGCGAAGGTGACCGGGATGAGCAGCGGCTGGGTGGGCATTTGCTGCGTGTCGAAGGCGGTCTTCAATTTTTCGTACACGATGCGTTCGTGTGCGGCGTGCATGTCCACCACGATCAGGCCTTGCCGGTTCTGGGCGAGGATGTAGATGCCGGAGAGTTGGCCGAGGGCGAAGCCGAGGGGATGCTCAGGTTGTTGTAGGATGGGTTGAGCGTAGCGATACCCATCATTTTCCTGTAGTGACCTTTGATGGGTATCGCTACGCTCAACCCATCCTGCGGTGTTGTTCGTTTGCGCTTCCCACAAGCGATAAGTCGCCTGCCGTTCGGCAGCACCGAACGCGATGTGTTGCTGGCTGGCGTTGTCGTAGGAGCCAGCTTGCTGGCGAAAGTTGTTCGCGGCTGAATCCGCCCCTACAACCGTGCCGGACTGCGTTTCTGCCATCGTCGCGCTCAACGCATCCTGCAAGGCATGGAACACGAACTGGTGGATGCCCTGACTTTCGCGGAAGCGCACTTCACTTTTGGCGGGATGCACGTTCACGTCCACCTGTTCCGGCGGCAGTTCGAGGAACAGCACAAAAGCGGGATGGCGCTGGTGGTGCAGGATGTCCTGATAGGCCTGGCGCACGGCGTGCGCGAGGACCTTGTCGCGCACGAAGCGGCCGTTGACGAAGAAATACTGTTCGTCGCGCGTGGAGCGGGAATAGGCGGGCAGGGCGGCGATGCCGTTGAGGTGCAGGGGGCCGATCTGGCGTTCGACCGCGACAGCGTGTTGACTGAACTCCACACCGAGGAGGGCGGAGATGCGGTGTTGAAGGGCGTGTGCGTTTGGAGAGTGTTCCCTCACCCTGCCCTCTCCCGGGGGGAGAGGGTTCCGGTTGTCTTCCCTCGCCCTTTGGGAGAGGGATTGAGGGTGAGGGCTGTTCGGTGAAGCGGGCAGTTGCCACACCGTGCGCCCGTTATGCTGCAACGAGAACGCCACATCCGGCCGCGACAGCGCGATGCGCTTGAATGTTTCCCCGCACCAGGCGTATTCGGTATTTTCAGTTTTCAGGAATTTGCGCCGCGCGGGGGTATTGAAATACAGCTCGCGCAATTCGACGCTGGTGCCCTGGGCATGGGCGGCGGGTATGGCAGCGCTTTGCGTACCGTCCATCGCTGCCACTTTCCAGGCATGGGCCGCATCGGCGGTGCGGCTGGTGAGCGTGACCTGCGCCACTGCCGCCATGCTTGCCAATGCCTCGCCGCGAAAACCCATGCTGGCGACGCGCTGCAAGTCGTCGAGTGAGGCGATCTTGCTGGTGGCGTGGCGCATCAGCGCCAGCGGCAGTTGTTCCGCCGCGATGCCGCCGCCGTTGTCGCGCACCACCAGGCGCTTGATGCCGCCGCCTTCCAGTTGCACCGCAATCTCCGTCGCCCCCGCGTCCAGACTATTTTCCAGCAATTCTTTCAGGGCCGAAGCAGGGCGCTCGATCACCTCGCCGGCGGCAATTTGGTTGATGAGCAGGTCGGGCAGGAGGTGGATGGCAGGCATATCCGGATTATAGCCGCGCCGCTCCGGGCACGGGGCGACGGGTATAATTCGCGCCCGCAAACACTCCCCACTTGACCTTCCCATGCTGCAGTGGCAAGACGGACAACCCTATTCAGAACGCTACGGCGACGTGTATTTCTCCACCGATTCCGGTCTGGAAGAAACGCGCCATGTCTTTCTGCAAGGGAATGATCTGGCGCACCGGTTTGCCGCGCTGCAAGCGGGCGAGAGTCTCTGCATCGGCGAGACCGGTTTCGGCACCGGGCTGAATTTTCTGTGCGTGTGGCAGTTGTTTGAACAGCTTGCGCCGACGGGGGCGAGCCTGGATTTCTTCAGCATCGAAAAATTTCCACTCGAAGACGACGAGCTGCGCGCCGCGCTGGCATTGTGGCCGGAATTGCAGGGAGAGGCGTGTGTGTTGCTGGCGCGCTGGCAACGGCGCGTGCCGGGCTGGAATCGCTGGAGCTTCGCCGATGGCCGCGTGCGCCTGACGCTGGCCATCGAGGAGGTGGCCGACGCTGTGCTGCAACTGCCGGAGGCGGCGGTGGACGCGTGGTTTCTCGATGGTTTTTCGCCGGCAAAGAATCCGGAGATGTGGAGTGAGGCCGTGCTGTCCGGTGTTGCCCGCGCTTCGCGCGAGGATGCGACGCTGGCGACCTACACCTGCGCGGGTTGGGTGCGGCGCGGTTTGCAGCAGGCCGGATTCACAGTCGAGCGTGTGCCGGGCTTTGGGCGCAAGCGCGAGATGGTGCGCGGGCAATTTTCATCCAACCCAAATATCCCTGCAGGTCGGGTTTTAACCCGACATATCGGGTTAAAACCCGACCTGCATTTGCCGCTATCACCCGGAGCGAATATTTCGAACGCCCTTGTCATCGGCGCCGGTCTGGCCGGTTGCGCCGTCGCGCATGCGCTGGCGCAACGCGGCATCAAAGTCACGCTGCTCGACCGCGCGCCGCAACTCGCCAGCGCCGCCTCCGGCAATCCGCGCGGCATCCTGCACGCGCGCTTCGGCGCGGGCATGAACGCGCTGCACCGTTTCGTGCTGGCCGCCTACGGCCATGCGCTGGCGCTGCTGGATGACATCGTGCCGGTGGATGGTGTGCAGCGCGCGGAATGCGGGCTGCTGCAGCTGGCAGCAACCGGAGCCGAAGCCAAACGCATCGCCAAACTGGCCGCGCAGGACTGGCCGCCGCAGTTGTTGCGCGTGGTGGACGAGGACCAGGCATCGGCGCTGGCGGGATTGTCAATGAAGCACGGCGGCCTGTGGTTCCCCGCCGGCGGCTGGGTGGTGCCGCCCGCTGTGTGCGCGCGGCTGTCTTGGCATCCGAACATCACTGTGCAACTTGCCAGCGAAGTGACTGCGCTGGAACGGACGGCAAGCGGTTGGCGCGCCAGCGGCGCGGAATTCACCATCGAAACGGAACAGGCGGTGGTGTGTTGCGCGCATCAGGCGAAAAAGCTGGCGGCGTTTTCCGTATTTCCCCTGCAGCCGGTGCGCGGGCAGATCAGCGTGTTGCCCGCGACGACGGCCAGTGCAGAATTGACAGCCGTGCTGTGCGCCGAAGGCTATTGCACGCCGGCAGTGGATGGGGCGCATGTGGCCGGGGCGACCTCATCTTTTGATGACGAAACGACGGCATTGCGCGCGCATGACCATGCCGCAAATCTGGCGCAACTGGCAGCTAACATGCCGGGCTTGCGCGCCGCCTTGGGCGAAGTGGATATGACACAGTTGCACGGGCGCGCCGGAGTGCGCTGTTCCGTGCCGGGTGCCACGCCGCTGGTGGGTGAAGTCGATTCAGGGCTGTATTGCAGCCTCGCGCATGGCACACGCGGTTTGCTTACAGCCGGCCTTGCGGGCGAAGTGATCGCCGCCGCAATGTGCGGCCAGTTGCCGCCGTTGCCGCAAAAATTGCTGGCTGCGCTGGCGCCGTTGCGAAGACGCGGCCTTCAGGGATAATGAGAAGCATGAAAAAAACACAGACCACCGAATACCCCGAGATCCGTCCCGGCCAATCCGTCGAGCTGCTGAAGGAACTGCACATCCTGACGCGCGACGGCAGGATGAACCAGGACTCGCGGCGCAAGCTGAAGCAGGTGTATCACCTGTACCAGTTCATCGAGCCGTTGTTGACTGAAGTGAACAAGAAAAAAGGCGCCATCACCCTCGTCGATCACGGCGCGGGCAAGTCGTATCTTGGCTTCATCCTGTACGACCTGTTCTTCAAGGCGCTGCACGATGCTTCGCACATTTATGGCATCGAGACGCGCGAAGAACTGGTTACCCATTCGCGCGACCTGGCACAACGTCTGGGATTTGGCGGCATGTCCTTCCTGAATTTATCCGTGGCGGAATCCATCACGTCGGACGAATTGCCTGCAAAGGTGGATGTCGTAACGGCCTTGCACGCCTGCAATACCGCGACCGACGACGCGATCCGTTTCGCGCTGGCCAAGCAGGCCAGCCACATCGTGCTGGTACCGTGCTGCCAGGCGGAAGTGGCCGCGGTGTTGCGCAAGAACAAGGGCAGGCAACTGGCAAAGGATGCGCTCACCGAATTGTGGCGGCATCCGATCCATACGCGAGAATTTGGCAGTCACCTCACCAATGTGTTGCGCTGCCTGCAACTGGAGGCGCACGGTTATCAGGTGACGGTGACCGAGCTGGTGGGCTGGGAGCATTCGATGAAGAACGAACTCATCGTCGCCAGCTACAAGGACTTGCCGCGCCAGCGCGCGGCGCAGCGCCTGGAAGCGTTGCTGCAAAGCGTGGGGCTGGAAGAATTGCAGGGACGATTTTTTGTTGGAGCAGGTCATGCAGATCAGTAACGACACACGCAGCCACTACGAGCGCATCGGCGGCGAAGCGAAGGTGCGCCAACTGGTGCAGCGCTTCTACCAGTTGATGGAGGAATTGCCTGAGAGCTACGGCATCCGCAAGCTGCATCCGGCCGACCTCAAGACTTCGGAGGAGAAACTGTTCATGTTCCTCTCCGGCTGGATGGGCGGACCGCAACTGTTCATCGAAAAATTCGGCCATCCGCGTTTGCGCCAGCGGCACATCAACTTTGCCATCGGCAATGCCGAGCGCGACCAGTGGATGCTGTGCATGACACAGGCTTTGCAGGAAGTGGTGGAAGATGAGGCGCTGCGGCGCGAGTTGCTGGCGGCCTTATACAAGGTAGCGGATTTCATGCGAAATCAGGCAGAATAAGTCATGCAAAACACTCCCAAGACGGCGGACAAACAGCTTACCCTGCGCATCGGCCTGATTTTTGTGCTGCTCGCGGTGCTGGAGTTGCTCCTGGTCCATGCCTTTTCTCCGCTGGAGAACCGCCTGTCCGATGCGTTCGTGCGCATGCAGGCCGCACAACTTTCTCCCGATCCCGATATCGTCATTGTTGATATTGATGATGCCAGTCTGGCACAGATGGAAGAAGAGGCCGGGCGCTGGCCGTGGCCGCGCGCTGTTCACGGCGAACTGGTGCGCGGGATCGCCGCACAGCAACCGCGCGCCATCGTGTTCGACATCCTGTTCAGCGAGCGCGACCAATTCAGGCCCGACAGCGATGATGCTTTCAATCAGTCGCTGCAAGGCATCGCCAATGTTTATTTCCCGATGGTGCGGCGCGATGCGGCGCTGGACGCACAAGGCGCGCCCGCTGCCCAGATCGCGCCCTTGCTGGGTCTGCAACGCGGCGAACACGCCGACGAAACTGCACACATCGCGCTGTTGCCGCCGCTGGTGCTCGACCCGGCCCACTGGCATGTCGGCACCATCAATTTCGCGGAAGACGCGGATGGTGTCGGGCGGCGCTACCAGCTTTACACCGATGCCTACGGCTGGCTGATCCCGTCCCTGCCGGCGCGCGTCGCGCAAGACCTGGGTTACGCCGTGCCGCAGCAGGCCGACATGATCCTTGCCTGGCGCGGCAAGGCAAATTCCTTCAAACATCTCTCCTATGCGGACTTGTATGCGGACTTCAACCGCGAGCAGCGGCAACGTCCGGCGGATGAGCTGAAGGACAAGATCGTTATCATCGGCACGGCGGCGACCGGCATGCATGATGTGCGGGTGACGCCATTGGCCAGCCTGACTCCCGGCGTGGAGATGCTGGCGACGGCCATCGACAACCTGAAGAACGGCCGCACCATGCGGCGGGCGAATAATGACTTCGCGCTCGGCATCGCGCTGCTGCTGCTGGGGTTGTTGAGTATCGCCTTCCTGCGCGGCATTCACACCCTCAAGATCGGCGGCGCGCTGGCTGCCGCCTGTGTGCTGTTGCTGGCGGCGGGCTATCTTGCCGTCACGCAACTGTTGTTGTTGCCGGTGCTGGCGCCGCTGGTGCTGGCGTGGGCGGCCTATTTCGCCTTTGCCCTGCGCGAATATCTGCGCGAAAAGAAATCGCGCGAACAGGCGGTGCAGCTGTTCAGCCGTTTCGTCAATCCGCATGTGGTGCAGGAGCTGGTGGCACATGGCGGGCTGAGCCGTGCCGGTGAGAGTCGCCAGGTCAGTGTGCTGTTCTCCGATATCCGGGGCTTTACTACGCTATCCGAGAAGCGCACGCCGGAGCAGGTGGTGGAACTGCTCAATCGCTACTTCAGTTTGCAGGTCGAAGTGATTTTCCGCCACGGCGGCTCGCTCGATAAGTTCATCGGCGACGCGATCATGGCCTTCTGGGGCGCACCGCTGGACGATGCCGACCATGCGCGGCATGCGGTCGAAGCCGCGCTGGAGATGGGCGAAGTGTTGCAGCGCTTCAGGCACGAACTGGGCGAGGCCGATGCGAATTTTGATGTGGGGATCGGCATCCATTCCGGCCCGGCGGTGGTGGGGCTGATCGGCAGTGAACAGCGGCGCGAATACACCGCCATCGGCGACACGGTGAATCTGGCCAGCCGCATCGAAGGATTGACCAAGGGCGTGTCGCGCATCCTGGTGTCGCGCGACACGATGCAGGCCTGCGGCGACGCGTTCGCCTTCCAGTCGTTCGGTTCATACAAGGTCAAGGGGCGCGAGCAGGAGGTCGAGTTGTTCGCGCCGTCACGGAAAAAAGGAGAGCAAACATGAAGCGACTGATTGCGGGATGTCTGGCATTCGGCTTGTGCGCCAGCGCATGGGCGGCGGAGGAGGCCTATACGATCCGCGCCACCGAGCTCAAGGCCAAGCCCTACAGCGATGCGCTGACCGTGCTCACGCTGCCGGCGCGCAGCAAAGTGATTGTGTTGCAGCGGCGCTCTTCCTGGAATCAGGTCAAGTCCGGCGAGACCACCGGCTGGGTCAAGATGCTCGGCCTGCAACTGGCGCGCGGCGCGACGGATCGCCGCGCGGACAACGGACTGCGTTCCCTGTTCAACGTGGCGCGCAGCGGCGGCAGCGGCGCCACCGTCACCACCGGCGTGCGCGGCTTGTCGGAAGAGCAATTAAAAAACGCGCTGCCCGATCCCGGGGCGTTGCAGGCGCTGGAGCGCTATGCTGCCGACCGGCGCGCGGCACAGCGTTTCGCCGCGCAGGGAAAATTGCAGGCACAGCGCGTGGATTATCTGGCGGGAGGAAAAAAATGAAAGCCATCATTTTAATGGTCGCGCTGGGGCTGTCTGTTCCGGCGCAGGCTTTCGACTTCGGCAACATCGACCTGGGGAAGGCGGTGAAGACGATGCAGAAAATCAAACAGGCCAATGCCGAGGTGAGCGAACCGCAGGAAATCGAACTGGGTTCCGGCATCGCCAGCAGTCTGTTGGGTGCCGCGCCCTTGCTTGACCACCCGGAATTGCAGCGCTACGTGAACCGCATCGGACGCTGGATCGCCCTGCAAAGCGAACGCCCCGATCTGCCCTGGCATTTCGGCGTGCTGGACGATGCCGACATCAACGCTTTTGCCGCGCCCGGCGGTTACGTGTTCATCACCAAGGGCTTGCTCGCGCGCATGAACAGCGAAGCCGAACTGGCGGGGGTACTGGCGCACGAAATTTCGCACGTGCTGCGCAAGCACCATCTGCAAGCCCTGAAAAAAGGGGCTCGCCGCGAGCTGATGGCCGATCTGGCCAATAAAGCGATCAAATCGAAAGGCGGCGACAAACGTTTGAGCAAGCTGGTCAGCGCGGGCACCGAGCTGTATGCGCGCGGTCTGGACAAGGAAGATGAATTTGAATCCGACCGCATGGGCGTGGTGCTGGCGGCGCGCGCCGGCTACGATCCGTATGGCTTGCCGGCGGTGTTGCAGACTCTGCAGTCGATCAATCCGGCGGATTCCAATCTCGCCCTGATGTTCAAGACCCATCCGGGATTCGACAAGCGTCTGGAACTGCTGGGCCCGCTGATGTCACCCGCGCTGGATGATTGGGAGCGCCAGCCCGACCTGAATCAGCGTTTTGCTACGCTAATAGGAAGCGGCAAGTAACCATATCAGCTTTTCGCCCACGCTATTGTAGGTCGGGTTTAAACCCGACATGTCGGGCTAAAGCCCGACAAGGGTTTCGCATAAATGCGGAAAACGCGATGCAATTCACCTGCTGCCGAATCAACTTTTCGCGCCGAGTTGCAGCGCGCGCTGTCTGCACTGTTCCAGCGCGGCCCGGTCGGGCTCGGCCAGCCAGCCGCCGAGATTGTCGAGCACCAGCGCGGTCAGCGCATGGATCCAGTCATTGCGCTCATTGAGGCAGGGGATGTAGTGATACTCGCCGCCGCCCGCGTGCTGGAAATCTTCACGGCCTTCCATCGCGATCTCCTCCAGCGTCTCCAGACAATCGGCCACGAAACCGGGGCAGACCACGTCCACCCGTTTGGTGCGTTGCTTGCCCCATTCCTTCAGGGTGGCGGTGGTGTATGGCTTGAGCCATTCGGCCTTGCCGAAGCGCGACTGGAAACTGATGGCGTATTGTGTTTCATTCAGGCCGAGTTCCCGCGCCAGCAGGCGCGCGGTCTTGTGGCACTCGCAGTGGTAGGGGTCGCCGCGGTCCAGCGTGTAGCGCGGCAAGCCGTGAAAACTCATCAGCAATTTTTCCGGGCGGCCGTTCTTCATCCAGTAATCGTTGACGTTTGCCGCCAGCGCCTTGATGTAACCCGCATCGTCGTGGAAATGTTTGATCGTGCGAATCGCCGGGGTGTTGCGCCAGTGTTGCAGTTCGTTGAACACGATGTCGGTGGCGGTGGCGGTGGTGCTGGCAGCATATTGCGGATACAGCGGCACGACGAGGATGCGCTGGCAGTTTTGCGCTTTCAGTTTGCGCAGCGCGGAGGGGATGGACGGGTTGCCGTAACGCATGGCGTATTCGACGGTATAGGGCGTCCTGGTGTGCTGGCTCAAATATCCCTGCAGCAGGACAGCCTGCTTTTCGGTATAGACACGCAGCGGCGAACCTTCGGGTAGCCACACCGAAGCGTACTTCGCGGCGGATTTTTTCGGCCGCACGTTGAGGATGATGCCGTTGAGGATGAACCACCAGATGAAGCGCGGGATCTCGACCACGCGCGGGTCACCGAGAAATTCTTTCAGATAAGGGCGCACCGCCTGCGCGGTCGGCGCATCCGGCGTGCCGAGGTTGATCAGCAGGATGCCGGTCTTGTCCGGTGTGCCGTGGGTGAATGCAGGTTCAGTTTGATAGTTCATTTTGGTTGGATGAGGTCAGTTGATTTAGCCGCGGCTAGACACGTGATTTTCACGGATAGGATCGGTGTGATTGCGTAAATTGGCTGTTTTATCTGTGTGTATCTGTGGTTGTCGGTGGCTGATTTAATGCTGTGAAAGGGCGTTGCTCAATAATTTTGCGGTGATATCGACGATGGGCACGACGCGCTCGTAATCCATGCGTTTCGGCCCGACCACGGCCAGCGTGCCGACAATCTGACCGTCGTTCGAGGTGTAGGGTGCGCTGACCACGCTGCACGCATCCAGACCGGTAAGGCCGGATTCGTTGCCGACGAAGATGTGAACACCTTGCGCGTGGCGGCTGGCATCCAGCAGTTGCAGCAATTCGGTTTTTTGCTCGAACACGTTGAACAGGTTGCGCAACTGTCCCATGTTGGCGGCGAGGTCGTTGCTGTGCAGCAGATTGCGTTCGCCGCTGATCACGTAATCCTCGTGTTTGCGCGCCAGCGCTTCGTCGCTGGCGCTCATCGCCGCCGCCATCAGCGCGGTCATGTCGTGCTGCAACTGGCGCAACTCATTCTGCACGCGCCGGTGGATGTCGCCAAAAGCCAGATTGGCGTAGTGATGGCTGAGGAAGTTGCCCGTCTCGGTCAATTCCGCCTGGTTGTAATCCTTGTGCGTCAGCAGCACGCGATTCTCCACCTCGCCGTCCGGCATCACGATGATCAGCAGCACACGTTTTTCCGACAGGCGCAGGAACTCGATCTGGCGCACGGTGATGCTGGCGCGTTTTGGGGTGGCGACCACCCCGGCGAAGTGCGTCAAGTCGGACAACAGGTGCGAAGCCTGGGCCAGCACTCTTGAGGGGTTGTTCGGCTGGAGTTGATTCTTGAGATGTTGCACGCGCGATTCGGACAGCGGCTGCACCACCATCAGGGTGTCGATGAACAAACGATAACCGAGCGCGGTTGGCACCCGTCCGGCTGACGTGTGCGGGCTGGCGACCAGCCCCATCTCTTCCAGGTCGGACATCACGTTGCGGATGGTGGCGGGGCTGACTTCGAGGCCGGAGTATTTCTGCAGGGCGCGCGAGCCGACCGGGTGGCCGTCGCTGATATAGCGTTCGACCAGGGTCTTGAGCAGGATTTGCGCGCGTTCGTTCAACATGGCCGGCGGATTCTATCACCAAGCGGCGGCATGGCCGCACCTTGAGACAAGGCGCTCTGGCACGATTGTGATGGTATAAAGGATAACCTCGGATGAGCGGTTTAAAAGGGAACTGGCAATGAGAATTATCTATATTTTTGTGCTATCGCTGCTTTTATTGAGCGCATGCGGCAAGGACACCCCGCCGCCGAGCACCGCCATACGGCCTGCCTCGATCTTTGTCATCGGCACCACGGATAGCGCGCAAAGTCATCTCTACAGCGGCGAGGTTCGCGCGCGCCATGAGACCGTGCTGGGTTTCCGCCTCGGCGGCAAGATGGTGGCACGCAATGTGGAGGCGGGCGAGCGGGTCCGGCCGGGGCAGGTGTTGGCGCGCCTTGATCCGGCCGACAGCCGTTTACAGGAAAGCGCTGCCGCCGCGCAATACCGTTTGGCCGAGGAAGAGTTGAAACGCTACCGCGATTTGCGCGCCAGGGGCTTCGTCAGCCAATCCGCGCTGGACGCGAAGGAAACCGCATTCAAGGCCGCCGCCGCGCAGGCCGGGCTGGCCGGCAATCAGCTCGCCTATACCGAATTGACCGCGGACCACGCCGGGGTGATCGCCGCCATTCTGGCCGAAGCGGGGCAGGTGGTCAGTGCGGGGCAGCCGGTGTTCCGCCTCGCGCGCGAGGGCGAGCGCGAGGTGGCCATCGCCATTCCGGAATCCCGTTTGGTTTCCATCAAAGTGGGGATGCCCGCCGCCATCGAAATCGGCGCTGCCGGCGGCCAAATGCAAACGATCGCCGGGCGTGTACGCGAGATCAATCCGGTCGCCGACGCGGCCAGCCGTACTTATGCCGCGCGCGTGGCGTTCAAATCGCCGGATGCCGCGGTGGCATTGGGGATGACGGCGCGGGTGCGCCTCAACGCGGCGGGCGAGCGCACAGGGCAAGGCTACCGGGTGCCGTTCAGCGCGATTTTCCAGCAGGGCGAGCAGGCGGCGCTGTGGGTGGTGGCGGCAGACAACACGATTTCCCTGCGCCCGGTCAAGGTCGCCGCGTATCTTGACCAGGGCGCGCTAATCAGCGGCGGCGTCGAGGCCGGCGAGCGCATCGTCAGTGCCGGCGTGCACAAGCTGACCGCGGGCGAGCAGATTCGGCCTTTTGTCTCCGGAAATGCGCAATGAAGCTGCCCAATCTGTCCGCCTGGGCGCTCGAACACAAGCAGTTCATCGCCTTTCTCATCGTCATGTTGTCGGCGGCGGGCGCTTTGTCCTATTTCAGCCTGGGGCGGGCGGAAGACCCCGGTTTTACGTTCAAGGTGATGGTGGTGCGCACCCTGTGGCCGGGCGCGACGGCACCGGAGGTCGAGCGCGAATTGACCGAGCGCATCGAAAAGAAACTGCAGGAGACGCCCTGGGTGGACGTGCTGCGTTCCTCCTCCAAACCGGGCGAGTCGCTGGTCTTTGTGGTGCTCAAGGACTTCACGCCAAAAAACGAAGTGCCGGAATCCTGGCGGCAGGTGCGCAAGAAACTGGATGACATCCGCCACACCCTGCCGGAGGGCGTGCAGGGGCCGTTTCCGAACGACGAGTTCGGCGATGTGCAGATCAATATTTTCGCCCTAACCGGGGATGGCCACGATCTGGCCGCACTGCGCCGCCACGCCGACCGCATCGCGCTGGAATTGCGCCGTGTCCACGATGTGAAACGGGTCGAATTGATCGGGGTGCAGGACGAAAAGATTTTCGTCGATGTCGATCCGCAGCGCATGGCGATGCTGGGCATTGCGCCGCAGCAAGTGGCGGATGCCCTGCAAAAGCAAAACGCCGTCAGTCCTGCCGGTTTCATCGAAACCGGCAGCGACCGTATCCGGCTGCGCGTGAGCGGCGGTTTCGACAGCGTGGAGCGGGTGCGCAACACTGACCTGCTGGTGAACGGCAAACATTTCCGTCTGGGCGACATCGCGCGGGTGAGCCGGGGACTGGCCGATCCGCCCGGCCCGCAGATGCGTCTGGGCGACCAGCCCGCGATCGGCGTCGGCGTGGTGATGGACAAGGGCGGCGACGTGATCGCGCTGGGCGAGCATCTCAAACGGGAGGTGCAACGCCTTGGCGCGGAACTGCCCGCCGGGGTGGAAGTGCATGTGGTGGCAGACCAGCCAGAGGTGGTGCGCGGCTCGCTTCATCTTTTCCAAAGCTCGCTGGCCGAGGCTGTGCTGATCGTGCTGGCGGTGTCGTTTTTAAGTTTGGGCTGGCGCACCGGCACGGTTGTGGCGCTCTCGATCCCGCTGGTGCTGGCGATCACTTTTTTTGCCATGAAGCTGTTCGGCATCGACTTGCAGCGCATCTCGCTGGGCGCGCTGGTGATCGCTTTGGGGTTGCTGGTGGACGATGCCATCATCGCGGCGGAGATGATGGTGGTAAAGATGGAGCAGGGCTGGGACAAATTCAAAGCCGCGACTTTTGCCTACACCTCGACCGCTTTTCCCATGCTGACCGGCACCCTGATCACCGCGGCCGCGTTCACCCCGGTGGGATTTTCCAAATCCGCCGCCAGCGAATACACCGTCTCGATCTTTCAGGTGGTGGCGATCGCCCTGCTGACCTCGTGGGTGGTGGCGGTGATGTTTACACCCTACATCGGCTACCAATTGCTCGACCCGAAAAAACTTGCCGGGAAAGCGCAAAAGCACGGCGCGGACATCTATGACACACCTTTCTACCGGCGCTTCCGCGCCCTGGTCACCTGGTGCCTGCGCCATCGCTGGAAAGTGATCTTCGCCACCGCGCTCGTCTTCCTGCTGGCGGTGGCGGCATTCGGCAAATTTGTGCAGAAGCAATTCTTCCCCTCGGCGAGCCGGCTGGAGCTGATGGTGGACGTGTGGCTGCCGCAGGGCGCGTCGATCAGGGCGACCACCCGCGAAGTACAGCGCATCGAGAAATTGCTCGGGGATGATCCGGCGGTGGCGCATTTTTCGTCTTACATCGGCAATGGCGCGCCGCGTTATTTTCTGTCGCTGGACCAGCAATTGTTTGCCGACAATTTCGGCCAGTTCGTCATCGTCACCCGGGACATGGCGGCGCGCGAGGATCTCAAATCCCGTCTGGAGCAGCGTTTTGCCGCGCCGGATTTTGCCGCGATCCGCGTGCGGGTGGTGCGTCTGGAAAACGGCCCGCCGATAGGCTATCCGGTGCAATTCCGCGTGATGGGCGACGATCTGGCGCAACTGCGCGAGCAGGCCGCCGCCGTGGCGGCGCTGCTGCGCGCCAACCCGCACCTGCAAAACATCAATCTCGACTGGAACGAGAAAGTGAAGAGCGTGCGCGCCGAAGTGGACCAGGATCGCGCGCGCCAGCTTGGCACCTCCACCCGGGAGATCGCGCAAATCCTGCAAGCCTGGCTGAACGGCATCGCGCTCACCCAATACCGCGAAGGCGACCAGTTGATCGACGTGGTGTGGCGCGGCGGACAAGCGGCGGAGGCGCAATCATTGAATGCCCTGCCCGATCTGGAAGTGCCGCTGGCCGGCGGCGGCCATGTGCCGCTGGCGCAGGTTGCCAGGCTGGTGCCGGTGCTGGAGGAGGGGGTTATCTGGCGGCGTAACCGCGTGCCAACCATGACCGTGCGCGCCGATATGGCGGACAGCACGCAACCCGCCACGGTATCCGCCGCATTGAACGCGCAACTGGACACGCTGCGCGCCGGATTGCCGGCCGGCTTCCGCATCGAAATGGGCGGCAGCATCGAAGAGTCGGACAAGAACGGCACGGCGATTGCGGCGGTGATGCCGTTGATGCTGGTCGGTGTCATCACGCTGCTGATGATCCAGCTGCAAAATATCAGCCGCACGGTGATCGTGCTGCTTACCGCGCCGCTCGGTTTGATCGGCGTGGTGCTGGCGTTGCTGGTGTTTCAGGTGCCGTTCGGCTTTGTGGCCAATCTGGGTTTCATCGCCCTGGCCGGCATGATCATGCGCAACGCGGTGATTCTGGTGGATCAGATACGGCAGGACGAGGAAGCCGGGAAATCGCAATGGGATGCGATCATCGGCTCGACCGTGCGCCGTTTCCGCCCCATCGTGCTGACCGCTGCGGCCGCGATACTGGCGATGATCCCGCTCACCCGCCAGGTGTTCTGGGGGCCGATGGCGGTCTCCATCATGGGCGGTCTGATCGTGGCAACCTTGCTGACCTGTTTGTTCCTGCCGGCGCTGTACGCGGCGTGGTACCGGGTGCGGGAAGAATCCGCTGCCTGACATGGCGGCTATGCGCCCGATATGGTTTAATCCCGCACCATGAAATTCCCCTTCCAGACTGTCGCCATCATCGGCAAGCAGAAATCCCCCGAAGTGGCGGAGCCGATGCTGCGCGTCGGCGATTTTCTCGCCGCGCGCGGCCTGCGCGTGGTGGTGGACGGGCTGGCGGCAGAACATCTGCGCGACCATTCTTTTACCGCGTTGTCACTCGACGAGATCGCGCGCGCGGTCGATCTGGCGATTGTCATCGGCGGGGACGGCACCATGCTCAACATCGCGCGCACCCTGGCCCCGCACGGCGTGCCGCTGGTCGGCGTCAATCAGGGACGGCTGGGCTTTCTCACCGACCTTACCGCGGAAAATATGGAGGCCGAAATCGGTGCCATGCTGGAAGGCCAATTCATCACCGAGGAGCGCCTGCTGCTGCGGGCAGCCGTGTTGCGCGAGGGCAATGAAATCTACAGCGGGCTGGCATTCAACGAGGTGGTGGTGCACCGCAGCAACATCAGCAGCATGGTGGAGTTCGAGGTGCGCATCGACGGTGAATATCTCTACAACCAGCGCGCCGACGGCCTCATCATCTCCACCCCCACCGGCTCCACCGCCTATGCCATGTCGGCGGGCGGGCCGATCCTGCACCCCGGTCTGGATGTGCTGCAACTGGTGCCGGTGTGCCCGCATTCGCTGAGCAATCGTCCCATCGTGGTCAGGGCCGGTTCCGAGATCGAGCTGCTGATGCACCGCACCGGGGACATTTGCGTGCGCTACGACAGCCACACCAACATCGACCTGCAATTGCACGACAAGATCATTGTCAGCCGCTTCGGCAAGCCGGTATTCCTGCTCCATCCGCAGGGGCACAGCTACTACCATACGCTGCGCGAAAAGCTGCTGTGGAACCAAACGCTCTAATGCAGGCTATTGCGCGGAAAATCTGCGGCGTTGCGTGCTCGCTCGCTTCTCGCCCGCCAACATCGCCATGTCTCGTCGCTCGTTGCGCGGCGCCTTGCATATTGCCCTGCTCGTTACGCTTGCAATAGGAATGTGATGCTGAAGTACCTTTCCATCCGCGACTTCGTCATCGTTGAAACCCTGGAACTTGAATTCTCCAGCGGTTTCACGGCGCTCACCGGCGAAACCGGCGCGGGTAAATCCATCCTGATCGATGCCTTGTCGCTCGCCTTGGGCGAGCGCGGCGATGGCGGCATGGTGCGCAGCGGTTGCGGGCGCGCCGAGATCGCCGCCGAATTCGACATCGGCGCGTTGCCTGCCGTGCAGGACTGGCTGCGCGAGCAGGCGCTGGCGGGCGACGACGATGTGTGCCTGCTGCGGCGCACGCTGGATAGCGGCGGCCGTTCGCGCGGTTTCATCAATGGCAGCAGCGCAACCCTGCAACAGATGCGCGCAGCGGGCGAACTCCTGCTCGACATCCACGGCCAGCATGCGCACCAATCCCTGTTGCGCCCGGAAGCGCAGCGCGAATTGCTCGACGGCCATGCCGGACTGGGGCCGGACAGCGCGCAGGTGGCGGGGCTTTACCAGGCCTGGCAGGCACTGCAACGGCGCCGCATGCAACGGGAACAGAACGCCGAAGCGGCGGCAGCCGAGCGCGAACTCTTGCGTTTTCAGCGCGGCGAGCTGGAAGCGCTAAACTTTGCGGCGGATGAATGGGAGTCTTTGCAAGCCGAGCACGGGCGCTTGTCGCACGCAGCCGTGCTGCTGGAAACCGCCCAGTTCGGGGTGGAAGTGTTGAGCGAAGCCGACACGGCCTGTCTGGCACAACTGAACGCGCTGTTGGCGCGGGTCCGCTCCGGGCTGGAATTCGACGGCGGGCTGCAGGAGCCGCTGGTGCTGCTGGAGAGCGCGCAGAATGAATTGCAGGAAGCGGTGTATGCCCTGCGCCATTACCAGGACAAGCTGGATGCCGATCCGCAACGGATGCGCCAGATGGAGCGGCGCATCGCCGATGTGATGGAGGCGGCACGCAAATACCGGGTCAAGCCGAAACAATTGCCGCCGGTGCTGTCTGCCATCGTCGCGCGGCTGGACGAGTTGGGCGGCGATGCCGACCCGGCGGCCTTGGTCGCGCAGGAAGCGGCGGCGCAGGCCGCTTATCTCAAGGCGGCGAAAAAATTGAGCACGGCGCGGGCCAAGGCGGCGGCCAAACTTTCCGCCGAGATCACCGCCGCGATGCAGGCGCTGGCGATGGAAGGCGGACAATTTGCCGTCGCCCTGTTGGCGCTGGCCGAGGGCGGCGCGCAGGGGCTGGAGGCGATTGAATTGCAGGTTGCCGCCAACCCCGGCTCGCCCCTGCGCAGTCTGGCCAAGGTTGCCTCCGGCGGCGAATTGTCGCGCATCAGTCTGGCGATCCAGGTGGCGGCCAGTCATGCCGCCGCCGTGCCGACCCTGATTTTCGACGAGGTGGACAGCGGTATCGGCGGGCGCGTGGCGGAGATTGTGGGGCGTCTGTTGCGCCAGCTCGGCGCCCGCCACCAGGTGTTATGCGTCACCCATCTGCCGCAGGTCGCGGCGCAAGCCGACCAGCAATGGCAAGTGAGCAAGGCGGTGGAGCAGGGCGTGACGCTGAGTCGCATTCAAGTGCTCGAGGGCGGGCAGCGGGTGGAGGAGATCGCGCGCATGCTGGGCGGGGAGAAGATTACCGCAACCACGCGCCAGCATGCGGCGGAGTTATTGGCGGGCGCGGCTTGAGGTATGATGCCGTCTGTTTTGTGAAAGCTTCCTATCCCATGCGTATTGCCATTCTTCTTTTTTCCGTGCTGCTCGCCGCGTGCAGCAATCCGGGCCGCTATCTGCCCACTTTCACCCCGCACAAGATCGACATTCGCCAGGGCAACCTGGTGACGCAGGAAATGCGCGCAAAGATCAAACCCGGGATGAACGAGGCGCAAGTGAAGGCCGCGCTGGGGGCGCCGCTGTTGAACGATATTTATCATCCCAACCGATGGGATTATCTCTACCGTCTCGAACAGGGCGGGGAGGTGTCCGCGCAACAGCGTCTGACCCTGTATTTCGAGAACGGCAAGCTGGCGCGCATCGACGATGCGACGCCTTTGCAGGCCGCGCGCGCCGGGAATGGCGCCGATGCGCCCGCGCCCGCTGTGGTCGTCGCTGCGGCGGCGGTTGCCGAGGCGCCAAGTGCCGGCGTGCCGGTGGGGACACTTCCGCCGCCGGTGCCGCTCGCGCCGGTCGCCCTTGTGCCACCGACCGGGATGGACGCGGCGCAACCCGACCCGGCGGCAGAAGTGCGGCAGAGCTTGCTCGATTGGGCCGGCGCCTGGTCGGAGCGCGATGTGGAGGTGTATCTTGCCAGTTACGCGCCGACCTATGCCGCGCCGGGCTTGAGCCGCAAGCAATGGGAACAACAGCGCCGCCAGCGCATTCGCAAACCGCGCTCGATTGCGGTTGAGTTGAGCGACATCACGATTGAATTGCAGGGCGAAGACCGGGCCACCGCCGCGTTCCGGCAGGATTACCGGTCTGATGTCTACCGCGATCAAACCCGAAAATCACTGCGCCTGCAAAAGATCAACAACGTGTGGCTGATTGTCGGCGAACAGTCGGTCAAATAAGGAAAATCACAGATGGCTAAAATTAAAATCGCGGTCGCCGGGTGCGGCGGAAGAATGGGCATGACCGTGCTTGAATGCGTGGCGCGGGCGGACGATCTGGTGCTGCACGGCGCGCTCGAGCACGGCGGCAGCGCGCTGCTTGGCAACACGGTGGCGGACGGGACAAAGATCACTGCCGACATCGAATCCGCCCTGCAGGGCGCGGGGGTGCTGATCGATTTCACCCGTCCCGAAGGCACGATGCGACACCTGGAAATCTGCCGTCGGCTCGGGGTCAACATGGTGATCGGCACCACCGGCCTGAGCGCGCAGCAAAAGGCGCAACTGGGCGCGGCAGCGCAGGACATCGGCATCGTATTCGCGCCCAACATGAGTGTCGGCGTGAATCTGGTGTTCAAACTATTGGAGACCGCTTCGCGTGTGCTGCGCGAAGGCTACGATATCGAAATCATCGAGGCGCATCACCGGCACAAGGTGGATGCGCCGTCCGGCACCGCACTGGGGATGGGCGAGGTGGTGGCGCGCACACTGGGGCGCGATCTGGCGCAATGCGCGGTGTATGGCCGCGAAGGCGTGACCGGCGAGCGCGACCCTTCGACCATCGGCTTTGCCACCGTGCGCGGCGGCGACATCGTCGGCGACCACACGGTTTTGTTTGCGGGCACCGGCGAGCGTATCGAGATCACCCACAAAGCCGGCAGCCGTGCCACCTTCGCACTCGGTGCATTGCGCGCGGCGCGCTTTCTCGCCGGCCATCCGGCGGGCCTTTACGATATGCAGGATGTGCTGAATCTAAAGTAGCCGGTCAGCGTGCCCCTGCGGAAACCCGCGCGGCGTTTCTCCTCCTCACGCCGTCGGGGTGTTTCCCGGCGGGTAAAAGCCCGGCCTGGTTAGACATTCCTCCTCGCAGCCATTAGACTTGCCGCCTTTTCGCACAGGCCAGCCTCATGTCCGACGCCATTGATTCAATCCCGAACGAAACTGCCGTGCCGGGCGACAAGCTCGCGCGCGAAGTGGCGCGCCGCCGCACCTTCGGCATCATTTCCCACCCCGACGCGGGCAAAACCACGCTGACCGAAAAACTGCTGCTGTTCTCCGGCGCGATCCAGTTGGCGGGGGCGGTGAAGGCGCGCAAGAGCGGGCGCCATGCGACTTCCGACTTCCTCGACATCGAAAAGCAGCGCGGCATTTCGGTCGCCAGCTCGGTGATGCAGTTCGAATACCGCGACCATGTGGTGAATCTGCTCGACACGCCCGGCCACCAGGATTTCTCCGAAGACACCTATCGCGTGCTGACGGCGGTGGACTCGGCGCTGATGGTAATCGACGCCGCCAAGGGCGTGGAGGCGCAGACCATCAAGCTGCTTGGTGTGTGCCGCATGCGCGACACGCCGATCGTCACGTTCATGAACAAGATGGACCGCGAGGTGCGCGATCCGCTGGAGCTGCTGGACGAGGTGGAGTCGGTGCTGCAGATCCAGTGCGCACCGGTGACCTGGCCGCTGGGGATGGGCAAGAATTTCCGTGGCGTGTATCACCTGCTGCGCGACGAGATATTGCTGTTCACGCCTGGCGAGGAGCGCGCCGACGGCGAGGTGGAAGTCATCAAGGGAATCGGCAATCCCGCGCTGGCGGAGCGCTTCCCGCTGGAGATCGAACAACTGAAAATGGAAGTGGAACTGGTGCACGGCGCCTCGCATTCCTTCGATCTGCAGGCCTTCCTTGCGGGCAAGCAGACGCCGGTGTTCTTTGGTTCCGCAATCAATAATTTCGGCGTGCGTGAAATTCTGGATGCCTTACTGGATTGGGCGCCGGCGCCGATCGAGCGCGATGCCGGCGTGCGCAGCGTGAGTCCGGCCGAGCCGACGTTCTCCGGCTTCGTGTTCAAGATTCAGGCCAACATGGACGCCCACCACCGTGACCGCATCGCCTTCCTGCGCGTGTGCTCCGGCTATTTTCAGCGCGGCATGAAGATTAAACATCTGCGCATCGGCAAGGAGATACGCGTGTCCAGCGTGGTCACCTTCATGGCCTCGTCGCGCGAGCAGGTGGAAGAAGCCTACGCCGGCGACATCATCGGCCTGCCCAACCACGGCAACATGCAGATCGGTGACAGCTTTTCCGAGGGTGAGCTGTTGCAGTTCACCGGTATCCCGTATTTCGCGCCGGATTTTTTCCGCTCGGTGCGCATCCGCAACCCGATCAAGGTGAAGCAGTTGCACAAGGGCCTGCAGCAACTGGGCGAAGAGGGCGCGGTGCAGGTGTTCAAGCCGGTGGACGGCGGCGACCTGATTCTGGGCGCGGTCGGCATGTTGCAGTTCGACGTGGTGGCCAGCCGTTTGCGGGGCGAATACGGCGTCGATGCGATATTCGAGAGTGCCAGCGTCAGCACCGCGCGCTGGGTGACCTGCGACGATGCCAAAGTGTTCGCCGATTTCCAGAAGGCGTTGTCGCACAATCTCGCCGTCGACGCGGCGGGCAACCTGGCCTATCTCGCGCCGAACAACGTCAATCTGCGACTGACCCAGGAACGCTGGCCCAAGGCGGTGTTCCACAACACGCGTGAGCACGCAGTAAAACTCTGATGATCTACATCGCGCACAACGTCATCATCGAAGATCGCGAGATCGAACTGATAGCGGTACGCGCGCAAGGCGCGGGCGGGCAGAACGTGAACAAGGTGTCGAGTGCGGTGCATCTGCGTTTCGACATCAACGGGTCTTCCTTGCCGCAGGAGATCAAACAGCGCTTGCTGCAATGCAACGATCAGCGCATCAGCAAGGACGGCGTGGTCGTCATTAAGGCGCAGGAATTCCGCAATCAGGAACAGAACCGCAATGAGGCGCTGCGGCGATTGAAGGCGTTGTTATTGTCGGTCGCGGTGCAGCCGAAGCCGCGCGTGGCGACGCGGCCGACGCGCTCGGCACAGAAAAAACGCGTCGAGGGCAAGGTGCTGCGCGGCAGGGTGAAGGCGTTGCGCGGGAAAGTGACAGACTGATTCAGTCGGCGAACTCGAATTCGACCCGCAACAAGTGGTGATCGGAGGCGGGCGTCGGGATGACGGCATGATCCGCGCAGCGCAGTTGCTTGTTGTAGAACACATGGTCCAGCACGTAAGGCATGCGCCGCCAGGTGATCTCTTTGCTCTGGGCCGTGGCAAAACCCGCCGCCGCAAATTGTGCCACCAGCGTTTCATAACCGCTGACATTGAAGTCGCCGCCGAGCAGCGTCGGCAAGGATGATTCCTGCAATTGCTGCAGAACGATCTCGCGCTGTTGCGGATGTTCTGAACTGGAAGACTTCAGCATGAAAAACGCCAGCAAGTGGGTGTTGAACAATTGCACCGTGTGTCTGCCGAGGGTGGTCTTGGCGCCGATCATCAGGCGGTCGGTCGGCGTTTTGATTTCCCCGTTGAAGTTGAATTCGAGCGGGGGAGAAGGCAGGGCAAGGTGGCTCGTGTCGAACAGCGGCGTGCGCGAGAAGATCGCCAGGCCGATGCCGAACGGCAATTCGCGCGGATCGCGTTTTGGGTAAGAGAAGTAACTGTCATAACCCGTCAGGGCGGCTTTGAGGCGGGTGTAATTCGGGGGCGGTTCGATCTGCACCCCGTTGGGCTCGGCATGTTCCACTTCCTGCAACAGAATGATGTCCGCATCCATGCGCCGAATCTCGGCAATCGTCTGTTCCAGATCAATAGGAGCGCTGTCCGGATAAGCATCTTCCCATGCCTGGCCGAACTGCATATTGAATTGAAGGACACTGAATTTGGACATATTTTTTATACTTTTTGATTTTTGCCGAACTGTATAGAAAGCGGCTGACAGAATCAAGCAGGCCTGTTTTCGCCGCGCAGGTATCTGTTGCGCAGCGGCGGCGCAAAGCGCTCGATGGCGTAGCGCAGCATGGTGCGCGGCATCTCGCGCTGATGTGTTTGCAGGAAGGATTCGAGCGCGGCAAGGTCGCGTTTGCCGACTTCGCGCAACATCCAGCCGACTGCCTTGTGAATCAGATCGTGCTCGTCGCGCAACAGGATGCGTGCGAGACGCAGGGTGTCGGCGCAATCGTTGTGGCGGATGAAGTGATGGGTGGCGACAATGGCGATGCGGCGCTCCCATAACAGCGGCGAGCGCGCCAGCGTGTCGAGCACCGCGCGCGAGCGTTGTTCCAGGTGGCAGCCGACGATGTGCGGCGCGGAAACATCCACCAGATCCCAGTTGTTGATGTGTGCCGTGTTGCCGAGATAGAGATCGAAGGCAGCCTGTTTCCCGCTTTTATCCGCCGCCCGATACCGCTGCATCAGCAGCAGCAAGGCGAACAGACGTTCCTCGTGATAATGCGAGTCGAGCAGGGCGGCGATGGTGGGGAGAGCGACCCCGCGATGCTGCCTTGCCAGCGCGCGCAAGGGCGGCACCTTGATGCCGAGGAATACATCGCCCTCGCCGTATTGCCCCGGCCCGGTCTTGAAGAAGCGTTGCTGGGTGAGGGCGGTGTCGGGCGCGGCCAGGGCGCGCAACTCTGCGCGAATCGTTGCATGCTCCAAGGTAGGTCGGGCTTCAGCCCGACTGCGAGTTGTCGGGCTGAAGCCCGACCTACAACGCAACGCTGAAGGTTTGCATAAGTTCAGCATGGGGCGCAACACGATATTAGCGCCGTCCGCCCAGCAGCGAGCCGAGTACGCCGCGCACGAGGCGACGCCCCAATTCCGAACCGACCGTGCGTGCCACGCTCTTCACCAGCGCTTCGCCGGTGCTCTGGCGGCGCGAGCTGCCGCCACCCATCAGCCCGTCCAACAGTCCGCCACCGCCGCTTTGTTGCGCAGCCGCTTCGGCCTGTTTCGCTTCCGCGCGGCTCTTGAGCATCTCGTAAGCGGATTCGCGATCCACTGCTTTTTCATAATGTCCGGCCACCAGGGAATTGGCGATGATTTGCTGCCGTTCGGTTGAGGTGAGCGGGCCGATCTGCGCGCGCGGCGGCACGATGAGGGCGCGCTCGACGACAGCGGGACGTCCTTTTTCATCGAGCAGTGAAACCAGCGCTTCACCCACGCCGAGTTCGGTGATGGCGGTTTCTTCGTCCAGCGCCGCATTGTCGCGCATGGTCTCGGCGGCGGCGCGCACCGCTTTCTGGTCGCGCACCGAGAAGGCGCGCAAGGCATGCTGGATGCGGTTGCCGAGCTGGCCGAGAATCTTGTCCGGCACGTCCGCCGGGTTCTGGGTGACGAAATACACGCCCACGCCTTTGGAGCGGATCAGGCGCACCACCTGTTCCACCTTGTCCAGCAACGCGGCCGGCGCATCGTTGAACAGCAGATGCGCCTCGTCGAAGAAGAACACCAGCTTGGGTTTTTCCAGATCGCCCGCTTCCGGCAAATTTTCATACAGCTCGGAAAGCAGCCACAGCAGCAGGGTCGAATACACTTTGGGTGACTGCATCAGTTGGTCGGCGGCCAGGATGTTGATGACTCCCGCGCCTTGCTCGGTCTGCATCAGGTCGGCGATGTCCAGCATCGGTTCCCCGAATAATTCAGCGCCGCCTTCGTGGTCCAATTGCAGCAAGCCACGCTGGATGGCGCCGATGCTGGCGGTCGAGACATTGCCGTATTCGGTGGTGTAGGACTTCGCGTTTTCGCCGACATGCTGCACCATCGCGCGCAGATCCTTGAAGTCGAGCAACAGCATGCCGTTGTCGTCGGCAATCTTGAACACCAGAGTCAGCACGCCCTGCTGCGTATCGTTCAGGTTCAGCATGCGCCCCAGCAGCAGCGGCCCCATATCGGACACGGTGGCGCGCACCGGATGGCCCTGCCTGCCTGCTACATCCCAGAAAGTCGCCGGATAGGCGCGATGCGCGAAATCGTCCAGATGCAACTGCTCAACGCGCGCCTGCACCTTGGCATTGCCGCCGCCTTTTTTGGCCACGCCGGACAAATCGCCCTTGATGTCGGTTAGGAACACCGGCACGCCGATGCGGGAGAACGATTCCGCCAGCGATTGCAGGGTCACCGTTTTGCCGGTGCCGGTCGCGCCCGTGATGAGGCCGTGGCGGTTGGCCATCTGCGGCAACAGGACGAGCTGGAGCTGGTCATTTTGGGCAATAAGTAAGGGAGCGGTCATGCGGTTCTCCGTATTTTTAGATTTTTTCCTAAAGTTTTATCCAGGGTTGCCGATAACCGGAGCATGGATGGCGCTGATTGCATCCATTGCCGCTAAAAGAGGAGTCTCATCATGGCAATCAACCCGGTCAATTCAGGCAATAACTACGTCTCGGCGGTGCAACCGCAGCCGCAGCAGTATGCGGAGCGCGTGGCCGAACGCGAGAACGACAAAAACAGCGAAGAAGCGAAGCGCGCCGCCGCAGCCAGCGAAGCGCCCAAGCCGACGGTGAACAGCCAGGGGCAAACGGTGGGGCGGGTGGTTAACACGCAAGCCTGATCCCGAAGACGCGTTCAGGCGACGCCGGCCTGTTCCGCCTGCACATCGGCAAAGTAGCTGGAGCGCACCATCGGCCCGCAGGCGGCATGTGAAAAGCCCATCTCTTTCGCCGCCTCCTCGAACATCCTGAAAGTTTCCGGCGGCACATAACGCAACACCGGCAGATGTCCTTCGGACGGTTGCAGATATTGTCCCAGTGTCAGCATCTGCACCTCGTGCGCGCGCAGGTCGCGCATCACCTGCAGCACTTCCTCGTCGGTCTCGCCCAAGCCCAGCATCAGACCGGATTTGGTCATCACCTGCGGGAATCGTGCCTTGAATGCCTTGAGCAACTTGAGCGAATGCGTGTAGTCCGCGCCGGGACGCGCCAGCGGGTACAGGCGCGGCACGGTCTCCAGATTGTGGTTCAGCACATCCGGCAACTCGCTCGCCATCGCGTCCAGCGCGATCTCCAGCCGACCACGAAAATCCGGTACCAGGGTTTCCAGCCGGGTGCCGGGCGAGGCGGCGCGAATCGCGCGCAGGCAGTCGGAGAAATGCTGCGCGCCGCCGTCGCGCAGGTCGTCGCGATCCACGCTGGTGATGACGACATAGCGTAATTTGAGCAGGCCGATCGAACGGGCGAGGTTGTGCGGTTCATCGGCATCCGGCGGCAACGGCTTGCCGTGTGCCACGTCGCAGAACGGGCAGCGGCGGGTGCAGATGTCGCCGAGGATCATGAAGCTGGCCGTGCCCTTGCCGAAGCATTCGCCGATGTTGGGGCAGGTCGCTTCTTCGCACACGGTGTGCAGGTCGTTCTCGCGCAGGATGCGCTTCATGTCGTGATAGCCCTCGCCGCTGCCGATTTTGGCGCGGATCCATTGCGGTTTGCGCAGGCGTTCCTGCAACGGCACGATCTTGATCGGATTGCGCGCGGTTTTGGCCGCGCCGGTTTGTTTATTGGATTCGTTCATGCCGCGCATTGTAAAGTATCTGCAATACCCAAGTGAAAAAGTATGGTAAAGTTTGACACCGTGGCGATGCAATTTCTGCCCACCGAATTTTTAACCAGGAGACCATCATGGAACATCAACTGCCCGCACTCCCCTATGCCAAAGATGCGCTCGCGCCGCACATGTCCGCCGAGACGTTTGAAT